>Ga0181528_10000085_pt1 | contig 86173 bp, 77 predicted proteins | sample PEATcosm2014_Bin_47_FD_119742 | JGI IMG/M metagenome (GOLD analysis project Ga0181528, IMG submission 119742) | Peatland microbial communities from MTU Mesocosm Facility, Houghton, MI, USA - PEATcosm2014_Bin10_10_metaG | ecosystem: Environmental > Terrestrial > Soil > Wetlands > Peat | place...
ATTGTCTGGTTCGACGGCTCCGGCATTTGCCTATTCGCGAAGCGCCTTGAACGTTCGCATTTTTGCTGGCCGTCGCCGGGAAGCTTCGAGATCCGTCTGAGCTACGCCCAGCTTTCCGCGCTCGTTGAAGGGCTCGATTGGAAGCGAATTCGCGCGGTGGACATTCAAGCGCCGCAGAGCGCCGGTTGATGTAGAAAGCGCTTGAAGTCCAGCGAAATTGCGAGACTTCAAGCAACCAATATGCTAGCGATAGCGGCATGATCGAGCGCTCCGTCGAGCTTCCCGACAACGTTGATCAACTCAAGGCGCTGGCGCTTGAAGCCTTGGCTCTCGTCGACAAGTTCGAGGCGGAAGTTCAGGCCAAAGAGACGGACGCGCAGGCGCTTCGGTCGCAGGCTTTGAACCTGACGGCGCAGGTCGAGGACCTCACGCAGACGAACGCCGTCGCCAAGGCCGAGATCGCGCGCCTGACCTCGATCCTGAAGACGTTGCGGCGTAGCCGCTTTGGCAAGAGTTCGGAAAAGCTCGGAGCCGACGAGGCCGAGCAGCAGAGCTTCGTATTCGAGGAAGTGGAAACCGGCCTGGGAGAGATCGATGCGCGGCTGGCGGCGAAGTCGCTCGCCAAGCGCAAGACGCCCCGCGACAAGCCTCGGTTTCCCTCGCATCTGGAGCGCGTCGAAGAGGTCGTGGAGCCCGAGATTCCGCCGGCGTTCGAAGGCCAGGAGCGGGTCAGGATCGGTGAGGACGAGAGCTTCCGGCTCGACGTCGTGCGCGCCCGTTTCCGCCTCATCGTGACGATCCGTCCGAAATACGCCTACAAGGAGCCCGCCGCCATCCTGCAAGCGCCGGCCCCCGAGCACATCATCGAGGCCGGCCTGCCGACCGAGGCGCTGCTGGCGCAGGTCGCCGTCTCCAAATACGCCGACGGCCTGCCGCTCTACCGCCAGGAGGCCATCTACGCCCGCGACGGCGTCGAACTCAGCCGCTCGCTGATGGCGCAATGGATGGGCGCGGTCGGCTTCCACTTCGAGCCGTTGGCGGCCTTCATTCTGGCGCACATCCGCGAGGGTGAGCGCATCTTCGCCGACGAGACGACGTTGCCGACCTTGGACCCTGGCGCCGGCAAGACCAAAATTGCCTGGCTTTGGGCCTATGCGCGCGACGACACGCCCTTCGGCGGCGCGGGGCCGCCGATGGTCGCCTATCGGTTCGAGGACAGCCGATCCGGCGACTGCGCGGCGCGCCATCTCGGCGACTATCGCGGCATCCTGCAATGCGACGGCTATTCCGGATATCGCAAGCTCGCGCGCGACCCGCGCGCCAACGGGCTGCGGCTCGCCGGATGTTGGGCCCACCTGCGCCGCCGGTTCTTCGAACTTCACGCCAACGGCGAGTCGGTCGTAGCGACCGCGACGGTCGAGCAGATGAAAATGCTGTGGGCCGTCGAGGACGAAGCGCGCGGCCAACCGCCCGAGGCGCGACGGGCAGCACGTCGGGCGACGTCGGTCGGCATCGTGCAGGCGCTGTTCGATCTATGGGAGCGCGAGCTGCCGCGCATCTCCGGCAAATCGAAGCTCGCCGAGGCGATCCGCTACGCCCGATCCCAGCGCGCGGCGCTGCTGCTGTTCCTCGACGACGGTCGCGTGGAGATAGGTGGAGTCGACAACTGGCGCGGTGGCTACAGGTTCCGAGGAGTTGCCGTTGGCCGGCAGCTTTCGCTGATTGCCGGTGCCTCATTTCGGACCATGGCTCCGTTTCCAGTCGCCGCTCGTCAAACCGGACGTGCAGATTTCCCGCATCCGGCTTTCTCCCGTCCCGTCAGACCTTCGCTCTCGGCAGGTCAGCGCGCCGTCTGGGGATGTTGTAAAGGCCGAGCGTCTCGTAGAGATACTCGTTCGGGATTTGGCGGAACCCGACGCCTTTTCGTCCCGCGCGTCGCATCAACCAGCGGCGGATACGTCGATCCGTGTACGCCCGGACAAGTTCATAGATGTCCATGACGGGTCCTTGATCAAAATAGCCGCACCAGCCGCGAAGCAAGCGACTGATCCGAGCTACCGTGCTCTTGGGCTCGTCGGGGTACCATTGGGATGACGTCCGGTCGTGGATGCGTCGGAGCAAGCTCTTGACCGACTTCTTCGAAGGCCGGGTGCCGATATAGCTGCGCCCGTCCTTGCCGAAGAAGCGACCGACCGTGTAGCCAAGAAAGTCGAACGACTCCTCGGGCAAACGCGCGATCCGCGTTTTGACCGTGTTCACCTCCAACCCGAGCCGCGCCATCAGCGCCGACATACGCATCATCGCAGCCGCCGCGTTGCCGGGGCGACAGCAGATGACAAAGTCATCAGCGTAGTTGACGACGTAGGCGTCAAGTTGGTCCTGATGGCCGTGGTCCCGCCAGGCCAACAAGAAGCGTCGGAAGTAGCAGTTCGCCAGCAGCGGCGATATGACGCCGCCCTGAGGAGTTCCGCGTTTCCTCCGGCGCGCCTCAGCGGTTCGCACCGGCCGACTGTCGATGTATTCCACGACCGGAGCCGTCAACCAGCTCTTGATGACGTGGAGCAATCGCTTGTCGGAGATGCGCCGAGACAGGCTACGCAACAACGGGCCATGCGGGATCGAAGTGAAGTAGTCGCGAAGGTCCGCGTCCACCACCTCTCGCCGTCCGTGTTGCGTCACGTGCCAGAACACGCGTCTGAGCGCCATCTTGGCGTCCAGCTTGGGGCGGAACCCGTACTGCTGCGGCAGGAGGTCCGCCTCGAAGATGGGGCCGATGATCAGCACTGCCGCCATCTGCACAACACGGTCGCGGATGGTTGGAATGCCGAGAGGCCGCTGGCCTCCGTTGCTCTTCGGTATCCACACACGCAGAAGGGGCCTCGGGGCGTACATCCCCGATTTCAACTCCTCCCGCAGCGTTTCCAGCCAGCCCTCAACGCCCCGAGCTTCGATCATCTCGAACGTTTCGCGATCCACCCCCGGCGCGCCGGCATTCTCGCGGCATCGGCCGTAGGCTTCTCGCAGGATATCGTTGCGATAGACCTTGTCCCAAAGGGCGTAGAAGCGGAAGGCCGGTTCGGCCTTAGCTTTCGTCTGTAGCGAGGTCTGGAGCTTCTCAACCGTTTCAAGCGGCATTCGTAGACTCATCGTCAATCGCCGGGCTGTCCGCCCGTCCCTCGCTTGGGTCGGGTCAGGGCCCCTTCCCTCCGCCGGAGTTACCCGGCTTCACCGGTACTGCGGACCCATTCGCCATCTGCGGTCGCCGACGCTGGCCCTCACGGGTTCGCCGTTGGCGACGAGGAGCCACCCTCTCCGCCACGCCCGCAGACTTCCCTTGTTGCGCACCGTTCATGTCCCGTGCGTGCTGCCATCACTACCCCGGTGGGATCGCCGGCTGCGTGTCTCGCTCGCTTCACCGACGACGACGACCTTCCCCGTTTGAATGGCGGGTCGGCTCCCACATTGACGGTTTCGAGGCCTGCCCAATGTTCACTCACGTTGCGGCCCGCACGGACCGTTGTCCCCCTAAGGGGTCTTTTCTCGGGGTGCTTCAGGTCATTCGTCGCCTCCTGACCCGCCCCGAGTACTTCCGGCTGGAGCGAGAGTTAGCCGGCCCGGATTTCCACCGGGGAGAACAGTGCGCCTTACCAAGGCGCACACTCGAACATTGTCGAGCGGGCAATCAGACCCCAGGCCATAACGAGGAAAAACTCGCTATTCGCCGGTTCCGTGGGCGGAGGCCGGACATGGGCGGCCATCGCCACCATGTTGCAGACCTGCAAGATGAACGGCGTCGATCCCTACGCCTGGGCCAAGCTGACGTTGGAGCGCATCGCCAACCGCTGGCCCAACAGCGACATCGACGCGCTGATGCCCTGGAACTTCAAGCCTCTCGGCTGAACGGCCTCTGCTGCCCGCTTACTACACGTCGCATATGCCCGCGACTCCATCGACTTCCGCTGGTACGGCAGCGACGAAGGCGACCAAGTCGAGGGCGAGGGAACCGCCGAATTGCTCGACGATGGGACGATTGAGATCGAATTTTCCTACGACAATGGCGACGAGGCCGTCCTCAAAGCCAAACGCGAGACGTCTTCAACAACCTGCTAGAGCCTTGCGTAGATTATTCTCGAGCCTACGCCCGTCCTTTCGGCGAAGATCTCGATTCACTGCCGCCTTGGCGGATCCAAAATCCTACGGCTGATCTTTCGACGCACGGACCTTCCAGGCCCTCGGTAGATTGAACGAAACAGGCGGGCGATTGGCCTTCGACGGGGATGGAAGTGACGGCGTTCTCGAGGAAAGCTTCCGCCGCGTCCTGTTCGCTTGCGGCTTCGACGATCTCAATCACTTGCGGCGCGGACCAAGCGAAGAAATCGGGCATGGCGATATCCAAGTCGGTATTGGCGACCTTAGCGACTTTGTTATCCTGATTTTGCGCGACGCAGACTTGCGCTGGGTCAGCGCGAGCGACCGCCGCGCCTAGCGGACCGTCGAGGCGCGGAAAACGCGCACGCGCGGCTCCCTGGCTTGCGCGTCCGGTCCGCTCACGGCCTCGACCGTGGCGGGGGCCCGCACGGCTCGAACAGCGAACTTAACGCCAACCAGGGGATCGACCTGCGACGCGCTGACGAACTCGACCTGCCGGCCGCGTTGAGCCGTGACCAGCGCGCCGAGGAAAAGCGCCTCGGCGGCGATCTCCACCCCGATCGCCTCTGGCTTCAGGCGAAGCCGGAGGCCTATCAGCGCCAGGCCACGGCCGCGGGTGCCCGCGAATCGCCCGGCGCCGACCCAATCGGACCAGCGCGGAGGACGGCCGCCGATGAGAACCTGCATCTCCAAGGCAGCGGCGGCGCCTTCGGCGACGATCTGCAGACCCTCAACCGCTGCCGGCGCGTCTGGGCCGCCGGCCCAGACGTCCTGCGCGAACGGCGCGTCGCCGACATTGGCGAGGTGGGCGAGAAACGAAAGCACTGCCGGGTTGGCGGCCGGCGCAACGGCGCACGCCTGCTCGGCGAGAGCGACGGGCTCGAGCCGGAACGACGCATCCAGCGAACCGTCGGCGGAGCCGCGCCGCAATCCGATGACGACGTCCGACGGCCGCTCGGAGCGCAACGCGAGACAATCGCCAGGGCGGTGCAGCATTCCGCGCTCGCGCCCCGGCATCTCGAGCAACGTCACGCCGGCGATGGGTGGGATCACGCGCGCCACGGCGGGAGCCCCGGTTCCCCTAAAGCTCATGTAGCGGAAGATATGAAGTCCGGGCGCCAGGGAGAGTGTAGAGCCACGGTCATATCGGTACTCCCCATCGGCCACGATAGACTCCACCTCTGCGTCCGAAGTTAAGAAAGATATTTACCTTTGGTAAGGTTTCTCGGTTAACGAACGGTTAATTCTTCCGGGGCGGCCGGCGGGCGACTGCGGTCAACTCGCTGATCGAGACTCGCCAGTTCAACGATGTCGATGTCTACGGCAGGCTTGCCGACCATTCAGCTCACCGCGTCGCCAAAGCGTCCGCCTTTGCCGCCGCGTAACCGAAGTCAAGAACAGCGACATTCACGCCATGCAGGTGGTTCTCAGAAGCGTAGTTCATTCCGATCTGCAGCGCGCCTTCGGTTGAGGGAGGGACGTTTCAGGACGCGCGGCGCCGGCTCGTCGTCCACGCCAGTCCGGCGGCGCAAAGCATAGCCAGCGGGCCGCCGCCGGCGACCGGATCGGGAACCGCCAAGGCCGAGCCGGACGAGATGGTGCGTGTGTAGGAGGTCAGCCCCGTGTAGGGGTTAAGTCCGCAAGACGAGTCGCAGTACATTCGCCCCCGCCCGTGATCTGGTTGTTTCCCGAGACCAATTGCAGGCTGTTGGCGAAAGTCAGGATGAGAGAGTCAGGCGAAGCGCCATTGGTAAAATAATTGAAGACGTTGGCGCCGCCGCCGCCACTTGTTGTCTGTCCATTGATGTAATTCGCGCCGGAGAACGTCGCGCCGAGGGTAGTGACCAGATCGAATGTCGAGATGTAACCGTAATAATTTGTGCTGATGAAGCCGGACAGCGTTCCGCCGTCGCTGAATGTCGCGTTTATCTTCCACACGCCCGTTTGATCCGCCGCCCGGCTTTGACCGGCGGCATCGGCGACCATCAACAACCCAGCAAGGGCGGCCAGACGACCAATCTTCATAGGGCAACCTCGAATCGGAAAAATTCAGAATAATTTCGCGCAACGTTCAATCAGCATTGCAAGGTTAATCACATATCGCATGCTCGGAAACACACAAGCCGAAGTTGCTGTCGAGTCGTTGCAAGCAGCCGTAGCCTCAAAAGCGCAACGGCCCGGGTTCGCAGCCCAGGCTGTGCTAAATTTGATGAGATCCGTTTGCGTATCTCGACAATTCGGAACGTCTCACATTCGCGTGAAATGGTCGCCGACGGCGTCGTGACGGCCAGGCCAGGCGTTCCGCGTTCACACCAAACGTTGCGCGCGTTGGCCGCGGGCCGCGCCTTCGGGCGGCGGTGCGATATGGGATTATTCCGGTCGCCATCCCCGATAATGGAAATTCGCCAGGAGATTTGTCGTCGGACTTGCGCGGTTGTGCGAGTGGGAAGGTTGGTTTCCTCGCTCAGTTGAGCCGGTTCGGGCATGCGAGGGATGCGTCTTCGGTATCGCTGAAGCGAGCGCTGTTCGCCCACGGCGCCAAGCGACGCCCGAATGTTGGGTTGTGGGCTTGAGTTGCGCGCGACGAACTGACGCAGGCGCCGATATGATAGATTAGTAAAGGGAAAACGTCATATTTGCCCTGACGCAACGGGCTGCGTCGGGAAGGGCTGCGATGAAATCTATTGCGTGCTTCGGGTTTGCATTTGCCGCCTATCAAGCGACGCGCGTTGATTGGCCGATGGCGGCGCAACGGGATCGAGCCACGCGGCCGGACGGCCGAGGGCGGCCCGCCGGCTTTGTCCGTTCACCCGGCGGCCGGCTTGTCGAACCGTTCACGGACACCCCCGAAGGAAACTCCGCTCGCCGACGCCGTGTCAAAAGCTCAGTCGATGTGGGGGCGAAACCGCTTGCATAGTTTCGCCGTCGGTTTGCGCTGGTTCAGTTGCGCGCCAGTCGAGACTTTGCCTCGGCGCGACGCAGACCGACATGGACGATCAACGCGACCGGGCTCAAGCAGATTGCGACCAGCACAACGAAAGCTAAATATGGCCACTTGAACATGGTGTAGCCGTGGAAATAGTTGGGGTCAGGTTTTGGGTGGCAAACTGAATTGTAGGATGGTGGCAGGCGCGCTTTGGTGATTAGACGTCTGGTTATGTGAATTTGAGCCGTTGCATTGTTTCTTGTAAGCGACGATCTTAGTCTTTTCTATTTCATTGCTTCTGTAGTGCACTATTGTGAACAGCTCCGACATTCTCAATTCGATTTCACCAGAAAGCTGTTCGTTGTCGTCGAACAGGATGTACGCATGGTAACGTATGTTGACGATGTCGGACGTTATACTATCAAGTAGTTGTTTTTCATGCATTTTCGCATCCAATGCAAGCAAGTTGATGTCATCTTCCGCAAGTAGCGTTAACACATGCAGATGGGTTGCGATAGCGTTCCTCATTTCAGGCAACCGCAAGTGGTGCAAAAAAATGTTGGTTTGAGACATAACGCCACACTTGCATGACCTTGCAGCTATCGCCTGCAAAGGGCGTTCGGCGCCGTCGCCGAGAGGGTCGGCGGCCTGAGAGCGCTATTCGCGTTACACGTCGCCTTTGGCCTACGTCGTCGGAAAACCCAGCCGCCGCGCCTGGTCGAACACGGGCTTGATCGATGAGGCGGCCCACTCGCGCCGCCGCGCGGCGCCGAAGCCGGTCAGCCCTCGCTTGGGCCGATGCTGATGGCGCTCGTCGCCGCGCAACCGCGAGACAAAGCGGGCTGAGCCTATGGCTACGGGCGTCCGAGACGCTGCTGCCTTTAGCGCTCATTCGCAGGCGCCCCCGAGTTGAGGGATCATAAACTCATGCCGCGCCACGGTCTAACTTATCGCGACTGTGATATTTAGTTGCAGGGAATGCGCGCTTGGCTTGAGCAGAGCCTTCCAATTTCCTGCTGCTGAAGAGGGCGGATGCGAAAGGGTTCATGGCTGAGCGCAAGATACTGAGAAGAGCTCTTCCGCCGAAGATAAATGCAAAATCTACCGGGTTCATCGATCCGTTGACGATAATGGCGTCGCTTTCCGAAACATCCCCCCACAAAATACGCCAAGGCATTATAATTACCGACAATATCTTTATACACGAAAATACGAAACAGCCATCCCGTCCCATTGCATCGTCTGTAACGCGCCCTCTCAACTCGACGCAGAACCCGGGTTTCGTGATCCTGGGATCGTCGTTGAAACTCCTGATAGCTTGCGCAAATTCCAGCCTGAGTTCTGTCTTGTCTAAATATGACAATCCTGAGTTCTTAAGCAATTGCATCGTAATGTCCTCATCGTATCGAGACTCAAAATATCGCTATCTCTACCTTGACGAGAAAATGTCACCATTCACTATTTTGCGCCGGCCAATACGATTCTTTAATCCCGTGTTGCTGGCGTCTCGGCGGATTCGAGTAAGCAATCCCGCATATCGCTCAACAGAATAATCGACACCACCACCTTGTCTCTGATTTCTTGTGCGTTTATCAGGCGCATAGCCGCGATTACGTCGGAAAGAAAATACATGGTTTCCAGCAATTCGTTTTCTTTCAACGAGGCGTCGCCGCTGTCGGATTTTCATAAAGTAAACGGTGCGTTTCCATGTTAAATTTCGCCGAGCTTGCTGTGGCGGCATTGAGACATGTTTCATCGTTTGGCGCAAGAATTTTTACAATGTAAGTATTATGTGTAGTAATCGATAGACAACACCGAATATTACTTTAATGACCGGAACAAATTGGAACACTTGTAAGAGCGTAACCCGAAGATCACGAGGCCGGCGCCAAACGCATCTGCGCCCATCTGAATGAGTTCCGCAATTGTTTCGAAGCGGCCTGTCGTTCCCGCATCGCCGACTTTCTGTCTTGCGTCGCAGGGATGTGAATTGCGCTATCTCCTCCCTGTTGCGTTTGAGAGTAAGGACAATGTCGGTGTCTGGCATGTTCTCGTTGCGTCTATGTTCCGTCTCACGCCTGTGAGACGGATTGCAAACAATTTGGACGCAACATGAAATCTAGGCGCTTGCCGGCCGGGTGAGCTTGCTACCTATGATATGAACGTGCTGCCCAATAGCGGAAAATCATTCTTTTCCGGAACGGCCGCACATTTTTACAATCCATTTCGGTCTGAACGTCAACAAACAGCGAACGAATCATGTAGATAGGCCTTGCGCGGTTGCCGCCCGGGTGTTCAATCCCGCGCATTGTCGCGGCGACGCCGGTCGATGCGACGCTCTCGGGCCGACCTCGCCGGCGCGAGGATCTAAGGCGACTGCGGTCGCGACAGTCCGAGCCGCCTTGCCTGATCGAGCAGGGATTTGACGGAGGAGGCGGCCCATTTGCGTCCGCCGCGCGGGGTGCGCTCGCGCATGCGTTCGAGTTCGGCGGCGATGTCGCGCAGGCTGAGATCGGGATCGGCGACGGCGAGGCTGGCGATGAGCGTCATCAGCCGGTCCTCGGGCGGCCGGCGCGGCGCGCGTTGGAGCAGTTCGGATTCCGCCAGCTTCTCCTGGGCGAGGCGATGGACGGCGCGGCGCAGCTTCTCGACCGTCCATGTCTGGCCGCGGGCGTTCAAGACCCGCGCGACGTCGTCCCAGCTGTGCTCCGGGCGCAGGCGGCGCACCAGCGGCAGCCAGGTCGAGGCGGTGGCGATGAGATCGGCGAGATAGACGCGCCGTCGCGCCGCCGCGGCGGTCCGGATGGCGTCGGGACGGCGTTCGCGCAAGCCGGGATTGCCGGGCAGCCGGCCGCGGGCTTTCGCAGCGCGCATGCCGGCCTTGGTGCGCTCGGCGATGAGGGCGCGTTCGAGCTGGGCGACGGCGCCGAGCACCTGCAGCGAGAACATGCCCTGCGGGGTCGAGGTGTCGATGGGGTCGCGCAGCGAGCGGAAATGCGCACCCTTTTCTGCGAGCTCCTCGATGAGGGCGAGCAGGTGGCTGACGGAGCGGGCGAGGCGATCGAGGCGCACGACGACGAGGACGTCGCCGGCGGCGATCTCGCGCATGAGCCTGGCGAGGACGGGCCGTGCGCGCGAAGCGCCGGAGCCGTGCTCCTGGTGGACGATTGGGCATCCGGCGGCGCGGAGTTCGTCGAGCTGGGCGTCGGTGGCCTGCTCCTCGGTGGAGACGCGGGCGTAGCCGACGAGGCGGGCGGGGGCGTTGGCGGGGCGGGGCGGGCGGACCATGGGGTGTCGGGGGAGGGGCGGCGCTGTTGTACAATAACGGCGGTTATTGGCAACCGGTCCTTTGCAGACGTGGCGTGAACAGAGACGTCGGGGTTCGTCTTGCGCGGCTCGACGCCGTCGGGCGTGCGTCGGGCCTGCGCCGCGGCGCGCTGCGGAGCCGTCTGGAGTCGCAGGGCCGGGTTTGACATCGGTTACAACGAGCGCTGCGGAGAGGTGCGCAAGGGGCGCGCCAAACGAGATTATCGGTCGTACGGCCGAATCGACAGGCTCGGCGCTTATCGGCGAAAATACTAGATAAAAGCGCCGCATGGGCCTAACCTGATTGCGTGCCGCAACCCAGCGATTCCGCCGCCGCCGCGCTTCGGCTTCCCGTTTGGGCGACGGCGCTGGCTCGTCGCTCTATCAGGGAAATCAACACCGTAGAGGCCACCTTCGCGGCCGGCGCGGCGCTTGCCGGGCTTGACGCCAAGGTGCGCGCAGAGCCCGCTTTCGCCGACCTGTGGCGTCGCCGTCTGGCCCTCGAAGCCGCCTGCGCCACCCTGCAGGCGGCCGGTCGGCCAGAGGACAAGGCCGGCTTGCGCGACGCTGTCGCCTTCACCCCCGACAGCTCCGATCCCGGACCGGCCGGCCGCGCCGGCCGCGCCTGGCGGGCGCTCGCCGACGGATCGCGGCAATGGGCGGAAATCGCCTTTGGCCTCGGCGCGCCGATCGGCGACGAGGGCGTCGCGCTCATCGAGGCGCAGTTCCGCTCGCAGGCGCCCGCGCCGATCGCCGCGGCCGTCGCTGCGCGCGCCGTCGCCGTAGCGCTGAACAAGCCTGCGCCGGCGCTGGCCTTCATGGTCGCCGACGCCGTGCTCACCGCCAGGCTTCACTGGCCCGCCGTCCTGCCTCTGCTCGCGCCTGAGCTTCAGCGTTCGCCGGCGCCGCGCCCGAAGCCTGGAGAGGGCGCCTGGGAAGCGGCCTGCTGCGTGGTTTACGCGCGAGCGGCGGCGCGCGCCTGCGACGTCTACGCCGAACTCGCTCGCGCCGAGGCGCGCCTGCGCGCGGTCGCGCCAAAGCTGCGCGCCAAGGGGGCGAGCGCCGCCGTCGCCGCCTTCCTCGCCGAGGACGCACTGACGACGGCAAGCGAAATCCCCGGCCTCAGCGAGCGCGGCTTGCGGCGGCTGTTCGACCGCCTCGTCAGCCTCGGGGCGGTGCGCGAGCTGACCGGCCGGCCGACATTCCGGCTGTATGGGCTGTAGAGTATGCCGTGTGCATCCGATCTCGACGTCGAATTGGCCGACCTGCCCGCCGAACTGCGCTGGCGCGAATGGATGGGGCGGGTCGAGGCGGTGGTGTTCGCCGCCGCCGAACCCATGCCGCGCGAGAGGCTCGCCGGCCTCGTCGGCCGCGACTGCCCGCTGGATACTCTCGTTAACGACATCCGCGCCGAACTGCGCGGCCGGCCTTACAACCTCGTCAAGGTCGGCGGCGGCTATGCGCTGCGCACCAAGGCCCGCTATTCCGCAACGATCCGCGCCGCCTTCGGCCTCGATCCGGACGTGCGCGGCCTGTCGAAGCTCGAAGCCGGCGTGCTCGCGGCGATCGCCTATGAGCAGCCGATCACCCGCGCCGCGCTTTCCGAGCGCTTTGACCGCGAGATCAGCCGCGACCTCATCGCCTCGCTGCGCGACAAGGCGTTGATCACGCCGGGTCCGCGCGCGCCGCAGCTCGGCGCGCCGTTCACCTATGTCACGACAGCCAGGTTCCTGGAGTTTTTTGGGCTCGAAACTCTTGGCGACCTGCCGGATTTGGAGGCGCTGGAGGACGCCGGATTGGCGGAGCCGGTGCAGGAATAGGACTTGCAAAATCCTTCCGAGCTGACCGCGTAAACGACGTTCGCTTCGCGCCGGCGCGGTTTCGCCACCCGACATGATTTGCTGCCTTTTCAGCCATTTTGCAGCCGGGACGCCTGTTGCCGATAGACGCGGCGCCGGACGGGGCTTGAACCGCGCCAACCGAAGTAATACCTCTCTGTACGAACTCCTTACCGAGACGCTGATGACTGCGACCGTTACCGCCAAGGGCCAGGTGACAATCCCCAAGCCCGTGCGCGACCTGCTTGGGATCGGTCCCGGCAGCAGGGTGGAGTTCCGCCGCGCCGTCGACGGCGGCGTCGTGCTGGTCCGGGCGGATGAAAAACCGCCGTTGAGCCGGTTCGCCCGGCTGCGCGGCCACGCCGGCAAAGGCTTAAGCACCGACGAGATCATGGCGCTGACGCGCGGCGAGACGTGACGCTGGTCGACACCAACATCCTTCTCGATCTCGTCACCGACGATCCCCGCTGGGCGAGGTGGTCGATCGAGCAGCTGGAGGCGGCTGCGCTGCGCGGCTCCGTGCTGATCAACGACGTCGTCTATGCCGAACTCTCCGTGCGTTACGCCCGCGTCGAAGATCTCGACGCCTTTCTCGACGCGGCCGGGCTCGAACTGGCGGCCATGCCGCGCGAGGCGCTGTTCCTGGCGGGAAAAGCCTACATGCGCTATCGCGCATCCGGCGGGACGCGAAGCGGCGTGCTGCCCGATTTCTTCATCGGCGCCCAGGCGGCGGTCGCCGAATGGCCGCTGCTCACCCGCGACGTCGGCCGCTATCGTACCTACTTCCCGTCCCTGACTCTTCTTACGCCGGCGGGGCCGGCGTAAGCCGGCGCCCGATAGCGAGTTGATCGAGGCGGGAATGGGCGCGAGCGGGCTCACGTACCGGGCCCGTCACGCCGCCTTGGCGACGTGCATCTGCACCTGCAAACCCGCCGCCGTGATCATGTTGACCAACGTATCCAAACCGAATAGGTCGATTTTGCCGCGCATCAGGTCGGAGATACGGGGCTGGGTGACGCGGAGCCGACGCGCCGCCTCCTGCTGCGTCCAACCGCTGGCCCGAATGTGATCGTTGATCGCCATCGTCAGGGCCGACCGCAGTTTCATGTTCGCGGCCTCCTCTGGCGTGTCCTCGATCGCGTCCCACACGCTTTCAAACGTTTCTGCGGTTTCATCGCTCATCGTCCCAACTCCTTCGCCAGTTCCCGGTAGCGGGTCGTCGCCAATTCCAGATCGGCGTTGCTTGTGGCCTGCGTCTTTTTCTGGAAGCAGTGCAAAACGAAGATCGCTTCCTCGAACTTGGCGACGTAGATTACCCGAAACGCTCCGGCGGCGTCATGGATGCGGATTTCGGTCGCTCCCGGCCCGATGGCGCTCATCGGTTTCCAGTCGTCCGGCTCTTTGCCCGCCTGCACCCTGTCGAGTTGATACCCCGCCTCGCGCTTGGCCGACTGCGGAAAGGCCCGCAAGTCGCGCAGACTGGTGGCTCGAAAGCGAAGCGGCTTTGGCGGTTTCGACACGCTCGGACTATACAAAAATTTGTATGTTTCGCAAGGAAGAGCGCGCGGCGCCCTCGCCAACGGTCCTGAAGCGGACACTTTATCGATAAGGGGCGCGTGGAGCCAAAGGGCAAATACGATCCGCGGCAGGCCGCGGAAACCGCTTGCGGAGGCCAGTTCTGGCCTCGTCTCGCGGATGTTTCCACGAGATGATGCTTGGCGGACGCGCGGTCTCGATTTTCGTCCGCCCCCGCCCGGCGAACCGGGCGGGGTGTCGGCGCCGCTCAGTCGGCGCCGGCCTTGCGGCTGCGCGACCAGACCAGCGTGTAGCCCTCGCCGCCTTCGTCGCCGAAGAGGTTGGCGTAGATCGGCGCGGCGAAGGACGGATCGTCCAGCTTGACCGAGAGATAGTCGCGACCCTCGGCGGAGCGCTTCGACCACGCCGCGCCGATTTCAACCGCACGACCCACGTAGACCCGATGGCTCGGGGCGTTGGCGTTGGCGCGGCTGGCCTCGGGGACGATGCGGACCCCCTTGGTCTGGACGCTCATGGTGACGATCGCGCCTTGGAACTCGGCGCCGGACTTCTTGAACGAACCGATGTTGGCCATGGTGTTTCTCCTGAGATTTTCGGGACCGCGATCATCGCGTCCTCGATGGCGATCGGGAGCCGAGGGCGATCGATGACGCACCCGATTAAGGGCCGAAGCACAGCGGAGGACGGCGGCGGGAGACTTTGTTGTCTCGCGAGGAATGGGCGACCAGGGTTCCCACGCCGCCTTTTGCGTGGGAACCGCCCAGGGGAAGAAAGTCGATCCGTCCGCCGTTGCGGCCCAGGCGATCGAGGCGTAGCCGTCCCTCGGCCAGATCGAGCCATGAAGAGGACGTGTGACGCTGGGGTATCGAACAACAGGCTCGGGAGTTGACGCGGCCAATTTCGAACCGGTCGTTCAAGATGTCGGCGTTTCCGGCGGGTCGCCGAAAACCATGTGTCCAGACCGGGTCAATCAGGACCCGGCTCCTTCACGCAAACGGCTCCGCCGTCGTCGGACTCTATCGTGTCGCTGCGGAATCGCGGTTCCGTCCGTGCGCTACAACAGAGCAACTTTCTCTCGTTGGCTTGGACGAACCCTTCGCCGGCGAAACCCGTGACCGATCGATGATGGCGAGCGCGCCAACCTGACTCTGGTTGCGACTGCAAAAGAAAGCGATTTGAGAGTCTGACGATTGGCCGACGGTCGATAGGTGGGGCGCATGAACCACTGCGAGTCCGCTCAGTGACAATCGAGGTAGTCCCTCGCGAAGCCCAAGCATTGGCTCGACACACAACGAAATAAGTTTACCGAACCGTCCGCGATTGACGTCGGTGAGCGCAAGAAAGCGAGCTGCGGCGGTTTGATTGGCCGCCGGACTATCGGCTCGCCGGTGGGCTCTTTCGCGTTGCCCCTGGCGAACGATTCTTGGACGAAATCTGCGCATCGCGTCGTGGTTGGAAGCCGCTACCCTGCGGCCCGGTTCCGGCAGCCAGTTCCGCTCGGTTCTCAAGTTCCGGGGCGTCGCATTGTGAGGATGCGCCCCATTGACATGGGGCGCATGGGAGGGCGGCGCTCAGGCGCCGACGGTTGCGAACCTCCATACCGGGATGCCGATCTTCCTGGCCTTGTCGGCGAGGTTCTCCTGGATGCCTGTGCCCGGGAACACGATTACGCCGATCGGCAGGACGTCGAGCATCGCATCGTTGCGCTTGAACGGGGCGGCCTTGGCGTGTTTCGTCCAATCGGGTTTGAAGGCGATCTGCGCTACCTTGCGCGCCGTCGCCCATTTGCTGGCGATCAATTCGGCGCCCTTCGTCGAACCGCCATGCAGCAGAACCATTTCGGGATGTTTGGCTCTGACCTTGTCGAGCTTGTCCCAGATCGAGCGATGCTCGTTGAAGTCGTGTCCGCCGGTGAAGGCGATCTTCGGACCCGCGGGCAACAGCGCTTCGTTCTCGGATCGGCGCTTGGCGGCGAGGAAATCGCGGCTGTCGATCGCCGATGCGGTGAGATGGCGGTGGTTGATCTTCGATCCCGAGCGTGGCCGCCAGGCTTGGTGCGTGTGTCGCTCGAATTGTTCGGCGGCCTGGTCGCGAAAGAATTCCATGGCGTTCCTGCGCTCGATCAGCGTTTGACCCTCGCAGATCTGGCGTTCGAGTTCGACCGAGCGGATTTCCGAGCCGTCCTGGGATTTCTGGCCGCGCTTCTGCGCTTGCTCGTTGTCGTCGAGTTCGCGCTCGATCCGCAGCGCGGCGCGGTGGAAGAGGTTGACGGTCGACCAGAGGAGGTCTTCGAGGTCGGGTTCGAGGCGTGTATCGGATAGAGTGACGACGAGGGCGTCGAAAATGTCGGCGACGGCGCCGGCGGCGATGCGGGTCTCGGGCAAAGGTCGCGGGTCGGGCTCGTCCTGGAAGGGGCGGTAGCCATAGAGTTGGAGTTCGGCGATGATCCGGTCGGTCGGGGATGAGGCGTGTGGCGGATCGAAGTCTGTCTCGGCAAAGTCGGTCGTCATGTCGCGGCTTCCTGTTCTGCGGATCGACCGCGCCCATCGCGGCCTTCGTGGCGACGAAAGGCGGCGGGCGGACCGGTCCCGCACCGCCAGGGCGGCCGTAGCGTAGCGGAGGATGGCGGGGGCCGGCTGTTTTGCCTCGCGCTGTAAAGGCGGCTCGCCCGCCGACGGAAAACAGTTGGCCTTCCGCCGTTGCGGGACCGGTCTGTTTGCCGCCCCGATCGCCCCCTTTAGAAAGCCGTGGGCGTGGTCCTCTCCCGCTGGACAGGAAAGACGCATGCGAGATCGTGCGCCTGTTGAGACAGACCGCCTGTGAAAGCCGTTTCTTCCGATCGCGTCATGTCGCGGAATCGATGAATCTGGCGACGTCTTCCTTGGCGACCTGCGCCCGCAGCGAAGCTCTCATGGCCTCGACGCCCAGCGCGCTGAGATCGTCGTTGAAGTCCTTCAAACTCGGCGACAGTACGATCGCCTCGATCCCGACCGCATTCGCCCGATCGACCAATCTCGCCGCGGCGCGCTTGCCCGCGGGATCGTTGTCACGAGCGACATAGAGCCGGCGCAGCGACTCCGGAAACCGGATGGCGGCGAGATTTGCGGCCGAGAGCGCCGCCATCGTCGGCAGGATCGGCATGACCGATCGCAGCGACAGCATGGTTTCGACGCCTTCGCCCGCCGCGAGACAATCGAGCGCCTCGCCAAAGCGGACCGCGTTTCCCAGGAGATCGCCCATCGCTCGCCGCGGCGTTTCGATCGCCGCCTTGCCGCGCCCCGACAGGTCGAGCCATGTGCGCTGTACTCCGGCGATCGCGCCGTCGAGATCGGTGACCGCGGCGATCATCGCAGGCAGAGATTGCTTGGGCGAGTCGGCGTCCGCCCGATAGAAGCAGTGGGAATGGAATCGAAGGCTTGCGAGGTCGCCGATGTCCGTGACGCCGCGTTCGCGCAGATAGGCTTCGGCAAGCGTGCCGTAAATCGGTCGTGACGCGGCGAACAGTCGACGAGCAGAATGCGCCGATGCTCTCGGCGTCCAAAGTGACGCCTGCTCATCGGTAGGAGTCGGCTTCGGTCTCGGCAGGTTGAGAAATTGCCGGGCTTCTCGGACGACGTCGCCGAAATCGCGAAGGCCGCTTCGCTCGCGGATGATGTCCAGGAGGTCGCCATATTCCGCCGTCGCCATGTCGCGCCATTTCCCGATTGCGCCTTTGCCGAACTGCGCGCCTGCGAGGCGAACGTAAAGCGAGCGGCCGGGCGTGTTGCGGATATCGCCTACAAGCCAATAGCGGCCTCTGCGGACGCCATGGGAGAGGTAGTGGCGGCACACGGCCTCGGCGGCGCGCGCAAGGGCATAGGTGAGGTCGTCGAGGTCCTCGGACATTACCATCGTCCCCGGAACGAAAAAGGCCCGCCATCGCTGGCGGGCCAAGAGAACTTGCGGGCCAAGAGAAAGGATTCTGGGGTCTTCTCTATTCGGCGGCGGCGCTGAGCGGGTCGGCGGCGTTCGGCGTCGCATCGACGCCGGTCTCGGCGTCAGTGTCCGCCTCGACGTCTTCTTCGCCTTCTTCGCCGCGAGCGTCGAATTCGTCTCCGGTTCGTTCGCCATCTTGTACGGGGTTGCCGGTCGGCTCGGCGTTGAGGTCGGCGTCGCTCTCGGGGGCAGCGTGAACCGTGACGGCGCACCGGCCCGGGGTGCGCAGCGGCTCTGGGAGCCAGCCCGAGTTTTCGATCAGGTTTTCGGCCGTCTCGGCCATCTCGCCCTTCTTGAGGCCTTCCAGGCGCCGCGCCGCGTCGTCGCCGCGCGCTTCTCGGACCGCCGCAAGAATGCGCGCCTTGGTCACCCGACCAAGATACGTCTCGACCGTCGGCCGCCAGCCAGTGGCGGCCATGTCGAGTTCGAGCGCTTGCGCCAGCTTGTCGGCGTGCGCAAGGGCGCGGGGTCTGCGATTGTAAGGCTCGAATGCGGCGTTGACGGCGAGCGACACGCAATGCGCGAACAACGACTGCCGGCTGTCGAGATCGAAACCGACCAGCGCATCCCAGAGTTTTTCCGGCTCCTTGGGCAATTGGTTCGCCCATTGCCGATGCCGGCGGTCGAAAGCGCCGGCGATCTCGCTGTCGCCAAAGCCTTGGATATGCGCGCCGAGCGCCACGTTACGCAGATCGAGTTCCAGGCAGGAATCGAGCGCGTAGCGATAGAACGCCTTCAGGCTCAGCCCATGCAGCGCCGCCAGAAACGCGACGTCGGGATCGGCGCCCAACGCATGGCGAAGCGCGAGGGTGCGATAGCTCGTCAGTTCCGTCATCAGCCGATCCGGGATCGATTTGATGTCCTCGTCTTCCTCGGATTCTTCGGGTTCGGAGGCGTTGCTTGCCAACACGTCGCTCGTCTCGGCGCGCGCCGCGGCGAGTTGCGGGCGGTCTTCGTCGGCTTTGGTTTCAGGCGACGGCTCGACCGCGATCGGCGGCTCGTCCTCGGAGCGCACATAACCGCGCTCGATGCGAAGCTGGCCCATGCCGTCGAGACTGACGAAAGCGCCGGCGATGGCGATTTCGTTCGCGTCGAATTGGATCGGGCGATCCTCGAAGGCGGCGAGCGCGGTCTCAAGCTCGGCGCACCTGATATCGACGCCATCAGGCAATTCGTCGACGTCGGCATGGGTCTGCTCAAGCGCGTCATATTCGGCGCGCAAAGCGGCCCGGGTCGCCTCTTCCTCCGCCGTGAGGGGCGCGGGCTCTCCGCGTAGCCGGCGTAGGCCATAGACATGGCCGTAGGGCAGATCGACCGCGACCTCGATCCACTTCCAGCCCTCGGCGCGGATGGCGTCCGCCTGCTGTTGTAGCTTCTCCGCGACCAGTCGCTCGACGAGCGCCACATCTTGCAGCCAGCCGCCGCCGTCGCCCTGAAACAGGTCGTTCATGATGGTTCCGCCGGCTTGCACATAGGCGTCCAAACCGATGAAGATGGCGCGCTTCTCGGTCGCTCTGACAGACCCCTCCGTCAGCATGCGGCGGATCGCATAGGGCTCCATCGCGCGCGATTGTTTGGCCCGCTCGAATACCTGTTCCTGACGCTCATGATCGGCGCTCACTGTGAAAGCCATGATTTGATCGAGCGTCAGGGAGTCCTCGGCAAAGGCGTCGAGCAACTTTGGCGAAACGGCCGCGAGGCGCAGCCGCTGGCGTACGACGGCGACTGAGACGAAAAACGCCGCCGCGATCTCTTCTTCGCTCTGTCCTTTCTCGCGCAATTTGCGAAACGCTCGGAATTGATCGAGCGGATGCAAGGGCGCGCGCTGCACATTCTCGGCCAGACTGTCCTCTTCAGCGATGCCGCCTTCGCTGACGACGCACGGCACCGGCGCGGTCTTGGCGAGGCGCTTCTGCTTGACCAGCAGTTCGAGGGCGCGATAGCGCCGCCCGCCGGCAGGGATCTCGAACATCCCTGTCTCTACCCCCGCCGCCGTCATGACGGCGCGGACGTTGAGGCCCTGCAACAAGCCGCGGCAGGCGATATCTTCGGCCAACTCATCGACCGAAACGCCAGCCTTGACGCGGCGTACGTTCGATTGGCTGAGGACGAGTTTGTTGAACGGGATGTCGCGCGAGCGCGCGAGCGTGACTTTTGCAACCGAACCGGCCATCGTCATTCTCCATGACGGGCCGTCGGGAGACTCTCTCTCGACTTCCCAGCCCGTCACGAAGCGCAGCGCCGCCCTCTGACTCGAGAGAGCGACGCCGCGTAGTCTTTGTTCGGAAGGCGAGAAAGAAAGTCGTTTTCAGCGAGGGCGAGCGGGCCGGGCGGCATGCCAAGGCCGGACGCCGCTCTGCATCGCGGGCGGCGTCCGCGCAAGAGCGCCGCGAACTCCAGAAGGGCCTTGCAAAGCAAGGGACCCGACAAAAGCTCACGCGGCGCGGTCGAGCAGCGTCTTCGCCCGCGTCTCCAGGTCGAGCCGCGCGTCCTGATGCGGCTTCGTGCGCGCCACCGCCGTAATCCCCTGCACGAAATCAAACACGCTCGCCGGCGGATGTCCTTCCTCGGCGAGCACGCTCTCGACGATCTTCGCCGTCTCCGATTTCGAGAACCCGCGCTTGCGCAAGAACTCGCTGCGGTCCTCGTCGCTGCGCGCGACGATCTGCGCGCGCGCCGCTTTTACGCCGTTGACGAACGAGATCGGCGAGGAATTGGCGAAGCGCGTCAACGCCGGCGCCGCCTCCTGCGCGAAACGAGACGCCGCGAATTTGGAATGCCTTATCGTGATCTCCTGAAACTCTTCGACGCCCCAGAGATTGCGGTTCTGGCAGACGGCGCGGAGATAGAACGAGGCGATCCCGAGCGCTTTGGCGCCGACCTCGGAATTCCAGCAATAGAACCCGCGGAAATAAAGGTCCGGCGATCCATCCGCCAGACGGCCCGCTTCGATCGGGTTGAGGTCGTCGACGAGAAACAAGAAAACGTCACGGTCCGAGGCGTAAAGTGTCGTTGTTTCGCGGCTGACATCGACATTCGGATTGTAGATCCTTGTCGACCAATCGAGCCCTCCGGGGACTTTCCAGCGCGTATCCCCGACGCCGTCGCCAGCGATCCGCTGCACCGCGGCGACCAACTCGTGGTCGTAAATCCGGCCATAGGCGGGTCCTGTGGCCGCGCGGAGTTCTATGCGACCCTCCTCGATCTCCAGCGTCTTGATCTGCTCGGCGCGGTGCGAAGACAGCCCGTATTGCAGATTGACGCCCGCGAGCGTCGCGGGGAGTTGGCGCAGATAGGAGGCCGGCGCGCCAACCAGGCTTGCGAGCTGCCCGAAGCTCCAATGCGTCGGCGCCAACTCCGCGTCCGAGCCGGGCAACCGAAGCGTCAGGCGCTCGGCGTTGTCGCGGCTCGCCTCGACGCGGATCGCGGCGCTTTCCACCGTACGCGTCCGGCTGCGTTCGGTGCGTCCCTGCACCGCCGCGTAAAGCTCGGACAGGGACAGATACCTTTCGTCGTCCGGCCGCGAGAACCATTCCGAGGAGACACGGCCGACGCGCGCGCCGCGGTTGACGTCGACACGATATCCGCCCGCTGCGCCACGAGCGCCATCCAAAACTTGCACCTGAGTCATGACTTTCTCCGCGACGGGTGGCCTGAGAAACTCTCTCTCGTTCTTCACCCGTCGTCGAAGACGGCGCCGATCTCTAACTCTTCCGAGGGCTCGGCGGGACGCAGGAACAGTTGATTGCGATCAACGGGACTGGTGAGCGCCATCGGCTTGCGTCGCAGCACGTGGACGACGCGCCGGTAGCCGAGGCCATGTCTGTCCCGGCTGTCCGAACGGGGGGTCCCTGCCCTAGGCGGGGCGCCGGCATGGCGCCGAGAGAGCCTTCGATCCGGTCGGCGGCGCGCGGTCGTGTCTGCGCGAATTCGCGCAAGGCGCGTTATGGAACAGCGGCGCCCGCACCTTGTCAGGGACGTAATCTGAAGGTCAGCTTATCAGCGTCCTCGTTTTGCCGAGGTCGTGAAGCCGATCAACGACATGCTCAAGCGCGCGCCGACTCCGCGCGCTTTCTTGACGCCAGCCTGAGACGGCTCGGATCAAGCTGCTAAAATGGAGCTATCGGCCAGCGGCGCCGGAAATCTCAGCGCCCGAGATCGGGGCCAGACCGATCCGGTCCTCGCGATGGAGTCAAGGACGATGCATGGCGTTCTGCGATTTTTCTCAAAGCGCGTGGCAACTCGCGAAGGCGCTCACGCGTGCGTTCCACAAACATCCACGCCGGCGCGGGGAGTGGCGTTTCGTGCAGCCAGGCGAGCGCGCGCTGAAGGGCTCGGGCCGCTTCGATGACGCGTCGAGCGAATCCCTGCGATGGCTCGTCCACGGGACCTCGAACTTCGCCCGTGCGCGTGAATTCCCCTCTGTCCCCGACATAGTCCACGATATTTTTCTTTTCGCCATATTGGCGCGCCTCGTGAAACAGCCGCTCGCGAATGGCGTTGGTGGTCGGCTTCATCCGTGGATCGGCTTGCCGTCGGCGGCAAAGGGCGTCGAGCCGGTCGCTTTCGGCGACGACCCAGGCGTCGTGGGTGTGTCGGGTGAGCCCGACATAGACCTCGCGCGCGTCGGTCGAACTGGCGAGGTGGAGCACGCAGGCCGGAACGGTGCGTCCCTGGGCGGCGTAGACGGTTCCGGCGTAGGCGTGAACGATCCGAGGCGGCAGCTGGCTACGACCGCGGCGCGCCGCCGCGAAGGAGGCCCATGGTCCTTCGACGCGCTCGCCGTTTTCAAGCTGAAAGGCGGCATAGAGTTGACCGTCCGCTTGACGGCGGATGGCGGCGACCTTGGCGCGGGTTCCGTTGCGAATTCGGAGATTGGAAAGGTTTTCGCCGAACCTCACCTGGTCGCCGACCGAAAGCGTAAGCGTCACGCGCTGGTTCTCGCGATCGATTGAAGGCGCTTCGACATCCGCGCCCGCCAAGCGGTTCTCGGCGCGCAGAACCTCGCGCGCTCGCGCGTTCAGCGCCGCGGCGTCGCGGTTTCGGCGGGTGGCGATCAGCACGTCGTCGCCATGGCGCGCGCGCAGTTCGGCCCAAAGCTGGATTGTCTTCAATAGCGCAGGGTCCGCGCCTTCCACGAGAACGACGCGATCGCGGCTGGCGTAGGCGCGCAGACCCGCTTCGGCGTTCCCCTGCGCCATCGCCACCGACGCGGCGCGCTGCCATTCGACCTTCTGTCGCCGGACGCCGTGCAGCACCGCGTTGCGACGCAGGACTTCGGACACTGCGCGCAGCGCGCCGCCGCCGGCCACGGCGGCGAGCTGCCGGCGGTCGCCGAGCAGGATGACCTTGCTGCCGGCGTCTCTGGCCGCGACGAGGATCGCGGACATCTCGCGCGTTCCGGTCATACCGGCCTCATCAACGAGCAGCACCGTCTTGGCGTCGAGAGCGTCGCCGCGATCCCTGGCGCGGTCGAAGCGCCATTTGGCGATGGCCTGGGCGTTCACGCCTGTAGCTTTCGTAAGCTCGTCGGCGGCGACCCAACTCGGCGCCAGAGCGACCACTTTGAGCCCTGAACGCCGCGCGGCGTCGACGACGACGCTGGCTGTCGTCGTCTTGCCCGTCCCGGCGCCCGCCTCAATGATCGAAACGCCGTCCTGGCGGGCGGCCTCTTTCGTGGCTTCGACCTGTTCTGGCGACAGGTGCGGCGCGGCCGAGAGGGCGTCGTCCAAAGCGGCGGGCGAAATCCACTCTCGCTCGAGCGGCCGCTCAGCCGCCCTCAGGAGCGCCGCTTCGCAAGCGGCGATGGCCGGCGTGGTCCAGACCTCGGGGCCAAGGCGCAGCAGCGTCCCTTGAACCTCCATTGCGGCGATCTCGGCGTAGACCGCGTCGGGTCCCTGACCCTTCAGGGCGGCTTCCACAAACGCAGCCTGCAAGAGGTCATAGCGACCGAGGACCGTGTCGTGCTGGAAGAGCCGATTGGCCGCGACGTGGCTGGCGCCCTCGCCGGCCACCTCTGGGGGATCGAGGAACATTTCGCGCTCACGGCCCGTGGCGGCATCGGGCGCCGGCTCGCGCCGTCGCTCCGGATCGAGGGCTTCTTGCCAAGGCCGAGCGCCCAAGGCGTCGAGGTCTTCACGCCAGCGCGCTTCCAGGGCCTCGCCCGTGGGAAGCTCGTCCTTGCCGCCGCGCGTGGAAAGCGCGGCGACCTCAAGCTGAGCGGCGCTGGCGCTGCGTCCGACGAGCGCTTCCATTTCGCGCGAGCGCTTCGAAAACGCCTCGATCAGCTTCGGGTCGACGCCCTTGAGTTCCCATTGCCCTTGACCGACAGGCCGCGTCTCAAGGTCGAGGGGCGCAAGCTGCCGGGAAAGTTCGGCTCTGTAGGCCGCGCCGACCGCGAGCTGTGCGGTGTACAGGCGATCCGTGTCGATGGTGAGGTGCGTCTGACGATAGCGGCCGGTTTGCGCCTCAAGAGGCGCGCCGGCCGCGTTCATCACGACGCAATGTGTGTGTATATTCGGATCGCCAGCGCGCGAGGTGTAGTGATTGAACCTGCCGACGATGAGGTAGCTCGGTCGCGCGGAGTTCACGCCCTGCGCGCCGTAGCGAACCTCGACGAGACCTTCGTCTTGCACGAATTCTAACGCGCGCTTCACGGCCGCATTGTGCGCCTCTTCGATGACGCGCCGCTGTTGGGAGGAGCCTGCAGCCCAGAGGATCGACACACTTTTCCCCGGCGTCATCGTCACGTCGACGCCGACCCAGTGGCCCTCGCCGGCGCCGCGCACGAGCGGCCGTTGCGTCGCCGGGTTACGACCTGCGCAGAGATCGCGAAACGACGCCTTGTCGATGGCGGCGCCGTGCTCGACGACTGTCCCGCCGGGCGACCACCACACACCGTTGTTTTCGCCGGCATAATAATCGTCGCGCCGATCTGGGCGCGCCTCGCGGCGATTGTCATGAGTGTAATAGGCGCCTGCGCTCGGTCCGGCGCGCAGGCGATAAAGCGAGGCGGTCACCGCCGCTCGTGCTCGCGCCGCCAGCGGCAGATTTTCCAGAGGTCCTCGGCGCCCTCCGAGGCGGCGCTAGCCTGGCCGACGAAGCTCGCGATGGCGGCGATATTGCTGTCCATCTGCTCGAACCGCTCCAGCAGGGCGAGGAACCTGATGGCGAGCTCCAGATGCTGAGCGACGCAGTCGGCGGCGAGGCTTTCTGGCGTCCATCCACCCTCCTTGGCGGCCGTGCGCAGCTTTTGCGCAAGCGCCTCGTCGAGGGGGACCGAGATTTCGTGTAACTGAGGCATGGGCGGGTTCCGAATCGAACAACGGCCATGCTTCGCTGACTTGGGGCGGCGCGCCAGCGTCGGTTTCGGCCTTGGTTAAGGCCGCCGCCACTTCAGTGCGTGGGGTGTGATCCTATTTCTTAAGAAACATCTCGAAACAAATTGAAACGATTCGAACAGTTTCGAAGCGCTTCGGGACTGTTGGGAATATCCATTGGATAACGCGATCGAATTCGTCGGTTGCCTATGCCTTGAACCGGGGGACGCCTCCAAGGTTAGGCGACGTCGTTCACGGGGTGGATTTCATGATTTTAGGCGGCGCGTACGGTTTGAGGGCGTTGTGTCCACGCTGAACACGCTTGCCGCGCTCAATCGGAACTTTCGCCTGATAAAGGCGACCGTCGCCGCAGTTCTGCACGGGGTTGAGCGCGGCGAGGCGGCTTCTTGACCTCGTGAGACCGCGCTAGCGCTGCGTCTCCGCGGGGTGATCTGGTTGGAATAATCCCGACATCTCTGACGCCCGTTCGTTCGCCCTCGGAGGCGGTAGAACGCCTGCCACGCAAATTCCCGCTTTTGGCGTTGCGTCGTTTTGTCTCGCCTCGTCATTACCGCTCCTGTGCAGAGGCGTTGAAAGAAGCGCTGGCGCGCTTGGGGGCGGCCCGAACTTCAATATCAGGCAGCAATTCGCTGGCGGGAGCTGACCGGAGTAAGAGCCGCGGTCCTTTGGAACGATCTTGAAGCCAATGAATCGTTTCGAAGCGCTTCAAGTCGACTCAAATTGTGTCGTTGGGATTAGCGCCGAAGTGAAGCGGCCCGACAAAACTCGCGACATGGAGAAAGCTGAAATCGACCGCTGGGCCGCAGCCTTCGCGTCAGAGTTGGAGGTCGCGGGGGAGCGAGTTCCGATCGCCCGGGTGATAGCCGCGCACGCGAAGGCGCTGACGGCGCTGCGCGCGATGAAACTGACCTGGCGTTCGATCACGGCGATCTTGCTGCGCGCGGGCGTGCGGCGTGACGACGGTCAAGCTTTATCGGCGGACCAGCTTCGGGCGGAGTACTCGCGCTGCGGCGCCGAGCGGGAGCCTACGCCGGCTCGCGCCGGGCCGAGGAAGCGCGCTTCCAGCGAGCGAGGTCGAATGAAAGCGCGGGCAACGGCGCCGGCGAAGCCGCTGGGCGGAACGCCTTCGGGTTCGACGGCCGCCGCCGGGACGCGTGAAGCAAAGCCGTCGTCGAAAGATGTTTCGGACAACGAACTGGCGGCGGCGTTGGCGAAGATCAAAACTTGAACGCTAGACTCTGAAGGGGAAAACATGCCTTTGGCGGAATTGCGCGCTTACGAACAGGCTCGACGAGAGCGCATCGAAGAGGGCCTCCAACCGCCCGATTTTGAGGACCGGCCGGATCCGGTGGGCGACTTCCTTATGCGCGTCGAGCATTTGAGGGAGCTTCTGGCCGGCTTCGGGCGCGACGACACGCCGACGATCTATATCGATCCTGAACGGTTCCCTACGGATTTTTCCCGGGAACGGATCCTGCGGCAATTCCAGGCCAGCCATCCAGGTGTGCACTTCCTTATGCGAGAAGTGAGAAGCAACGAGTTGGAGGAATGGGCTTTCACACGCTCCCAGAACGCGGACGAGGAATTCCGTCATCTCGGCTTTTTCTGCAGTTTGCGACGCGAGGAGGTGACGCACGGCGATCGACCGACGCCGACCCACGTCGTGCGCAACCAAGCGGCGGCTTGTCTTCAACTGAGGATCGTCGCCAACGCGGACGCGGCCTATGAGAATCGGAAGACCTACGCGCCGCCCGCTGCCCGGCAAGGCGCCGCCGCAAGGCAAGCCTTCGAAACCATGGACCGCTTTTTGCGCGCCCTCTGTGGCGAGACCAGAAGGGCGCCGCTAGTCTTTCGCCAAGGCGTCTTTCTGCCATCGCGCGCGCTGCGGGGCGCTGCCCAGCCCGGAGAGATCGCCGATGTGGTCTATCCCGGCTCCCGCGTTCCGCTTGAAACGGCGATGAAGTTAGGCGTCGACGACCCCTTCCACATACTTCCCGCTTCGCGCGAGGAGGTCGCAGCGCAAGTCCGGATCGAGTATGATCAGAGCGACCGCTTCTTCTCCGGCGCGACGCGTCCTGCGGTGGTTCTCTGGCAGATCCAGGCTTTGGCTTTTCTGCGGACCGCGACAGGCGCGACCGAATTCTACGCCAGCACGGCTTTGAGCGACATCATCGATAGGTCAAGACGGTTGCTCGGAAACGAGCATGATCTTCAGGAACACAGACGCGCCGTTGTCGCTGGCGCAGTCGGTATCGACGCGATCGACGGACTTACATCGCCCGTCGCCGCCGCGCTGCGCGACGAGTCCGATAGAAGTTTGGACACGCTTCGAGATTTGCGGATTCCGGTCCCGCTGGACGTAACCTGCGGGTTCGGCCTGACGCCGCGCCAGTACTTTGTGGCGGCGGTTCACGGCTCCACCTATGGACCGATGACCATTTTGCAACCGGCGTCCGAACGCGACATTGCGGAAGCCTGCTGCGAAGATCCCGTTCGCCTGCTGAACCCGATCGGGGCGTGGCTGGGGACGCTGAAGCGTCGCCGCTATCATATTCTGGACCGGCAGATGGCGGAGCGCTTCCGGGTGGTCGTGGCGGATGACGAGGAGCAGGGTCTTCACGCCTATCTCGGGTTGATCGAAGAGCGGCTGGGGTCTGAAACCTGGGCCGTATTGAAGCAGGCCTGCAAGGATCTGCTGAGTGGAGCCGCTTCCGGACCTATCGAGATCGTTTATGAATGGACGCGGGACTTGGACCTGCCGCCTCGGTCCGCCGAGCGCGTCAGCTTGGACAAGATCCGCATGCGTGGTCCTCTATTGGATTTCCCAACCCGCGAGGTCGAGACCTGGAATCGCAGGGCGGAACGGCTGTGGCGCCCGCAATCGCGGTCTTTCGAATTCGAGGCGCCTGGGCGATAGTTCGCGCTTCCGACGAACTCCGCGGGCGTAAGCCCGCGGAGCCGGATAGACGGCGTCACCGCGACTGCGAAGGCGGCGCGGGGCGAGGAACGAGCGGAATTTTGTTCACCCACTGCGCCGGCACGTAGCCTTCCCGCTTTTTTCGCCACAGCGTGAGCGGCCATTCCAGCTCATAGACTTGGCCGTAGGCTTGTACGATCGCGCGCACGAAGCGACGGGCTCCATCGCTGTGGATGCCGAGCCGCTTGGCGATACGCGAGGCGCTATAAGTCTCGATATCGCGCGTCTCTTCAACGTGTTTGCGTTTGTCATCGGATTTGGGCGTGCGGTTGGGAATGAGCGCGGAGACGTGACGCTTTCCCATCCAGCCGGAGACGGCCTTGGCGCCCTCGCCTGCCTCCAAACGGCCGATGATCTTGATCTGAAACATACCGAAAATCGCGTTGGCCATGTCAGAACCGTACTTCTTGATGATCAAATCGACATTTTGAACGCCGAGAATCACGCAAAGCCCCTTTTCGCGACCTACAGCGAGGGCGCTATCGATGTCTTCGACCTTACCCAAGGCGTTGAACTCGTCGAGACAGAGTACGACCCGGCGGTGGGGGTCGATGGGTACGCTGGGATCGGCAAGCCGACGCGTGATGCGTTTGATCAGGCCGCCGATAACGAGAGTGGAAAGTTGTGCGTTCTCCGGCGAGTATTGCGCGATGAGCGTGCGCGGTCCCTTGTAGTTCGGCGACAACCATCGTTTGACAGAGAAGCGGCGCTCTTTCGCAATAGCGCTCGAGGCCCAGGCCAGACCCCTAAGATTGGCGAAGACGCCCGAGCGCATGGTGGTCAGGATGCCGGCGGCCGTTCTGTCGTCGTCTTCGGCGCCTTCGATCAGGCGTGCGGCGGAAAGATCGATTTTCAAGATCGCACGCCGAATGACTTCGGTGTCCTGAAGCGCGGCCTCGAGCAAGGTGCGCGCATTCCATTCGCGACCACGGGTGGCGATTTCATTGAGGACGACGTCGGTGAGAACGGACCGGGCGGAGTCTGACCAAAAGGGCGGCTTGGACTCGGGGATCACGTCGACGGTGAATTGCTGAGCGCTGGCGGCATCGGAGATATCGGCGGCGAGGTCGAGGTCGTAACCCTCAGCGTGGAGAGGGGCGATCAGGATCGCCTCGTCCGCCGAAAAGCTCTGCGTAACGTCGCCCTTGTTGCAAAGCAGGAGGATGCGGTCGTTGCGGGCGATGGACTGGTCGACGAGCGCTCTGACGATGTTGGTTTTGCCGCTATTCGGGGCGCCCATGACGAGGATATTTTTCAGTTCCGCCGCGTAGGGGAGCGGCAGGTAAGGGGCGAGATAGAGCCCGGTCGGAGCGCCCCAGCCGGCTTCGTCGAAAAGGCGACGCTGGAAATCGTCGCGGGCGTTTTCGCTATAAAGCAATTGGGGGCCGTTGTCGTCGAGTTGCAGGAACGGCTCCGTGAGGGAGGTGCGGCGCCACATGTGATGCAGCGCGACCACGCCCGCCGCGAAGCCCGTGACGAGGACCGCCGCGAGACGCAGCTTGTCATGTAGGCCGTGGCCGATGGCGTGGAGCGCGACGCTGAGATCTACGCGGTAGATCTCCTGCTCGCCGTCCGGCGTCGGCGCCAGGAAGGTTTGCGCGAGCAGTTGCACGGCGACCGTCGCGGCGAAGCCAGCGAGGCCGAGCCAAATCGCTTGACCGGGATGCCGGCGCGGCGCGTAGCCCACGTTCAGGTCGTCGAAGTTCATATCCATCCTCCTGAAGACCGTAGATCAGAGGCCGAAGACGCGAAGCGCGCCGGTCGCCAGGGCGCCGACGACGACGGCGGCCAAGGCCGCGCGCAACATCGCCGCGAGGGGAGCGCTTGTCTGCCGGCGGCGCTGGTCCGACCAATCCCTTTCGACGCGGGCGACGGCTTTCGACGGCGCGGCCTTGGGCGTTGACTTGGCCCTGGTCTTCGGCGCTGGGCTCGGCGGTTTCGCTGGCCCCTTCGGAACGGAGCGCGCCGCAGGGGTGGCGACCGCGACGCGAACGGGTGCGGCCGCGATCCCGTCAGCGGTCGATCTGACCGGTGCGAGCGACGCGTTCCGGGGACGCGGCGTCATTTGCGAGCGAGCCGCGACGATCATGGCCATCTGCTGCAAGAGGCGCCTGACGACATCGGGTCCCCAGGCCAGCAGGCGCTCGACATCAAGTCGTCCGCCATTCCGGACCACGCTGTTCAGGACATCGCTTGCGATCCGCTCGACGCTCTCCTGCCCGCTGGCTTCGATCTCCGAAAGAGATCGCCAGGGCGAACCGCCCCGGCTCGTCTCGTCGCCCTTTTCGGACATCAGCGACCTCCCTCGGGCAACTCGACGATCTCGGACAGCTGCTGGTGCATGGTGCGCCAGAACCTTGCGAGTGCGCTTTTGGAGATCTTGACCTCGGCGACCGAGCGATGCAGCACTTGGCTCGCCTCGGTCGGGTCCATGGCGAGGGCCTTGAGGAAGCGGATGCCGGCGCCCTCCCACGGCGCCCAATACTCGCGCGGGATCTCCGGCATGACGATGCGCGTCATGCCTTTGGTGGCGCGCAGGAGCTTTTGGTGCTCCTCGTCCGCGGGCGAGCCCGCAACAATGCGCGTGGGATCCCCACCGAACCGGTTCTCGACGAGAACAATCCGGGCCCCAGGAACCACCTCCGTCATGCGCTCGACAGTGAAAGCCGCGGAACGGGAGGACTCGGAGTCCAGCGGCAGGAACGGGACGAACGTGACGATGGGGAGCTTCCATTGCGCGGCGTCTTCCGCAAAGCCGACGTCGCGCAGGAAGTTGGTGAAACTCTCCACTTCGTGGGCGCCGCCGTCGACCAGGATCGAGGTGCGCTCCGTGGCCGCCTTGATGCCCGCCGTGTGGAGCGGCGTGAGGGCGCGCATGAGAAGCGTTCCGTCAGCTGCGACAAGGCCGGGGTCGGGCCGGAGGTCGACGACGTTGCCGATCAGGTGGCTCAAGCGGCGCTGGTCATCGGTCTGGAAAGCCAGGAACTGCGCCCGATTGAGCGCCAGGAGGTCCGCCAGCAGCGTCGAGAGGACGGTCTTTCCCGCCGTCTTTTGCGAGAGAACGAAGAGGATGACGGGCAGGAGAAGCGGGTGGATCTTCTTGGACATTGTTTGTCTCCAGAGGGGAGCAAAGAGAACGGAGCAACGGATCCCGTTCCGGGCGAAGCCTTCTGTTCCGGAATCCGCTTGGGTGAGGAGAGAATTGCGAGCCGGCGGCGGCAATGCATGGCGGCTCGCAACCGCGCCTTCGGCGCTGTTCTCGACCCCAAAAGTCATGGACTCCTGAGGCCCGTGGGGTCAGTGCAGCAGGGCCCCCGCTGTGTAGACCAAAGCGAACAGGACTGCCGCCGAACCTCTGGGGTCCGCCGCGTCGCCCCAGGCCCACCAGAAGCCAAAGGCGCCCAGCGACAAGGCGGCTGTCAGCGCGCGCGTCCTGTAGGGCCCCTGATACCGGTGCAGCAGCGCGCCGAGCGCGAAGCTGGCGAGATCAATCGCAATCACCGCCCCGATCGACCGAGCGCTATACCCGCCTTGCGCCACCAGCTGCAGCGCCGCGACCAGGTTGGCGCCCCACCGCATCGCATTAGGGACGACGGCGTTTCGCCACTGGCTGTAGTCTCCATCCCAGCACAGGACGGTGGAGGCCGCCCAGCCATAGAGCAGGAGAAGCATGACGGCGAAGCTAGGCGAGAGCCATCGCTCGAGAAGCATCGTGCACGCGGTCATCCAGATCAGCGGCAGCGCTCCCCAGATCATGAGGACTTTACTCAAACTCCCGAGAACTCGCAGCGCGAGCGGAACCCCGGATCTGATCTTTGAAATCAAGTTAGAGTTCATTGGTTTTTTCCATTGTAGGAAGAAGCGCCCCGTTGGCGCTTCGCCACATCGGCCCGGCGTCTGTGTTCGCCGTCGATGGCGCCGACCATGAGCCCGGAAACTCCCTCGCTCTCTCAAACTCAGAGAATTTGTGCCCGTCTGGAGGGCGTCGAATGAGAGGTGAAACTCACGCGGACGCCAATCGAGGGCGTTCTTCTTCCAAAGATATGGATCGTATTCCCTTCTCGGTCCGGCAACGGGCGCTCTCTGTTTGAGGGAGGCCTTAACATCGAGAGAGTTCCCGGTTGGCCCGAGAACTCGTGGTTCAGTCGTGGCCCTCGATCACTGCCGGCGCGAGGGCTTTTGCAATCTCGCCAAGCGAACGCTTGTAGCGTAACGCGATCTGCGCGGCGGGATCCTCCTTGTCGAGGAGATCGTCGAATGTGTCGGTCAGGGCCACGATGCCCAGATTGGGAATGACACATTGGGGATCGATGAGGACTCCGAAGATGCCGGTGGCGTCCGCAAGCGACAAAGAGAGCCTATTGAAGGCGTCGGAGATACGGGGATCCATGTAAGGGTCCTTATTGAATGCGCGCCGGGTCGCCCGGCAAACGGGTTCTCGGCTGTGCTTCGTGAGCGCTCTCTGCGAAACAGAGGTTGGATCTGTTTGTGGTTGCCTTGTTGCTCTTTGCGGCAGATCCAGCTGAAGCCGAGTCTTTCGTCTGGAGCTTTGCAGGACAGCGATCGCTTTGGACGGCACGCCTAGCGCCGCGCGGCTTGCAGGCATTGCCTGATTTCACTTAGAGAGACGAGCCATGTAAGCGCGATGGCGACGTCGGGTTTTTCGACAGCCAAACTTTCGAATATTTCTTGGGTGCGGACAAGGATGGTGAGAAAGTAGACGTATTTGCGTTGCGTTCGGGTGGCTTTCGCCAGGTAGTCAACGACGAACGTCTCCGCTGCCGTGATTGCTTTCATCGCGTCGGAGATACACTTGTCTGCGAACATTTGAAGCGCCTCTGTTGCGCATCGGTCGATGCGTGGGGAGACCATGGCTCATGCCGAAGAGGTCATTTCTTAAAGTCAGAGAGTTTTTGAGGTTGGTCTGCATCAAAGTCTCCACCGTTGAGAGAAGCGTTCTGTTGGTTTTCCGGGATATGGGTTCGGCGGATGCGAAGCGCTCACCTTGGACGAGCCGACTCTCATAGGAACGCCGGTCGATAGCTTTCTCGAATTCATAGATACGGACGGCTTGTCGCGGCGGCCCAGCAGCTGCGTCCGCACGCCGTTCGCTAGCAACCCAGAAACCGGTAGAGCTCCCGGCGAGGCCGGGAGCTCTACATTCCGTCAGTCTTTGTCGAACATGACGGGGGCGAGCGCTTTTGTAATCTCGCAAAGCGAATTCTTGTAGAGCAGCGCGACCCGCACGGCCGGATCCTGCTCGTCGAGGATCTCCTCGAATTCGTCCGTCAGGGCGACGCGCACCAAGTGGGGTTCTAAACCTTCGGGATCTTCAAAAGCGGCGATGATGTAGGAGAGGAGCTCGACCGACTGCGAGAGCGTGGCGAAGGCGTTGGAGATCCGCGGATCCATGGTTGTAGGCGCTCCTTATGGAGTGTAGGCCGGGTCATCCGGTTGGCGCACTCTGGACTGTGTTGTGGGGGAGATCTCTTCGAGTGAGAGACAGAACGTATCCGAGGCCGCCTCGTTGCTCTTTGGGACAGGCCTGGCCAAAGCTAGGCCTGTCGTCTTACTCCAGAGGACTGCAAGGCTCCGACTGCCTTCGACCGCTACGGCTAGCGCCGGGTCGGTTGTAGGTCATTCCTGATCTTCTTCAGAAAGACAAGCCATGTGACCGCAATCGCGATATCGCGCTCTCTCTCGATTAGCCTTCCAAACGCTTTTGGGTCTCGGGCGCGGCGAATTAGGGATTTGACGTAGATGGGAGGCTTACGGGTGGCGTTCACCAGATACTTCATGGCGGACGCCTCCGATTTTTTGATCGCCTTCATTGCCTCCGCGATACATTTCTCGACGGCCATTTTGGGCTCCTCGGTTGCGCATCGGTTGATACGTGAGTCAACCATGACTCACTCCCAGGAGCGCGGCTCTCCAAGTAAGAGATTTTCCGAGGCGGATGACGCAAGGAAAGAAATGCTCGAGGAGGCAAGCAAGGGCCGAGTACGACGCCAGCGAGTTCACAATGTCTTAGCGGATCCCCAAGCGAACGTTCGGCGCCGCCTTTCTCATGGAGGGGCGCGCTTAAAGAGAATAAATGCGCGATAGCCCGAATGGTCCGGGCTTGCTCCCGGGTTCGACTTCGGCGATCAGCTCGTTTATGCGTAGAAGTGAGAACAGAGGCGCACCTTTGACGCGGTCGAATCCAGATATGATACGCGACCTTTCCAGCAGCACGCCGGGTTCTCCCGCCCAATTGGCGAATGGTCTCGTTTCGCTTGTCGAAACCGCGCAAGGCTACGCCCGCGCGGCGACCTCTGAAAACACCGCCCGCGCCTATGCCGCCGATTGGCGCGATTATCTGGGTTGGCGGGCCCGGCAGGGACTGGAGGCGCATCCGCTTGCCGACCCCGAAACGGTCGGCCTTTATCTTGCCGCGCTCGCCTCAGGCGCCGGTCCTGGCGTTTGGCCCCGTCGGGTCGCCACAATCGAGCGTAGGCTTTCGGCGCTCGTCTGGAACTTTGCGCAACGCGCTCTGCCCTTTGATCGCCGTGACCGCCATGTCGCCACCGTGCTCGCCGGCGTTCGTCGCACCCACGGCCGCCCGCCAGTTCAAAAGGAGGCGCTGCTTCCCGAACACCTTATCGCCATGCTCGACGCAGCGCCGCCATCCAACCTGCGCAACCTCCGCGATCGCGCAATCCTGCTGGTCGGTTTCGCCGGCGGCCTGCGCCGCTCGGAAATCGTCGGCCTCGACTGTCGCGACGAGGACGCCTTGACCAGCGCCGGTTGGCCCGAGTTCCTCAACGGGGGACTTTTGCTGACCTTGCGCGGCAAGACCGGCTGGCGCGAGGTGGAGATTGGCCGCGGCTCGAGCGAGGCCACTTGCCCCGTTGTCGCTTTGCAGCGTTGGCTGGAATTCGCCCGCATAGCGCACGGGCCCGTATTTCGGCGCGTGCAGCGCGGCAAGGTCGGATCGGAGCGGCTCAACGACCGTCATGTGGCGCGGCTGGTGAAGCGTTTGGCGATGGTCGCTGGCCTGCGCGGCGACCTTTCGGAGGCCGAGCGCGAGGCGCTGTTCGCCGGCCATTCGCTGCGCGCCGGGCTCGCGTCCTCGGCGCAAGTCGACGAACGCTACGTGCAAAAGCAGCTCGGTCACGCCTCGGCGGAAATGACGCGCCGCTACCAGCGCCGCCGCGATCGCTTCCGCGTCAACCTCACCCAGGCCGCGGGGCTGTAGCGGCGAGATTTCGCTTCGCCGAGGTCGCGGAGAGCGCGGTCGCGGCGACGCCTTTCGCCAGAAAGGCGAGAAGGCATTGCATATGAGGCTCGGCGGATTCAAGATTCGCCGATGCCGATCCGCGCCCAACATCGCTGGCTGTATCCGATCGACTGGGCGCAGATCTCGGCGGCCATCCGGTTTGGCCGGGCGAAAGGGCGCTGCGAGCAATGCGGGCGCCCGCACGGTCGCAGGGTACTCCACCTCGGCGATGGCCGGTGGTGGGACGAAGACGCCAGGGTATGGCGCAACGGCCGCGGGCGGGCGCTGGCTAGGCTCGCCGAGCCCGTTGACGGCGGTTCAGGCTTGCTCGCCACAAAAGTCTTTCTGGCGACGGCGCATCTCGATCACGACCCCGGCAACAACCGCCCGCGAAACCTGCGCGCGTTCTGCCAACGTTGCCACATGCTGCACGATCGTGAGGAGCATCTGCGACGACGATGGCTCACCTATCGAATGCGCAAAGCGCTCGGTGATCTGTTCTTTGGGCCCTATCCGACGATTTGATAGGCCGACGTAACGCGCCGGAAATCGCTTCTTGCCAAATGGCGCGTATATCAATATATAATGCCAAACGGCAGGAGGTCGGCGATGCCCATGTTAATGAAGGTGGCGAGCGACGCTCGGCCATTTTCGTCTGAACCGCTCACGGACGAGGAAGCCGCAGCTATGTTCCGGGCGAGCCTGAACCTGTTCCGGCTTTGGGATGTCACGGACGATCAGGCGGCCAAGATCCTTGATCTTCCGCAGCGGACCTTCGCGCGCTGGAAAGCAGGCCAAATTGGCCGGATAGGGCGCGACGGCAAGGCGCGGCTGTCGAATCTCATGGGCATCCATAAGGCCCTGAAGATCATCTTCAGGGAGGCTACGCGGGGGTACGCCTGGATCAAGGCGCCAAACGCGGCGTTCGGCGGGGTTTCGGCGCTCGACGTGATGGTGTGCGGAGAGCTTACCGACCTTATGCGGGTTCGCCGCTATCTCGATGCTGAGCGTGGCGGCTGGTGATCGACGCGGCTACGGTTCCGATCGCCTTGATTGAGTGGAAGGGCGCGCGGAGGATCATTCGCAGTCTCTTCCCCCCGATTGATCTGTTCGAGGATATCGCCGACCCCGAGGATTGGCCGCTTTTGATTGCGGCTGAGCAGAAGACCAATCCTCGATTGATGGAGACCTTGGGGGCGCTGGATCTCGTTCCGCTGGCGCGCCGCGTGGCGGGACCTGGGTCGACTTACCTGATGGCGCCGTTCACCCATGTCAGCCCCGATCGACCTAGCCGGTTCACCCGCGGCGACTATGGCGTGCTTTATGTCGCGGATCGCTTCGAGACGGCGCTTATGGAAACGATGCACCATCACGCCCGCTTCATGGCCCGAACTGCGGAACCGCCGGGATGGACGTCGCAGTTTCGCGAGCTTGTCCTGGACGTCGCCGCTCCCCTTCACGATCTCAGGGGCGGCGATCCGGCCTGGGCGCCGGCCCTGGATCCAGACGAATACGCCGAGGCGCAGAGGCTCGCCGCGATGCTCCGCAGGCAAGGGTCGGAAGGGCTCGTCTATCCGAGCCAACGTGATCCAGGAGGGGAATGCGTCGGTCTGTTTTACCCCGACCGCGCGACCAACCTCGTCCAAGGTCGTCACTTGGACTATCACTGGAACGGAGCACGCGTGGATTTCTATCGCGACGTCGGCAGCGGCGAGGTTTTTCGGGTTGGCTGACCATACCGATTTCCGCGCGCTCACACTCTGGCCTGAATCGCATCATCGGCGCTGTTAACGGTGTCGTAGCCTTCGATCGCTACCCCTCGGACGGCGTCGGACGTGTCGCGTCGGGTCTGGCGGAATCCACAGCGTCGGCCGCCTGCCCAATCCTCGTCTCTGACCGGCGCGGTCGTGGGCAGGCGCGCCCTTATAGCTCAACGGAATTATCCGCCTCCGCCAACCCGGCGTCCTGGAGCGCTTCGAGTTTTGGCAGGCCGCGGACTTCTGGGTCGATGGCGGAGGCGGCTCGGATGGCGGCGGCGTGGCGGGCGCGGGTGCGCAACGCCTAGCCGGCGCCAGTCTATGACGAGGTCATAGGGACGCCCGAGACAGCCGAGTCCTCGAAGCCACCCGCCCAGGGTCCCGGGCGGATCGAAGCGTCAGCGCAATTCTTCGACCATTTCCGGATGCCGATCGAGAATCCGCAGCAACTGGCTCGTCGGTCCGCTTGGTTCAATCAAACCACGCTCGTATTTGTCGAAGGCGCTTTCGCCGACCTTGAGCAATAGCCCGGCCTCGCGTTGCGAAAGTTTGAGCTTCGCGCGCACGCGGCGGATCGTGGCGGGGGTGGGCACGCCTTCGACTTTCTCTTTAAGTTTGCGTAAGGCCTCATCGACGACGGCCATGTCGTCCCCGACATGCACTCCGTCCCCGGTGCCCTTCGGATAATAGCCGGGAAGATCGACGGTTACGCTTTCGCCCTTGTAAGCCACCTCGAACGGCCGGGCGCCGCGCGCTAGGATCTCGCCTGTGTCCGGCGCAATCATCGTGTCGGGACGAGACTGTTTCCCGGTCGCCATTTTATTTCTCCTTGAACGAGACCACCGAGAATTCGGTGACGACGTCGGCCTGGAATTTGATGTAGAGCGTCAATTCGCCTGATACACGTCCTGCCAGACACGGGGGTCGGCGAAAGTGGTCATCGACTTGTAAAACATGGTCCTTTCGATGCTGAAGATCGTTTGCGTTATGCCTGCTCGGTCGAAGCCGAGCGCAGTGGCGTCACGCAGCGCCGACGTGGTGATGGCGAGCGTTTCGACCGAACCGATCGACGATTTTATCGCGTCGAGATCGTAGGTCGGCCGGCGCTTTTCCATGACTCAGCTTACCACCATAAAGGTGTCGAGACAAGGAGAAGCTCCGACAGCCTGCGCCACGGAGCCCCTCCGCAAACGCCTGTTCATCGGACGGTTTCGGAATTTGGGTAGCGGTCAGCGGAGGCATGTGGGCTTAAGGCATATTGCCGTCGCCAGCGGACGCCTCAATGGGGAGCGAAGAGTCGGCCACCCGCGGCTCGTCTCTGCTTAGCAATCCTGCATCCCGGAGCATCTCCAGGTCGGGCAGGTCGCCGAGCGTCTCCAGCCCGAAAATCTCCAGGAACCTTGCCGTCGTCACATAAGCGAACGGCGCGCCGGGTTTTGGCGCGCGCGGACCGGGCGCAATCAGCGCCTTGTCGCGCAGGGTGGCGATGAGATCGCGGCTGATCTCGCGGCCGAACCGCTCCGACAGCGCAGCGCGGGTGATCGGCTGTTCGTAGGCGATCGCCGCGAGCACGCCGGCTTCGAGTTTTGACAGGCGACGCACTTCCGGGTCGACGGCGAAGGCGGCGCGGATCGCGTCGCCGAAGCGCGCGCGCGTCCGGAACGCATAGCCGCCGCCGAGCTTGACCAGCTCATAAGGACGGCCGCGCAACTCGGCGCTGAGGTCGTCGAGCAACAGGTCGAGCCGGCAGGCTCGCCCGACGACCCGAGCGAGCGTTTCGCGGGTCACGGGTTGGCTGGCGACGAACAGCACGGCCTCGACCCGCGCCAGCCATTCGCGCCAGCGCAGCTCGGCGGGCAGATCGGCCAGCTCGACGTCGAGGTCGGGGGGCGGCCGCGGCGGCAAGTCAGAGCCCGTAGAGGCGGAAGGTCGGGCGGCCGGTGAGTTCGCGCACCGCGCCGAGGTCGACCAGGCGGTCGAACAGCCGCCGGAGGCCGCGATCGCTCAGGCCGGGTATCTCAGCGGCGCTGGATACGGCGTCCTCGTCGAGCAGCGCCGAGATCGCCGCCCTGGCTCCCTTGGCGCGCAGTTTTGGCGCGACGGCCTCCAGCCGCGTGGCGGCGGCGCCAAGTTCGGCGTGGAGGTCGCAGGCCCGCGCCGCGGCGCGGGCGTAGGCGGCGCAGCAGGCGGCGGTCCAAGTCGCGTCACTGGGGCGAGCGCGCAAAACCTCGAGCGCGAGCAGCGGGAGAGGCGTGCGCCAGCCGAGCCGAGCCGCCAGGATGCAATCGGCGACGGCGAAGGCCAGGGGGATCGCGCGGGGCCATTTTGCCGCCACGGCCGTCGCCACAGCGGCGGCGGCGAGGGGCGCCGGCGCGAGGGCGCGCGCATGGACGTCGCGCGTAGCGTTGAGGAATTCGAGGTCCGCCGGCGAGGCGCCGAGGTCGACGGCGATGTCGGCGAACCGGGGGCGGGAGGCGAGCGCGCGCCAGGCGGCGTAGACGCGGCCGGCGGGTCCAGGATCGCCGCCGGGACGGGTGAGCGCGTGCGCATCGCGCAAGCTCGCTTCGTCCCCGGCCCTGCCTTCAAGGCTGGCGGCGGCGGCCTTGAGCGCGAGCCGCTGTCGCCAGCCACCGGCGAAGGGCGCGTTTCGGTTGACGAGGACATCGAGCGAGGCGAGGGCGGCGCCCGCGGCGAAAGCAGCGGAAAGCCCGCTGATTTCAGGCGCGGAACGGGCGACGAGGGCCGTCGCCCAGGCGGGTGGGCGCAGCGGCGGTTGGGTCTCGGGCGGCACAAGCACGCCGCGAGCCTAGCGCATCGCGGCGCTTTCGGTCAACAGAAGCGACGAAACCGCCGCGCCCGTCTTCCTTCTTTTACATCCGATAAGTTTGCATTATCGGACGCGTGGCCTACAAGCGGGATATGCCGCCCGACCTTCCCGACGCGCCGCCGAAACGCCCTGCCGTGCCCTCTCGCCTCGACCCGCTGGTCGAAACCGCCAAAACTTACGCGCGCGCCGCGACCTCCGCCCACACCAACCGCGCCTACGCCGCCGATTGGCGCGACTATCTCGGCTGGCGGACCCGTCACGGCCTCGACGCCCGCCCGCTCGCGGACACGGAAACCGTCGGCCTCTATATCGCTGCGCTCGCCTCCGGAGACGGACCCGGCGCCGGTAAGCGCTCCGTCGCCACCATAGAGCGCCGGCTGTCCGCCCTAGTGTGGCAATTCGCGCAGCGCGGGCTCGCTTTCGACCGCCGCGACCGCCACGTCGCCACCGTGTTGGCTGGGGTCCGTCGCACCCACGGCCGACCGCCGGCGCAGAAGGAGGCGTTGCTGTCCGAGCACTTCATGGCGATGCTCGACGCCCTGCCTGCCGCCGATCTGGGCAGCCTTCGCGATCGCGCCATCTTGCTGCTGGGCTTCGCCGGCGGACTGCGCCGCTCCGAAATCGTCGGTCTCGATTGCCGGCCGGAATTCCTTGACGGCGGCATGCTCCTCACCCTGCGCGGCAAGACCGGCTGGCGCGAGGTCGAGATCGGCCGCGGGTCGTCTGAGCGGACCTGCCCGGTCGTCGCCCTGGAGGCGTGGATGAAGTTCGCCAGGGTGTCGCGCGGGCCGCTGTTCCGCCGCGTCACCGGGCAACGGGTCGGTGCCGAGCGTCTCAACGACCGTTACGTCGCCCGTCTGGTCAAGCGCGCCGTTCTGGCCGCCGGAGTGCGCGACGATCTTGCCGAACACGAGCGCGAGGGCAAATTTTCCGGCCATTCGTTGCGCGCGGGGCTCGCCTCCTCGGCCGACGTCGACGAACGCTACGTGCAGAAACAACTCGGCCACGCCTCCGGCGAGATGACCCGCCGCTACCAGCGTCGGCGCGACCGCTTCCGCGTCAATCTGACTAAGGCCGCGGGGCTTTAGGCGTCGCGGGGCGTGCGCGGCGAGCCGGATTTCCGCCACGGTGCCGAGGCCGGCCTTTCGAGCGACACGGCATCCGGCCTACGCCCTGCATTTACGTCGGCAGACGCAACCCGTGGAAAATGGGGCATAGCTGTCTTTGAAATTGAGGCTGGCGGCGAAACGCGTCAGCTCCACTGACTGTTATGCGAATCTTTTGTCCCGGGGAGCCTGTCATGGCGACGAGTTTGGTGCCGCCCGGGCGCCGCCCGTAGGATTTAAATAGATTTAGGGAGTCAAAAACGGGTAAATCGTGCTGATAATTCAATAAGTTGAAAAAATGCGGCGTAGGCCGGATGCCGTGGAAGCGTAGGCCGGATGCCGTACCCAGTGTTGTGGAGATATAAGCTGGAAAAAGGAGGCGCTGGTCGCGGCATGGCGGCGAAAGTTTCTGCAAATCTCGGATTTGCGGGCAGCAGGCGTAGGCCGGATGCCGTGTTTAGCGGCTGGGTTTGAGCCGCGTTCCGTGGTCGCCTTTGCGCGGGTCTTGTGCGCCGAAACTGGCGTGCTCGAGCTTTCGTTTCTTGGTCTTCTTGCGGACATGGCCGATCTGCGAGTCGCTCGGCGTGCGGTCGACATGAACTAGGTCGCTGACGTCGATCGCCCAATGATGAATGACTCCGGCCTCGCGAAGCCCTTCGAGCGCTTCGCGCAGCTGCTGCCGGAAACTGCGCAGGGAGCCGTTCGTGCTGCCGCAGCGCGCGCGGATGGTTTCGACCCCGGTGGCGAAATTCTGCGCATGGCTTTCGAGCCAGAGCTGCAGCCAGCGCGCCAGATCCTTCTGGCCGAGCTGCTGGCGCGTCTGCCAGTTGTTGAGGGTGTAGCGGTTGGGCGCGAACAGCGCGACGAGGCGGGGATTGAGTCGGTAAGCCCAATGGTGCTTGTGGACGGGCTCGCGCGTGTCCTGCAGGGCGTCGTCGACCAGATGCCCGATATATTCGATGCCGTTGGCGCGGGTCGTAACGGTGCCGGTCACGAGCCTGTCCATGTCCGCGCGCAGCTGCTCGTGCTGGCTCTTACCGGTATTGCGGCCAAGGGTGCGCAGGATCGCGTTGGCGGGAACGATGACGGTTTGCCCGAGAGGTTGGCCGGAGGCCAGCTTGACGAGCTGCATGAAATTGTCATGGTCGTCCTGATTGAGCTGCTCGCCGGTGAAGGAAATTTCGACGCCGTCCTGGCTGGCGACGATCTCCTTGTGCATTTTCCGCCGGTCTTTGCTCTTGATCGCCGCAAAAAGCACGCTGCGCGCGATGACGTTGGAGACAGGCGGCGAGTTTTCGGGGAAAGGAAGGGGAAACTGGACCACCTTGCTCGACGGACGCGACTCCGCTCCCTCGTTCGCCGTGCGCGCTTCTACATGTTGCTGCAGGCGCTGAAGGGAATTGAAAATATCGGGGTCTAAGTTTTCCGGCCTTGACATGTAATGGGGAAGTTTGAACCGGTTTGTGCTTCGTGTCGAGAGTCCTTGCGCCAAGGACGACGCATGAGGTCAATAGCGCTCGCCGGCCATGCCCGTTGCCTTCGACCAGACTCTCGCCGATGATTGCGTCTCTCTCGCGCTGGCGAATCCTTCTGAGTAGCTATCCTATAGCTACCGGATAGCTATCATCTACCGAGGCGGCTCCGCGGAGGCTTTCGCGCAGGTTGCCGAAAGCAACTATCTGAACGTCCCGCTCGCCTGTCCTACCGGCGCGGAGTTGGCGATCTCGTGGAGCGTTCAGCGCCGGGGCGCGCGCAGCAGATCCTCGCCGGCAAGCCGCAACGCCGCGGCATTGAGCCGCCGCGCCGCATCCTCGCTGTCGGCTTCCGTGTAACAGCGAAGCTCCGGCGCGTTGCCGGAGGGGCGCAGATGGACGATCCCACCGTCCGCGAAGGTCAACCGCAAACCGTCGGTTTCGTCAATCCGCGTCAGTCCCTCGGCGACGCCGGCGAAATGCGTCTCGATCCGAGCCTTGCGCTGGCCCTCGTCGCCTGCGCGCAGATAGGCGAGGATTTCTTGGCTGTCGGCCGTAGCAAAGTCCCTCAGCCGGTCGCTCCAGGTCACCCGCACGGGAAGGTCGGCCGAGAGTTCGGCGACCGGCCGGTGCCGCGCTGCCGCGAGCACGCTGACGATCGGCAGCACGGCGTCGCGGGTGGGAAGGGCTGCGAGCCTGCGTCCGTCGCGCTCGATCGGGCTTTGCAGCAGAAAGCCGCCGTTGGCCTCGTAGCCGCAGACCACGGCGCCCGCCTGCGCCGCCACCGCCTGCATCCCTGAGATCACATAAGGCGAGCCGATCCGGGTGCGTTCGACGCGCGCAAAGGCGCCGCAACTCTCCACCGCGGTGTTGCTGCTGACCGGCGTGACCACGCAATCGGCCTTCAGCTCCCGCGCGCAGAGCAGGCCGAGGATGTCGCCGCGCAGCCATATTCCGCTGGCATCGGCGAGCAGCGGACGGTCGGAGTCGCCGTCCGTCGAAGCGATCGCGTCGAGCCGCCGCTCGGCCGCCCACTGGGCCGCCAGTTCGACGTCCTCCGGCCGCAGCGCCTCGGTGTCGACCGGCACGAAACGATCGGAGCGGCCGAGCAGAACCACTTGCGCCCCCAGCGCGGTCAGGATGGCGGCGATGAGATCGCGGCCGACGGCCGAGTGCTGATAGACACCGACCGTCAGCCCCGACAGCGCCGTCGCGCCGAAGAAATCCCGGTAGCGCGCGAGATAGGCGGCCTCGACGTCGCGCACCGGGGGCAGCGGCGACGGGTCGACGAGGCCGCCGCGCGCGTCGAAAGCGCTGGGGTCGAGCCGGAGCGCCTGCCGCGCCATTCCGGCCTCGTCGTCCTTGAGGAATTCGCCGTGGGCGCGATGGAATTTCACCCCATTGCGGTCGTCGGGAATGTGGCTGCCTGTCACCATCAGCGAGGGCAGCGCGCGAGAAAAGGCGTAAGACGCGAGCGCCGGCGTCGGGACGTAGCCGCAGAACACGGGCGCTCCGCCAGCGTCGCGGATCGTGAGCGCTGCGGCGGCCAGCAGGCGCGGCGTGCTCGGGCGCAGATCGCCGGCGAAGGCGACCTCGCAGCCAGGGGAGAACTCGCCGATCTCTGCGAGATAGCTGAGGAAGCCCGCGACATAGCCATAGACGACGCGATCCGTCATGGCGCTGACGAGTCCGCGCGCGCCGCTGGTGCCGAAAGCGACGCCGCTTTCCTGCATCAGGTCGCGGACGGTGACCGGGAAGGCTGCGGTCAAAGAATCCTCTTTCAAGGGCGAGCGTCGAGTTTCCTCTAACAGGAGCGGGGCCGACGCCCAAGCGGCGGCAGCGTAAAGGTTGACGCGCGGCGCCGCTTGGCGCACCGCGGCCGCCTCTGTTAAGAATCGGCGCGAAAACGGGCGAGCGGGGCGGAATGCGAATTTTCGTGACTGGCGGGGCCGGGTTCATCGGATCGGCGGTGGCGCGTCGCATCGTGAGCCAGACGCCGCACGAGGTTCTGGTCTACGACAAGCTCACCTACGCCGGAAATCTCGCCTCGCTGGCGCCCGTCGCGCAAGACCCGCGGTTTGCGTTCGTCAGGGGCGACATCTGCGAGCGCGCCGCCGTCGATGCGGCGTTGCGCAGCTTCCGCCCGCACTGGATCATGAATCTGGCCGCCGAGAGCCATGTCGACCGCTCGATCGACGGCCCCGCCGAGTTCATCCGGACCAATGTCGTGGGGACCGGCGTCATGCTGGAGGCCGCGCTCGTCTATTGGAAGGCGGGCGAGCCGGAGGTGCGCGACGCTTTCCGTTTCCACCACATCTCCACTGACGAGGTGTTCGGATCGCTGGGGGCGCACGGCCTGTTCCGCGAGGACACCCTTTATCAGCCGAACTCGCCCTATTCCGCCTCCAAGGCGGCCAGCGACCATCTCGTGCGCGCGTGGTTCCACACTTTCAAGCTGCCGACGGTGCAGACCAACTGCTCCAACAATTACGGCCCCTATCATTTCCCCGAGAAGCTGATCCCGCTGACGATTCTCAACGCGCTTGAAGGCAAGCCGCTGCCGGTCTACGGCCGCGGCGAGAACGTGCGCGACTGGCTGCATGTCGAAGACCACGCTGAGGCGCTGCTCACGGTGGTGGAAAAGGGCCGGCCCGGCGAAAGCTACAACATCGGCGGCCGAGCCGAGCGACGCAATGTCGATGTCGTCGAGGCGATCTGCGATCTCGTCGATGAACTCGCACCCCGGCCGGGCTCACGACGCGATCTGATCCGCTTCGTCGTCGACCGCCCCGGCCACGATCTACGCTACGCGATCGACGCGGCCAAGATCGAGCGCGAACTCGGCTGGCGGCCGCGGCGCGACTTCGAGACGGGTCTGCGCGAGACGGTGCAATGGTATCTCGCCAATGAGCCGTGGTGGAAAGGCATCCGCTCCGGCGCCTATCGCGGCGAGCGGCTCGGCGTCGCGGTCTGAAGAGGGCGCCATGCAGGTCGAAGCCGCCGCCATACCCGCCGTCAAGATCATCACCCCGAAGAAGTTCGGCGACGTCAGAGGGTTCTTCTCCGAGGTCTACAGCCGCAAGAGCTGGGCCGAGGCCGGGCTCGACCACGATTTCGTGCAGGACAACCATTCCTATTCGGCCGAGGCCGGCGTCATCCGGGGTCTGCATTTCCAGGGCGCGCCGTTTGCGCAAGCCAAGCTGGTGCGCGTCGCGCGCGGGCGGATTCTGGATGTCGCCGTGGACCTGCGCCGCGGCTCGGCGAGCTTTGGCCGCCATGTCGCAGTGGAGCTGTCGGCGGACAACTGGCGCCAGCTTCTGGTCCCTGTCGGCTTCGCGCACGGCTTCTGCGCGCTCGAGCCGCACTGCGAGGTGCTCTACAAAGTGACTCAGATGTTTTCGCCCGCCCACGACAAGGGCCTCGCCTTCGACGATCCGGCGCTCGGGATCGACTGGGGCGTTGATCCCGCCAAAGCGGTGCTATCGGACAAGGACCGCCAGCATCCCCGGCTCGCCGAGCTTGGGCCGCAGTTCGAGTGAACGCGGTGGAGTTTTCCACAGGCGGGGTAATTTCAATTTCTAATTTCAATTTAGGGGTGCCCGTAAGCGGCTGTATTTACAGCCGTTCCGGCGACAAAGCCCTAGCAAACGGGCGGATAGGCCCTAGCAAACGGGCGGAGGTCGCCTAGCAAACGGGCGGCTGTCCCCTAGCAAACGGGCGGCCACTTGGCGCGGCGGCGGCGATTCCTTAGCAAACGGGCGGACGGCGGCGGAATGCGAGGAATCGCGGGCTTGCACCGCCCCTGCCGGGAGGCCTCAGGCCGGAAAAGCCGCCCGTTTGCTAGGAAACGTCGGCTGCGGTTCCCTAGCAAACGGGCGGGTCGTTCCCTAGTTGCGCTCGCCCTTGCCTAGGGCTTAGAATCTAAGGCATATGAGCACGCTGACGGTGAAGCAGCTTTCGAATTTCGACGGCTTTCCCAAAGCCGCGGAGCTGATCGAGATTTCCGGCGCGCATAATCTCGAGGCGCTCGACCGCGCCAATTTCAACCAGCTCCTGCAGGTCGCGCATGACAGCGACCGGCTGATGGAGCCGGGCGCGAGCTGGGAGGTGACCTTCGCCTCGCTCAGGCGCGCCTCCTCCAAGCACGAGAGCAACGACCGCATCCGCGAGAGTCTGCGGCGGCTGCGGCGCACCGAGGTCGTGGTGCGCTACATTTCGACCAAGGACGGCAGGCCGCGCAAGCTCGAGACCTCGCTGCTGACCTTCACCGACACGGCCGAGGACGACCACAGCGCCGCAACGATCGTGTTCTCGATCCCCGACCCGCTGCGGCTCATCTTGGCGCGCTCGAACCGCTGGGGGCGCATCCGCTGCGAGGTCAGCTATGCGATGAAGTCGAAATACGCGATCGCGCTCTACGAGATGGTGGCGCTGCGGCTCAACATGGACCGCTGCGTCGAGACCATGCCGCTGGAGACGTTCCGCGACAAGCTCGGCGTGCCGCCGAACGCCTATGAGCGCAGCGACAATTTCCTGCAGTTCGTGATCCGGCCGGCGCTGCTGGAGGTCAACCGGCTGTCGGACGTGAACGTGCGCATCGAGCTGGAGCGCCGGCACGCCCGCGCGCCGGCGCATGCGGTGACGTTCAGCTGGCGGAGGAAGCAGGGCGACGCCTTCCGCGCGACGCTGAAGGAGCTGCAGCGGCCGAAGGCCGGGCGGCGCAAGCGGCTGAAGGCGCAGGATCCGGCGCAGCCGGAGCTGGAGCTGTGAGGATGGAAAGCCGCTAGCTAGCGGGTAGCTAGCTGGAGGGAGATGGTATCTGGAAGCTGGCGGGGGTTTCTGGTAGCTAGCCGGAGGCTAGCCGCTATCTGATTCGGATTCCGATAGCCCGTAGCTACCCGCTATCCAGAGGTGCCCATGCCCGTCATCTCGTTCAGCTCGCCCAAAGGCGGCGCCGGCAAGACCACGGCGGCGACGCTGCTCGCCACCGAGCTCGCCGAGCGCGGCGCCGATATCGTCGTCATCGACGCCGACCCCAACAAAAACGTGCCCGATTGGGCGAGCCTGCCCGGCAGGCCGAAGACCCTCTCCGTCGTCGGCGACGTCGGCGAGGAGACCATCGTCGACGCCATCGAGGCCGCGGCGGCCAAAGCAGCCTTCGTCGTTGTCGATCTCGAGGGCACGGCGAGCCTGATGGCGAGCTACGCCATCTCGATGTCGGACTTCGTCGTCATTCCCGTGCAGGGCTCGCAGCTCGACGCCAAGCAGGCGGCACGGCAGATGAAGCTGATCAAGGCGCAGGAGCGCATCGTGCAGCGCGAGATCCCGTTCGCGGTGCTGTTCACCAGATCCAATCCGGCACTGCAGCCGAAAACCCAGCGCCATATCGAGGAGCGCTTCGCCGAGCTCGGCGTGCCCGTCCTGGCGACGCGGCTTTACGACCGCGAGGCGTTCCGCGCGATCTTTTCCTTCGGCGGCTCGCTCGCCACGCTCGGCGACAAGGGGGTGGGCAATCTCGCCGCGACCAAGGCGAATGCGCGCGACTTCGCGGCCGAAGTGGTCGCGCGGCTGCGCGCCAAGACGAGGCAAGTCGCGTGATGAGCGAGCCCGACCGCGCCGACCCCTTCGCCGGCGATCTCGACCTCTCCGACTTCAAGCCGACGCCGCCGAAGAAGCCGGCGCAGAAGACCGCGATCCGCCGGGCCTCGGAAGCGCATAATTTCCCGAGCCGGGCGCCGGAAGCCAAGCCAGTCCTGCGCCGCCGCCGCACCGGCCGCAACGTGCAGTTCAACATCAAGGCGACCGCGGAGACGATTGCGCGCTTCACCGCGCTCGCCGACCGGCGCGGCGTGCCGTTCGGCGAATTGCTGGAACAGCTCGTCGCCGAGGCGGAAGCCTAACGCCCGCGCTCCAGCCGCTCGCGCCGCAGTTTCCACAAGCTGCGGTCGAGCCGCAGTTCGCCGGTTGCCGCTCGCTTGACCATGGCGGCGAAATAGCCGCCGGCGCCGCAGCGGAAATGCTCGGGCGGCTTGGTCGAGACGGCGAGACGCCGAGCTCGCGCCGCAGCCCGTCGCCCGCCGCGCCGACGAGCTCGCGCCAGTCCGGATGAGGCGCGGCGAGATGCACCGCCAGCGGCGGCGCCAGCTCCGTCAGTTCGTTGGGATAGACGTGCGTATCGGCTGACGCCGAGTTGAGCTCGCTCGCCTCGCACCGATTTGTTTCGCAGGCCGGTACCGTATCCGAAGGATTAGAAGTTAGGTTTGTAGTTATATTGAGGGGCCTGTCGGCGGGCTCCTCGGGGCCTGTCTTGGCGTGAGTCGGACCGACGCCTGATCCTATTGCAACGCTGGAGATGAAATAGCTCATTTTCGATGAGGCAGCAGGTTCATTAGCAACTTGCCGATGCGCGATCGAGTCCCCGAATGGAATGTCTAGCAAACTCAGAGTCGCCGTCTCGACTTAGGAACGCACCCTTGACGACGCCGCGCGAAGCTTCTTGCCGAAGGCGGCGCGGCCCCAATGCTTGCCGCTTTGCTTATAGCTGCTGGCGCAGTGCATCGCGATGGCGCGATGCAGCTCGTGGCGATCGAAAATGCGGACACGCGCCAGCGCCTCCGCGGGATCGCCGGCGAGCCAGCGCGCCAGACTGCGCGTGAGCAGTCCCGGGCCGGTCGACAGCCACAGCAGGTCGGCGTCACCGCGCAGGATTGCGGCGGTCGCCTCTGCAAGCGCCAGGGCGATAGCCGGATGACGGGGAATGGCGCCGATGAAATTATTGCCGATCGAGCCGAAGTCTTCCAGGTAGAGGACGAGATCGCAGCCACCGGGATCGATCTCGGCAAGCGGCTTCAGCCCGCGGTCGTCGGCATCGACGTAAAATCCTCCCTCGTGGCGCAGAACAGCCAACCGGAATAGGTCCGCCTTCATGGCGGGCTCGACGGCCAGGTCGAAAGCCGCGCGAGCGCCCGGCGGGCCATGCGCTGCGAGATATCTCCGCGCATCGGCGCTGGAGAAGCGCCGGTAATGGAAATCCGGGTTACGCGTGCGCCATTCCTCGCACAGCCGCTCGATATCCGGCGGAATGCGCTCGTCCCAGTATTGCGCGATGCGGCGCGGGATCGGGCTCGTCTCGCCGCCTGCCGGACGCGTGAGCCGTCCCTGGCGGCTCAGTGCGATGAACAGCCCTATGGCGCCCGGCGTGTAGTCGGGCCTCTCGGCGACGAGCCTTTGCAGCGCCGCTACGGGATCGTCGGCGGCGTTTGCGGCGCGCAGCCGCGCCAGCGCCTCGGCGTCGAGCCGGTATTCGTCCAGAAGCTGGCCGACATGCGTCTGCAAGGGCTTAACGCCGCCCGCGTGCCACGACCGGTGCGTGGGGTCGCCGCGCGTTACAACCTCCATATGCCTGACCGCCGCCTCCACGTCGGCGAGCGTGAGCGCGTTCTTGGCCGCGGCGTCGTGCAGCCAGCTGTCGCCGGGCAGCGCCTGCAGCGCCGCCGCGAAATCCGCTGCGGCCTCCCCGTGCCGTCGCTGCGCCCGGGCGATCTGCCCGCGCAGGAAGCGCGCACGCGCCCGTTCGCGAACGCTACACGGCGGCGGCGCGTCGACGGCGAGGCGCGCCGTCTCGAAGTCGCCGTCCTCGGTCAATGCCCGCACCCACTGGGCCCAGACCTCGAAATGCGTGGGGAAAGCCTTCCGGGCTCCGGTCAGGCGCGTCAGCTCCGCCTCCGGGTCGCCGACGCTATTGGCGAGCTGGGCCTGCGCTAGCGCGATCTCGGGCAAGACGCCGAAGCGCGCTTCGCAGTCCTCGATAATGTTGTGGGCTTCCTCATGACGCCCCATCGCGGTTTCGAGCCGCGCCAGGCTCAAGCGCCGCCAGAAAGACGAGTCGTCGAGCGCCAGCGCCGCGCGCCGCGCTTCGTAAGCTGCGTCGACGTCGTGCAGCAACTGCGCGATGTCGCCCAACACGTCGTGCGCGCGCACGCAATCCGGGCGGCGCGCGAGCAGGTCTTCGAGCCGGCGCCGGGCGATGTCCGGCGCGCCGGCTCTGTACTCTTCGAGCGCAAGCTCAACGACGGCGGTTTCGTTGGCGCCAGCGAGGCCGGTTGCCGTCGCGAAATAGCGGCGCGCCTTCTCCGGCTCGCTGTTTGCGCGCGCTGTCTGCCCGAGGAACACGAGCGCGCCGGGCCGGTGCGGATTGCATTCGATGAGGACGCCGAGCGCCCGCTCGGCGTCTTGCACGCGCCCGGCGTCGACAAGCTCGCGCGCATATTCGACGATGACCCACTCGTTGTCCGGTTCGAGTGTGGCGGCGGCGTCGAGCAGCTCGAAGCTCTTGTCGCGGTCCCCGCGCCGGCGAGCGAGTTGGGCCTTGCCGATCAAGGCCTGGATCTGGGCGCCGTTGGCCGCCAGGATCGCGTCGTAGATGCGCTCCGCCTCGTCGAGCCGCCAGAGAGCGGCGTATTCGGCGGCGAGCGTAAGGCGCGCGTGATCGTTGACGGGCTCGGCGGCGACCGCCCGCTCGAACAGCGCCAGCGTCTCGCCGCTCGTAAGGCGCCAGCGGCTGCACTGGGCGAGCGTGGTCAGCGCTACCGCCGAGGCCGGATGGCGCGCGACGAGTTCTCGCGCATAGGCTTCGGCCTCGGCGAAACGCCGCAATTCGCGCAAGCTGCCGGCGACCGAGACGGCGATCCAGAGATCCTGCGGCGCGACGGCGGCGGCTTGCCGCATATGCGCGAGCGCCTCCTCGGCTTTGCCGCGCCGGCGCGCCAGCTCGCTCAGGGCGCGCCATCCCGCGGGCAGATCGGGGCTCGCTTCGGCGAGGGCGCGCGCGGCGGCCTCGGCCTCGTCGAGGCGGCCGAGTTCGGTCAGCTCGGCGACGATCTCGCTTCGAATCCAGACATCGCCGGGCGCGCAGGCGGCGGCGGCGCGGAAATGCTCCAGCGCTTCCGAGCGGCTGCCCTGTCTGCGCGCAACGACGGCCAGCGTCCGCAACGCTTCCGCCAAAGCCGGGTTGCCTGCATTTGCCGCCAATATCGCCATCCTTCAATCCACATTTTCTTTTCGTTTGCGCCGGCTTACGTTTCAACGAAACGAAAGCAGGCGCTGGCGCAATTTGCCGCATCTGTCGGGTTGCGATGGGTCAGTTCGCGCATTACAGTTAAGGGGCCAGCCCGCGAAAGCGGGCAAGTTGCGACCTGACGCGGTAATGCTCGCGAACCCGCTGTCTGGCGTGATGCGTTGCCGTTCTCGACCGCCCGCCACAGCACGCGTGCCCGTCTTGGTTGACAGGTCGCGCGGCGAAACAGTACCCCAAAAGTTCATTGTACAGGGCAAAGACATGATATCGGACGCCGCGATTATGCCCCTTCGTATCGCCAATGAAGCTTTCATGGTCGCTGCGACCATTGAACGCTGCCCGCGCCAGATGATGCTGCGGGAACTGGTGATGAACGCTCTCGAAGCGGCGGATCAGGCGACGGACGCGCCCAAACGGGTCAGGATCGACGCCGTAATCATCGACAACGCGCCGAAACTGCGCATTTGGAACACCGGCCGCGGGCTCTCGCAGGCGGAGCTTCTGCAAATATCGGATCTCTCTTCGTCGTTGTTCAAGACCGTTTCGCTCGACGGCAACTTCGGCATGGGCGCCAAGGCCGCCTCGCTGTCCTCCAACAAGCACGGGCTTCGCTACCGCTCCTGCCGGCTCGGCAAGGTCAGCCAGATCCTGCTCGGCGCACGCGGCGGCGTCTATGGCCGAGTGTTGCAGGCCGATCCTTCGAGCGGCGAGCGCCGCGAGGCGGTCGACGTCACCTTGAACGCGAAGGCCGCGGGCGAAGATCTCTCGCATGACTGGACCGAGGTGACCCTACTCGGCAATTCGCCCGAGCAGGACACCGCCGCCGACCCCTATACGGGCGATCCGGCGCTGCCGCGCGACTGGGTGCTGCAGACGCTGGGAAGACGCTTCATGCGCCTTCCCGAGGGCGTCGAACTCGCGATCGAGCCTTCGGCGAGCGGCGCCGAGGCGCGCGAGATTTTCACGCCGTCGCTGGCGCCCTCGAGCTTCGACCGCCTGGAGGCGGTCAGCGTCGAAGGCGGTGTCGTCATTCATTACGGCTATCGCGCCAAAGATTCAGCGCTGCCGCTGCCGCGCGTCAACATGATCGGCGTCGGCGCCATCGTCTACGACGGCGAAGTCTATGCGTTGGTCGAGGGCCGCCGCTGGGCGCTCGAGGCGCCGACCTACGGTTTCACCTTCGCGGCCCGACAATGCTCGGTCATTGTCGAACTCCCGCACGGTTTCGCCACCCGTCCCGAGCAGTACCGCCAGTTCCTGCGCTTCAACGAAGGCGACCAGCATCAGGTGCAGTTCGCCGATTTCGGCGAATTCGTGCGGCGCAATCTGCCCGCTTGGCTGAAACGCATCATCGCCTCGCTGCTGCCTGCCGAGAGCGATTATCTAGCCGAAATCCGCGACGAGATGCGCCATCTCCTGGCCGAGCTCGGAATCGAGGATCTTCTGCGCGCGCCGCAGAAGCCGACGCCGAAAGAGCCGGACCCGAACGCGCCCGCCGAGGCGCGCGAGTCTTCCCCGCCAACCGAGGCGCGCGAGTCTCCTACGTCGCCGAAGCCGCCGGAAGTGCCGTCGCCGCCGGATATCATCACCATCGAGGATGAGGCCGACATCGTCGAGAAGGCGCTCGGCGGCCGCGCCGCGCGCTATTACCCTGCTGCGCGGCAGGTGTTCGTCAACGCCCGCTACGCCGCCTTCGCCCGCATGCGCGCTCAACTCGCCGACGAGTTCGCGCCCTTCGCAGACGAGGAGACAATCAATCGCCTTGCGAAACTGACGTCGGAATGGGCAATCATCCAGCGCATCGCCCGCACCCTGCTGCACAGTATCGGCAAGCCGAATTCCGGCTGGTCGTCGGACGAGATCAGGACCGCGCAGTCGCCGGAGACGATGAGCTTGATGGTCGACGACATCGACCCGCTGCTCGTCCCGGCGCGCCGGCGCATGGCGGCGCAACTCGGCGTCGAAGCGGATACGAGCGGCTTCGGCGTGTCCTCGGGCGATTCCGTAGCGCAGCGCGCAGCCGGCGAACTGGCGGAGGCGGAGGCGCAGCTCCAGCGGGCGATGGCGAACGATGCGCCCAAGCTCGGCTGGCTCTATCGCCAGATCGCGTCGATCCACAGCCGGCAGCGCAATTCCACTGCCGCGCGGACCTGGATCGAGAAGGGCGTGGTCGCCGATCCCGCCGACCCCTGGGTCCGTTCCGAATACGTGGGCCTCTTGATGAACGACGGCGACTTTGATCGCGCCGCGCAATTCGCCGACGAGGCGCTGTCGCTGGCCTCCAACAACCCGAGCTGGTTCCGCCGGCGCCGGGCCGAGGTCGAGCTTCGACGCGGCGATCGGCGCAAGGCCGAGGCGATGCTGAAGGAGATGGTCGCGCAGGATCGCGCGGACCCCTGGACGCACTACGATCTCGCCGCCCTCTATCTCGAGGAGGGAAAGCTGGATGCGGCGGCGGCGGCGGCCGAGGCGGCGCTCGAACGGGGCCCCCAGTTCGCCGAGCTGGCGCAGCGGCGCGCCGACGTCGAGCTGCGCCGCGGCGACCGCGAGGCGGCCAAGGCGCTCTACGCGCGCGCGGCGGCGCTCAATCCGAACAACGCTTGGCTGCGCCTCCCCGTCGCCAAGCTGCACTCCGAAGAGCGCCGCTTCGACGAGGCGGTTCGCGAACTCGACGCCGCGCTCGCCTTGCAGCCCGGCGCGGAAGCTTCGTTCCATCGCCTGCGCAGCGAGATAGAGCTGCTGCGCGGCGACCGTGTCCAAGCCCTGGTCGCCGCGCAGCGTGCCATCAGCGCCGACCCCGAGGACATGTGGAGCCAGCTTCATCTGTCCGGCGTGCTGCTCAACATCGGCGATCTCGATCAAGCTGCGGTGGCGGCGGCGGCGGCGGAGCGGCTCGCGCCGGCCCCTTCAGCGGATGTCTATCGCCGGCAGGCCGAGATCGAGGGCCGCCGCAACAATCACGCGGGAGCGGTCAAAATTCTCGAACAGGCGATCGCCGCGGCGCCGGACGACCCGTGGAGCTGGCTCGGCATCGCGCAGCATCGCTCGGTGTTGAACGATCTCAAGGGCGCGGAAGAGGCGGCGCGGCTCGCCGACGCAAAGCTGACCGACGCCGGCCGAGCCCACGCCCTGCGGCTTCGCGCCCAGATCGCGAGGCAGCGCAACGACGTCGCGGCGGCGGGGGCTTTCTTGCGCGAGGCGGTGCATGTCGCCCCCGGCGATCCCTGGAGCCGACTCGGCCTCGCCGACCATGTCTTCGCCGAAGGCGACGCCGAGGCGGCGCTGGAGACGCTGAAGCCGGCGCTGCCGCCGCATGCGCCGGCGATCGGTTACCTGCTCTGCCGCGCCGCCGCCTACGAGGAGCGGCGCAAGAACTGGGAGGCGGCGCGCAACTACATCGGGCAGGCCACGGCGACCGAGCCGGACAACCCGCAGCCCTGGTCGGCCCTGGCCAACATCCTGATCGCCGCCGGCGATCTTACCGGCGCGCGGGCGGCGGCCGAGACGGCGGTGCGGCTCGCGTCACATGGGCGCGAGGCGGTGGCGGAGGAAGCGAGGGAGTCGGCATGAAACTGCGCTCTGACCGGCGTTAGCGTGGCAACTCGCCAATCGGTTCAGCTTCCCAGTTGAACCGCCGCTCGGCCCACCAGAGCGCGACGTCGCCTGGACGCTGATCCCTGGCGATAGCATCGCGCGCGGCGCGCATATCGGTGGAACTGTCGGAATAATATTCCGACCACCAGATCGGCGTTTCAGGCGCAAGCTTTCTCAAATAATGTGTAATGATGATGAAATCTTCCGGCCGGCGCAACGCATCGACGCAGACCGCGTCATGTCCGTCGGCGTGCGCTAGCCAATATCGTAATGCATCCAAAGCGGGCTTTTCGATCTTTACGCCATCGCCGATGTCTTCGGTGACGCCGCGCTCGCCAAGCGCGATATAGCCGCCGCCGACTTGAGCGTCAGGGTTTCCGGACTTAACCGCGTGATACACCTTATTGTAAAAGCGAGTGTAATCTTCGTAGCCCCATCGATGGGCTTTGCCGGCTTTCCAATACCCCTTAAGTTCGTTCCAAACCTGCACGCGCTTGAATCCCCAACGTTTCACAGCGTCGGCGCAATGTGAGGCGAACCTGTCCTCCATGTCCTCCGTAACGCGCTCTTGCATATTCCATGGCTTGTGGGACGCACGATAGTTTGACGGCGCTGTCGCGCAAGACAGCATGATCTCCTGTCCGTCGACGACGGCTTGCCGAACCCGACGATCTATACTCGCGCCGGAATCGTGCTCGTTGGCCTCTCCATCGTTGTCGTCGGGCCAGAATGAACCCCAGCCATAAAGAAAGATATTGGTAATCGCGACCCCTTGGCTGTGGTAGAGAAATAGCCTGTCTTGAGTGAGCGTTGCTCCGATCAAGCCCTTCCCATCGCTCGCGGTCGCGGCGACACCGCCGCAGACATACCCAATGGCGACCGCCCCCGCTACAACCCGCCGTATAAGGCCCGACGCCCGACCGGTAACCGTCGACTTGACGTCACTCATGGAGCAAATTCAAGATTTTCATATATGACTCTATATTTAGCCGAATAAATCCCTTTTAAAAGATCGCTTTTGTATCTCTGCGCGAACTCCTGATCTCGTTCCGTCGTCTGCGCGGCCATGCCCGTGGTTATGGCCTCGGCCGGTATGCTTAAGCCCAAACGAGTGCCAACGGATTGAACGGTCGAAACCGGGTCCTTCAAGCATTCTTCATACACGATGTGTATGATATCCGATCCCCTTGCGCCGAATATGACGCGCCACTGCTGATCTTGATAGATGAGCATCCTATGAATTTGATCTATCTCCTCAAAATCGTATACAACGGCGTCGCGGCTAAGTGTGCCGATATCCGATTTCATCCATTGGCCTGTTTTTTTCGCCAAGAAATACGACACCGCCTGTTTGATTTTGTCACGTCGCTCAAGATATACAATGAGCGCAGATTCGAAAAGCGCCTGCATGGGTTTCAAACAAATAAGATAGTTGAAATCATCATAGAGCAGTTTACTCCCCACGACGTTTGCCGCGCTAGAGAACGTCATTCCCAACCATGAAATATAGTCTGAAAGCGAGACACTTTTCTCAAAGACAAAACGCTTACTATATGCGCCCCGCTCAACAATGCGGGGGTTAAAGAATTCAGCCGGACGACCAAGTAATTTACATTCCTCAAAATAACTACAAAGTAGATTGCTGCCTGAACGGGGCGTGGTACAGATTATATACCAACTTTTCTTCGTCATTTCTCTACGCCGCCTCCAGGTTGCAACTCTTACGACGCCTGCAACCACTTCGCAAGGACTACCAGTTTGAATATGTCCTGCTTTGAAACGGCTCCAGAAGACGAACCGAATATTCACCGAAGACGTGTGGATCAAAAAACAAAGTATCGAAATAAGCAATAGCCGGTATGTAACCTTTCGCTCGCATATCTTCAACGCACTTGTCGAATAATTCGCGCCCTAGATGTTGATGCTCCATCATAATCACCGCGGGGTGATATTTGTCTATATCGAACCCGCTCAAGACACTCAATTCAAATCCCTCCGTATCGATGAGCAGGACGTCGCACCTTGTTTGATTGTATTCTGTAAAATAATCGTCTAATGACCGCACCGGAATTGTCTTTTCTACCACATATTTTTCGAACTCTTCCTCCGACTTGAAGTGCTTTCTGATGGTATGCCGGTCGAAACTCGACAAGCCCCGCATCCACGGTTCCGGCACCGCTGATGCTTGATCGATTTCGAAGAACTTGAGCGTCTCCGATTTCGGTCCACAGGCGCCATTGATTAAGACGGCGCGCTCCGTGCCCTGGTAAAATTCCTCCAACTTGGCGAAATGCGAGGCGACGGGCTCGAACAACAAGCCGCGCCACTTGCTACACTTTATATACTTAGATACAGGATCGGCCATCTGGCCATCATTGGCCCCGACCTGCACGAAATACACCTCGCCTTCAAGCTGATCGTCGATTGAATCTAGCAGATAAGCCTGTATTCCATTTGTAAACGTCCATTTTAGTTGACCGATCCGGGTGTTATTCACCGTCATCTCCGTGATTTGCCTTAACGCCGCGCCATTCATGTTATATCTAACCAAAGCAATGCTTCTTCATCTGAAACAAACAGCCCCGACTCCTTCCAAAATTCAATTATTTTTGCTTTATGCTCATCTTGCAACACGGGGGCGGCTGCCCAATGCACCCCAAACATAATTCTTGACGACTCTCTCGCCTGATGCATTATCGATTTGAAGGTGCTTTCGTCTTTCAATTTGTCAACGAATATTGTCGCAACTTGGGGTTTCACATACACATACTCATCATCCAACGTCTTTCCGGAGTGTATTATAAATGCATAATACGCAAGGAATTCCGTCACCTCGCGCTCGCGAAGAAACTCGATTTCGAATGTCGTGTTTGCCCGTCTTTCTATATAGTCGATCAAGTCCCGCGCCGTCTGGGTACGCAAAGTGATAGGGGTAATCGAGGGGGGTAGTTTACTTATATATTTCTCAGGATCAATGCCGAAATATTTAAAGCTGCCTCGGAAATGACTTTCCGAGTTGCCTAAATAAGAAATCTCCCAAGTTTTAATCCTTTCGTCGTCCGATATAAACGTCGATGTGTCAACGTATTTGGTGAAATGGTTCTTGCTGTCAATAACAACATAGTATTCGGATGTGACCATTTGCGAAATACGTAATTTCAAAATCTGTTGCGCCCACCAACCATGGGTCCAACTGGCAAGATTGGGGGCCACCGAGTCGCTTCGAATGACGACCACGTTCGCGGCGTGTTGCCCATAGAGAGCGACAATGGGGTTCAAGTCATTGTCAGACAATGATGTGTCATTTAAGATCACATATATTTTTCCGACTGCGCCTGGATCGACTTTACGACTAAACGAAATCGCCTGTGCGCGCAGTATATTAAGTTCTTTTTTGTATGTGACTGTAACGAAATCGAGCGGTGCAGTCATATGAATCCTCAATGTGCTAATGGGTTGGGGTTCGGCACTCACTTTGTTTCAAACCTAAGGTTCGATAGCCCGCAATCCAGATCGAATATCATTTGCCGCTGACGGTTACGTCGCAGCAATTTTGATAATCAGGTTCAGACTGGGGCGACAAAAGGCGCGATGTATTGGCGGACTAGTTGCGGAGAATATATTCTGCAAGGCCGTCTCAAATTCGAGGACCGGTTTATAGTGCGCTTGCGCGTCAGGTTGCCAGTAGCCGTCTTGAATGACCTCGTATCCTCCCGGCCCAAAGACGGCGTGAAGCTCGTGAAAAGACATTCCTCGCCCGGTTCGCGCCCACGCGGTTTGTCCGTCAGGCTGATTCCAAGGCGCGTGGCGCCGCCACGGATGGCTGGACGGAAGCGTTGCCTCTAAGTACAATTTTGAAAGTTCGTCGGGCACGATGTCCGGCAATAATGTTTTCGACGAATGCCAGTCAAAAGGCGCGAGTCTATTCGGCGTCTCCCATATCGCCAGCAGCAAATTTGGGCTATTCAACATTTTCTGCTTTATCGCAGTCAACAATACAAGGCGTTCTGCAATAGTGAGATGTTCGAACAAGGCATAGCAGACAATAATTTGTGGATATTTTGCCTGCATAAAAACACGCTCAACACTTTCTGGCGTGTTCAGCCAATTTTCGTCGGCCAATATTTGATCGTAACGGAGAGCGAGGGAGTCGGCCCGGATGCGCCCGATAGCGAGAAACGATTCGGCAATATCAACGGTCGTAACTGAATAGCCGGCTCTTGCCAAGGCGGCGGTGCTTGACCCGGCTCCGCCACCAATTTCCAGCACTCTTTTTCGGTCAGCTGCTACAGTATCAAGCCACGGAACAAAGTCAGACGACGCTTGGCTCATTCGCAAATACAATTGGTCGGATCCGACTCGCCGGCCATCCTCGGAGGCCAAATAGGCCAAGCGCTCCTCGGGTGGGAGCCAGGTGATCCAATGCGTGCAAATCGCGTCTACCATGTTGCGCCAATAGCTCGAGGGTTGAGCTTTGACCCAGTCGGCGCACCACGCGTTTTCGGTCCAGTATTGTGAATGGTACAACCGCGCGCTGTCTGTCATCGTATCGACCTTGATTGGCTGCGCTTTATAGCGATCGCTCGTTCCAGCAAATGAAACGCTACCGCTCTCATTCTCACCCAAACAACGCCACCGCCGCATCCGTCTGGGCGTCCTGCGCCCCGGCGCCCGTCCGCTTCGTCGTAAACAACCGCCACAGCACCGTCCAGCCTGCGTCGTTCGCCGTGCGCGCGTGAATCTCAGTCTCCGCGGCCTTGCGCAGCGACGCCAGTTTCGCGTCATTCGTCAGCGCGTCCGCCACCGTTCGCAGCAGCCGCCCGACCGAGGCGGGCCGCAGTGCGTTCGGGAATCGCCACAAGGCCAGCGCTTCGGCGCCGCGCGGCAGGACGATGCAGGGGACGCCCTGGCGCATGACGGCCTCCGCCAGCGCGATCGACAGGCTGGTCTGCGGCGAAAGGTCGACAACGAGCTTGGTCTGCGACAGTCCGGCGAGCGGGTCGGCGCCCTCGGGGCCGCGGATGATCGCGCGCGCCGTCGCGGGATCGGCGGGATCGAGCGTGCGCACGCTGGCGCCGAGCCGCCGGCACATGTTCGCCAGCTCCGTGGCCATCACGGCTCCCGCAGGCGCCAGGACCAGGACGTCCGCCGCCTCGCCTTGCGCTGTGGCGAGCCGGCTGAAAGGCCCGCTGCGTCGCACCGCCGCGCGGACGATCTCGCTGACGCCGCTTTCGCCTTCCCAGCGCTGGATCCTGTCGGGAACCGCGCCGATGACGACGACCTCCGTCGTCTTGCGCAGCCGTTCGACCAGCGCGTCAGCGTCGCCGCCGCCGATCTCGACCAGATCGTGGCGCACGAAGGCCTGGGCCAGCGCCCCGGTTCCGAGCAGGATTTCCTCGCGGCAATCGGCCATCACATAGGCGCGCTTGTAACCCCGGGATCGCAGCAGTTCGGACAATCGTATCGGCGTCCAGGTCTCCGGCGCGAGCGCCCCCAGGTCGAACCACAACTCCGGATCGACGAACACATGGTGCTGAAGGTCGTAGCTGCGCAGCAGGTCCTGGTTCGGCTTCGCCGCCTCCCCGACGACGAAGAACACCTCGACGCCGGAGGTGAAACGAATGTAGTCGACCGCCGAGTGGAAATGGTCGTACAGCATCGACTTCGGGTCGAGCGCCTGCAGCGGCGCGATCACGCAGATCTTTTCGCTGATCTTGGCGACGACGCGGGTCCGCGTCGCCTCGATGGCGGCGTCGGCCGCGGCCTGTATGTTGGCGCAAGCCGCACGCGATTTCGCGGCGAGCTTGGCGAGCGGCGCGCGATCGAACGACAGTTTGACGAGCTCCCGCCCCATCGCCTCGAAGCTCGGCATCTGATGCAGCGGCTCCGAAGTGGGGTAGCCCTCCATGGCGTGCGCGTGGGCGATCACCGGCGCGCCGGACGCCAGCGCCTCCGCGACTTTGATCTTCAGGCCGGTCGACGTCACCATCGGGGCGATGACGACGTCGACCAAGCGGTAGAAATCGTCGACCTCCGGCACGCGGCCGACGACCTCGAGATTGGGATGGCGCCACCTCTCGAAGTCTTCGCTGCAGCCGCCGGCGACGACGATTTTGACCGGCGCCATGTATTTCGTGAAGATCGGCAATGCGATGTCGAGGAATTGTTCGAGATTGCGGCGGTTGATGTTGTTGCGCGCGCCGATCACGCCCGCGCGCAGCCAGCCGTCGTTCGACGGCGGCCCGCTCCACCAGTCGCGCGGCGGCTCCGCGTGCAGCATGGTCAGACAATCCGCCACGCCGAGATCGCGCACGAAATATTCGCGCTCGGGATCCTTGATCGCCCACACGAGATCGGCGCGCTTGACGCCGCGGGCCTCCTCGTCGCGGGTCGTGTAAAAGAACTCCGGCTCGATACCCATGGACTCCAGGAGCTGACGACGTTCGCCGAACACGTCGTGCGTATCGAGCACCTTGTAGGTCGCAGCCGGAATCGCCTCGAGCGCGAAGCTTGCCCAGGTGTAGTTGACGATGGCGACGTCGTACCGCCGTTTCAGGCACGCCCATCCGAGATAGCCGGTGATCGACGGATCCGCCCATTCGTCGATCTCGTGCGTCCACTTGAGCGCCGGCGAATGCAAAGGCCGCGTCGGCGCCACGAGCTGGTAGCTGTCCCATTGCTCCGCCATCGCGGCTTCGAGCCGGCTGGGGCGATCGTAGCGCCAGTCGTGCTCGGCGGGATAATGGACAAAATGCACCTTCGCGCCGCGTCGCTGCAGAGCGCGGCAAATTTCGAAAATGCGCTTGCGGTTGCCATGATCCTGCGGATGGGTCGGCGTCGGCGACACCACGAGCACTTCAAAGCCGCGCCAGGTGGTCGCGCTAGTCAACCTCGACCCCCTCAAAACCAGCGAGCAGCACGGACATCATCATGTAGATCGCGCCGGTCTGCCAGCGAAACAGATCCGGATCGTCGGTATCGAACTGGAAACCGCGGATCGTGCGCTCCTGCGGCGGCAAGGCGTTGAAAAAGGAAACCAAGCCCGACCAGTTGGCTTTCGCCTGCGCGGCGGCGGCGTCCGGGCGCATCATGTAGTCGGAGAACGCCTGCCATGCGGCGCGCTTGCGGAACCAGGACTGTGTAAGCCGCTTCGGCTCCACGAGATGATCGACCCGCGCCTTCGGGGCATAGATCACGTTGCCGCCGGCCGCGCGAATGCGTTCGAGCAACTGAACTTCTTCATTGCTCAGCAGCGACGAACCGGAGCCGATCCGGCCAAGGTTGGTTGAAAACCCGCCATGCTCGGTGATGGCCGAAACCCGGAAGGCGATATTCGTGCCCGCAACCCATTCGCTTTCGGCGGCGATGCGGGTCTCTCTTCCCCAGTTGATAACGGAGAGACTGCCCAGCATCGAGTCATGCACCCAATCGGGCTTCGGCCGGCTCCAGATCGGGTCCACGCGACCGCCCACGATCATCGCCTTGGGGCCGAACTGCTCGAACGCGAGCAGGATTTCCTCCGCCCACGCGGGCGACGCGATGGCGTCGTCGTCCATGAACGCTATGATCGGTGCCTTGCTGAGACGCGCCGCGACATTGCGCGCGTTCGACAGTCCCGGCGTCTTCTCGATTACATAATCAAGGTTGGGAATTGCCGCGAATTGTTTGCCGAACGCCGCCGAACGCTCGAAGTCCGGAGAGTTGTCTATGACGAGAATTCTATAGCGGCCAGTCGGAAGCGACTGGTCCGCAGCGCTCTCGATAGCTGTGGGAAGAAGGTCGTATCGATCATAGGTGCAAATGCAAATCGTTATTTCCGGAGATGCAGGTGTCATATTGATGCGCTCTTTAGGCGGCATTTGCGTCGCCCCGATCGGCTCCGGCGTGCAGCGGACTTGAGAATTCGTCACGGTTGCTCAGCGGCAAGCCGACATTGATGATTCTTGCCGCGCCGTCCGGCGTCTTCTCCGAGGCGACATGCAGTTCGATAAATTGCAGTCCAAGCAATCTGATGTCATTTCCTCCATGGGTCCCCGGAGAATCCAGGGCAGGAACAATAAAAGTCAGGACGCTACCACCCATTTGCTCGCGAGGCGCCAACTCGCCGCGGGCTTGGTAGTGCCCTGGCGTGCCGGATATCGACAACAAGACCTCTTTTCCGTCAACAAAGGCGCGTAGTTGCTCGACAGGCGCCTCCGCGAAAAACTTGCCGAAGTGAAGCTTAAATGTTGCCGGCTCGCGCCGGCTTATGAACAATTGAATTGAGAAGTGCCTGTCCGGTCCCGTCCATCGGAAGGGCATGCCGTCTGAGGCGTGCTCAAGCTGGTGAACGCCTATGAGTTCTATAGAAGAACTAGTCGCATCTATCGTAACCGTCTTCGGATAATCAAAAGACGAGTTTGCATTGCTCAGCAGATGGTCGGAAATCGTGCTGAGCGTTTCCATCGCAGCAACGCGCGCGTTCAACTGGGTATTCGCACGTTGCAAACACACTAATTGCTCGGCTAACGATCGAATTAAACTTTCAGGAGAGCTCCTATCGAGCTGACGCAACAGCACAGTAACGTCAACTTCCGACACAGGTGACATCATCTTAGTGTCTTTCGCATTCGTATGGCTACACTACGCAAATTAAGCCAACCCGACGCATTCATACCATCCGTAAGCGAAACCATTCGCTCCGACGAATTCAAGATACAAACTCTCTACGACAACGAGGTCCACCGATTTTAGACGACTATCATTATTGATGATTTTCATCTTGCCACCACCGCGGATAATTTTTACTTCACCCTTTACGACACGTTCGACGCAAATACGATAAATGACGCTCTTTCCCTTTGCGTCGCCGCCATCGTAGAGTTCGACGCTTTCACCGCCATTTATGCCCCAATAAGTGCGCATATCGATCAATCCCCGGCTGTTCCCGCCCGTAACGGCAGCCGTATAACTGATCCGCTCGAAGCGCAAAACGTAAAATCCCCTGCTCGAGACAGAACGTCAGTTGCTTGACGGAGTGTCGCCATACACGATCGTAAGTCCGGCACGCCTGTTCGTACGCAATCTCCGATGGCGGCCGCCCGAAATATGCCGGGTGTGTTCTCACAGTAACAGGTCGGCTTGAGAGGGATCTTGCGCTAACCGCTTGCGCTGATCTACCTTAGGATGCTGTCGGTATATTATTGTATTGCGACAATATTCACCTTTGTCAGGCTGTTGGCCGAGCGTTGCCGCAGAGGTGGGCCCGTGCTGGCCGCCAGATCTTTTGAAAACGACGGGGATAGATGATGTTCGGAAAATTTTCCCCGACGCGCTGGATGACTTGCATCCGCACCGTTTCCGAAGTTCAAGGCTTTACGGGCGCCGGGTTAACCCATTCTATCGTCGCTGCGTACTAAGGACGCGAGAATAGTCAACTGCGGAAAGATCTCCTGGCGCTTTCTTTCCACACCGCACAATTGCCACTGGCGCGACTTGAGCAGGTAATTTTGCCCGTTTTCTCCGTCAGGCATCCGCTCGACCGGTTGAAGTCAGCCTATGCTTTCGAGCGCATGCAGGAGGCCGACGCCGCGCCCAAATTGCGGGCGTCCGCAGACCGCGTCCCAGGGTCGCACTGTGCGCTTCGCCGCAACGCCAGCTCCGCTTGCAGTTAAGGCGCTGATGACCAGCCCCACGCGGTAGATACTCTTTTCCGGGGCTAAGGCAGGCCGGCAGGGACGCTCCGCCCGCTGCAACAGATAGTGCGCATACCTAGCCGACGTAGACGCCCGCCGCCGCCAGCGCCGCTCGCATGGTTTCGACGCCGCCTTCAAACGAGAAGTTCTCGCGTGCGAACCGCTTGGCCCGCGCCGACATCTCTGTCCACCTCGCCTCGTCGCCGTAAAGCGAGACGATGGCTTCCACCCATTCGCGCGCCGTATCGACGACGACCGCTTCGGCGCCGCGGCTGAGGCCGATCCCCTCGGCGGCCATGGAGGTCATGACGGTCGGCGCGCCTGCCGCGAGCGCCCCTACGACCTTGCCTTTCAAACCCGCTCCGGAGCGCAGGGGCGCAATGAAGATACGGTGGCGATTGTAGACGTCCTCGACCTTGTCCGCGTAGCCTTCGACAATGACATCGTCCGTCGCCAGCCCGGCGACCGACTCGCCAATGTGCGAGCCGTAGATATGGAGCTTGAGGCCGGGGCGGGCGCGGCGCAGATCTGGCATGATCTCGTCCAGGAAAGACCGGACGGCCTCCTCGTTGGGCGTGTGTTGGAAACCACCGAGAAAAGCGATGCCGGAGCGCGCCGAAAACGCCGGCGTTTCGTCCTGGACCTCGACCACCCAGGGACAACGCATGACTTTCGTGCTGCCGGGATTGTGCGACAGAATGACGGCGGCTTCGACGTCGGAATAAGACAGCGTGACGTCGACGCGCCGCATCACGGCAAGCTCCATGTCGCGCGTCACAAGCGCGGACGAGAATGACTCGGGCTTTCCCGTGTGGAGGGCGGAGCGGATTTCTCTCAGGAAATGCAGGTCGGCGTTGCAGAAGACGATTTTCGCGCGCGGCGCGGCGGCTCTGACCTCGTCGATGTAGTGCTGCGCGACATTGTAGCGGGTGATGTAGACGACATCGAACTCAGGCCCGCGGCGGCGGATCACCTCCTCGATCGAGGTCTGATACGGCGCATAGAGACATTCGACGCCCTGACGCTGCAGCGCCTGCGTGTAGTTGCCCATATAGGCGAGGTTCTGGGCGGCGAAGCTCAGCTTGAAGCCGAGCGCCTGCAACAGCCGCATCTCCTGGATGGCCGCATAGCTGCCGGCGTCCTTGTCGGGCTCCGGCGTCTTGTAGTCGATCACCAGCGCGCGCAGGGCGACGCCGCGGTCCCTGGCGAATTCGGGATCGGTTTGCGGCAGCGCGCGCATCGCGCCGGCCCAACGGCGACGGAATTTCGGTTCGTTGATCGCCTGATAGCGCTTCATGCCCGAGGAGGTCGACACGCCGTTCGACAGGCCCTCGAAATGCACGACCTCGGCGAAGGGCGTGTAATAGGTCTTGAGACCGAGCGCGCGGATGCGGAACGCGAGATCGGTGTCCTCGAAATAGGCGGGCGCGAATTGCTCGTCGAAGCCGCCGAGCTTATCCCATACGGGCTTGCGGATCATGATGCAGGCACCGGAGACGTAGTCGACCTGACGCGTATAGTTGAAGCGCGGCTCGTGCGGGTTCTGATGACGGCCGTAATTCCAGATGTCGAAGTTGGAGAAGACGATCCCGCCGGCTTCCTGCAGCCGGCCGCTGGGATAGATGAGCTTCGCGCCCGCCAATCCTGTGTCGGGGAAGGTCTTGAATACGGCGATGAGCTCGTCGATCCAGCCCGGCCCTGGCTCGGTGTCGTTGTTCAGCATCACGACATAGCGGCCGCGCGCGGCCTTGGCGCCTCTGTTGGAGCTCCTGACGAAGCCGAGCGGCGTTTCGTTGCGGATATAGACGATGTTCTTGACAATTTTCGGCAAATCGACAGTGAGGTCGCTGGAGCCGTCGTCCACCACGACGATCTCGAACGTCGCCTCGTTGGGCGCCAACATGAGCGCCGCCAGACAATTGTAGGTCACCCAGAACTTGTTGTGTGCGGGGATGACGACGCTGACCTCCGGCGCCTCGAACCGTAGCGCGGTCAGCGGCGCCGGCTTCGTCTTCTGCTCGCCGACGCCGCGCTGGACTTGGGCGTGCGCGCGGCTGAGCTGCGCCAGATAGGCCTCCAGCGAAAGACGGTCGGGACCGGGCTCCTGGCGCGCCAGGAGCTTCGGCGCCAGGGCAATCTGCCGCTCGAGGGCGATGTAGCGCCGCTGCGCGTTCGCGGACAGGAAGCCAGGAAAACTCTTGGCGTAAGTCTGCAGGGCGTCTTCTGGCGTGCCGACGATGTCGGTTCGCAGAACGTCGTCGGCGAGGGTGACCTGAGTGTCGGCGAGGGTGAGGCGGAACCAATGCGCCTCGCCGTCGAGCGCCGCGTCCGGCAGCCTCGCTGTCGCCCTGAAGTTGGCGCCGGCCGGCAGCGGCGGCATTTCGATCTTGGCGACCTTTTGGCCGTCGACTAGCACGTCGACGGCCGTCCACTCCGTCAGTTCGGATCGCGGGGTGAAGCTCGCCGTCAACGTCAGGCCGGCAACCTGCTCGATGACCGCATCCAGCCTCTTGTTGGAGATGTCGGCGGAGAGGCTTCCCAGAATGAAATCCGCGCCTGAGATCCTGGCGGTTATGACGACTGGCTCGTCCTGCGGGGCGAGCCGCGGCAGGCGGACGGCGAAGCTGTGGCCTCCGTCGCCGATGCCCGCCTCCTTGAGATCATCCCGCTCTGCGTCGGCGGTGGCGAGGCATATGAGCTTGGGCCCGAGCCAAAGCTCGACCGTCAGGCGGGTGTCCGGCCGTGAATCGTCGAAGGCCCAACCCTCCGCCACGCCGCCGCAAATGCGCTCGAATTTGCCCCTGAGCTTCGAAGGGAGCGTACCGGCGGGCACCGCCGCCGGCTCCTTGGGCTGGGACGCAGGAAGGCTTGCACGGCTGCCGACGGCGCGCCGCCCTTCCCGGCGCCCGTGCAGGAGATAGTGCAGAAAAGGATTGGTCGCCTCGCGTCTGACGTCTTCGTGGTCGGCAAGATAGTCGGCGACGGAAAACCAGGACGCCGGATCCCGTCCCTCCCGCCAACCCGTGACGAGGAAATGAACTAGCGGCTCCGTGGTCTCGAAATTCAGCTCGGGGTTCTGCGCCCGGTAGAAGGCTTCGTCGAATTCCCGCCGCATCGTCTCCAGATCGGTGGTGTCGCCCAACCTCACGGCGAACCCCGTAGGCGCGCTCGGCGACCATTCGCTCGGTTTCGCGGCCACGGCCAAGAGTTCATCCACCGCTGATTTCATGAGACCCCAAAGCCCCTGCCCCGAGGACCGCCTCGGAGTACGCGAGGATTTCGCATTCCGCACTGCAGCGCGCAAATGTTTAACACTCAAGCTAATTTATAGTACGAGGTTCAGGCGACGTCAGCCGGCGGGTGCGCGCCCGTTGTGTTGTCAATCCGCCGAGCTTTGGCTTTCCTTCAGGCCACTGTCCGTGGCCAATTCGGACGATTTGAACTTCACGGAAACCACGCTATAGACGGACTTGGCGGCGCGTCTCCGAATGGACAGCATAGATACGAGAGCATTTGCAGATGAGAGAAATTTCCGACGATTTTGACGTCATTTGTGTTGCAGACGGCCCGAGAATATCTTTGGCATTGGCTTGCCACATGTTGGTGGCGCAGAAAACATGTCCGGCCGCGAAGTATCATGTCGCAGTTCCGAAGGACGCCGGTTTTCAGCACGAAGCCGCGGAGCGGGTGATCACATCACTCGCGACCTCGATATACGAAATACCGGCACCGACCACGATTATAGATGGCAAGCTATACAGGCTGGAGAATAAGATCAATGCGATGAAATTTTATAAGGCCTCTCCAGCAATACTTATAGACTCCGACCTGCTCTTTCTGCGGCCGTTGCCGGCGAATTACGCGATCAGAGACGTCCCGGCCGCAGTGCCGGAGCACGGTTTGCACGAATATCCCTGGGAGCGCCTATATGAAACCCTGTCTCTCGAAATGCCGCAGGTGAAAACCCTGCTCGGCTCCGGGCAAATCTCTCCGCCGTGGCTGAACGCCGGACTTGTCGCGACGCCTAACGCAGAGAAGTTTGGTCATATCTGGCGAATGGCGTCGAACTTCGTTCTCGGATGCGATTGGGTTCCCGAACATTGGCCGTATCTTGACCAGATCTCGCTGCCGCTGGCGATCGCCATGTTCTCGAAGAGTAAGACGGTAAATTACGACAGTATTTTGCCAAACCAGTTCAATGACAACATATTTTACTGGCATCCGGATCAGTCCTACGCCTCCAATTCGTTCGTGATTCATCACCACTACCGCGTCGGACTCCTCAAGCGCTACGTGCCGAGAATATTGTCCTGGGTCAGAGACGGAAATCCTGTATTTGATGAAGTATTGAATGGATTAAGTATGTTTGACGACGCTCCTCGCGCTGAAACTTAGCAGGCGGTTGAAAACTCATTTTCGCCGCAGAGCGATTCCGTTCTGGACTCGATTCGAATCTGTCGCGTTCATGGTTTTGATTTGACCCGTCGCGTCGGACTTTCAACACCCTGTTAGTTTATCGGCAAGGATAACTAGATGGAATGGGATGTATATAAGGATATAAGGGCGTTCGTCGACAGAAAGGCGCCGCAGGAAGCCCTTGAGCTTATTTCCGAAACGCGCGACGAGACAGCCAATATTCGATCGTTCGTGGCCTGCCTGGAGGCTGCATGCCAGGAGCAGCGAGGTGACCGGACGGCGGCGCTGGATATATTGTTGCGCGCCCGGAGCGAGCCCCCGGCGGACAATTTCTGGGTTTATCATGCGCTAGCGGCGCTGCACCGGAACTTGGGGCAGACTCACCCTTCCTGCTCTCCAAAAATGTCCCCGCCGCCGAATAGGCGCGGATTCCCACCGCCATCGACAATTATCCTTTAGTCTGCTTAACGCCGGCGGATACATGCTGTTCGATGACTATGATTATCATTTCCCCGGAGAGCCCGAACGCGATACGGCGCATGCGATAGACGCTTTCATCAAGCTCTATGGCGACGAGGTGAAGGTCATAGCCAAGGGTCGACAGCTTTTGTTGCAGAAGACCGGTCCTGGGGACGAGCCGTCCGAGATTTCCATGGCGATGGCGCAGCCGCATTCGAGTTAGACCTGCGGCGGCTCCGGGAATCAGTGCCCGGCGCCGATGCGCGCGAGCTGCGCCCGTCCTCGCGCGTCGATCCCGAACGTCATCGGATCGAAAGCGGGACGGCCGAAACCCCAGGCGGCGGCGAGCGGGACACCGCTCTGGGCGATGCGCGCGACGAAGCTCTCCTCCAGCATCGGATCTTTCGCGCCGAACTCTCCAACGAAAATGGGCCGGCAGTCACGGCGGCTGTGCGCGACAAGGCGCGGCAGCGTGGCGAGAACGTCGTCGCCGTCCCAGGGCCGATCGCCGGCGATCTCGGGATAGACATGCACCGAGGCGACATCGACGGGCGTTTCGTCGTCGAGCGCACGGTAGAAATCGCCAAGGCTGTCCGGCGCCCAGCCTTGGCGCTGGTGCAGGCGCTCCGCCGCGGATCGGGGCAGGGAATTGCCGGAATCGACGAGATGCCGGTCTCCTGCGCCACGCAGGGCGGCGGCAAGGCCCTTCATGAGCGCGACGAGATCGGCGCGCGAATGCGGCGCGCGGGGAAAGTCGACGCCGAGATTGCCCTCGTTGAGGAATTCGATCATCCAGATTGTCGGATCCCGCCCATGTCGCCGCGCCAACTCGGCGACGACCTCGCGCAGAAAGGCGGCGGTGCGGCTGTCGGGACAGGCGCTGGCCGTCACCGGCTCGCCGAAATAGGTCGTATAGGGATCGATGTTCCAGAACACGTCCAGCACCGCTGCGATGCGCCGGGCCTTGAGGTCGGCGAGGAACGTGTCCAGCCGCTCGAAATAGCGGTCGCGGTTGGCGACGAAATCGGCAATCTGCGGCACCGGCTGCGCATCGGGCTTGTCGTCCGCCCAGGGGCCGAACGCCATCCGGATGAAGGGGACCTTCGCTTCCGCCAGCGCGTCGAGATAGGGGAGATAGGCTTTGCGCTTGCCGTCCGAAGCAAAACTCCAAAAGCCGTCGACGTAATTGACGCCCATCGCCTTGACCGATCCGCGGTCGTCGACGATCTGGCAATCGGCGAGCCGCAAAAGCCCGTCAGCTCGCGCGGTCGCGCAGAGGCTCACCAGCGCGATCAGAAGCAAAGTCAGCATCGCGGCGATGTGTCTCGCCATCAGCCGAATTTTTCCCGCGAAAACCCGCAATTCGATATCCCTGCGCCCAGGAGACAACACCTACTTATCGCGACCGAAGCACGTTCGCGACCGTCGCGCGGGTCTTTTGGGCTTACGCGTATTTGGCTTTCACCGTTTCATAAACAGCGAAATCGTCAGCGTTGGCTTGCAATAACTCCTCGAAGAAGGCGTCCGGCAGCAAGTTTCTTATGGCGGCGACGCGCTCTTCCAGGTCTTCCTCCCGGCCATCCGTCCGGTTCTCGTGCAGCGCCTCGGGCTTGAACCCGGGGAAATGCGGAGCAAGCTGCGCGGCCAACCGTTCGATCGAGCGGCCATAGGCCTCGACCAGACCGACGAACGGCAGGCTGTCGAGCGCGCGCAGCGCCCGCTCGCGTTCGCTACCGCGCTCGGGCGGCTCGAAATCGGCGAGCCGCCGGGTCTGAAAATTGCGCGCCTGACGGAAGCGCGGATCGCCCAGCAGATGCCGGACGTAGCCAGCAAAATCATGGTCTTTCGCCAGCAGCGCGCCATGCGTGTCGGCTTCTTGTACGCGCTCGAAAGCATAAGCCGACTTCAACCGATCGAGCGGATGCCGAATGAAGAAAACGGGCAATATTTCCCGCTTAAGTTGTGGCAAGGGCAGCTGCGCCGTGTGGGAGGAAAGCGTCACGAGGTCTGGCCGCTCACGCAAAAATTCCGTGACGCGGGCAGAGTTTGTGTATTCGCTTGGCTTTGCCTCGTCAAACTCCGCCTCAGCCCATCGATCACCAAAATTATTCCTCAGCATAACGTCGAGCGACGTGCCCGCATTCTTAAAGATGTGATAGTGAATAATCAGCATCGGCTGTTGCATTCTATGCACAATAGGTATCTATTACTGCGCGTGGTTTTGCGACTATTTACATAACTTCGCGGTTAACCTACTGTTGCGTCATAAATTTGGGCATCGACGGGATGGCTTGAAACGACACGTTCAAGCCTTGAACTTCGAAAAGAGCGCAGACGCAAGACATCTGGCGCACACTGGAAAACTTCCCACCAGATTTTGGTCGAAGATTTGCGTTCCCGTCGCCGCCAACGCCCGAGCGGCAGGCGTCCCGCCTGCTTGGCTGGCAGAATGCCCATACCTGATGGCTATGAGTGGTCATCGCAGAATCTGTTCCAAATCCTACGCTAAGGCCTCAAGCTTCGGAGAGGGTTTGAAGTTCGCGATAGAGGGTTGATCGGCCGAGGCCGGTTTGCTTCGCGGCCTGGGTTGGCGTGAGTCCGTTCTTGACGAGGAGCAGCGCGGCGTTGAGTTTGTCGTGATCGAGCGACGGGCGGCTAGACGCTATGACCGTGGATTGAGGGGTGGCCGCCCTTAGCCTTTGCGAGCTTGAGCCCACGGGGGTTGCCCGGCACGAAGCCGCGCCTATCCCCAGCAAAGGAGGGCGGACCACGGGTGAGGATAGCACGGTTTACGTCGGCTTTGACGTGTCGAAGGCGAAGCACGCGGTGGCGATTGCGGAATCCGGCAGGACAGGCGAAGTGCGGTATTTCGGCGAGATCGACGCGACGCCCGCGGCGGTCGAACGCTTTGTGTGCAAGCTGGAGAAGAAGCACCAGCGGCTGCATGTCTGCGGCGCATCATCTCGCTCGGCATGCGCAAGTGGGCGCATGAGTTCTGATCAATGAGGGTTGGTATTACGCCCAACTTTGTTCTCAAGGAGTTGTCCACACGACCGAAAGCCCGGCCTTTCAGCCGGGCTCGTCAGGCGCATGCGATTGGTTCGCCCGGACCCTTGCAAGACTAGGGTCAGTTAAAGGTGTAGTTCACGCCGACGCGCATGATATTGTCGGTGGTGTGGACCTTGAGGCTGTAGTTGTAGGTGTTCGTGCCGCCAAGCAGGTCCGTGCCCGAACCGCTCAGGATGGTCGCCGTGCCGAGGTCGGCGTAAAGGTACTCGGCCTTGAAGCTCCAGTGCTTGTCGATCTTGAACTCGGCGCCGGCGCCCCCCGTCCAACCCACGCCAGTGATGTTCTTGGAGGCCGAGAAGCCGCCGGTGAACGGTATAGCCGGAATGTTGGCGCTAGCGCTGAGAGAGTTATTGGTCCCACCGTAAGCCAAGCCGCCCGTTCCGTACACCAGGAACTGGTCGGTTACGAGATAGCCGAGACGCAGGCGGGCGGTGTCGATATAGGGCGTCTGCGAGCCGATGGAGGCCGACGCCGAACCCGCATAGGTCGAGGCGGCGCTCGTCGCGCCGTTCAGGCTCACCTTGCCGTTAATCGCGGCAAAGTCGAGGTCGCCTTCGAAGCCGGCAACCCATGTGGGCGCAAACTGCCAGTTGAATCCCGCCGTCACGCCGCCGAGGAAGCCGCTCGAATTGAGTTTGGCCGAGCCATTGATCGCCTCGTTAACGGGCACAGTCGGATCCGCGTAGCCGAGATCGAACGGGTAGTTGAACGCATCGCCGCCGTAGCCGCCGTTCACGCCGAGATAGAAACCTGTCCAGTTGATCGGCGCCGGCGCGGGCGCGAACACGGGAGCGGCTTTGTGGGTCGGTAAATCCGCCGCAAGCGCCGTTCCGATTCCGAACCCTAACGCAAGCCCCGAAATGAGAATTTGATTTGCGAGCGCAGTCATTTGCGGCCCCATCTGTTCAACCAAAACTGTAACTACGCTATCGTGTTCGACACAAAGAGTCTGTTGCGAAAATATCGCAACATCATCTAATCTGACAGTTAGTCGCCTCGACGACTTGGCAGAAGTGCGGTTCCATGGCTTGAGCGCAAACGTTGCTTCAATCAAAGGCCTGGAGATGCTATTCTAAATTGGCGCGGCCGCGAAGCGGCACGCAGCAAACTGCGACAAGTTGCCGCCGCAAGTGTGAAATCTGAATTTGATGCGAGGACGCGACTGGCTGCATGGCGTGCGCATCAGGGGGGGGCGGGGCAGTCACCGGGAAGCCCCGACCAAGGTCAGCGAAAACGAATGTCAGCGACGATGAGTAAGCGCGTCAAGAGGAGTTAGACATGGCGTCGTATTCCACATTCATGCTTAAGGACGAATTTAAGAAAATCGCCATAAATCCCGAACATGTTGTGATGGTCGAGCCAATGGGCGACGGTACAATCATCACCATGACCCACAACAAAACGGTTACGGTTGAAGGAGATTTTCAAGACATCATTGCAGAGCTGGAACAGGCAGAGGAATAGAGACAGGAGGTCAATATGGCTCCCGCCCAGACGGTTTCGGTAAAAAATATTCTCGGCCTAAAATTGTCGGCCGACGACCGGTCGGCTGCAATCGGCTTGGCAAGCGAATCCAGCGAATATCACCTTTCTTTTTCGACCGATTTGCTGGCGGTTCTAGCCTTGACGGCATTAAAGGCGAAAACCGACTTGGAGGAGAAAGCTCCGGAACTGAAACAATCCAGCAAAATACACGCTTTTCCTTGCGACAAATGGGAGATACGGAAGTCGGCGGATGGCGGCCTTCTGCTCTTTGGGTTCCGGCACGTAAGCGGCGCATGGATACGGCTGCAGGTCTCGCCTGAGATCGCTGCGCCGATGCGCGAGACTTTGGAGGTTATCGAAGGCCGAATGAGCCCGCCGTCGGCTCGCGGCTCACGAAATTAGGCCAGGGCGCAGCCATCTCCTCATCAGGAACAGACATTCGGGTGGCCATGTCTGGGCCGCTTTGCCGCCCGAACGTCCGCGCTGCTGTCAGCGCGATCGCGCGCCAGCATCGAGTTTCAGCGGCTTTAAGCCGTTTCCTCCGCCGCGCCCCAATGTATGCGCCGGTTCGACCGTAACAGGTCGGTCGCCTGCGTGGGGCAGCGGAGTCTGCACCCACCGAGGCTCCATCGATCAGACTGGCCGACCCTTCGCCGTTGAACCTGCCCCCCCGTCGTGAACGATTTGCAGAGCTACCGGTCTCCGGCCGGGCTGAATCGGTTACGCGAATATGACGATGGCGCAGAAGTTGGCGGTCGGCGGCCACGTGCGAGCGCTGCGCTACGAAAAGCGCAGAGCACGAACGTCGACACATCACTCCCAATCCAGTAAGCATATCTAATGCAACGTGAGGAATGGGTTGCGTTGGACATGCCGGAAACTGAAGCCGATCTGCGCCGCCTGACAGCGGATGTTGTGACAGCGTTCCTTTCGCTCAACCAGATGGAAGGACCCGAAATCCCCAATCTTATCAAATCGATATATATTACGTTCGCTGAGCTCGGAAAGGGTTCGGCGCCTTCGGGGGCGGACGGTCCGCGAAAGCCGACGCTTCCGGATTCGCAGTCAATCCAACCCGACTATCTGATCTGCCTCGAGTGCGAGAAAAAGTTCAAGTCGCTGAAGCTTCATTTGCAGTCGCACGACCTGACGCCTAACGCCTATCGCGCCAAGTGGGGCCTTTCCCCCGCCTACCCCATGTCAGCGCCGAATTATTCCGCGTCGCGATCGACGAGGGCGATAAAAACCAAGTTTGGGCATTGGCGCAAAGGTAAGGGCAAAACGCGCCCGCCAACGCGTCAGGCGTGAAGTTCCAGAGCCTTCGCCAACCTGGGAGTTCTCAACGTATTAACGACCCGTTAACCCGCTTTCGCTTGCAAAGAGTGCAAGAATCGCCCATATCACGGTATGTTGGCGAATGGAGCCGCCTTACCGTGACGAGTGCAGTAACCGTGAAACGCGAATCGGTCTCGGCTGCGATAGGCGAGCAGGCCGAAGCATTGAGTTCGCAGCTTCAATCTATATCCGATGCGCTCTTTCCACCTGTTTCGCAGAAGTCCCTCCGAAAATTCACCTCCGGAGAGGCGGCGCGACTTCTCAGGCTCTCAGATTCGACCTTGCGGAAGATGTCGCTCGCCGGAGAGGGGCCGGAGCCAGAACTGCGGACTGGTGGACGCAGGCTCTACTCCCTCGAACAGATCAACGAAATTCGACGGATGATAAGGGGCCGCCCCCTGCCATATCGCAAGGGGCGGCTCCAGGTGCTTGCAATATGTAATTTCAAAGGCGGTAGTGGGAAGACGACCACTTCGGTCCACCTCGCCCAGTATCTGGCCCTTCAGGGCTATCGCGTCCTTGCCATCGACCTCGATCCTCAAGCGAGCCTTTCGGCAATGTTCGGCGTCACGCCGGAACTGAACGTAAAGGCAAACGAGACGCTCTACGCTGCCATTCGCTATGACGAGCCCCTGCCCCTTCGCGATGTTGTCCGGAAGACGTATTTCACGGGCGTCGATCTCGTACCCGGCAATCTCGAACTAATGGAGTTCGAGCACGCAACTCCCATGGCGATGCAGCGGAACGAGACCTTCTATACCCGGATCGCCTCGGCGCTGGATCAGGTCGAGGCGGACTACGACGTGGTGGTCATCGACTGCCCGCCGCACATGGGGTTCTTGACCCTAAGCGCCCTCTGCGCCTCGACGGGGATGATTATCACCGTGCATCCCCAGATGCTGGACATCTCCTCGATGAGCCAGTTCCTGTTAATGACGAACGACCTTCTTTCCGTCGTCGAAGAAGCCGGGGGGACTTTAGAATACGACTTCATCCGTTATCTCGTGACGCGATACGAGCCCCAGGACGGTCCGCAGACGAAGGTCGTTGCCCTGCTCCGCAACCTTTTCGGCGACTACGTCCTCACCAATCCCATGGTGAAATCCGCCGCCGTCTCCGACGCTGGGCTGACGAAACAGACCCTCTACGAAATTGGGCGGGATAACATGACCCGCTCGACCTATGACCGCGCCCTTGACGCAGTAGACGCGGTCAACGGCGAGATCGCCGCCCTTATCAATGCGAGTTGGGAGCTGCCAACTTGAACCGGAAATCGACTATCGACAGCCTGTTCGTCCAGAAAGGAGAGGGAAAGCCGCTGCCACTTGAGAGGGTCAAGACAGGGGCAATTTCCGCCATGGGCACGTCACTTAAGCAGTTGACGGAATCCGCCAAGGCCGCTTCGCGGCTGCAGGAGCAGTTTGCCGCCGGCGCGGTGGTGATCGAGATTGAGCCGGACAAGATCGACGCATCTCTCATCAAAGACCGGATCGCAGTTGAGGTCGACTCTGACTTCGAGGCGTTAGTCGAAAGCATCCGATCGTCAGGGCAGCAGGTCCCGATCCTCGTCCGCCCCCTCGAAGGCGGGCGGTATCAGATCGCCTATGGCCATCGGCGGGCCAGGGCTGCGGCCAAGATCGGTGTTAAGGTTAAAGCGCTTGTCAGGGAGTTGACGGACGCCGAACTGGTCGTTGCTCAAGGCAAAGAAAACCTTGACCGGAAGGATCTCTCTTTCATCGAGCGCGCGCGGTTTGCTTGCCGATTGGAGAAGCAGGGTTTCGACCGCAACGTTATTATGGCCGCGCTCTCCACCGACAAGGCTGATCTGAGCCGGTACATTTCGATAGCAAACTCGATCCCTGAGAAGATTATCGAGGCCATCGGTCCGGCCCCAAAGGTTGGTCGCCCGCGATGGGCATCACTTGCGGAAAAGTTGGACTCGGACGCAGCCTACGCAGTGATCCGTTCCACCGAATTCAAGGTGATGGACAGCGACGATAGATTCGCTGCCGTGCTCAACGCTATTTCCCGCCGCCCACCGAAAGAGACGACGTGGGCCTGTGACCGGCAAGCAAAGATCGACCGCAAGGCCGATAAGACCGTTCTGACCATCAACGTTGGCTTCGGAGCCTATCTCGTTGATCGGCTCGACGATCTGTACCGGGAATTTCAGGAGCGCAAAACGAAGTAACCCGGCAAAGAAAAAGGCCCCCAGAACGAATTCCGGAAGCCCTTTCCCGTTTGTAGCAATTCGAGAATCGCACTTCTGAGAATCGCCGTCAAGTCTCTCGTTGAGGGACGAGAGCCGTTTTGGTGAGCTGGCTTCTATTGCCTTTCGCGAGAGGAAGGACATGGAACCGCAATTGGCAACGGCGCCGTTTGGGCGTCGGGCGCTGACGCTTGGCCAAGTGGCTGCGCGGATGGTGGCGAAGGGGCGATCGCCGGAGACGGCGGCGCATAAGTGGCAGGTGTTCCGGGCGATCTGCACGGCGCGCAGAAAGCTGGGTGTGAGCGAGCGGGCGCTGGCGGTGCTGGACGCGCTGCTGAGCTTTCATCCTGAGACGGTGCTGAGCGGCGACGGCCTCGTGGTGTTTCCGTCGAACGCGCAGCTGAGCCTGCGCGCGCACGGCATGGCGGTTTCGACGCTGCGGCGCCATCTGGCGGCGCTGGTGGACGCTGGCCTTGTGCTGCGTCGCGACAGCCCCAACGGCAAGCGCTACGCGCGCAAAAGCCGGGACGGCGAGATCGACAAGGCGTTCGGCTTCGATCTGGCGCCGCTGGCGGCGCGCGCAGCGGAGTTCGAGGCGTTGGCCGAAGAGATCCGCGCCGAGGAGCGCGCGCGGCGCTATGCGAAGGAGCGCATCACGCTCGCAAGGCGGGATCTGGCCAAGAGCATCGCGGCCGGGATCGAGGAGAACGTCGCCATTCCGGTCGAGCCTGGCCGTCCCACGACCTGGTCCGGCTTTCATGGGCTCTACCGCGAGCTGGTCGGGCGCATTGGGCAGGCGACCGAGCTGGCCGCCGCCGAAGATCTCGCGGGCGAACTTTCGCGCCTCGCCGATGTCGTGCTCAACATTCTGGAAACTCACATAAAAGTAGAAATAACAAGCGGCAATGAGTCCCAAAATGAGCGCCACTTACAGAATTCAAACTCATGTGCTTCTCCTGATCTTGAACCGGCTTTCGAAAAAAGCGGGGTCGAGGAACCGACGGCTGTTGTCGCTGTGGCGGCGAACAAGCGGAAGACGCAGCTTCCCTTGAGCCTGGTTCTGCAGGCCTGCCCTGATATCGAGGATTACGCGCGGGGCGGCGTGACGAATTACCGTGATCTGCTCGCCGCGACCCACGTGGCGCGCGCGGCGCTTGGCGTCAGCCCCAGCGCCTGGGAGGCGGCGATCGCGGCGATCGGCGAGCTGGACGCAGCCATCGCCGTCGCAGCGATCCTGCAGCGCGGCGCGGCGATCGTCAGCGCCGGCGGCTATCTGCGCGAACTGACGCGTAAGGCGCAAGGCGGACAGTTCTCCGTCGGACCGATGCTGATGGCGCTGGTCGCCGCCCGCAATCGCGAGAAAATGCGGGCGTGAGTTCTTCGGCCTTCAGGCGATTGCGGTGAGATGGCTTGGGATCGTTTCTGCGTCGACGCGACGATAGGTGTTTGCGTGTCGGCTCCGACGAAAACAGCCTTGATCAGTTGCTCGATCGGACTCGGCCGGGTCGCTGATCAAGAATGGCTCCGCCGGAACCATGATGCGCGACCACGAGTGCAACCGAACAACGACGCCGTTCGCCGCCGTGCCGCTTACGTTCGACAGCAGGGTCATCGGGCAAAACATGCTGTGGCATGTCGAAGCGACGCATCGGGATCATGCAGGTTGCGTGCATCGACAGCGCAGCACAAGCCTGGAGTGCAGGTCACGCAGCGCCGTAGACGTACACATCGCGACGTCGTACGCGGCGCCAGCAAAGCCCATGAGAAAGGCTCGCCGGTGAGCGACTGGGCTTGGCCGCTGTGGCCATAACGAACGCCCTGCTATTCAGATCGCGCCGACCGTCGCGCCCTATTGTCGTTGGTCGAAAAGTACGCGATTGGATTCGGCCTATGATATTTTTTGAGGTCAAACTTCGCCGGTTCGCCGAAGAACATCGCCACGTTGACTTGGAAGAGCCTAGAAAGGTCCATCAGCTGAGCCGCTTCGAAACGCCTTTTCCCCTCTTCAAGCTCAGCGTACTCGAGAACCGAAACGTCGAGATGACGCGCGACGTCGAGGATGTTTCGGTCACGAAAAATACGCGTCATACGAACGCGACGCCCAACCCGCACGTCGATACCATTGCGCTGCGCCTCGGTCATGTCGCCCCGCTGGTTATGCAATCATTGCGAGCATATACACAACGAAATTGAAGATCAACGCCTGTAGTGCAAGTCGCCCCCCAGGCTAATCTCGCGCCATCTCACACAACGTTCCGATATAAACGATCAGAGCTATGTATCCACTACTTGCGACTGAATACCAGTATCCGCTCTCGCCCATCACTCTCAACAATCGATTCATTCGGCGGTTGCGACCGGGTTTCACTTAAATGAGCCAAAATAGCAGTCGTTCTCGACTGTGCGTTAGCTAAAATGTCGCAAAGTTCTTGGGTTGATTCGAGTCCTCCAACGGACCTTTCTTTGCAAAGATGGAGCGCATCCGAGATCATGTACAGCAACGTAATTAGGGATTCTACGTCACAGTCGTCTTTATCATTCTGTGGCATGTTAACCTCAGGTTCCGCATCGTAACCGAACCGGCTGCTTTTTGTAACCATGAAGTTGCCACAAACGCAATCGGTTTTATCTGCAACCCTGCGGTGCGTCAGGGAGTGTGATCGTAATGCCACGTTTTCGCATGGCGTCGCACGTGCATCGCCGCTGCAACGCGCGGCGACTGCGACAAAACCGCATGGTGATGCGCAAATGGACGTCGGAACGTTACGTCAAGAGACTTGCGCTTCACTGGTTGCTTCACGATCAAGCGCGGTATTTGTCCGTCGACCGGCATCGAAGTGCGCCAATCGACCGCAATTCGGGCTATTTAACGAAAAATTAACCATTACGCTGCGTAAGTAGTGAACAGATATTGTCTGCGTTGTGTATGGATAATCGTGGCGGTTGGTTGGAGCTCGGTAATTTCCGCTCTTCTCGCTTTCAAAAAAGGAGCCTAATTTTGGAAACGCAGCGCAGCCCTATCGACGTTCACGTCGGTGATCGAGTAAGCCGCGCCCGGGTCTTTCGGGATGTAAGCTTGAGCGATTTGGCGGCGAAAGCTGAAATCACCGCGTCCGCTTTGCAATCGTGCGAAGCTGGCCGAACCCGATTTTCGGCAAGAGAGCTCATGCGAATCGCTCAATGCCTGCACATCGAAGTGAGTTTCTTCTTTGACGGCTTACCGCGAAAGCGCGAGGGGCGACCTGGGGGCGATCTGCGAGAATTCCCCCGCAAGGCCGAGACGGGGCCAGCTGCCCGAAGAGTTGCGCGCGTCGACAGCGCAGCACAAGATGTGGGTGGTAATTAGCCAACGAGTTTTGAAGGGCGACGGGCGCACGTTAGCAATGTCAGCTTTCACCCAAGCCGTGAGCGCGGGGCTCATCCAAGGTTCGCTCCCGCGCGTCAACCGCCCTCCCCGCAAGGGGACCGCGTTGATCTGGGGCGCCACGAGATGGGTTGGGATTCTGCTCGCTTTTGCGTTCGGCGTCACGGGAATGCTGACAGCATTCAGCAACCGGCAGAAGCTTGCGGCTTTAGATCAACGTATTAAGCCTCTTGCGCTTACGATGTCTGGTTTCGACGACCAGGTTGCACGGGTTGATGAGCTTAAAGGCGTCGTCACTCACCTTGCCGGACCCACGGACGCTCAAGTCGAACTCGCGTCGAGGGTCACGAACCTTGAATCTGACCTGAGGGCTATTTCGCAAAAAGTCGACGCAACGACGGACGAGTTCAAAGGGCGACTGTCCAACTCGGACGCGCGTTTCAAGCGCGTTGATGAAGAGCTGGCGAAAATGGCGCTGCGGCTCAACAGAGCCGAAGAGAGCGAGCACGACCCGCCACCGGTCGCAAGAGGGATGTTTCGTTCTTCTCGAGCCAAAACGGGCCTTCGCCAATTTGCAATCATCAGGCTCGATGGGAGCGCGGCTTGGCTGAGCGCCCCGGAGGGCTGGATTCACGCTTCTAAAGGCGAGAAACTGCCGGGCGGCGCAACCGTATTGGGCGTTGGCGAACTTAACAGCCGGACGGCCGTTTTCACTGACCGGGGGGTCATAACGTCAAATAAATAAGCATACACCTGTTGATTGGACGCCAATCTCGCCCCGAAGGCGATCTCGCCGCCCTCCGCGGTGATCGTAAGGATCGCCGGACCGCACAGGTCGAGGTAGGCGCGATGAGGGCCAGCCTACACGTCGTAAGCGCGTAGCCGGGAGCGTTCTGGCGGAGCGAGGCGCGCGGGTGATATCGGTCGGACATGGATATCAACATCTATGTCTACGCCTATGCGCAGGACTAGTCCGAACCAATTCATCGAGGTGCGCGCGGAGCGACTTGAAGGCGCGCCGGTGGGCGAGCGGCGGCGATGGTCGGACGCGTTCAAGGACCGGGCTATCGCGGCGTCGCTGGAGCCTGGCGTAAATATCTCGGCGCTTGCGCGGTCGCTGGAGATCACGCCATCTCAACTTTTCGGTTGGCGGGGCGCGGCGGCGAGAAGGGCGGCCAAGGTTGAGCGGCGGACGAGTGCGGAGCCGAGCGGAGCGAAGGCGCGGCGGGTGGAGGTCGAGGTCGGCGGCGCGGTGCTGCGCGTGCCCGCTGATATCGCCGAGGACGATCTGCGCCGTCTCGTGCGCGCGGTGCGCGAGGCATGATCCCATCCGGCGCGCGAGTTCTGCTGCGAGCGGGCTCGGTTGATTTTCGCAAAGGGCCAGGAGGCCTGGTCTCTCTGGTTCGCGATGCGGGCAGCGATCCGTTCGTATGTGTCGGACGTGAATATGTGTCGGCGCGGTCCAGGAGCCGCGGATTCCGCAGCGCTCTCGGATTTCGCCGACACATAATATCTCCCTCTTCCTTCCGGCTCAGGATTTCCCTGAAGCGCCGGCGGGAGAGCGGTTCATGTTGGATTTCTATTACAAGTATCCCGGAGTGCTCAGGCGGCTTCGCTGTGGCGCGCTTGGCAATGAGATGGATCGCGTTGCGGCGCATTTCTCTGACCTCGGCTACAATCGCGTTTCGGCCAAGATTTACATTAGTCGCCTCGCCAAGTTCAGCGAGTTTGCCGCGAGGGATGCGGGAACCGCGACGATCGACCAGGAGGTTGTCGGCCGCTTCCTGCTCAGCTTTCGAACAGAGAGCCCGCGCGTCAGTGCGGCAACGGCCATCGGCCACGCGCGTAAGGTCGCGCCAGAGCGGTTTTCGCCCTGCCGCCAAGCGCCACCGGATCCCGATGACCTGCTACTCGGCGCCTACCAGGATCATCTCCTCCGCGTGCGTGGCCTGGAGCCGAGGACCTGCGAGGGGTTGCTGAGGTCCTGCCGTCGGATCCTCGTATGGGTTCGAGGCAATTTGCCTAATCAGCCTCTCGCCAAGATGACTGGCGAGCACGTGCTCGCCCTCGTGCAACATTTCTTGTCGGTGACGGCCAACGATTCCACCCGATCCGCGGCAACGTCGCATGTTCGGGCATTCCTCCGCTTCCTGCGCTGGTCCGGGCTGAACGATCAAGATCTTGCCCGGTTCGTTCCGCGGACACCGTGCTGGCGCTTGGCGTACCTGCCGCCGCGGCTGGCATGGGAAGATATTCAACGTGCGATCGACGCGATCGACGTGACGACGTCGTCAGGAATGCGCGACCGGGCGATCATGCTCGTGCTCGCCACGACCGGTCTGCGCAACAAGGAACTCCGGGCGCTCGAACTTCAGGATATCCGATGGCGAACTGCGGAGATTCTTGTGCGGCGAACCAAGGGGAAGCGCGACCGAGTCGTGCCGCTCTTGAACGAAACAGGCGCGGCGCTCGCAAACTACGTTCTGCATGCGAGGCCGAAGGTCGGCAGTCTGCGCGTGTTCCTGTCGTTTGCGCCTCCACCCCGCCCATTCAGGGTTGCCTCCTCGATTTCGAGGATCGTCCGTTCGCGATTGGAACAAGCCGGGATTGAGCTTCCCGGCGCCGCAGGCGCGCATCTGTTGCGCCACAGCCTAGCGACACAGCTCGTCCGACGTCGGCGTCCGATCAATGAAGTCGCCGATCTCCTGGGACACCGGAGCATCGATACCACCGCCATATACGTGAAGGTGGCGCTGCCGCAGCTCGCCGACGTTGCGCTGCCCTTTCCGGGAGACGCATCATGAGCGTCTTCGCCAAAATGCTGGCCGAGAAGGTCCAGAGCTACATCGAGCTTCGTCGCTCGCTTGGCTATGCGTTCGAGAAACAGGCCGGCACATTGCGGGCTTTCGTGCGGCACGTGGAGTCGGAGCAACTGGGCGGTCCGCTCACCAAAGGCATGGCGCTCGACTTCGTTTTGTCGTTTGCAGGCGCCGCCAACGGCCGAGCCACCCGTCATGGAGTGCTCCGCCGCTTTGGCGAGTATCTCAGCGTCTACGACGCGAGCACCGAAGTGCTTGATCGTCGCGCTCTTCCAAGTTCCCGGACCATTCCACCGCCGCGCATCTTGAGCGACGGGGAGCTGACGTCACTCATTGCGGCATGCGGCCACCTCTCTCCGGAGATCCCTCAGCGGGGGCGTACCCTGACGACGCTGGTCGGCTTGCTGGCGAGCACGGGCCTTCGATCCGGCGAAGCGCTTCGCCTGGATCGCGCCGATGTTGATCTTGTCGGCGGAGTTTTGCAGATTAGGAAGACCAAGTTTCGCAAGGATCGCCTGGTCCCGGTTCACGCCACGACTTTGACGGCGCTGCGCCAGTATGCGCGCCAACGCGATGCGGCGTTTCCGGTGGCGAAGGATTGCGGTTTTTTTCTCAGTTCGCGCGGCGTCCGGCTGTCGTCGACTGGGCTTCACATTGCGTTTAACGCGGCCTGCAAGCTCGCTGGCTTGGACAACGGCAAGCCGATGAGGCCGCATGATCTGCGACACCGCTTCGCCGTGACGCGGCTCGCCGGATGGCATCGAGAGAACGCCGACGTGCAGGCGTTGCTGCCTTTGCTGGCCACCTATCTCGGCCATACCCATTACTCCGACACCGCCTATTACGTGACGGGCACAGCGGACCTGCTTGGCATCGCGGCGGACCGCGCATTCGAGAATGGTGGCGCCTTATGAGCGCACATCTCTCACTCGCGCCGCTTCTGGAGTCGTTCTTCCGCAGCCGCCTGACCAACCAACGGAACGTAAGTTCTTCAACCGTCGCTAGCTACCGCGACGCCTTGCGTATTTTGGTCCTGTTCGTCGCCGAAAGAACCGGGCGCAAACCATCCGCATTGAGCATCGCCGATTTTGATCGAGACCTTGTTCTTGCTTTCCTGGACGACCTTGAAGTGAAGCGCAAAAAACTCGATTCAGACGCGAAACGCGCGCCTGACGGCGATCCGATCCTTTTTCCATCATGTGGCGGCGAACGACCCGGCGTCGCTGGGGATCGTCCAACGCATTCTCGCTATCCCGCTAAAAAGAACGCATATCGAAGTCACGCATCATCTGTCACGAAACGAGATCAATGCTCTAATCAATGCGCCGGACCAACGAACGCCGCGCGGCCGGCGTGATCGGGCGCTTTTGCTTTTCCTGGCGCGCACCGGCGCGCGTGTTTCTGAAGCCATCGGCGTCAATGCTGGCGATCTCCAGCTGAATCGCCCACGATCGGAAGTTCTCCTGCGCGGCAAGGGGCGCAAGGAACGGATCGTGCCGATTCCAAGCGATCTCGTTAAAGGTCTGAAGGCGCTGATGAACGAGCGAGGCGTCGCTTTCCATGAGACGCGCCCGATTTTCGTCGGCGTCAACGAGACACGCCTGACTCGCTTTGGAGCGACGCACATCGTGCGGCGGGCCGTCGCCACCGCTACGTTGACCATCCCGGACCTGGCGCGCAAACCCATATCGCCGCATGTCTTTCGACACTCGCTTGCAATGACACTGCTCCAATCGGGCGTGGACCTTCTAACAATCCAGGCATGGCTGGGGCATTCGCAAGTCGCAACCACGCATCGCTATGCCGCAGCAGACGTCGAGATGATGCGACGAGGGCTGGAAAAGGCGGGGGTCTCTGGCGCCGACGCCCCTCGCTTCAAACCCAAGGATGCGGTGCTGCGCCTGCTGGAAGGCGTCTGATAATATGTGTCGGCGAAATCCGAGAACGCTGCGGAATCCGCGGCTCCTGGACCGCGCCGACACATATTCACGCCCGACACATACGTGCGGATATGTGGCGCGCCACATATCCACTCGACGGCTCATTGTATGTCTTCCGGTCGAAGCGTGCGGATCGGATCAACATTGTCTGGTTCGACGGCTCCGGCATTTGCCTATTCGCGAAGCGCCTTGAACGTTCGCATTTTTGCTGGCCGTCGCCGGGAAGCTTCGAGATCCGTCTGAGCTACGCCCAGCTTTCCGCGCTC
>Ga0181528_10000086_pt1 | contig 86125 bp, 88 predicted proteins | sample PEATcosm2014_Bin_47_FD_119742 | JGI IMG/M metagenome (GOLD analysis project Ga0181528, IMG submission 119742) | Peatland microbial communities from MTU Mesocosm Facility, Houghton, MI, USA - PEATcosm2014_Bin10_10_metaG | ecosystem: Environmental > Terrestrial > Soil > Wetlands > Peat | place...
CTCAGAGGACACGCCGTACCCCATCTCGCTGAAGGACCATGGCACCGAGTTCCTGATGGAGCATCGCCACCTCTGGCTGCGCTCGCCGCGGCAGGTGGCCATTCTGCGCATTCGCTCGGAGATTGAGCGCGCCATGCACGACTTTTTCTACTCGCGCGATTTCACCAGGACCGATCCGCCTATTCTCACTCCGGCGGCCTGCGAAGGGACGAGCACGCTCTTTCCGGTGGATTACTTCGAAGAGCAGGCTTACCTGACACAGTCAGGCCAGCTTTATATCGAGGCCACGGCCATGGCGCTGGGCAAGGTGTACAGCTTTGGACCCACGTTCCGGGCGGAAAAGTCGAAGACGCGGCGCCATCTCACCGAGTTCTGGATGATCGAGCCGGAAGTGGCTTACGCCACGCTGGACGACATCATGTGCCTGGCCGAGGACTTCATCACCTTCATCGTGAAGCGCGTGCTGGAAACGCGCCGCCACGAGCTCAGCGTGATTGGCCGCGACATTGCGCCGCTGGAAAAGATTGAAGCGCCGTTCCCGCGCGTTTCGTACGACGACGCGGTCAAGATGCTGGACGAAGGTTTTGCCAAGGGCGAGTTGGAAAACAAGTTCGAGTACGGCAACGATTTCGGATCGCCGGACGAGACTTACATTTCATCGAAGTTTGATCGTCCTGTCATGATCCACCGCTATCCTTCGGCAGTGAAGGCTTTCTACATGGAGCCCGATCCGAACGATCTGACCAAGGCTCTGTGCGTGGACGTACTGGCTCCTGAAGGTTATGGCGAAGTGATTGGTGGCTCGCAGCGCATGGGCTCCTACGAGCGGTTGCTGGAGCGCATCAAGCAGCACGAACTGCCGGAAGAGGCTTTCCAGTGGTATCTCGACCTGCGCAAGTACGGTGGGGTGCCGCACTCCGGCTTCGGCATGGGGTTGGAGCGCGCTGTGGCCTGGATCTGCAAGCTGGACCACGTGCGCGAGACCATTCCGTTCCCGCGCATGCTGAACCGCATGTATCCGTAATCGCCTGCAATTGAGCGGCACGCGTTTGAGCTACAAAGCATCTGAGTAGAACGTATTGAACGGCAGCAAAAGAAAGGAACGGGGGCTCCGGCCCCCGTCTGAGAATCGGGTTCCCGTATGGTCAGCATTCCCGCATCCTATTCAGACATCATCAAGAAGCACATCCTTGTCATCGGCGTTCCACTCGACCTCGGCCAGCAGCGCAGGGGCGTAGACATGGGGCCTTCGGCCGTGCGCGTGGCCGGACTTGAGGCCAAGCTGGAATCGTTGGGGCATGAGGTGGAAGACGCCGGAAACATCAGCGTGACCCTGCCTGAACAGAAGAACTTTGGCGACGCCTCCGCCCGCTACCTGAAGGAGATCACCGGCACCTGCACCAAGCTTGCCGACGAGGTTCTGAAGGCGCTGGAGGCGGGGAAAATGCCGCTCTCGATTGGCGGAGATCACTCCATCGCCGCCGGATCGTTCAGTGGCGTGGCGGAATATTATCGCCGCGAGGGGCAGCACGTTGGACTGATCTGGATTGATGCGCACTCGGACATCAATACGCCTGTCACGTCGCCTTCGGGCAACGTCCACGGCATGCCGCTGGGCGCGCTGATGGGGCTCGACGGACTAGATCCGCTGGCCAATCTCTACGACTGGAGTCCCAAGGTACGCCCGGAAAACTGCGTGCTTGTCGGCATCCGCGACGTGGATATGGCCGAGAAGGAAAACATTCGCCGCACCGGAATTGAAGTGTTCACCATGCGCGACATTGACGAACGCGGCATGCGCACCGTGATGGAAGAGGCGCTCCGCATGGCTGGCCGCGGCACCGTGGGCTACCACATTTCGCTGGACATGGATTGGGTCGATCCTGAGGACGCTCCCGGCGTTGGTACGCGCGTACCGGGCGGCGCAACCTACCGCGAAGCGCACCTAGCCATGGAAATCATCGCAGACCACGGGCGCATGACCTCGATGGATATTGTCGAGGTGAATCCGGTGATTGACGAGTACAACCGCACCGCCGAACTCGCGGTGGAACTTGCCAGCTCCGCCTTTGGGAAGAAGATACTTTAGTCGCTAACTCGAGAGACTCCACTGCCTGCACGCCAGACTGTTATAAACTGGTAATGCGAGGAAGTCCCATCCAATGACAGTCAAGAAACTCCGTGTAGGCGTTCTGTTCGGCGGCCGCAGCGGTGAACATGAAGTCTCTCTCCTCTCTGCGGCATCGGTTATGCAGGCCATCGACCGCAGCAAGTACGAAGTTGTCCCCATCGGCATCACCAAGCAGGGCCTGTGGCTCACGGACCTGCACGCCGAGCAGTTGATCAAGGGTGAGTTCGTTGCTCCCAAGGGCAAGAACCTGCGCGCCGGAGATCCGGCTGCCACCTCTTCTGCTGCCGTGCTGGCCAAGGGCGAAGCCGTGCTGGTGCCGCCCGTTCCTTCGGCGCACTCGATTGTGCCCTTTGAGACCCAGCGCGGAAACACCACCGGCGCCATCTCCGTGGACGTGATTTTTCCCGTGCTGCACGGAACCTTTGGCGAAGACGGAACCATCCAGGGCTTGCTCGAACTCGCAGACATTCCCTACGTTGGTTCCGGCGTGCTTGGTTCGGCTGCCGGCATGGACAAAGACATCATGAAGCGCCTGTTCTGCGACTCGCGGCTGCCGCTGGTCAAACACCTTACGGTGCTGCGCTCAGAGTGGGAACGCCAGCCGAAGCAGATTGAGAAGGCTGTGGACTCTGCACTGAAGTATCCCGTGTTTGTGAAGCCCGCAAATCTCGGCAGCTCGGTCGGCATCAGCAAGGCGCACGACGCCACTGAACTACCGGCGGCGATGAACGAAGCCGCCCGCTACGACCGCAAGATCATCATTGAGCAGGGAGTCGGCGGCAAGCGCCACAAGGCTCGCGAAATTGAGTGCGCCGTGCTTGGGAACGATGAACCGGCGGCTTCCATCTGCGGCGAGATCATTCCCGCGCAGGAGTTCTACGACTACAACGCCAAGTACATCGACTCCGGCTCCGAACTGCTGATCCCCGCGCGCCTCGATCACACGCAGGCGCGACAGATTCAGGAAATGGCGATCCGGGCCTTCCAGAGCGTGGAATGCTCCGGCCTCGCCCGCGTCGACTTCCTGATGGACCCCGTCACCGGACACTTCTATCTGAACGAAGTCAACACCATGCCCGGCTTTACGGCCATCAGCATGTATCCCAAGCTCTGGGCTGCCAGCGGTATCGAGTACCCGGCGCTGATCGAGCGGTTGATCCAGCTCGCGCTGGAGCGCCACGCGGACAAGAAGCGGAACCAGTACACGAAGGATTAGGTTGCGCAGGTTACACAGGTTGCGCAGGTAAGAGCAGGTTTCAAAGTTAAGAGCTGGGAGCGCTAATCTCCCAGCTTTTTCCGTCCTCGCAACTTGTGCAACGTGCCTACGGAACTTTCCTCTCCCGCCTCACGTACCCTCCCTATGCGCGGCCTCTGGCAGGCCCCCGGAGGATTGTCTTCATGAAGCTCAAGCTTACTTGCCTTGCCATCCTGTTCTTAGCCGCCACATCGCTCTCAGCCGAGGAGTGGAAGCGCAACTTCGGCGTGGGAGCGCATTCGCAGCTTCGCGTACAGACCAACGACGCCCGCGTCGAGGTGCATGGCGTACCGGGCAACACCATTTCCGCCAAGGTGATCACAGAAGGCTGGCACATCGGTCCCGGCGAGGTCACGGTTACGGCGCAGCAGACCGGCGACACGGTGTACCTCCAGATCAAAATCCCGGATCGCCACATTCACTTCAACTTTGGGGGCAGCTCCCGGCGCATTGAGGTGAGCGTAAGCGTGCCCCAATCCACCACGCTGGATGTCTCCTCTTCTGACGGGTCGCTGCATGTTTCTGGCGTGAAGGGAGATGCCCGGCTCTCGACCTCGGACGGCTCCATTCATGTGGACAACTTTGAAGGCGCGTTGCGCGCCCGCTCGTCGGATGGCTCCGTCGAAGTCTCCGGGCGCTTCGAGCTGCTCGATCTGAACACCAGCGATGGCCACATCACGGCCACCGTGTGGAAGGGCTCGCACATGAACAACGGATGGAACCTTCGTACCTCCGATGGCTCCATCACTCTCAGCGTGCCAGACGATCTTTCCGCCTTCCTCGATGCCTGGACCAGCGATGGCCGAATCAATCTCGAACTCCCTGTCGAGGTCACCGGGCAGGTTGAGAAGAACCACGTGCGCGGCAAGCTTCACGGCGGAGGCCCCAGCCTGCAGGTCCACACCTCGGATGGCTCCATCACTCTTCGCACCAGCTAAGTGCTCCTTCCCCCATGGGCCGCCAGTAACTTCGGCGGCCTTTTTTCGTGGGTACGGAAAGAATGAGGAGAGCTCCTGCAATAAGCGCCTCCTGCGTCCGTCATACCTTTGAACGAGCATGGGGACCCGCTGCTTTTGTGAGGCCGATCCGAGCCCGGGAACGAAAATCCGGCTCCAGCAGAGAGTCAGCTTCCCCCCGGCCTTGCCCATGCTTTATGTTTGCAGGTGACGGGGAAGGAACTACCGCCAGTCTATGAATCCTAAATATCGTGTTTTCGTCATGCTCGGAGTGGTATTTCTGCTCTCGCTTGGCTTCTACTTCTACTCCACCCGCGGCACCTCCGACGTAGCGCTGATCGGCACGGTGGATGCTAACCAGGTCATTGTCAGCAGCAAGGTGGCCGGACGCATTGAGCATCTGCTCGTCGACGAGGGGCAGCACGTGAAGCAAGGTGACCTGGTCGCGCAGATTGACGATCAGGACCTCATCGCTGAACGCGATTCGGCCCGGGCCACGCTCGATAGCCTGAAACACCAGGTGCGCCAGAGCGGGGAGTCCTACGCCAGCACGCATGGCGAGACCGACGCGCAGGTGAAGAATGCCTCCGCCACGCTGGCCGCGGCCCGCGCCTCGCTGGAAGAGAGCGAGGCCAATGAACGCCAGCAGGAGCTCGACACTCATCGCACCGTGTCGCTCGCCGAGCAGGGCGTGGCCAGCCAGCAAGACCGCGACCGCGCCGAGCAGACGCTCAAGGCCGACCAGGCGCGCGTACGAGCCAACCGCGAGCAGGTGATCGCCGCGCAGGCTACGCTGACCACCATGCAGGCGCGCATCAACCAGGCGGCCGCCGCGCGCAGCAACATTGGCTCGACCGAGGGGCAGATGGATTCGGCCAGCGCCAAACTGCAGGAAGCCGAAGTCCGCATTGGCTACACCAAGGTCGTCTCGCCGGTCACTGGAACGGTCAGCGTGCGCGCCGCCCGCGAAGGCGAAGTGGTCAACGTGGGCACGCCGATTGTCACCATCGTCGATTTGACCCAGACGTGGGTGTACGCCTCGATCCCTGAGACGCAGGAGCAGGCGGTCAAACTGGGCGACACGCTCGACGTGCGCATGCCCTCGGGAGATCGCGTGCAAGGCAAGGTGATTGCCAAGGCCGCCGAGACCGACTTCGCCACGCAGCGCGACGTCAGCCGCTCCAAGCGCGACATTCGCACCGTGCGGCTCAAGCTGCTCATCCCCAATCCACAGGAAACCTACGTCCCCGGCATGACCGCCGAGGTCCTGCTTCCTCAGCGCATTCTCAGCGGCAAGTAACGGAGCCCGTTCAGTGAACATTCTCAGCCGCAGCGGCAAGGGCCCGCACACCGGACACGTTGGCCAAGCCATCGCCGTGGAAAACATCGTCAAGAAATATGGCGATTTCGAGGCCGTCAAGGGCGTCACCTTCGACGTGAAAGACGGCGAGATCTTCGGGCTCCTCGGACCCAACGGCGCAGGCAAGAGCACGCTCATCCGCATGATGACCACGCTTATTCCCATCACCAGCGGACGGGCGTTCATCGGCGGATACGATGTGTCCGAAAATGCCGACGCGGCGCGCCACATGATGGGCGTGATTCCGCAGGCCATGACCAGCGACATCGATCTCACGATTGCCGAAAACATGAGCATTTACGCCAAGCTCTACGGAGTGCCACGGGCGGAGCGCGAGCGCAATATTGAAGAGCTGCTCGAAGCCGTTGATCTCACCAAGTGGCGTGACGCGCAGGTGAAAACGCTCTCCGGAGGCATGCGCCGGCGGGCAGAAATCGCGCGCGGCCTGGTTCATAACCCGCGCATCTTTTTTCTCGACGAGCCGACTACCGGACTCGACCCCGTCTCTCGCGTTGCCGTGTGGGAGATGCTCAACACGCTCAAGAGCCGCAAGCAGCTCACCATCCTGATCACCACGCATTACATGGACGAAGCCGACCGGCTCTGCGACCGCATCGCCATTGTGGATCACGGCAACCTGGTCGCGCTCGATACGCCGATGGCGCTGAAGGCCAGCGTACCCGGCAGCAATGTGGTGGAGGCGCAATTCCTGAATGCGCCCTCAGCATGGGGAGATCAGCTACGCACCTTGCCCGGCGTGGAAAGCGTGCAGGACGAAGGCGGCAACATGTTCCGCATCCTGACCTCAACGGGCACGCAGACAACCACCGGCCTGGTAGAGCTTGCCACCCGCGCCGGAGTGGAGATCAAAACCCTCAGCGTGCAGAACACTTCGCTTGACGACGTCTTTGTGCACTACACCGGCCGTCAGCTTCGCGACGAGCAGGTGAAGGCCTTTGGCTACGTCATGCCGCCGCGCCCAGGAATGCAGCCATGAACCGAATGTTCGCCATCATCGAGCGCGAGATGCGCAAGTTCTTCCGCTCACCAACCCTCATGGTGACGGCCATGATCTTTCCGCTGGTGCAGCTCATCATTCTGGGCAACGCCTTCGGAGGAAAAATCCGCGATGCACGCGTTGCGATTGTTGACGAAGATCATGGCACGCAGGCAGTGCGCGTCATTGAGGCCTTCCACTCGGTGGAGGCCAACGTGCGCACCTTTGTTGCCGTGCCTTACACCGACGAGGTTCGCGCTCGCGAAGACGTGCGCCAGGGACGACTGGAAGGCGCGCTGATCATTCCGCCGCAGTTCTCCCGCCGGTTCTACGCCGGAGAGAATCCTCAGCTCGGCATGGTGGTAGATAACAGCGACCAGTTCATGGCCACCTCTCTGCAAGACAAGATGCAGGAGCTTGTCGCGTCGCTCAATCAACCGGACGCCAGCGCGCAACGCATTACCAGCGGCGTGGCGCTTGAGATTGTCGAACTCTATCCTTACATCGAGTACCTCAAGTACCTTTTGCCCGGCTCCATCACGCTCGCCATGTTCGTCTCAGTGATGATCGGCGGTGGCATGTTGTACATCGATGACAAGGCGCGCGGCGTGCATGAGGGCTACCTTGTCACGCCCATCACCGCGCTCGAGATGGTGCTTGGCCTCAACCTGGCGGGAGCGTTCAAAGCCATCCTCGCAGGGTGTACGCTCACCATCCTGGGATCGCTGATTGCGGGACTGGGCTCATCATTCGAGCCTGCGCGCATTCTGCAATGGTTCCTGCTGATCTGCGCCACGTCATTCGCATTCAATGGGATGATGTTCCTGCTGATGGTCCGCGTGGAAGACCCGCTGGTGCCGCGCGCCTTGTTCGGAATCCTCAACACGCTGCTCTACTTCCCCAGCGGCGCCATCTATCCGGTGCAGGCGTTCCCCAAGTGGCTGCAGGTCATCAGCTACATTGACCCGTTCAGCTACGCCGTCCACGGTTTGAAAGCAACACTGCTGAAGGAAGCCTCGTGGGTGGCCGTCTCACATGATGTGCTCTACCTCTCTCTATTCGGCTTCATCAGCCTCGCCATCTCCGCCATGCTCTTCAAGCGCACACTGTAAATCAGGACAAAGACAGTGGGGCTTTGGGCTGCCGGAAACGGTAGCCCAATTTCATGTTCTGCAAGAAAATATTATTGGCTACAGCTCGACTTCTGGTTCACGCAGGGCTATTGAGGTGCTCAGGGTGATCAATAATGACCAGTTTCGACGAAGAAGCCCGTGCATAATACGGCGCTAAGCTCGGGGGAGAGGAGTCGCGGCGTGATCACGAACACCAAGGTAACCGGGACACCACCCACAGCGAACTTGCAGCCCATCGCCGACATAGTCGCTGACACATTGGAAAGTGCCACTTTACCTACCATCTTCGATTGGCTGGAACGGGTTGAGCGTGACGGCGAACTAACCTCTGTGCCGCTCAGCAGAGAGGACCGCGCAGGTTACTTTCCAAGGCTGATATGGGATCTGGCTCAGCGCTTGCGGTCGCATCCAAAACCGGGCAGGAAATCCGTGTCGGACGCAGCTGTGAGGCATGGCAAACTTCGCCACGCGCAGGGCTATTCGATTTCGATGATTGTAGAAGAATCTCGCATCTTGCAAATCTGCATATTCGAAACCTTGTACAACATGCTGAGTCCTGAGCTGTTCAGGTCTGTGCGTTCAAATTCAAGAACCATCACCAACGAATGCGACTTGCAGCTGAAGCAGATGCTCGCCAGTTTCAGTCGAGGTGCGCAGAACATTGTGGCGTAAGCAACTCCACCTCCCGCCGCAACAAAATTGCCCGCCGATCATCGATTCACCGGATTGGTTTGCCAACTTGGACTCCAGCCGCTATCGTCCAAAGAACAGCACTCTTGGGGTGAATCAATGAGAGGTCTCTTCCGCGCAGCAGTTCTGCTCAGCAATATGACCGCCCTGGCGCAGCCGGTCCATGCTGCCACGCCCAATCCGGCGTTCAAGCCATTCGTCGGAACATGGCGGCTTGTCTCCTCGATAGAGCTTCTGCCTGACGGCACCTCGCGCCCCTATGGCTTCGGGCCGCACGCCCAGGGATACCTGATGTATGACGCCAGCGGACACGTGTGCGCGCAGGTGGCCGATCCCGACCGTCCCAAGTGGCTCGACCCCGACCACCCCACGCCGCAGGAGGTGAAGACGGCGTTCGACGGCTTTGGAGGCTATTGCGGCACCTACACGGTGGACGAGCATGCCCATACATCCGCCCACATTCCCGAGGTTTCCATGGACCCCAACCTCGTTGGGCAGCCCAAGCCCCGCACCTACCGCTTTGAAGATGACAAGCTGATCTACTCCGGAGTTGAAAAGGTCGAGCCCTCCGGCGAAAGCCACTGGACCATGACTTGGGAGCGCGTGAAGTAACCTAACCTGCTGAACCGGAACCTTGCCGCTGCAGGTCGTGCCAAATCTCCGCTACCCGCCGCTCGGCTTCTTCGCGTGTTCCGCTGTTGTCGATCACGTAGTCCGCGAGTTTGGCTTTCTCGGCTTCGGACATCTGTGCCGCCATGCGCCGCTCCACCTCGGCGCGCGAGGCTTCCGCGCTCATTCCGCTGCGTTCGGCAAAACGAGCGACCTTCTGCTCCAGCGTGCAGGTCACCACGATCAGGCGGTCATAGCGAGCCAAGCCCCCGGCTTCAATCAGCAGTGCTGCTTCGCAGATGGCGACGGCGTTCCGGTCGGCTTCGCCGACCTTGCGCATCCACTCATCTTCAAATTCCAACACCGCGGGATGCACGATGGCATTCAACTCCGCGATGCGAGCTGGGAAGGCCGCAGCCGCAAGCTTCGCCCGCGCAATGGTGCCGTCGGCTGCGAGAATCTCCCGGCCAAAGGCCTCCACGATGTGCGCGTACATTGGCCTGTCGGGGGCCATCAGCTCATGCGCAACTGTGTCTGCCCGCAAGGTATGTGCACCCAAGGCGGCGAACATCTCCAGCACCGTCGACTTGCCGCAGGCGATTCCGCCCGTCAATCCCACTTTCAACATGGCAACCAGTGTCAGGCTAACTCTCTGGTTTGCGCAAGGCGCACGAAAACCCGACTTCACGAACTTCTACCCTCCATCTTCGCTCCGCGTGCGACAACTCTCCACCCAGACCGCTCCGGCGGAGCCAATTACCGACAAAAATCGGGAACGAGTATTTGGTGAGTCTCGCTGCTTCTGTATGATGTGGAACCATGGAAAGCACGAAGGCCTCCGCACCGAGCAAGAAGATTCGTCTCTTCGACCCTCACGAGATTCCGCGCCTGGAATCCCTTGCCGGACTTCCGCTGGCTGGTTTCTGGCAGCGGGCTGCCGCTTTCATCGTCGATTTTCTCGTCGTGCTCCTCGTTTTCACGCCTGTCGAACTCACGCGTAAGTACATCGAACTCAAAGTTGCGCATAAGCCAATCGACATTGCCATCAAGTACGACCCCCGCGATTTCGAAGACCTTTTATATTTCATTGCTTACACGGGACTCGCTGTCTGGCGCACCAATGGCCTCACCGTGGGCAAGCGCTTGTTGCACATCCGTGTCGTCTCCCTCTCGCGCCCAAGGATCACTTTGTGGCAGGCCACCGAACGAGGTCTCGGTTACGGAGCTTCTTTCCTCGAAGGCGGCTTCGGATTCATCCAGTTTTTCATTCATCGCAACCGACAATGCGTGCATGACCGGATTGCAGAAACCATCGTCGTACAAGAAGGTCACGGCACTCACACTTAGGCACGGAAAACGAGCCTGCTTGGCGTTCCTGGCGGCCTGCCGCCGTTTGACACCGCCCACCTTGGCCCCTTATCCTTGTAATCTGTCCTGAGGAGTGTTTCCCGCCAGGAGTGAGGGAGAGGTTTCGGCTTGCGGTTGGAGCCGTTCAATCCCCTTGCGCCCTAGTCGCTTACAAGCGAAGCGGCGTTATCGATTGGCCGGAATGGCTTCGGGAGCATGTGGCGTCATGAAGATTCGCATTCAAGACCTGGAAGTCCGGAATCTGGAGTTTGAGCATCAATTCCAGCCCGGAGAAATCGAATTCGGTTCTGATGTGCGGCAGGTTGGCTCGCTTCAGACCGAAGGCCGCGCCGAACTGATTCGTGAGCACCACGGTGGGCACGACACAATTGACGATATCCGCTTGGTCGGCAAGCTCGATGGCCGGATTGAAGTCGGTTGCGCGCGCTGTCTGGAGCCGGTCGAAATTCCGGTCTCTCGCTCTTTTGACCTCTTGTACCGCCCGCTCGAGTCTGAAAAAGGCTCCGACGAGGTAGCCATTCACGAGGCGGAAACCGAAATCGGTTTCTACTCCGGAGATGGCATGGAGCTCGAGGATTCTCTGCGTGAGCAGATTCTGCTCGCCGTGCCCATCAAGACCCTCTGCCGTTACGATTGCAAGGGTCTCTGTCCTGTTTGTGGCGCCAACCGCAACCTGCAGTCGTGCGATTGCAGCAAGCCACCGGACCCGCGCTGGGCAGCACTCGGCGATTTGAAAAGCAAATTGCAGTAACGCCTTCGGGCGACTTTGAGTTCGCGGCCCTTCTTTCATGGGCCGCAGTGAAATTGAAAGGTAGTCGATCATGGCAAATCCTAAACGGCGACACTCCAAGCAGCGCACGGCTCTCCGTCGCGCTCACGATCACCTCACCGCAGTTACCACCAGCGAGTGCCCCAACTGTCACGAAGCCAAGCTCCCGCACCGCGCCTGCGCCAAGTGCGGCCATTACAAGGGCCGTGAAATCGTAGAAGTCGAAAAGGCCAGCTAGGCCCTCCTTCGCCAACAATGCCAATCACCATTGCGGTTGACGCCATGGGTGCGGACCGCGCCCCGAAACCTGAAGTTGAGGGCGCGATTCTTGCCGCACGGCAATATGACGTTCGAGTTCTTCTGGTGGGGCAACAGGATGTGGTCAGCGCTGAGCTTTCCCAGCATCCTGAAGCCCGCGCCCTGCCCATCGAAGTCATCCATGCCTCCGAATTTATCGGCATGGACGAAAAAGCTGTGGAGGCCGTCAAGCAGAAGCGCGACTCCTCCATGCGTGTCGGTCTGCGTCTTGTAAAGGACGGCACCGCCGCAGGCTTTGTCTCCGCCGGAAACACCGGTGCAGCCATGGTCACGGCCAAGCTCGTGCTTGGGGTGCTGAGTGGTGTCGATCGCCCCGCGCTTGCCACCGTTTTCCCAACAGCCGCGAACACCGCCACCATCATGCTGGACGTGGGCGCGAACGTTGATTGCAAGCCGCAGAACCTGCAGCAATTCGCCATCATGGGCAACGTCTACTTCCGCTCCATTTTCAGCGGACGCTTCCCGACGGCCAGCAACCCGCGCGTCGGCCTGCTCTCAGTGGGCGAAGAAGAGACCAAGGGCAACGACCTCACTCGCGACGCTTTCCAGCTCATCAAGACGCTGCCGCTGAACTTCATCGGAAACGTCGAAGGCCGCGATCTCTACAACGGCCATTGCGATGTCATCGTCTGCGACGGTTTTGTTGGGAATGTGGCGCTCAAGGTCAGTGAGGGCCTGGTCGAGGCCATCCGCTCTATTCTGAAGGAATCGCTGCAGTCCACCATCACGCGCCAGGTTGGCTTCCTGCTCTCACGGAACGCCTTCAGCGATTTCAAGAAACGTCTAGATTACTCCGAGTACGGTGGCGCGCCACTGCTCGGACTGAAGGGCGTTGCCATTGTCAGCCACGGCTCCTCCAATGGCACGGCCATTAAGAATGCCATTCGCGTTGCCGCCGACTTTGCTCGCTCCGGTCTCAATCAAAAGATCGAGGAACAGATTCAGGCCACCCGCGTTGGAGCAGCCGAGAAGGTATAGGCATTGCGCCTGCGGACGGAGCGGCGGCATTTGCCGCGTACCCGGCTGCGAAGCAATCCGAACCCGCATTAGAGGTTGTTACGCGGGTTGTTGAACTTCAATTTTCTTGACTCGTTTTTCAGTTGGCACCTCCAAGCGCGCCGACTAAGATTTCTTCCCGGAGCCTGCATGGCAAACCGCATTCCCGGACTCGCATTGCTTTTTCCCGGCCAGGGTTCCCAGGCCGCAGGAATGGGCAAGGAACTCGCGTTCAATCACGTTGTCGCCCGCCGCACCTTTGAGGAGGCGGACACAGCCCTCGGCTATGACCTCACCAAGCTCTGCTTTGAAGGTCCTGACGATCAGCTTCGCCTCACCGAGATCACTCAGCCCGCCATCCTCACCGTCTCCGTTGCCGCCGCGCGCGTGCTGGCCGATGCAGGAATCGTCCCCAGCTTTGTGGCCGGCCACTCACTGGGCGAGTATTCCGCGCACGTCGTTGCCGGAACCCTGAACTTTGCCGACGCCGTGCGCACGGTGCGTAATCGCGGCAAGTATATGCAGGAAGCAGTACCGGTTGGCGTTGGCACCATGGCCGCCATCCTCGCGCTCAGCGTCGAGAAGATTCATGAGGCCTGCGCCGAAGCTGTTGCCCAATTCCCCGGCCAGGTATGCGAGCCAGCCAACATCAATTCCTCCGGACAGGTTGTTATCAGCGGATCCAAGGAGGCTGTTGAACGCGCTGCCGAACTCTGCAAGAAGAAGGGCGCCAAGCGCGCCGTGATGCTACCGGTCAGCGCACCGTTCCATTGTTCCCTGATGCAGCCCGCGCAAGACCGTCTGGCAGCTGATCTTGAAGCCCTCACCTTCAACACTCCACAGATTCCAGTGCTCTGCAATGTGGAGGCAGCACCTGTTTGCGATGCCGCGAAATCGCGCGAAACCCTCATCCGTCAGGTTACCGGAGCCGTACAGTGGGAGAACTCCATGCGCGCGCTCATCGCACAGGGCGTAACTCAGTTTGTTGAAGCCGGTCCTGGCGCAGTCCTCACCGGATTGCTTCGCCAGATCGACAAGGCGCAACACTGCGTGAACGTAGAAAACGAAGCCACCCTGCAAAAGGCTAAGGCACAGTTCGCATAACGCAATTCAGATCGATGTGCCTGCATCGATTGACTTCGGAATTTGGAATCTACAACTGGAAATAGAAAACCGGTGCAAGCGCTATCAGCGCTGCGCCAACCTGCAGCGCTATTACAGGGAAGGCTTGCCGTGGCTCCCTTGGCAGCCACTTGATAGCGAAGTACGCCACCACCGGAGCCTGCCCCGCCATCAACAATTGAAACAGATGCGCAGCTGCGCCCTCATCCGCTTCTCGCGCAATGCCGAAGACAGCAAGATGCGTAAGCACCACGCTTAGCGCGGCAAATGACATTGCCAGGGGAAGCCACGCGCTCGGTTGCTTCAGGGTTGCTCTATCCACTCGGCACCTCCAGAATCGGTCGAGCCTCTCGAATTGGATGACGGTTTCATCCCCCGGGACCACCATTGCGAACCCAAGACGCCAGCCCCGCAAGATTCTCTGCCATTGCGCTCCGGATATGGAGGGATACAGAACAGTTGCTCACAATCCCGAAACGGGATACGAACTCCGCGTTCTTCGGAACCAATCCCGCCCACCAATCGTATGCATAGTTAAGCTGTCGTGTAGCTTCTCTCTGCGAGGAATGTCATGCGCAATGGATACAAAGAACTCATCTCAATCACCCTGTTGCTGCTGTTCACTTTAAGCCTGACGGCGGTGGCCAGTGCAGCGCCCAAGGACTCCGCCAACTCGATCGTGATCACGTTCAAAGATGGCCACCAGCAAACCTACTCGCTGGCCGACATTGCGCGTATCGAATTTAAGTCACCTGCGTCCGCTGCTGCAGAGAAAGGCTCGGGGGCTCTGGAGGGTCCCGGCCGTCATCACTTCGTCGGGAAATGGGCCGTAGGCGACGGGAACGGCAATACCTACTACTTCACGTTTGCAGAAAATGGCCACGCCACAAACGACGTAGGCTCCGGCGGACAGGGCGCCTGGACCTATGTGGACGGCGAAGCGCGTGTAAGTTGGGATAACGGCTGGCACGACATTATCCGCAAGGTGGGCACCAAGTACCAGAAGTTCGCCTACTCGCCTGGGAAGTCATTCAGTGACAATCCCTACAACGTGACAGACGCACACAGAACTGGGAACGAACCCATCTAGTCGCGATTTGCAGCGCTCTCCGCAACACAAAAAGGCCCGCAACGCGGCGGGCCTTTCTAAATCCTGAAGTTCTCACTCCACCATTTCATCGGGTGAGAATCCGAGAGTCTTGTCTTTGAACTCGACTCGCACGGAGCAGAGTTTCTTTCGTTCATTGACCCGAATGCCGATTACCACGCCGCTGGCATCTGGACGCGGTTTCTGGGCTGCCACAATTTTGAAACTGTTGATGGGGCCCCACTCGCCTCCCGGCCCCCAATCGTTGTAGAACGCTCGGAATCCGTAGCGCTTGTAGGTCTCCGGATGCTGCTTCCAATTGGCGTCGTTCATCCAGATGCCGTATGCGCTTTCGTAGTTTTTTGCCTGAAGCTGGGAAAAGAACTGGTTCACCTTGTGCTCTTCCGGCCAGAAGCGGTTGAAAAACAGTAGTGCCGCCACGGCAATGACAGCCAGAATGGCGACTGCAATCCAAATACGGCGCCGTCGCGCCGCAGCTTCATCGTAAGGTTGAGCGTCAAAAAGTATGGAAGACATAGTCAGCTACAAGCTTAGAACCCGGGGAGGAAATGTCAACCCACCTGACGATGGTTATTGCAACGGCTGGGTGCAGTTCGTCGGAGGGTTCGCACCGGATGGGTCCACTAGCACTGGATTCATGTTATCCGAGCAGAATGAGCGGTATCCTGTGTTTCCCACCGAGATAGGCGTACCCCACACGCTATAAGAACTTACCGGGGTTCCCACGATGTTTGCGAGTTGGAAGTTGTATCCGCTCTTCGGGCATGCCGATGAGGTACATCCCAACACCCAGTCCAGAATGCCAGCGTTGGTGGAAGACGCGGTTGTGGTTGACGAGGAAGCCGCCAGCACATTGAGCGTTGATGCGTAACCAATGGTCGGATAGGTTGTGAGATAGGTGACCTGAGCGGTGTTGATGGTGCGGATTGAGTACACCGCCGAAGCCTCATTCGCTGCAATCTTACTGTGCAGGAAGCTCGGCACTGCGATCGCCGAGATCACAAGTATGATCGCAACCACTATGAGTAATTCGATGAGCGAGAATCCGCGTTCCTGCATATGAACTCCGTATTGTTGATAGGCAGGCCAGCTGGAATTTCCATGCTGCAGCTTCGCCGGCCATTCGATTGGCAGGCGAAGCATCCCGGGGAGGGAGTGCCAAATATAGCAAGAAACTCCCCGCCGCGGGCATTACATTTCATCTTCATACATTACGGAAGTCACATACCAGGTGGGCGTGACTGATTAACACCCCCCCGCGCTTGGTTCACGCTGCAGCTTTAATGGCTTACAGGCTGCTGTCCGTGCCAGTCCGCACCTGGCTCATGGCACGCCCGGCGGTGGACTTCACCTGCTCTACTCCGCGCTGAATCCGCTCCCGGCCCTGTTCGTAGCTATCCCTTGCAGTGTTTGCCAGATCGTTCGCCCGCTCGCTCAGGTTTTCCCGAGTCTCTTCTCCGCTCATCGGGGCAAACAGCACGCCCAATCCAATTCCGAATCCAAGGCCAAGCAAAAAGCTCTTCATTCCAAGTTCCTCCATGCTCTTTTTTAATTTTTCCGCGCTATCAAGGAAGATGCGCCCCCCGGGTCAGGGTTTGCCGCCCATTCCAGCTCCGCCCAAAAGCAAAAGCCCCGAACCATGAGGTCCGGGGCTCTGAATTCAAATCGCTTCTATTTCAAGTCGTCCTGATGCGCCTTAGCCATCTGTCCCACGTTGTTCTTGGGATTTTCCTTGGCGACCTCGTCGTAGATGAGCTTTGCCTTGTCGGCCTGGTGCTCAGCCACATAAAGGTCAGCCAGCGCAAACTGCGCATTGGCCTTGGGAACGCTCACCGAGGGTTTATCGATCAACTGTTGCAGCATGTTGATGGCGTCAGCGTCGCGCTTTTCATCGCGATATACCGCTGCCAGTGCATACTTGGAGAGCGAGGCCAGCTCCTTGCGACGAGTGTTGCTCAGGGCGCGGAGTTGATCTTCTGCAACCTTGAAGTTGCCCAGCTCTTCTTCGGTGATTCCGGCGAGATAGCGCGAATATTGTCCTGAGTGCGTCCAGCCGTATTGGTCGCTGACCTCGTAAAACGCCTTCTTGGCCGTAATCAGGCGTTCCTGATCGGTGTTGAAGGCCGTGACTCCGGCCGGAATCGGCGTACCCGGAGGAGCAACGGGAGCGTTGTAGGTCACCAGCGCCTGTCCCAGCGCGTTGGTCGCCAGCTGCTCACGTGAATCCATGTAATACCAGATGCCGCCGGCCACCAGGGCCAACGCCACCACAATCGACACAATCGCTACGATTCCGGAGCGATGCTCCACAACCTCTTGCACCGCCTCGGCGGCAGACGTGGCAAGCTTGTCCTGCTTTAGTTCATGACGGGTATATCGCACGGGGGTTCCTTCGCTGATAGAGCGCTGAAAAACTTGATGTTATCAGCCGCCCGCCGCCCGGGTCAATGAAACGGCTATTGGCCCTCGCTTACAACTGACGCGCGGCCGCTGAGGAAGCCACGCCCGCACCGTCCTTCTCCAGCTCACGTTTCTGCATTCCGTAATCCACCAGCATGCCAACGCCGATGAACAATGGGATGATGCCGCCGATGAAGCCTGCCATCACTTCACGCTCGCCCACCAGATAAGCGATCAATCCCAGCCCGGCAATGATTCCCAACCCAACTGCAATCAGGATGATGGCGGCCTTCCGCGTATTGGCTGCGGCCATGCGGGGATCTTCGGACTTCCAACCCATGGCGGCCGGCGGCTCAGGAGGCAAAGGCAGGCCGCGGGCAATGGCTGCCAGCCGCTCTTCGCTCTGCAGCTTGCGAACATTGAAGCGATGCAGCGAATTGATTGCGATGATTCCGAGCACCATGATGAAAGCGCTGACGGGAACAATAAACGGACTGTGGAATGCCTCCATGGCTTTCTCCTCTTCTCTTTCTGCCGCGGTTAGACCGTGCAGTTCCCCGAAAGTTTCATCCGACCAGTGAAACTTTTCCGGGTATTCTCAGTCTTACTTTCTCTGTGATCACGCCAGCCGAGTTCGAGAGCGTTGTTCGCGAGCACCAGTCCATGGTCTTCCGCTCGCTTGCCTCACTTGTGGGCAGCCGTGAGCACGTTGAAGATCTGGCACAGGAAGTTTTTATCCGCCTTTATCGCGGCATGCAGCAGTTCCGCGGCGACTCGCTCCTCACGACGTATCTCTATCGCATCATCCTCAACGTGGCCCGCGACGAGTGGAAGCGACGACGCCCAGAACAGTTCAATACGTCGCTCAGCGAGCCGGATGCGCATTGGGATGACCGTCTGGCCTCCGTTGAACGCAACCCGGAGCAGCTCTTCAGCGGCCAGCAACTCGGTACGCTGCTCGCCGCCTCGCTGGCCGAACTCAGCGAGCCCGAGCGCACCACAATCGTTCTTTTTCATCAGGAGGAGTGCACCTACGAGCAGATTGCACATCTGCTCAACCTCCCGGTCGGCACCGTGCGCACGCATCTGCACCGTGGCCGCCAAAAGCTCAAGAAGTTGATGCAGAACAGGATGGAGTTATGTCAGAAGACATTCGCGACCCGCAACTGACCTGCGCCGCGCTGCAATCGCTGTTGCGCTCGGGGCCGGTCGTCGCCCTCTCCCGCGAGCAGCTCGCCCATCTCACCGCGTGCGACGCCTGCACGGATGTCATGATCCAGGGCGCTCTTGCCGCACAGACCGCGCCCGTCGCGGGCCCTGACTTCACTAGTCGTGTCTGTGCCAGCCTCGCGGCCGAACCTCTGCCGCGCGTGCCGCAGAACCGTCGTGTGAGTGGAGTTCTCGTCTCATTGATGCTGTTGCTCGCCATGATTTGCTTCGCAAGTGTGGCGTTCGCATTCTCCCCAAAGGGCTGGGTGCCCAGCGGAATGGCCGGACTGATCGTCGCCGGCATGTTGCTAGCGGAGGTCATCTCCCTCGCACTCTGGCTGGATACTCACTATTCAGCGGGGTGAAGCTCCGGGAATCCTCAGGTTCTCGAATCCCATACTGCAGCCGAACCCGCTTGATTTGAAAAAGTCCTGCTACTTAAGCACAATAGCCTGAATCCAGTGTTCCTCTGGATTGACTCGCGCATCACAGGATATTCATGGCTTTTACCCTGGAACTGGATCGCGTCACAAAAACATTCGATGATTTCGTCGCGGTCGATAATCTCTCCTTCAACATTCCTGAAGGAGAGATCTTCGGTCTGCTCGGCCCCAATGGCGCTGGTAAAACTACCTCCATCCGCATGATGATCGGCATCACCATGCCGGACTCCGGCGAGGTCCGTGCCTTCGGACAGCCGCTCACCCGCCGCCTGCTGGATCGCGTCGGCTATCTCCCGGAAGAACGCGGCCTCTACAAGAAGATGAAGATCATGGAGAACCTGGTCTTCCTCGCGCGCCTCAAGGGAATCTCCACGGCCGAAGCCACTCGCCGCGCCAGCCACTGGCTGGAACGTCTCGATCTCGCCCGCTGGGGCGGCTCCAAAGTCGAAGAGCTCTCCAAGGGAATGCAGCAAAAGGTGCAGTTCATTGCCGCCATTATTCACGATCCCGGCTTCATGATTCTCGACGAACCTTTCAGCGGCCTCGATCCCGCGAGTTCGGTCGTCCTTAAAGACGTTCTTCTCGACCTCAAGAAACAGGGCAAGACCATCCTCTTCTCCACCCATCGCATGGATACCGTCGAGCGCCTCTGCGACTCCATCTGCCTTGTAAATCATGGACGCAGCGTGCTGCATGGCGTGCTGCGCGACATCAAGGCCGGCTACGGGCGCAGCAGTGTGCAGTTGGAGTACGAGGGCGAGCTTCCGCTACTCGCCGACCGCTCACTGGTCGCCAGTTCCAATGACTTCGGCAATTTCGTTGAGCTTCGCCTGGCTGAGGGCGCAAGCTCCCAGCAACTTCTTGAAGCCGCCATGCGCACCGCCCGCATCCGCCGCTTTGAAATGGTCGAACCCTCGCTGGAAGAGATCTTCATTGACACGGTTAGCGGAACCACCAAGGCGGTACCCAGCCATGCGTAACATTCTGCTCATCGTCCAGCGTGAATACCTGGTTCGCGTTCGCACCAAGGCCTTTCTGCTCTTCACCGTTCTCATGCCGCTATTCGTTGGAGGCGTGTTTATCATCCCTACCCGCTTGGCCATGAAAAGCTCCGGAGTCAAGCACGTGGTCATCGTTTCGGCGGATGCTGATCTCGCGAAGACGGTGAGCAATGAGCTCGCTCATTCCCACGCCGCCGATATCGAGGGCCCGCGCGCCGCCGGCGCCGCCCCTCTCAAAGCCGAGTTCGTAGTCAGCGTGGAGACTGCTCCCTCCGAAACATTGCGCCAGGAACTGATTGCCCGCGTCCGTGCCGGCAGCATTGATGCCGTGGCCTGGATCGATCCCGATGCAGTCAATCTGCGCAAAGGGACCTACTACTCGCGAAACGGAGGAGACTACATCGAGAGCGCGCTTTTCAGCCGCGCCCTCCGCGTCTCTATCAGCCAGCGAGAACTTACCGCGCACGGGTTCACATCGAAGGACGCCAAAACTCTCCTCGGCCCGGTTGATATTGATACGGTTCACATCGACAAGAACAGCGCCAATCGCTCGAACGGCCTGGGAGCCGCGATCCTGCCATTCCTGCTTCTTTTTGCCATTTACATGACCGTCTTAATCTATGGCATCAACGTGATGCGTTCGGTGATTGAGGAGAAGTCCTCGCGCGTCATTGAGGTGCTGCTTGGCTCCGTTACACCGATGCAGCTCATGGCCGGAAAAATCATTGGCGTCGGCGCCGTCGGTCTGACCCAGATCGCCATATGGATCGGGACAGGCTGCGTTCTCGGCACCGGTGGTTTCGCAATGGCCCGGCAACTCCTCGGAGACAGCCTCAAGGACGCGCATGTACCCACCGTCGCCCTTGTCCTGTTCCCGGTCTTCTTCATCCTCGGCTACGCCACTTACGCCTGCCTGTATGCCGCCATCGGTGCAATGTGCAATTCAGATGAGGAGGCTCAGCAATTGCAGTTCCCAGTCACATTGCCGCTGGTGTTCTGCATGATTTTCGCCACCTCCATCATGCGAGATCCCAACACGTCGCTCGCCTTCTGGCTGTCCATCTTCCCGCTCACCGCGCCCATCATCATGTTTGTGCGCGTCACGGTGAACATGCCGCCCGCGTGGCAGATCTTGCTGGCCATTACCGCAAATCTCGCCACCCTCTACGGACTGGTCTGGCTGACCTCGCGCATCTACCGCGTGGGAATCCTGATGTACGGGAAGCGTCCCACCCTCCCTGAAATTATCAAGTGGATTCGCTACGCATAAACCGGAATGATTGCGAGTCGAAAAAGCAAAGGGTGCCATCTCTGGCACCCTTGCAACTTCTGTGATCTTCCATCCGCTTCACCAGAGCACTTTACGCGGGAGCAACTCCGGCAAATCCTGCATCCTTTTGATGAGACTCCACGGTTTGCGCAAAGCTGGCGAGCACACATTCCCGTGCTTCTTCCAGCGCGAGTGGAGGCACGATCGTAATGCATCCCAGAAGCCGAGCCAGCCGGAAGTACGCGCGCCGCGATTGGCGCAGGAAGTTGACCGAATATTCCGGCTTGCGGGCGCGCGCCAGCTCGGGCTCAGCATCCAGTAAAAACGCGAGATCCGGACGCGGAGCAATGCGTGCGAGCAGCCGCGCGTAGACCGACGAAAAGCGGTTCTCCAGTGGAAGGTTGGCGAGTTCGTCGTAAACATAACGGTCCATGACGATCACGCTCGCCGGGCCGCGTCGCGCCCGCGAGAGCACCACGCGCAAGTGAATGGCGTCGGCCAGGTAGAGCAGGTGCCGCATCACGGTCAGGTAGCCGACCCGAACATTCTTGTCGCGACGCTCAACCGGGCGCCCCGGCTCGCCGATGCCCTGTTCACTGCCAAACACTTTGTGTACGAATCCGCTGCGGTAGCGGACACCAACTACCACGTCGTCCCAGAAGGTGATGAGCGTGGTGGAGAGTCCGAGATCTGCAGCGGCGGTGCGAAGAGCCTGGATCTGCGTCGTCTTTCCGGAGCCGTCGAGTCCGGAGAAGCTGACAACGATCGGCTCATGAAGTTGGGGGCCCTTGGAAATCATAGTTATTTCGCCGCCGCTCCGGCCGAATGCGGCGGTGTGCTGGGAGTCGCGCGGCTGAGTCCATAGACGGTTCCCGCAGCGATGCCTGCGGCTGCGATAGCACCCATCTTGATCAGCAGGGAGCGGTACTGGTGCTGCTTGACGGGCGCAATGGCGTTTCCAGCAGGCCGCGAAGCTCCGCCTCCGGCTGTCTTAATCTGTTCGGCAGCAGCGGTGCCAAGAGGTTCCTGCGCGACGGGCCGCTGCGCTGACGTACTCGGCTGAGTTGGCACAGGCTGCGGCGCATCTGGCAGCGGAGCCTGGACCGCAGGCGTCGAGGCTGGTGCGCTGTTCTGCGGCTCGCCTGGCGTAAGGGGACCGGCGGAAGGATCAATCCTCACTCCACCTGATGGAGCTTGCTGAGACGGCGCGCCTTGGGGAGCCACTTGCGCGACACTCATGCTGAGCGATAGCAGCAGCGTGGTGATCAGCCACGGTACTTTGGATCTAGCGGGTGGTGTATTCACGTGCATATCGAACTCCCTCTTACGTGTTGCTGAAACGCGCGTTGTTACTTGGAACTTCCGGCGACTTTACCGGCGCTAACCGGATTCATGCCGCTTTCGAGCGGTGTGGCGGTTGCAGGGTGTGCCGTGTTGCGCAGTACGCGCTTTACGTCCGCATCGCGGTCATAGAAGAGATTACGCAAGCGATTCTGCGCATAGCGCCACAGGTTCGGCAGGTTCGTCTCATACCAGCAGGAGCGCGACATGTTGGGCGAGAATCCGCAGAGCGTGCGGAAGTGCTCGCTGAAGACCTCAGGACCGGCCAGCAATGCGGCGGTCAGACGATGATTGCCTTCCAGAATCGTCAGCGGACTGTTGTCATCAATGCCGATCAGAAGTACGGCGCTGCGATCGGTCTGCGAGCTCAGCCTCGCGCTGAGGGCTTGGATTCGGAGAATGAAGTCGCGCGTACTGCCGAAAAAACGTACGTTGCGGATGCGGTGCACGATGTCTCGCAGCAGGAAGCTGTCGCCTGCAATCTTTCTCCACTGTGCGCGGGGGAACACGCGAACGAATCGCAGATCGCCCGGCTCCAACTCCACTTCCCACCACTGGGTGTCATCGGGCAACTCACGCCACATATGACCGCGACGGCGGAAGAGGAGCGCGCGCCGCAACGCATTCGCACTCTCATTGGAAAGGTCGGCGTCCATTACCAGTTCCTTGAAAGTCTCGCGATCGGAGTGGAATTCCTCATGATAAAACTCGCTCTTCAGGAACTCCGCAATCACTTCGGCCTCGGTGGACCGTTTGATCTTTTTCATGATGCCTCCTCAGCCAGACCCGGGGCACGACGGAAAAATGGAAACGAAACAGCCATCAGCAGCAGTACGCGAAGTACTTGCTGAATCACAATTACCTGCATCAGTGAGGAATGGAAGATGGAGACAGACAGCACAATCAGAAAACTTACTACCAGTTGCAGCCACCCGGTGTTGGCAATCCGGCGTGACATTTCATACGTGATCAGCACGACGCACACGGCATAAACAGCAGTTGCCACGGCGTTCATCGCCAGCAATTGCTCCACTCCCACACCGACACGATGGAAGTCGCTGCCAAACAATGTGCGAATTACCAGACCAGGGAAGCTAGAAAGGAATACTACGAAAACCGTGGACAGCCCAGCAACAAACAAAAGGGGAACTACCAGCACGCGGCGGCTGTCACTCTCGGCTGCGCTCCCGGCTGAGATGGGGAACATAGCGCTGGTGACCGACCACGTGGCGAAGTACAGCAAACGTCCTACAAGCGCCACCGCAGCATAGATTCCGGCAGCATCGGGCGCGAAATAATGCTTCACCATCAGGATGTCAACGTTGTTGATGATGACCTGGCCAATGAAGAAGATGATGGCTTGAATGCTCTCTAGAAATGAACCCGGCTTGTAAAGTGCCGGCGTCTGACGAAGTTCCTGATCTCCCGCGGGAAGCAGAAACGCCGCGAATACCGAAAGGGAAATTGCGCCGACTGCGCCGAGAACTCCCAAGCCCGAGACCACGAGGATCATGGCCGTCACGAGCTTTACGAACGCCTCTGCCGCAAGATTCAAGCTAAGGCGCAGAAATTGACAGGTGCCCTGCATTCCGCCGCGACGTACGCCAAGCGGAATGTAGAAGAGCATTCCGAGTCCGAGCAGCACAATGAGCGTCGGCGAAGGCATTCGCAGGTAAGAAGCAATCCAGCCGCTGGCGCCTACGGTAGCGGCGGCAACTCCGAATCCGACGAGCCACGCCCTTCGCATCATGTATTGATAGACCGAAGCACGCTCGGCGGAGACGGTGGCTTTCGCAATCAGCTTGGCCGTCACCAGTTGGTAGGCAAGGTTGATGCACGAGGCCAGCATCAATAACGTGACTGCCGCTGCGGCCTGGCTGAAGTCGCCGGGACCGAGGAGGTGAGCAACTCCGATGTTGTATCCAAAATTGGCGAGCGAAACCAGCACCGAGCCGGCCAGCATTACCACGCTGCCCGTGAAAACCCTGCTTTCCGAGCTTCCCGCCCGCAGGTTCGCAAATGCCGTGCGCATGCGCGATTGCGGCCATGAACTCAGGGCCTGTTCGCGAACACTCACGCAGCTTCCCTCCCGGCGTCCACTTTCTGCTCTGGAGTTTCGGGATAGAACTGCCGCACTATGTTCGGCAAATATCCACTGAAGCTGCGTACCGCCTCTGACGATGTCGCATAAATCTCAAACAATCGGGAGGACCGGGTCAGGTCCATCACCACGCGGGCGTGCGGGCTCAGCGAAGCCAACTTGAGATCGCCATCGCGCCGTGATGCTTCCTTCATGCAATACAGCAGCATCTCCACTCCGGCAGCGTCAAGACGGTTCACCAGCGAGAGGTCAAAAACAAGCTGCGGGCGATCGTGCTCCAAAAGAGGGCGTACCTCCTCCAGGAACACGCGCGCCTGTCTTAGGTTTAGGCTCTGGGGAACTCGTTTTACGATGACTGGTCTACTCGTCTCCATATCTCCTCGTTACCGCCATTTCACGATAGGATTTTGTTTCTGACCCGGACGCTAGATTTGTCTCGCCGAGGATTGGTGCCGTGGTTCCTAGTACTTTAGATGCAGCTCCGGACTGTTCTGCCTGCTGGAAAATATACTTAGAGAGCACGTTGGGCAGCAGGGCTACAAGCCAGTTGAACGCTGAGAACGCGCGCAGCGGATAGTACTGATGCGTGTTGCCGATCAATTGGGTGTCTCCCACATCGACCGTGACCTGGTGCTCGAGGCTGTGCACCTGACCGAAGCCCACTACCGATTGCGTCACATCCAGGCCGGCGGCAACCCGGGTATAAGGGAGCAGACTGGAGTTGTCCACCACGGTGCCACGTTCCAGCTCTGAATGATGTTCCATCGAACTGCCGCGCGTCACTACTGCCTCACGATGAACGTTGCAGAAGGCTCCGATGAACGTCGGCGCAAGCAACCGGGCCTCGCGATGAATGCGCGCTTTACGGCCTACCCACACGCCGGGGCGAAGCTCCTCGCCCTGTGGAGGAACGGCAGCATCTCCGGCAAAGGAATCGAGAACCAGCTTGCGAATGTCCGCCGACGTGCTCATGGCGTTGACGTAGCCAGGGGTCTCATGCAGCGTCGGCTGGATGCGCTCGTCGCGCATTTCACCGCGCATCAATGCAGCCGCCTCAGACATGCTGCTGGAGGAGATCACAAACACGTCGAGCGGCCCCGCAAGGGACGAATACGCCTGAGTCAACGCAGAGCCGGCATTGCGATGCTGGCGAACCATGGCCGCACAATCTACCTGGGCCCATGGGCCCAGGCGCAGCACCATTACACATTCGGATTGCCGCGCCAGACGGCGCACCTGCCGCAACGCTTCGCCCCAGTAATTCTCAGGGGCAGCCACGCTGAACTTGCACAGGTCAGAGGCGGGGCGAGGCGGCAGCGGCTCCACGCCACTGAGTACCGAGATCTCTGTGACCCCAGACGCGCGAAGCCTGTCGATGGTGCGAAGAAGAATGCTGCGCCCCAGAACATCAAGCAGCGCAATGGGAGTCTCGCCAAAGCACTCCTCTCCGGGCCTTGCGCCAACCAGCAGGAGGGCGCGCACGCCGCGCAAATCGGAGACGCAGGACGAGTCGGAAATTGGTGAATGTTGCAACTTGCGGCCGCCTACGTCCATGGAGTCCACCTGGGCGCAGTCGCGCGGAATATGGCTGAGCGAATCGACATCCAGCCTGGCAGCCTACGGAAGCGCGATGCAGGCCGCAACATGTCCGGACTCTGCTGCTGATGGAAGGAACGCAGGTACTTATGAATAATCATGGGCATGGTTTGGCGAAGCGCCGCGGAGAAGTTTGCCTCCCCCATTTCGCGCTGCTCCGCCGGATTTTCAAGAAGCTCGACGATGCATTCGGCCAGATCGTGCTCATCGCCCGTCTTGTAAAACTTCATCGCGAGCTGTTCGTCTGCACCCATCTCGCGAAAATCCTCAATATCCGCGCAGACAATCGGCAAGCCATATTCGCAGGCCGTGTGAGCCACGCCACTGGAACCCGTTGCCGAGGAGTACGGCATAACCACAACCGTGGCCGCCGAAAATAGCGCGGAGAGTTGTTCTTCTTCCACGTAGCCCGTGAAGGAGATGTGAGGATTGTGCGCACACTCCTGCGCTACGCCTTCCACATATCCGGGAGTAGCCGGGTGATTGCCTCCGGCCACAATCAGCCGAGCCTGCGGAAAACGCTGCTCAACTTCTTCGAATGCCTTAATCAGAAGCTCCAGGCGCTTGTAGGTCCCCCATTTACCGAAAGCAAGAATGCGATGTTCGGGATTGCCGCGAAGTTCAAAGCGGGGCAGTTCCGGACGTGCCGAAAGAATGCCGTGCGCGCGGAAGTGCACATTGTCGCCGTTGTACTTTTCAATCAGCGTACGGCGATAGGCAGGCAGCAACACGGAAACAGAATTCGCCAGTAGCAGCATGCGGGTGGCCACGTTGCCGGCGAGCTGGTAGCTGCGCGGAAAGCGCACTCCAGCATGATGCAGATCAATGTTGTCGATCAGGTGATGCAGCGTAATGTGAGTATAAAAGCCGTAAAGACGTGCCAGGGCTGGCGTGGCAAGCCCAGCAAACGCCGCGACCGGATTCGTGCCAAAAGTCGAGAATAAAAGATTGAACCACACCACATCGGGCTTCAGCTCTTTGAGTTGACGCAAAATTCGGAACTGATTCTTTACACTATTGAACTTCCAGCAACGGACCACATGAAAGTCGTCTAGTTCCGGCGACGCTGAATCCAGCTCGTCACCGAGAATTGTCACACTCAGCAGCGGGTCGCGCTGCAACTCGCGAGCGATGTGATATCCGTATTCGTTGAGCCCTCGCCGCGAGGGCGGGAATGCGCTCACAAGACAAATCTTCATGAAACCTCATCTGGCCCTAAAACAGAGTCAACCGTACTAACGGACTTAGAATCATCTGATGGCTACCAGCAAAATTGAAGTAATTCGCGTTCTGAACACCGAACGAGAGCCGGATGGGATACTCCACCGGCACCTGCCCATAGCTGTCGCTCACATTGCGGCGTAATGGCTTAATGTAAGAGATGAGCAAACTACTTTGTACGTTGTCATAGTCATGAATTCCCATGCCGCGCGAGAACTCAAAATCTCCGCTCACCGTCCAGCGGCGTGTCGGTTTCCACTCAACCTGAGCAGCAGGAACAAAAGCCTGCGCAATCCAGTAGTTCAAGTCCTGCACGCGCCAGGAGCGGATGTACTCGCCCAGCACCGCCACGCGCAACTTGTCACTGAACTCGTGCTGCATGCCCGCTGAGGTTGATGTGGAGTAGAACTCGCGAATCAGCGGACGGAAGAGCAGGTCGCGTACGCCGTAGGAGGTGATGAACTGCGTCCTTCCCCAGGGGCGCCCCACAATAAACTGCAGGCGCGCACCCATCTCGCGCGAGTGCAGTGTCTGGTCAGTGAATGGCCCTGCCTCATGGAAGGCCTCACCCTGCACCGTCAGCCAGTTGCCAATTGCGTTAGTGGACACATAGGCAAACTGCCGGAACAGATTCTGATTCAGCCCAGTCGGATCTTCCTTGTCTCTGCGAGCAGTAAATTGGAGCCCGGTATTGAACGTGAAGGTGGTTGACCCCATGCGTAGCACCGGATTGAGCGCGCCGTTCATCGTGTAATCCCAGGTATCGCGATGAATAATCAGTTCCTGACTCGGCAGAGAAATGTCACCGCGAGCGTTCCTCAGCTGGAAAAATCCGCTCAGCGAGGGATACTTGCCCAGATCTGAGCGATAGCCGTTGGTCCACAGTGTTTCGAGCGATGAGCGCGGCGGCGGGATGGCTCCCCCTTGCGCGTTGTGAAAGATCTGCCGGTCAAGCCCTAGAATTGTCGCGTCGTCAATGATGGGATGAACCAGGACATCGGAAGCGACACTAACCTTCCGGCTCACCTGCACACCCTGCTCGGCGGCGGCCTGCTGCATGGCAAACTCCGCCGTATCGTCTTGTCCACCCAGTTGATTGGCGCGGGCAAACGCAGTCATCGCATGGAATTGTTGATGTTGCTGCCGATAGATGTTGCCCTGCGCCATCGCGTAATCAAAGTTATTGGTGAAGTCCGCGGGGTTGCCTAGTTTCGCAAGCTCGTCTCGCGCCTCATCGGTGTGTCCCTCCGCGATGGCGGAGTTTGCCATTCCGATACCGACGACTTCATCGGCAGCTCCGGCCTGGCGGGCGCGGTCAAAATATCTTCGCGCCAGGTCAAAATCGTTCATCGCAAGAAAGAGATTGGCGGCTTCGATGAAATTGTCAGCGGTGACCGGCGACGCCTCGCCCACACGCGACTCCGCAAAGGCCAGTGCCACCTGCTGCTGCGCCGCGCTGAACTTGTGCTCGCGGACAAAGACTCGGGCGAACAGAAGGCGGGCTTCCACGCGATTTGCGTCCGGCGCTTCCAGCGCACGCGTGAATCTCTGCATGGCGGCGTTTTGATCGCCTAGCGTTAGCAGCGCGCTTCCCGTATTGAGCAGGACGGGCGACGAGTTGGGACGCAGCTTCTCTGCTGCCTCGATATAGCGCAGCGTTTGGTCGCGATGGTGCAGTTCGGCGTGCGCGCTGGCAAGCTGTGCGTAAATCTCCGGATCGTCCGGTGAGAGCGCCAGCGTCGCGTTCAATGTCTGGATGGCGGGCTCATATCGTCGCGCGTGAAATTCGGTATCAGCCAGGGCCATGTGCAGTTTCACGTCGTCTGGCGCATAACGCAGCGCCGCCTCGTACTCCTGCTCTGCCTTGCCAAGTAGACGCAAATCTCGATAAGCCGTAGCGCGCGCAAGATGCACCGCGCCGGATTCGCCAAGCACTTTCTCAGCCTGATCCGCTTCCTCTAGCGCAATCCTTCCGTGATGAAGCTGCAACTCTGAAAAAGCGAGTCCAAGATGCGCCACGCCGTTCGTCGGCTGCAGACGGAGTGCAACACGGAAGTCAGCAATCGCCGCGTCCGGGTTCTGCAGATCATTCAGCGTATAGCCGCGATTGATGTATCCCTCCACCATCGCCGGATCGCGCGTGATGGAGTCGGTGTAATCCTCCACCGCCTGCTGCAGGAGTTGATTCTGTTTGTGCACGTGGCCGGTCAGCAGAGGAAAGTTCGGTTCCTTGGGCAGCAGGCGCGAATAGTGCTCGGAAAGCGTCAGCGTTTCGTCATAACGCCCGAGATTGTACAGATCGTAGGCAAGATACACGGACGCGTTACGGTCATTCTCCACCTGAGCCAGCACGCGGTAACCGAGTTTTGCTGACTCCGCATACTTACCTTCATGGAAGAGAACACGCTCGCGCTCACGCATGATGAGCGGGTCGTCTTGCATGGCTCCCGTGGCACGTCCTACCCAGTCTGACGCAAGTTTGAAATTGCTCGATTGAATGGCTGCGTTGGCGGCATTGGCAATCACAACCGTGTTTTTGGGAGCGCGCTTGTAAGCCTGTTCGTAGGCCAGATTGGCGCGGTCAAACTGCTGGGCCGATGTGTAAAGATCGCCGAGTGCGAGGTGCGGCACGTAATCCTCTGGATACTCGTCAGCAAACTGGCGGAAGAAACGCTCGGCCGCGGCGTTGTCATTCTGCTCGCGCGCAATGTACCCCATCGCTTCAATCGCGTAGCGATTCTTCGGATCGTCCTTCAGCACTTCCCCGTAAAGCTTCTGCGCCTCAGCAGTGCGCTTGGCGTGCCACAGCAGGTTGGCGTATTGCAGCGTAATGGCCATGTTGCCCGGATCGAGGCGCATGGCTTCTTTGAGATCGCTTTCCGCACCCGCAATGTCGTTGGTGCCGGAGCGTATCGAGGCACGCACGCGCAGGAACTCAGCTCGCGCAGGACCTTCGATCTGCATCTTCTCCACCAGCGCCTCGGCCGCCGCAATCTGTTCGTGCGCGGCTGCGTCCTGCCCCGTTTCGCGATAAATTTCCGCGAGATTCAATCGCAACTGGATGGGATAGAGCTGGCCTTCGGGGACCGCCGCATTCGGCAGGTGCGCAATGGCGGCCTGGTACTCATGGATGGCATCAGCCAGCCGGTTCTCCGTTCGGGCAAGTTGCGCGCGCAGTGCGTGCAGGCGGTAGTGTTCGGGATCAATCTGCGCTGCTTTCGCAAGATACGCTCGCGCGCGATCCAGATTCTGTAGGCGCAACTCGGCCTGCGCGGCGCTCAATTGCAAGCCAATCTGCTGCGGCGCAAGATCGGCGGCGTGCGCATAAGTTTCCGCGGCCTGCTTCGGCTCGCCCGCCAGTTCGTAGGTGTAGCCAAGGTCAGCCAGTACTTCCACATGTTGCCCGGGCGCACTTTTCAGCGCGGAAATCGCGGACTTGTACTCATGCTGCTCGCGATAGAAATTAGCAACGGCACGGAACACCGCGGGATTCTTTGGATCGCGGCTGCGCGCCTGCTCCAGTAAATGTCTTGCGCGCTCAGGCTCTTTCAGCTTCAGATAAGCAACCGCCAGCATCACCTCTGCGTGCGAAGAAGGATGCAGCGCCTCGGCGCGCGAAATCAACGCAATGCCCTGCTGCACATCTCCGCTCTGCAGGTAAATTTCGCCGGCCATCATCAGATCGTTCTCGCGTTTTGGCCCCGCGGCAATCACCTGCATCAACAGACGCTTGGCTTCATCCAGACGCCCCATGCGCTGATATGTCTGCGCCAGTCCGCTCAGTCCATCCAGATTGTTGTGTTCAACCTTCAGACCCTGCCGATACGCCTCTTCCGAGCGCGGGTATTGCCCGGCGAGTCGTGAAGCATACCCCAGCAAGAACCAGAGCTTGGCGTTCTGCGGTGCAGCCTTGGCGGCGCGCTCGGCAGCAGCGGCAGCAGCGGTCGGGTTTCCACGCCTGAGTTCGTCTTCTGCCGCGCGCGCGTTACGGCCCACTTCAATGCTCGCTCCCCAGCCCATCGGTTGCCCTGCGGAGCTCTTCGAATCCTTGCTCTGCGCGCCGCCTCCCAGGTTGATCTCCTGCGCGCGCACCATCAGCGGCGACAGCAAAAGACATAACGAAATGGCTTGGAGCGTTCTCTTTTTCACTTGGGGTACTCTGGATTGCCGATCTATGAATTCCGGAATTTATTCCGGGCCTTGTGCTTAGGATGCAGAGAAGCCGTCTAGCGTCAGCTGAAATCTTTCACAAGATGTTCATGATTGCGGACAGAGCTGCTGATTTCGCTGAATCTACTCAGGGACGGTAAACCTGAAAGCAGCTCTGGGAATCAAACCTCAGGTGACGGCGGAGATGATTCCTTGATTGCAAAACCAGTGCCTACTACAAACCGTGCGATTCCACTGCTGCTGATTGTGCTGCTGGCCCTGGCCGTGCACGGTCCTTTGCTGCTGATGCAGCTTCCCGCCAACTCCTATGACGCAACCACCCACATCTTTTTCGCGGGGCATTATGCAAGTCATTGGTTTTCGCCCTGGAATGAGAAATGGTTCGGCGGATTTTCGCAGACTACCTATCCGCCTCTGACCCATCAATGGATCGCGTTGTTCTCCCACGTCTTCGGACTCACCGGCGCTTATATGTTCGTGCAGTTGATCGTGATCCTGCTCTTGCCGGTGGGAATGTACCGCTACGCGATGCTCTGGGTGCCGGAGCGCGAGGCAAGTTACGCCGCGGTCGGGACGGTCTTTCTGGGGTCGCTGGCGATGCTGGTCTATCAATCCGGCCAGTTGCCCACCACCACGGCGGCGGCGCTCACCCTGAACGCATTGCCATTTTTCTATCGCTGGTCACGCGACGGCGGATTCATGCAGTTGTTGAAGGGTGCAGCCATTTCCATGGCAGGCGCTGCCGCCCACCACGTGACATTCCTTTTCGGCGCGATTCTATTTGCACTTCCGGTACTCTGGCTCTGCTTCCTGGATCGCCGCGAGGGAAAGGGAACCTCCTCCGCCGGTGCGGTGCTGGCTCGCGCCATGGCCTTCGGAGCCATCATCCTTGGAGCGGCCATCTTCGTTCTGCTGCCGTATTTCATTTCGCTGCGACAGAACCCGATCAACCAGCTCCCCATTCCGCACGGCTCGCGTGACAACTATCTGCTCAACCTCCATAGCGGGATGAACTTCTGGATCATTCCCATGGGCGCTTTGATTCTCGCGATCCCTTACATCCTGATCAAAGGCTCGGCGGAGCGCCGTCTGCGCCCGCTGCTCTTCGGCTGGTATCTCACCACGCTACTCGGTCTGGGCGGCACCACTCCGGTTGGACGCCTCTTGCTTGGTCGCGCCTACGAGGTACTTACCTTTGAGCGTTTCACCTTCTGGGCAACGCTGATGGCGCTGCCGTTCGTCGGACTGCTGGCCGCATGGATGATCGACCACTGGGGACGTCGCGCCGTGGTTCTGCTTGGCGCAGCCGCGGTTTACAGTTGCGCCATGTCTGTAGCATGGGTGGTCTTCAATCCCATCAACAGCGGAGATTTCCGCGTGCAGCCCGTCATCGACTTCCTCAATCGTGAGGAGCATGCCAAGTATCGCTACATCACGCTCGGCTTCGGCAATCAGTTTGCCAAGGTCTCCACCTACGCGAACGCCGGCAGCCTCGATGGCGATTACAACTCCGCGCGCTTGCTGCCGGAGTTGACCGCCTACGGCGCAGGACAGCTCTACAACTCCAAGTATTACGGCACTGCGGGCATGGAAGCTCTGCGCGCCATTCTCAAGCACTCTGATCAGTACGGACTGCGCTACATCTTCGTGCGTGACCGTTACTACGAGCCGCTGCTGGCCTTCGCCGGATGGCGGCAGGCCGAGACTTACGACAACGGTGCAACCTCGCTCTGGACCAAGGACGATGTGCCGCCTGCCAAACACATCGATTTCGGCAACGCTGTGCCGCCCGCGTGGCAGGGCCTGATGTGGGGTCTGGTCCCGGTGGGTGCAAGCCTGTTCGCGATTTTCGTTGTGCTGCTGCCCGACCGTCGTCGTTATCCCGAGACTCTCGAGTTCCCGGCAGACACCCCTGATGAAGTTCCCATGCGGGAGGCAAGGTAGCCATGAACAAGATTCTTCCCGTACTCCTCATCGTGCTGGCTGCGGCCCTGGTCGCGGCCGCCACCATGCATTCGTCTGCACTCACCCCGGCGACCACTCCGGAAGGCGCGGTACAGTCGCTGCTCAACCACGTTAAAACTCACGATTCCGAAGGCGCGTACCGCTACGTTGCAAAGGCCAGCAATACCGATCCGCAGGACTTTGCTCGCGACGCTTTCGGCCAGGACGGCAACCTCCGCACCTATTCGGCTCTGCAGGCCTTCGACACAAAGGTGCTGCGTGAAAATGATCAGGAAGCCGATGTGCGTGCCAGCCTGCAATTTGCCTCGGCTGTCGGTGCCGTCTATGACACCCGTGATCTGAAGGTCGTCCGCGAAGAGAATAGCTGGAAGGTCTTGTGGCCGGTGCAGCCGCGCCCCAAGGTTCCCGCGCAGGTGATTCCTGTGAATTACCTGCGTTGGGACATTGTGAGCCGTGGCGCTGACGATGACTGGGGCGCGCAGAACGTGGACGCCCCTCGCGTGCGCATCATCTCCATGAATCCCGTGGAGAAGGACGGCAATTTCATCCTCCTCGGCGAGATTGAGAATGAAGACACCGTGCCCGGATTCGTCTCCGTCGCCGCCACCCTGATCGGCAAAGACGGCAAGTCCATCGGCCAGGAAGAGAGCTTCGACAAGATCAGTCACGTCCTGCTTCCCAAAGAGATCTCGCCTTTCCGCATCGATTTCCCGAACATGAGCCGTGACCGCATTGCCAGCGTGCACATGCAGCCCAACGCCATGCTAGTGCCAGCCTCTGCTGATCCCGTGATGGGCGTCATGCACCAGGCCTTGCAAAAGGATGCGCGCGGACACACTGTGCTGACCGGCGAGCTGGTCAACCAGAGCGGCCAGACAGTCAACATCCCGCACGTGCTTGCCACTTTCTATGACAATTCCGGCAAAGTCATCTGGGTGGCCGATGGATACGTCGATCAGTCGCTTCAGCCGCTCACTCCCGTGGCTTTCACCGTCGGCCTGCATGATGATCTTGTGCCGCAGGTTCACAGCTACCGGGTCACGGTGAACCAATACAGCCGCGACCGAACGCAGTAAAGCATTCAAGAGAGAAGCGGATGAAAATACTTTGGCGTGGAATATTCTTCACGATGCTGGCTGCGACTCCAGTTGTCTGCGGCGCGCAAATCTCGGTGGCTGGTCCGGTGCAGGCCGGAGCCCCCGCTACTTTGCAGGCTCCCGGCTCGGGTTCGGCCACGCTCTATCTGTTCGGTCCCGGCGTAGCCAGCAAGCGCTCCGTCCAACGCGGCACAGTCACCATCCCCTCTGACGAGTTGACCATTGCTGGGCGCTACACGGTGATTCTCGAGGGCAGTGCCGCATCATTCTTTGTGACAGCGGCGCCGCTCAACAGGATCTCGTTCATCGCGCATCCTTCGCGAGTGCCTGCCGCCGCCAGCGGAGCCGTACTGGGCTCGGCCTTCCTCTTCGACCGCTTTCAAAATCTTGTGACTGCGCCCACGCCGGTCAACTTCCGCCTGGGCGTGGAGTCCGCTCAGGCCGAAGAGCGCGCTACTTCCAGCAAGAACGGTGTGGCCTGGGTGCAACTGAATGCCGGACGTCGCGGCGGTCCAGCGCAGTTCACTGCCACTTCCGGATCGGTCAGCGTGCGTCGCGTGGTGCAGCAGGTGGCTGCCGATCCCTGTTCGATTCGCATGACCGCCTCGCGCGCGCCTGATGGCAACATCCTTGTAGAGACCGCGCCCATTCAGGATTGCTCCGGCAACGCCGTCCCTGACGGCACCATCGTTACCTTCGCCTCCGTCGACAAAGCGGGACGCAGCACCGTAGACGCCCGCATCAAGCGCGGCTTTGCCCGTGCCGAACTTCCGCCCTCATCCTCGGCAACGATCTCCGTAGCCGCAGGCGTCGTGCTCGGCAATGAAATTCACTGGGGAGGTGGCCAGTGATGAACCGGCCCTCGCAGCATCCTCTTGCACTCTTTGCAGCCCGCACCATCGCGGTGCTCTGCCTCAGCGCTGGGATCGCGTTCATGCCGGCCACCATGCACGCTGCATCACGCACGCTGGACGCTTCGGCCTCCGCGCCTCGCCCGGTAGAGGAAGCCACTGCCACCGCCGTGGAGCGCGATTACCTGCATGGCTGGAAGTCGTTAACCGCAGCCCTCGAGACCAACCAAGCCGGTTTGCTCAACGAGAACTTCACCGGCACGGCTCGCCAGCATTGGCAGCAGGCCGTCGATCTGCAGCAGCAGAGCGGACTGAGCCGCCGCATCATCGATCACGGACACTCCTTGCGCGTGACCTTCTATTCTCTCGACGGCTCTGCCCTCCAGGCTGAAGATGTAGCCGATCTTGAGATCGAATATCGTGAGGGCACAAAGGTCCTCTCTTCCGAGCACATTCACCCGCACTATCTCGTTCTGCTTACACCCGCCGAAAATAGCTGGAAAATTCGGATTCTCGAAGAGCTTCCGACGAGCTAGGCATAAACATTCCGTTTCAGGGCCGGGCCCGCGCAACTTCGCAAGCCCGGAACCTGCGAATCGTCGCCCTGAATCCGGCGGCCCGGTTTTTCATCTCTATTGTTGGCTAGAATAGAAAATGCTTCGGTAGTAAGCGTCAGAGCATCAAAGTACCGTTGGCCTGGTGAACATGAAAATTCCTCAAAGCTCGCTCGCTCTCGTCCTTCTTGTGGCATCCGTTGCCGCTCTCGCCCAGCAGCCCGCGAGCACACCGAAGCCGCCGCAACCGGCCGCTTCCTCGCATCCTTCCGCGGAAACGAAGCAGCCCAGTCGCGGCGACGCCTACTACCATTTCCAGCTCGGACATATGTACGAGGAGATGGTCCAGGTGACCGGGAAAACCGAGTACGCCACCAAGGCCGTGGACGAATACAAGGCCGCACTCGCCGCCGATCCGAATTCCTCCTACCTCGCGTCCGCTCTTGCCGAGCTCTACGCCCGCACGGGAGACATTCGCGAAGCTGTGGTGCAAGCCTCTGCGGTCATCGAACGCGACCCCGATAACCTGGACGCCCGCCGATTGCTGGGCCGCATCTATTTGCGTTCCATCGGCGACCTTCAGGGCGGCTCCAAAGACACGGAAGCCATTCTTCGCCTCGCTATCGAGCAGTATGAGCAAATCATCCGCCTTGATCCGGCAAGCATCGAAGATCACCTGCTGCTTGGCCGCCTCTATCGCCTCAATGGCGAGACGCCCAAGGCCGAGACCGAGTTCCGCACCTCTGTGAAATTGCAGCCCTCGTCCGAGGACGCCGTCACCACCCTCGCTCTGCTCTACAACGAAGAGGGAGATACCAATCGCGCCCTGGAAATCCTGAACTCCGTGCCTGAGGTCGAACGCTCGCCGCGCATTTACTCCGTGCTGGGCTACACCTACGAGCAGAAGAAGGACTTCAAGCACTCCATCGAGGCCTATCGCAAGGCCGTCGACCTCGATCGTGACAACCTCGACGCTACCCGCGGACTGGCGCAGAACCTGCTCAATGACAACCAGACCGACGCCGCCCTGGTGCAGTTCAAGATCATTGCCGCCGCCGATCCACAGGATGCGCAGACCTTGATGCACATCTCTGAGATCTATCGTCGCGATGGGCAGTTCGAGAAGGCTCTCGAGACTTTGAACAAGGCGCAGACCGTTGCGCCGGACTCGATGGAGATCGAGTACAACCGCGCCCTCGTGCAGGAGGCGCTTGGCAAGTTCGACGAATCATCCTCTCTGCTGCAGGATTTGCTGACCAAGACGGAAAAATCCAGTGGCACCTATTCCACGGCGGAGAAAAACAATCGCGCCATCTTCCTGGAGCGCCTTGGCAGCGTCTATCGCGACCAGAATAAGACGCAGCCTGCGATTGATACCTTCCGCAAGATGGTAGCTCTCGGCGATGACTCCGTGGCGCGCGGTTATCAGCAGATCATTGAGACCTACCGCGACGACAAGAACTGGCCCGCTGCTACAGCTGCCGCCCGCGAGGCCGTAGACAAAGTTCCCAATGATCGCAGCCTGCAACTGGTGCTGGCCGGGCAGGAAGCAGACAGCGGCGAAGCCGATGCTGCAATCGCACGCGTCAAGGCCATGCTCAACGGCAAGCCCGCCGACGATCGCGAAATCTACATCGCCCTTGGCCAGATGTATAGCCGCCTGCGCCGCTATCCCGATGCTGAGAAGTCACTCGACAAAGCCTTGGAGCTCTCCACCAAGCCCGAGGAGAAGGACTACGTCAACTTCATCGCAGGCTCGGTGTATGAGCGTCAGAAGAAATATGACGAGGCGGAGACTTACTTCCGCAAAGTCGTCGCCTCCGATCCGAAGAACGCGAGCGCTCTCAACTACCTCGGCTACATGCTGGCCGATCGCGGCACGCGCCTCGACGAAGCTCTTTCGCTCATTCGTCGCGCCGTCGCGCTCGAACCGCAGAACGGGGCCTATCTCGACTCGCTTGGCTGGGTGCACTACAAGATGGGGAAGTACGATCTTGCCGAAGCTACCCTGCGCCGCGCCCTTGATCGCATCGACAACGACCCCACCGTGCACGAGCATCTCGGTGACGTCTATCAGAAAACCAACCGCCTGAAGCTCGCCGTCACCCAGTGGGAGCGCTCATTGCAGGAGTGGAAGAAGACCGTTCCCGCTGAGATTGAGCCCGCCGACGTAGCCAAGGTGCAGAAAAAGTTGGACGGCGCCAAGGTGAAGCTCGCCAAGCAGGAGTCCGCCGCAAAGTAAGCGGATCAACAATCAGAACGAATGCCGTCAGGCTGCGCATCGAGCGCACTTGGCGGCTTTTCTTTTTGCGGCAACTCGCGCTCCAGCATGGCGCACCTACCGCCTTCAGGTGCTACACTTCCCCCATGCTGGCCTCATACGCAGTGCGGGTTGAGTCCTCTCTCGGGCGCCGCTATCCGGAGCCGCCGCATCCTTACCGTGATGATTTTCAGCGCGACCGCGACCGCATCATCCACGCCCGCGCCTTCCGCCGTCTTGAGAACAAAACGCAGGTCTTCACCCGGCGTCTCTCCGATCACTTCCGCACCCGCCTCACCCACACCATCGAAGTCGCGCAGATTTCGCGCACCATCGCCGCCGCGCTGCACCTCAATGACAGCCTCGTCGAAACTCTCGCGCTGGTGCATGACATTGGCCATCCGCCCTTCGGCCACTCCGGCGAAAACGCGCTCGACCAGGCCATGCGCGAGCACCATGAGCGCTTCGATCACAACCTGCACGCGCTCCGCATTGTCGAACATTTCGAACAGCGTTACGCCTCGCATCCCGGCCTCAACCTGACCTTTGAGGTTCGCGAGGGCATCATCAAGCACTCGCATGACTACGCGCCTGCCGACTATCCCGAGCTTGCCGAATACCTGCTCGATCAGCGCCCGCCTCTTGAAGCCCAGCTCATCGACCACACCGACGAGATCGCCTACAACACGGCCGACCTCGACGATGGCTACGAAGCCAAGCTGCTCAAGCTCGAAGACATTCGCCGCGATGTTTCCATCTTTGAGCGCTACTACCTTGAGGTGGAGCGCGAGTTCCCCACCGTGCGCGACAAGCTCAAGTTCAACGAGGCGCTCAAGCGCATGTTGAACCACCTGGTCACCGACCTCATCACCAACACCGCGCAGCGCATCCAGCACTCCGGCGTGCAGAGCGTCGAAGACGTCCGGCGCTACCCTGAGCGTCTCGCCGCCTTCAGCCCCGCCACCGATCAGCAGCGTGCCGAGGCCAAGCAGTTCCTCTACCGCAACCTCTATCACAGCGCTTCGTTGCGCCCGCAGAAGGATCGCGGCGAGAAGATCGTTTTCGATCTCTTCCGCTACTGGATCGACTTCCCAGCAGCCCTGCCCGCCAGCTACCAGCGCCAGATGGAGACCGAGAGCCCCGCGCGGGTTATCTGCGACTACATTGCCGGCATGACTGATAACTACATCCTCGACCAGCATAAGAAGCTCATAGGCAAGGCTATGGCAAAGTAACGACGATCCAGTGTTGCTGGCCGCCAATGATCATGTAATTTCTACCCTTCGCTGCCATTCCTACCGCTCACGCCTACTCTCTCCAGCTCACATTCGCGATGAAAACAAGCAAGTTACATCTGTTCTGAGTTTGGCATCTGAACTGTACTAGTAAGACCGAGAGCGGAGCAGTCCCGCCGGAGGATGTTATGAAAAATCGTTTCCTGTTTGCCTTGCCCTTGGTTGCCACGCTGGCCCTGCCCATGGTTGCACAACAACCGCAGGGTTCGTCTGATCAGCAGCCCGTAGCACAGTCCCAGTCGGCTGATCCAAATTCGCCAATGGCTAATCCTGACAAGCAGCTTGAGCCGCTCAAGCCAGACACCCGCGAAGGCTTCTGGGGACACCTGAACCCGTTTGCGCGCAAAAAGTATGTTCAGCGCCAGCTTTCGCCGATTCGCGACCGCACGAATGAGCTCGATGAGCTGACAGCCAACAACTCGCGCATGTTGAAAGATGTTGATGCCCGCGCCACCGCTGGAATCCAGCGCGCTGACGCTCACGCCGGTCTTGCCGATCAGCACGCCGTGGACGCAGCGAACCGCGCTCAGGCTGCCAACCAGACCGCGCAGCAGGCCAGCACTCATCTGCAGTCGGTTTCGCACGTGGTTGAGAACCTCGACCAGTACCAGAGCGCCAGCCAGGTTGAGATCCGCTTCCGTCCCGGCGCTACCGTGTTGAGCAAGGCCTCCAAGGACGCGCTCGATGAGCTTGCCGAAACCATGAAGGACCAGAAGGGCTACGTAGTTGAGATCCAGGGCTTCACCCCGGGACGCGGCGCAGCCTCCATCCAGCAGTCGCAGCACTTGGCCGATTCCGTGGTGCGCTACCTGGTCATCAATCACCAGATTCCGGTCTACCGGATCTACGAACTTGGCCTGGGTAACGCCAAGGTGCAGACCGCATCTGAAGACGGTACCTCCAAGCCCTCGCACGGCAGCCGCGTAGAAGTTACGCTGCTGAAGAATGGCGTCGGCGAACTTCAGGCCAGCCAGCAGGCGCCTGCGATGTCACAGCCTCAGTAGTTTGTGCGAATCGCAGCCCCGAGCGCGAGCCCCAGCGGCTCGCGCTTTTTGCTGCGCGCAACCTTCGCGTCATGCTATCTTTGCCCCAGAAGATGCTATTTCAAGAGCCATCCGAGTTCTTTTTTACCGCCGGCTACGATTCTCCGGTCGGCCACCTCGATCTTGCCATGAGCGAGCGAGGTCTCGCCGTGCTTGCCTTCCAGGGACGCTGGGCCGCGCCCTACGGCACCAAGAACGCTCGCTGGATTGAGGAGCCAAAGCGCCTCCGCGTGGTCATCAGCCAGTTGGACGAGTACTTTGCCGGAGAACGCCGCGATTTCGATCTGCCGCTCGACCTGCGCGGCCCGGACTTCCACCTGCGTTGCTGGCAGGCACTTCTACGCATCCCCTTTGGGCAAACGTGGACCTATGCGCAGCTTGCCGCCGAGGTAGGATCACCCAACGCCTCCCGCGCCGTGGGTCAGGCGAATCACCACAACCCTGTCGCCATCGTCGTCCCCTGCCACCGGGTCATCGCCTCCAACGGCACACTGGCCGGATTCGGCGGCGGACTCCCGGCCAAGGAATTCCTCCTCAACCTCGAAGGCGCACGCTTTCGCCCCTCACTTCCCGAGCAGGGCAGCCTCTTCGGCGAACTCGCCGTCTAGATCTGTTACAGGTGCCCCATTTCTGCCCGTCGTTGGCAGATGTGGGTCTGTATCGACCCACTCGCACAAAAAATGCCCCGGATTAGTCCGGGGCAAGCCTTTCAAGGAGAACATGTAAGACGCTACCTTTGCGCCGCTACTCTGGGCGCGACTTCGATCTTGTCCACTACCTTGCGATTCCACGCATAACTTTGTGCCAGGCGCTCGGCCTGCAAGCGCTCGTCACTGCCCATGGCGCGCCCCTGCAAAGTAACCGCGTCGTCGTCCACCTTCACTTGGATGGCGGAGCCCGTCAGCTTGGCGTCGTGCGAAATGGCATTCGTAATCTCAACCTCAAGGCTGTGCGCGTCGCGCATATCGTTCAACGCCCATGCCGGCCGCGCAGGATACTGTTTGGCCGGAGCCGCTTGCGGAGCAGGCACCGTCTCGCGAGGTACATTCTTGGCAATTTCCGTTGCTGCCGGAGCAGCCTTCGCCTTTGCCGTCTGTTTCTCTGTATGGCGCTTTGCCGCCGACTTCGGCGCGCTAGCTTGCGCCTTTGCAGGCTTTGCCTCCTGCTTTGGAGCCGCCTGCACCGCTGCCGGACGCGTCACGTGTTGCGTCGCCGATGCTGGCCGTCCATTCGTCGGTTCAATCACAATCTGCTGCGCTGCGGCCGCAACCGAGAGCCCTGCCACGGCAAGAACCAATAACCGCGATCCTCTTCGCATGGCATTCTCCTGATCGGCCTTCGACTTCTTGGGCTCAGCTCTCATCTAAAGCGTAAGATGCCGCCGCCAGCTCTGCCGCTGCCCGGAAAGCGATCCTGCAATCCCATTTACCTGCCCTGTCTTGATGCCAGAGGCTGGCCGCCGTAAACTCCATGAATGCACTCCCACGCCGGGCACTCGCATGGACACGCTCATCCGCCGCTCACGGCGCGGACGTTGCGCCTTGCCTTGGGCTTCACCCTGGCGTACATTCTTCTGCTCATCATTGCCGGAGTTCGCGCCCACAGCCTTGCCCTGCTCTCTGAGGCCGGACACAACGTCTCCGACTTTTTCGCCCTGCTGCTCTCCTGGGTAGCCGCCTATCTCAGCGAGCGCCCCGCCACCAGCACCAAAACCTACGGCTGGCGCCGCGCCGGAGTCCTGGCCGCCTTCGTCAACGCCATCTCCCTGATCGTCATTGCCGTGCTGATTTTCTATTCGGCCATCCAGCGCCTCTACCATCCAGAGCCGGTGCAGGCCGGACTGATGATGTGGGTGGCCGCTGCCGGAGTGCTGCTCAACGGCGCCATCACCGCAATGCTGCTGCGCAGCTCGCGTGACCTCAACCTGCGTTCGGTGCTCATCCACGAGATCGGCGACACGCTCTCCACCGCCGCGGTCATCGTCGGGGGCTGGATCATCCTCACCACTGGCCATACCTGGATTGATCCTGCGCTCTCGCTCGCCATCTCAGCTATGATCCTGTGGTCGTCGGCCAGCATTGTGCGTGAGAGCCTGAACATTCTTCTCGAAGGCGCGCCCAGCGGCATGGAGCTAGCTGCCATCGACTCCCAATTGCGCGCCGTCCCCGGAGTGCTTGACGTGCACGACCTCCACATCTGGAGCATCGGCAGCGACACTCACGCGCTCTCTTCGCACATCACCATCGCAGACATTCCGCCCTCGGCCAGCAACGCCATTCTCGACGAGCTGCGCCAGATGCTGGCCAGCCGCCATCACATCCACCACACCACGATTCAGTTTGAGAGCGCCGATTGCGATCTGTCGCACGGATGCATTATGCCCGTGCCTCACGAACACCATCACGAATCTCAACCGCCGCGGGGAAACAAACCGCAATGAGGAATCGCTCCATGCGCCTTCGCACTCTTGCCGTTACCGCCGCTGCCGTCCTGCTTGCGCTTGCCTGCTCTGCTTGCAAATCCAGCGACCTGCCGCCCAGTCCCGCCTCGCTCATCAACGGCACGCGTGACCGCCTCAATCCTTTTCGCATGACGCTCTCTACTGACCCCGCCTCCCCGCGCAGCGGTGCCATCACCCTCAAGGTGCATGTGATTGACGCAGCCAATCAACCTGCCGATGGCGTGACACTAAAGGCCGATGTATCCATGGCTGGCATGGGCAGCGGCGACCAGCATTTGACACTCGACGGCCACGGCAATGGTGATTACGATGGACGCGTCAACCTTGACATGGCAGGAAGCTGGGACGTGAATCTCACCGCCTCCCGCGATGGCAAGAGCCAGCAGCTGAAGCTCTTTCTGGATGTTGCAAACTGATCTTCTGTTCGAGTTGAAACTGATCCTCTGAAGGCTGAACAATGCGTGCTCGCTTACTCGTGATGGTCGTGGTTGTTGCCGCCCTTGCATTGTTTGCCTACCAGCACCGGGATGGCCTCTCCGCGCCCGATCCCACCGCGCTCATCATCGGCCTGCGCAACCAGGTCCAGCCCTTCCGTTACACTCTCACCACCGAACCCACCGATCCCAGTTGCGACCGCCCCACCAGCCTTGTAGTCCACGCCGTAGATTCCGCCGGACAGCCCATCGACGGCCTCAAAATGGAAGCCGATGTCTCCATGGCCGGATCCAATCACGGCGTGCAGGAAGTGAAGCTGAAAGCCAAAGGTCACGGCAATTACGAAGGAAGAGTCACATTGGAGCAGGCAGGCAGTTGGGACGTGGATCTTGCCGGAGAAAAAGATGGCCGCCGTGCGCGCCAGAAACTTACGGTCGACATCGGTCCCGCCCGCCCCGGGCCTCACATCGACTACAGCGGCGAGGATGACGACGATGACTCCTGATCGCGACTGACTCGAGAATTGTCCCTTATAACTTCCGTGTGTTCGCCTCGGACCGCCTACTCCGCACGGAAGTACACATGTGAGCAACCTTGATCAGACTCCAAAATCTGGAATAGCTAGGATTGCGCCTATACCCGAGGCTGTCCGTCCCTGGCCCGGAGAAGAGGCCTGCATGCTCACATACTGGAGTCGAAAGAGTTGTTTTATCGCGATCCTGCTACTTAGCTTTGTCGTCGGGTGCGGTGATTACGATAAGAACGCGAATGCAGGCAAGCCCGGCGATCCGCTGACAGCTCCCACAGTCACCTTCGTCACCCCTCCGAATGGCAGCTCAATTGTGTGCCCCAGCACCGCCATTGTCAGCGCAACTTTCAGCAAGTCGATGAATCCCGCAACCCTTAGTGCGTCCACCTTCACTCTGACCGGGCCGGGCACGGCAAGCGTGGGTGGAACAGTCAACTACGTTCCGTTGACCAATGTGGCCACTTTCACTCCCACGTCTGCGCTCGCACCGCTCACCACCTTTACCGCAACCGTTACCACCGGAGTGGCTGATACCTACGGCAATCGGCTGGCGACTAATTATGTTTGGACGTTTACGACTTCGGCGGCATGTTCACAGCCGACGCCGCCACCCCTGTCAGGATTGGGATCGGCCTGTAGCTTTGGAATCCTCGCGGGCTCTACGGTCACCAATGTCGTAGGTACGGCCACAACCGTCAGCGGAAATGTTGGCGTGTGGCCGGGTACCGCAGTTACCGGATTTGCATCACCCGCATCCATCACAGGCATCATCGACGCCGGCAACGCAGTTGCTCAGACAGCTCAGGGTGACTTGACGACGGCGTACAACAACGCCGCAGGAGCAGCAGGCGGAGCGGTGCTCACCGCCGACATTGGCGGGCAGACCCTTCCCCCGGGAGTTTATCGGACCACCAGTGCCCAGCCTTCGCTCGCGATCACTGGAAATCTCACTCTCGACGGCAAGGGGAATTCAAATGCCATCTGGATTTTCCAGGTGCAGACCACGCTCATTACGGCGGCTGGCAACAGCAAGGTCATCCTCATAAACGGAGCCCAAGCCCAGAACGTAACCTGGCAGGTCGGCAGTTCCGCGACGCTTGGAACCAATACAACATTCACCGGAACGATCATGGCCGAATCGTCGGTGACGGCAACAACCGGTGCAACTTTGAATGGACGAGCGTTAGCTCGGAGCGGCGGGGTCACGTTAGATACCTCGACGGTTGTAGTTCCTCCCTGTCAATAACGGATTAATTAGCGGCTGGTCTCATCAACAATGAGACCAGCCAAGACAAATTGTGCTGTTGAAGTTCTTGGAGTGTACTCAAATGTCGTTTCGTTTCCGCAGTCCTAGTCGTCGTGCGATAGCAGCCCTTTCGGCGGTCGCCACTGTCCTGTGTGCGCTTGGCACACCGGCAGCAGCCCAGCAGCAGCCCTCCCCCAAGTGGGAGATTTTCGGCGGATACTCATTTCTGTATCCGGGTGGAGACGTGCACGGAACCCTCCCGTTAGGATTGATTCCGCTGAGCAGTAAGATGGAGTCGAATCCGCGCGGAGCAGGCGCAAGCGTCACCTATGATTTCACCCGGCATTTTGGAATGACAGTCGACGCCAGCGACCATTGGGGCAGCGGAGAAAAGGGGATCGGCAACAGAATTGACGATGTCGACTTCTCCAACCTTTCCATCGGTCCAAAGTTCACCTTCCGTCATTCTCATTTCTCACCATTCCTTGAGGTGTTAGTCGGTGACCAGCGTCTCTACCCGGAAGCTTTCCACCATGTCGATAAGTTAGGAGTCATGGCTGGAGGTGGCCTCGATATCAACGTCACCAGGCATCTTGCGTTGCGCCTCATCAGAGCCGATTACGTAATGTCCGACTATCACTTCGGTCCTTCATCTATCACATCGAGTACCGATCTCCATGGCGTGAGACTTCAAACAGGCCTCGTGTTTATGTTCGGCGGCGGTGCTCCTCCGGTGACGCCTGCCGCGGCATGTTCCATCACGCCAACAGAAGTCTTTGCAGGCGATTCGGCGACCGCGACTGTTAGCGCTTCGAACTTCAATCGCAAGCGCACGGTACATTACGCGTGGTCCGGCTCTGGAGTGAAAGTCTCCGGCACCAGCGCTTCCACACAGATTGACACCACCGGATTGACGCCTGGTTCCTACCAGATCACGGCCAATCTCAGCGACGGAAGCCGCGCGGGTGTGGCCTCCTGTAGCGCAAACCTCATTGTGAAGCAATCCAATCCCCCGACCATTTCGTGCTCATCGAGCCCCGCCACAGTTCAGATCGGCGAGACCTCTACGATCAGTGCAACTGCCGCCAGTCCCGATGGACGCCGCCTAACTTATAGCTACGCCTCCAACGCTGGAAAGGTCATCGGCGACACTTCTACCGCCGTCCTCAATACCAGCGGTGCGGAGCCCGGTGCGATCACCGTGATTTGCAATGCAAGTGACGACCGCAATCCGTCGCTACAGGCTTCTTCCACAACGACGGTGAACGTGCAAGCACCTGCTCCGCCACCGACAGCCGAAGCCACCGCGATCGAAAAGCGGCTTGCTCTTCACAGCATCTATTTCGCAACCGCTAAGCCCACGCCCGAACATCCCGACGGCGGTCTGCTTGCCAGCCAGGAGAAGACTCTCATTGCTCTCGCCGGTGATTTCCAGACCTACCTGCAAAGCAAGCCAGATGCTCGCCTGACATTGGAAGGCCATGCTGATCCACGTGGTTCCGTCGAATTCAATCAGGCGCTCTCCGAGCGGCGTGTTGAACGCACCAAGCGTTTCCTGGTGGAGCATGGCGTTTCCGCAGACAGCATTCAGACCGAAGCGTTCGGCAAGCAGCAAGGGCTCACCGATGCCGAGGTGAAGAGTGCGGTGGAACGAAACCCAGAGCTGAGCGCGGAAGAACGGCAGAAGTTGCTTGATCATATGGATACGATCATTCTTGCCAGCAATCGCCGCGTGGACATCACTTTGAGCATTGCGGGTCAGAAGTCTCAGCAGTCAGTCCGCGAATACCCCTTCAACGCTGCCGATTCACTGGCTCTTCTCGATACGGAGAAGACCGGCAAGTCGACGGGGCATTCAGTAAGACGGAAGAAAGCCACCGGCAAGAAGTAATAACCCCGGCAAGTCGCAACCTCACTGTGGTCCGTCGCGAAGCGGCGGGCCACAGTTGTTTTGGCTAAGATGAGAGCGTGACATGCATCGAGTCAGAGTGTTGGACGCTGGGTGACTTTAGCTTTTTCTCTACCGCGCGTTGCGCAGTTCGATCTGTCCCACCATCGTGCGCATCAGAATTTCCGGACCGCCGCCGTGGATGGCTCCTTCGGCAACAATGCTCTTCGGTCCGTACTGCACCACTCCATTAGATATCTTCAGTTCCGGGAACTCGCTGATCATGCGCTTCGTCGGGCTGGCTCCGGCCACGGCGTGAAGGTTGCCAGGAACCGATCCTGCGAAAAACACCACAATGTCGCCCATCGACGTCACCAGTTCAGATTCGTGCATCGAACTGCGGTCGCCAATGAACTCGGCGGTGATCCGGCCCATGCCGGTGTGCGCCCGCGCGCCCTGCGAAAGCTTCCAAAGCTCGATGTCACCCAGTGCCGTGCTGACCGCTACCGTGCCGTGCGCCACCCCCACGCGAATGCTGCCGCCGCCGGTTTCCGCCGTAACCGCCCCGCCCATTTCGCCAAGGTTGATGTTGCCGCCTGCCGTGCGCACCAGCAATGTGCCCGCGCAGCGTACCACTTCAATGTTGCCGCCGCCAGATTGCACCCGCCCGTTCGCGATCGCCTTCAGCCAGATGTTGCCGCCCAGCGAGGCAATTTCCAAATCTCCCACCGAGGCGTCTACCCGAATGTCTCCGCCGTCTGTGCGAATAAACGAATCGCCCAGCCTGTGGTTGACCACCACCGAACCGCCCATGGTGATGGCGCGCAGCATGTCGGCGTTATCGAGCTCGATGTCCCCGCCGTGCGTCTGCAGATCGAGGTGAGACACTTTGCCGGTGATGGTAATCTTGCCGGCCAAGGTGTCCACGTGCAGGATTTCGGTCTCGGCTGGTAGTTGCAGGATGAGTTCGGCGCGCAACGCCATGTCAATGGGGCCAACCGTTTGAATGATGTTCTCACTCTTGGTGCGGCCTACTCCGACATGGAAGTTCGCAAACTGCTTGCGAGCATCTTTTTCCTGCGCCTCCTGCGAATGCAGGCGCAACAGGTAGCTGCCCGGCCTGGCCCCAGCCACCACACGCACCGAGCCGACAAAATGTATTACCTGGAATAGCTTCTCACCCGTCAGCGGGCCGCTGCTCTCCTGCATCCAGCCTTGGCCGTCACGCACCACATGCTGTTCGCGGTGCATCGCGCCAAACGCGGGAAGCGCCAGTGACAGCATCAGCAGCGCGCCTACTGTCCGCGAATTCCATTTCACGCTGGCTTTCACTGGGGGCCTACTGATCGGGCAATTCATTCTCTTGCAATTCACCTATTTCGTCGCACCCGTAGACTGCGCCAGAACACGTGAAGATTCCTGCCGGATGAACTCGTTCGGATCTTCCTTGGCCAGTTGAGTCAGGGCCTGACGCACACTCGTATCGTTCGCTGCGTTCTCCAGCGCCTTCAGCGCACCGGCTCGCACGCCGGGATTATTGTCATTGAGCAGCGCTTCCATCATGGCGTTGCGCACGCGAATGTCTTGCACCACCATCGGCGCCAGTGCCTCTTCGGCCTTCAGCCGCACGCCGGGATTGCTGTCCGAGCGCAGCGAGTACACCAGGCTCTCGCGCACCGCAGGATCGTCCGGCGTCTTCCGCAGCAGGTCCACCGAATCCATACGCAGACCCGAGTTCGCCGTGCTCCGCGATGCCATGACCAGCAGCGCCTGAATTTGCGGATCGTTGACCGAACCCTGCACCGTCTCCGGCAGCGCGCGCTCATAGTCAATGCGCACCTGGTTGCTGCCCGGTTCCTGGGTAATGTTTCTGATTCCTGCGATTGAAGCTTCCTGCTGTGAGGCTGCTGTACCCGCGTGCATCGCTGTGTTCATGCGATACATGGTGCCAATGCCGCCGCCGAAGCCGACCATGAAGATAACGGCTGCCAGCGCGGGGGAGAAGCGCATCTGCCGTAACAGAGCCATCGGGTCCAGCACCCACCGCCAGCCATGACGTTGCTGCACGGTCTCCAGAGCCTCCGCCAGTCTCATGCGCGAGGACGCCAGCAAGTTCGGCGTAACCTCAAGCTGCGGCAGTTCGCTCATCTCACCGTGGAACGCCTGCATCGCCTTCAGCTCCGCAGCGCATTCGGAGCAGCGTGACGCGTGGCCTTCCAGCTCGTGGCGGGCATCATCAGCCAGCTCGTTATAGAGATACAGCGTGATGTTTTCCTGCACCCAATCGCAATTCATAATTGCCTTTTCTCTGCTTACTTCAGGTCGGCTAGAGCCGCCCTCAACTTCTGTGTTGCGCGGAAAAGCGTGTTCTTTGCTGTCTCTTCCGTAGTATTCAGGGCCTCGCCGATGGTGCGCAGCTTCAACCCCTGGTAATGCTTCATCTCGAAAACCATGCGCTCCCGCGGACTCAGCTTGGTCAGCGCCTTGGCAATTCGTGCACCCAGTTCGCGTCGTGCCAAATCGTGCTCGGGACTCGCTCCGGAACGCTCATCGGGAACCTGCTCCAGGAGGTCGAACTCTTCGCCCTCCGAACTGGTTCGCACCGAGGGATCTTCCTTGCGCACCTGCTTGCGTCGCAGGTAATCCATGCACAAGTTCGAGACGATCCGGTAAACCCATGTATAAAAAGAGCATTCAAAGCGGAAACTCGAAAGGTTGCGATACACCTTGAGAAAAGCTTCCTGGTAAACGTCTTGCGCTTCCTGTTCAGAGCCCGTGAGATGAAGCGCCAGCCGTAAAACCGGCTGATCGTACTGGCGCACCAGCTCTTCGAACGCAGCGTGATCGCCCTGCTGCGCCGCTCGAATCAGCTCGGCATCATTTACCCGGTTCGGGCTCTGGCCCACCATGCTTTCCTTTGGGGAACCTGTTGCCCTGCCCGTCCATCTGAACCCTGCCACTGGGGCAGAGTACTTCGTTCACAGGGTTGGACGTTGCAGAGTTCAGTCCGTTAGCAATCTATTTTGCAGTTCTCAACGCAGAAAGGCCAGCGCCACGGCGCCGGCCTTCTGCAAGAACCTTAGATCCGCCACTTACGCGGGCTTTTCTTCGCTATCCTGCTTGGTTACCGTAGCCTTAATGTGCACCGTGACTTCCTTGTGCAGACGGATCGGCACATCGAATTCGCCAAGCGCCTTGAGCGGCTGGTCCAGTTCGATCTTGCGACGGTCCACGTTGAAGCCGCGGCCTTCCAGCTCATGCGCAATGTCGGCCGAAGTGACCGAGCCAAACAGCGCATCGTTTTCGCCGGCTTTGCGGGTAAAGTGCAGGCTGACGCCCTCAAACTGCTTGGCCAGCAACTCTGCATCGCCCTTTTCCTTGGCCAGCTTGCGAACTGACGAGGCCTTCATCTGCTCAATCACAGCCTTGTTGGCTGCGGTAGCTTTCACTGCCAGCTTCTTCGGAAGCAGGTAGTTGCGGCCGTAACCTTCGGCCACGGTCACAACTTCGCCGCGTGCGCCCAGCTTGGCCACATCTTCTTTCAGAATGACTTCCATGACTCTATCCCTCTCTCATCATCTCGGTTTGCGCCTACGTCCTGCCTCGAACCGCGTTTCAGCGCCGCACTCAGTCGGCGCCACGCAGGTTAGCGGCCGGCCGCGAAGGGCAGCAGAGCGATGTTGCGTGCCTGCTTGATCGCCTCGGTGACGCGACGCTGGTGGGGTGTGCAAACACCTGTCAGGCGGCGCGGAACGATCTTGCCGCTCTCGGCCACAAAGCCGGAAAGCAGGCGAACGTCCTTATAGTTAATGCTGTCGATCTTCTCGGTGCAGAACTTGCAGACCTTCTTGCGCCGGAAGAACTTGCGGCCACCATCGCGGCCGGTGCCACCAGGGCGTCCGCCCTGGCGCGGTCCCGAGGACGAAGAACGGGGACCCGAGGGACGTGCCGCGGGGGCTGCGGTTTCTGATGCCGCTGCTTCCGGAGCTGCCTGTTTAGTGCTCTCGTCTGCCATAACTCTCCTTGTTGGCGCCTGTGCGGCGCCGGATCTTTCACTGCTGTTGCTGGGTCCCAGGTTCGCAGAGCGCAGTGGAGCTCACCCGGGAGCGCACAATTCCGCGCTCAATTTCCTGTGCGGGCCACAGCCCGCCTCGCTTACACCGTCGTCGGAGGAACTTCCGCCGGAGTCTCAGCCGGAGCTTCTGCCGCAGGCTCTGCCACTGCAACCGGAGCGGCGGCTGCCGCCTCTGCTGCCTGGGCCGCTGCGTTGGCCGCATTCTCCGCTGCCTGGGCTGCTGCTGCCGCCGCGGCCTGGCCCTGTGTTCCCTGGCCACGAACCTTGGCATCGCGCAGCTTCTTCACCTTCGCCAGACGCTTTTCTTCCTCGTCGGTACGAACCGTCATGAACTTGATTACAAGTTCCTGCACGCGCAGACGGCGCTCCAGTTCCTTCAGCACCGAACCCGGACCTTCCACAAAGGCCAGAATGTAAATGCCATCCTGGAACTTCTTGACCGTGTAGGCCAAACGGCGCTTGCCCATCTTCTCAAAGCCGGTCACCTTGCCGCCAGTCGCGGCAACGTTGGTCTCCATCGTCTGGAGAAGGCGGTCCATATCCTCCTCGGGTGTATCAGGACGAAGGATAAACATCACTTCATATTTACGATCCATCTGCTCTCTCCTGGGCTGCGCTCTCGCCTGCCCTCAATCCCTTACTCCGCTTGCCCGGTATCATCCTCTTTCCGGTTGAACCGGTTCATCGCGGCTGACGCTCCAAGCGTCAAGATCACTCGTACCGCTTCACTGCTCATATCCAGTGCCTCATCGGCCAATGGCAGTTTCGCCTTCCGCATGGGCGACAGCAGGTAATCCCTGCCGTTCGTCAGCTTGTGTTCCGGCGCTACCCCAAGACGAATCCGCAGAATTTCCTGCGACCCGCCCAGGCTGGCGATGATCGACTTCATTCCGTTGTGCCCGCCAGCGCTTCCGCGCTCGCGTATCCGGATGGAGCCGAATGGAAGTGCCAGCTCGTCATACATCACAATCAGGTCCTTCGCCGGATCCACTTCGTAGCGATCCACCAATTCCCTGACCGACTCGCCGCTGAGGTTCATGTAGGTTTCAGGCTTGGCCAGCAACACTGCCTGACCCTCCATCACCGCTCTCGCCGTAACTGCCTTGCAGTGTCGGTTTGCTACGTTCACGCCGCACTGCTGGGCGATACGATCAATCGCCAGAAACCCCATGTTGTGCGGTGTGAACTGGTATTCGATGCCCGGATTTCCGAGCCCGACAATCAGTTTCACCGTGCGTCCTCTTCCCGCCGGGCGCCTGCGGCCGGAGCGGAATCTGTTGCCGCGTACCCGGCTGCAAGGCCCTGTCTCAAACAAAGTGGAGGCAATACCCCTCCACAGCAGTTATTTCTTCTTCGCATCCTTGGCGGGAGCTTCTGGCTCCACATCCGTCTTGCCCTTCTTGATTACTTCGGGCTCGGCCGGAGTTGCAGCAGCTTCCACCGGAGTGGCAACCGCTTCTTCCTTCACGAAGGTAATGTGCACAACCGTCGCATCCGGATCGTTCAGGTACTTCACCGAAGCGTTCTTGGGCAGGTCGGAGACGCGAATCGCTTCGCCGCGGCCAAGGTTGGTTACGTCCACAGCAATGTGGCTCGGAATGTCCGAAGGCAAGCACTCAATCTGGATTTCACGCAGCACCAGATCCAGCAATCCGCCTTCTTCCTTCGCGCCCTTGGCTTCGCCAACGGTACGTACCGGAACCGACAGACGCATCGTCTGATCCATCGCAATGCGCTTCAGGTCGACATGCAGCAGGCTGCCCTTCATGGGCTCGTACTGCCAGTCCACCACCATCGCCTTGTCCTGTTCGCCTTCGACGTTGATCTCGAAGATCGTGTTGTGACCCGAAGCCGAACGCAGAATCTTCAGAATCTGCTTCGGATCCACGGCGATTGCGCGCGGGTCTTTCTTGGCACCGTACAGCACCGCCGGAATCATTCCGGTAGTGCGCAGACGGCGCGCGGCATTCTTGTCAGAAGCTTCGCGGAGCTTTGCTTCCACTGTGTTTGTTGCTGTTGCGGTTGCCATCAGTCTGTCCTTCTACGTCTGGTTTCACGTCACAGCCGTGGCGCACACTATGCGCGCCAGAGCTAGTTAAACAGTTTGCTCACCGAGGTCTCTTCGTGGATCGACTGGATCGCACGTGCGATGAGACCCGCGATCGAAAGCACCTTGATCTTCGGTTCCTTCTGTCCCGCTTCGCTCAGCGGAATTGTGTTGGTAACAATCAGCTCCTGCAGATTCGACTTGGAAATCCGTTCCAACGCCGGTCCGGAAAGAACTGCGTGCGAGGCGCAGGCATACACCGCAAGCGCGCCATTATCCAGCAGCGCCTGCACGGTCTTTACCAGCGTTCCCGCCGTATCCACAATGTCGTCCAGGATCAGGCATGTGCGGTTGCGCACATCGCCGATCACGTTCATCACTTCCGTTACGTTGATCTCCGTGCGGCGCTTATCCACAATCGCCATCGGAGCATCCATTTTCTTTGCGAAGAACCGTGCACGCTCCACGCCGCCCGCGTCAGGCGAAACCACTGTCAGGTTCGTCAGGTTCTGCTTGCGGAAGTGATCCACCAGCACCGGCGAAGCAAACAGGTGATCCACAGGAATATTGAAGAACCCCTGAATCTGCGGTGCGTGCAAATCAACCACCAGCGCGCGATTGGCTCCTGCGGTGGTCAGGATGTCAGCCACCAGTTTCGAACTGATCGGAACCCTCGGCTTGTCCTTGCGGTCTTGCCGTGCGTAGCCAAAATAAGGAATCACCACCGTGATGCGCCGTGCCGACGCCCGTTTCAGCGCGTCAATAATCAGCAGCAACTGCATCAGGTTGTGCGAAACCGGATCGCACGTCGGCTGAATCACAAATACATCCGAGCCGCGCACATTCTCCAGGATCTGCACATAAATTTCGCCGTCGGAAAACTGTGTCAAAAATGTCTGACCAAGCGGAAGTCCGAGAAAATCGCAGACCTCCTTGGCAAGCGCCGGGTTCGACGTCCCACAGAAAATGCGCAACTTATCATCGCGCCGGGTCGGAACCGGTTTCTTGTCGCCCTTGGGCTGTTCGGCTGCTTTGGCAGGAGTCATTGCTCCCGTCTCTGGCGCCATTGGTGTGGCCTCGGCTGTGACTGTCTCTAAGCTTGGCTTCGCTGCTGCGTCCATCGCTCTCTCCGCTATAAGGGACTGGTTGATCCCTGGCATAAATCGCGTGAATCACTTAAAACCGCTCCGGAACGACGGAGCAAGTTCCTACTTCAGATACTGGCCAAATTCAGCCAGCCTCTTTGTCTCAGACCAGCGGCCCGCGAACCAATCGCGGCACAGCCAACCTGAGACCGGCTACCTACAACATCTCTGACCTGAGAATTCTGGCTGGGCGGCCAGGATTCGAACCTGGACGAAGTGCTCCAAAGGCACTTGACCTACCATTAGTCTACCGCCCAGTGGGGCAAGGCTACTTCACGAACATCTGCGCATGATACTCGCTTCGCGGCAGCGTTTCGGTGACAGTGGTTGCCAATCCTTCAGCGCTCATCCGTTCCGCAGCCTGCACCGCGCGCTCACGCGTGCGGAATAATCCGTACATCGTGGAGCCCGATCCAGACAGCGAAGCGTAATCAGCGCCTTCGCGCTCAAGAATTCGCTTCACGTCACGCAATTCGGGATATTGAGGAAAGACGACTCTTTCGAAATCGTTTTCTATCCCGGCACGGACGAGGTCGAGAAGCGGAGTCTCGGCCCGGTCCCCGTCTACTTCAACGGGAACACCGGATACATTCAGGTAGCTCAACCACTCAAATGCAGAACGGTTGAACTTAGATAGTGTAACGAAGCCATCCGGGGCAGTCAAATTCCAAGCCTTGGCCTCGCTCTCCAGAAAGGCGTCCCAGTCGGCAAAAGCCTGCGGAGTGGAGACCGCCACCCGGGGCGTCACCAGGACGCAGGCGACCTTGGGTAACTCCTCCAAGGGATAGACCTGTTCGCCTCGCCCCAGGCCAAGCACGGTTCCGCCCAGCAGGAACAACGGCAGATCAGAGCCGACTTCCGCAGTGATGCGCAGGCGATCCTCCGCCGGCAGCGGCTCCTTCAATTCGCGTTCGAGGGCAAACATGGTGGCCACGGCATTCGACGAACCGGCGCCAAGTCCGCCTTGCACGGGCAAATTCTTCTCAATGGTGATGGTGACTTTGGCGCGCTGCTTCCAGTGGCGCAGCATGCGGTCGGCCACGCGGTAGCAGGTGTTGCTCTCATCGCATGGAACCTGCGGATTCTTGCAGCGAACCTCAATGCCATTGCCGCGCGCGGCTTCCACGCGGATGGTGTCATGCGCAGCCACGGTCTGATAGATCGTCTCAAGGGCGTGATATCGGTCAGGCCGAGCCGGGCCAATCGCCAGGCCAAGATTAATCTTCGCAAACGAACGCACGGTGACTGCCATATCTAAGATTCTACTCGCCCGCAGGGGGAAATATGCAGGACGTGGCCGACCGCTCTCGCGGCAGGGCCAAATACATGGAATGAGGGGGTGCCGAGGAGGTTAGAACGATTGACGATCTGGATAATCGTTCAAAACCGAGAGGTTGCAAAGTGGTGACTGGTTGCGCGAGGCGTCCAGACGATTGACCAGTGAGTCACGCCAGAGCCGGGAACGATTGACCGGAGAGTATATGGTTCGGCGCGAAAGGACCAAGGTGAAATCCCTAGAGTGAGTGAGGAGTTTTCAAGTTTTTCCCTGCGCAGCGGCACCGGAACAAAAAAACATTCGCTGGCAGGCTAACGTTTCCCAGCCAGATGCGTCTTACTCGTATAAGAGAAAGACCTCCTTTGCATCGCTCGAGGCGCCGACAAATGTCAGCGCCTCTCCTTTTTTGTGCCAGCGATGTTCGGCTGTGCTGAGCGACCATATACCGTTCCAAATGATGCCGACGATTCCGCAGGACTGGATAGGCGTGGATGGAGTGCGCAGCAGAGAGGCTTCGTCTATCATGAAGGCCAGAGCAAAGCAGTCGCGCAAACATTGCGCGGGAAGAGAGTGAAGATGGACGTGCGTCTTCGGTCTGTACTGGGAGCCTTGCTGGTGGCGATGATTCCGGCGCTCCTCTGGGCGGGCGATACCAGCGCGCTGCGGCCTCCGAAGGGCTCGGCGGTGGCGCTGGTGGCGTTTGAAGATCTGCAGTGCCCGGACTGTGCTGACGCGGAAGCCCTGCTGCAAGAGGCCTCCGCAAAATACAATGTGCCGCTGGTGCGCCGCGACTTCCCTCTGCCGTCGCACAACTGGAGCTTTGAAGCGCACGTAATGGCTCGCTACTTCGACACGCAAAAAGATGCTCAGAGCAAGGCGGCAGCCAAGGCCTTGCCGCTGGGAGAGCAGTTCCGGCGCTGGGTTTATGCGAATCAGAAGTCGATCAACAAAGAGAACCTGCGCGGCATGGCCGCCCGCTTTGCCGATCAGCATGGGCTGGAGTTGCCGGAGAACTACGACCCGAAAGGTGAGTTCAAGAAGCTGGTGCTGGCCGACTACGCGCTCGGGCAGCAGGTGGGAGTCATTCATACTCCCACGGTGTTTGTAGTGAGTGTCAGCCAGCGTGGGGCTCCGTTTGTGGAGACGCTGGATCGCGAAAAACTGTTTACGATGATTGAGAAAATGCAATCCGCAGAGAAAAAGTAAGCGAGGAATGGAGACGATGAAGACGAAGATGGTTGCGCTGTTTGCGGGAGTACTGATGATGGCCACAGCGGCATGGGCCGGCGATACGAGTGCACTGCATCCTCCGGCGGGGAACCGGATGGCGCTGGTGGTCTTCGAAGACCTGGAGTGTCCGGCGTGCGCCAAGGCCGATCCACTGCTGCTTCAGGCCGAGCGCAATTACGGATTGCCACTGGTGCGTCATGACTTCGTTATTCCGAACCATCCGTGGAGCAAGGAAGCGCACATCATGGCGCGGTACTTTGATACGCAATCGCCGCAGTTAGGCGAAGAGTTCCGGCAGTACATTTTTGCCAACCAGACCCAGATCTACAAAACGAATCTGCGGCAGTGGGCAGACAAGTTTGCTGGCGCGCATCACACGGCGCTTCCCGCCTTCTACGACCCGGCCGGCAAGTTGCGCGTCGCCGTGGAAGCCGACACCGAACTGGGGAAAGCAACGGGCGTTCATCAGACTCCGACGATCTACGTTGTGACCAACTCGCCGCAGGTGCCTTACACGGAAGTGCCCGAGCAGGAGAAGCTCTTTGAGACCATTGAGAGGGTGAAGAGCCAGTTGCCGGCGGCTCCGGCGAAAACCGTCAAGGCCGCAAAGAAGAAGTAAGGGGACCTTCCCACCTTATCGCCGCAAGGAACGCGGCGCGAAGGTGGGGCACCCAGCGCAACTCGCAAGAGAAAAGGCACGGCCCAGGCCGGGCTTTTTCTTTTGCTTGCAATCAGTACCAGGCGGTACATATACTTTCATCGATTAAATGTACCAGGCGGTACCATATGGCTAAGCGAAAAACTTCCGCAGTCGAGAGTGTAAAGGTCCCGCGAGGGCGTCCGCTGCAGGGCGAAGCCGAACGCTACCGCGAGCGCATCCTGACGGCCACTACCGCAGTGTTTCTGGAAAACGGGTATGCCCGGGCCAGCACGAATGAGATCGCGCGGCGGGCGCAGACTTCCAAGCAGACGCTGTACGCGCTCTTCCCTACCAAGGCAGACCTCTTCGTGGGCGTGATCAGCGCGCACACCGAGCAGCTCTTTGCCCGGCATATGTACTACATCGAGTCCAGCAAAGCTCCACGCGGCGCACTGACCGACATCGGGAACATGATGCTGCAGATGTTCAGCGCGCCGGAGTTCCTGGCGCTCTATCGCATTCTGGTTGGAGAGACTCACAACTTCCCCGACCTGGCTCGCGACTTATGGAGCGGGTGCGTGGATCGCGGCTACGGGTTGCTGGCGGAGTATTTGAAGTCGCGCCACCTGGGAGGCCCTGATTACGACAAGTCCGCGGGGCAGTTCATCTCGTTTGTGCTGGGTGATTTCGTGATAAACGCAATGCTTAACCCCGACCTTGAATTGAGTGAACGAGCGGTCCGGAGCCGGGTGCGGCAAGCGGTAGATGATTTCCTTCGTCTTCATCCCCAGCCGCAGGTAAGAAAACAGGTACGTCGCAATGGCATCCTCAGCTAGTCTTGCAGCCGATGTAAAACAGGAACGTTGGCACCCCTCGGTCAATCCATGGCTCATTGCGTTTGCCGTGATAGTACCGGTCTTCATGGAGGTGCTGGATACTTCAATTGCCAATGTTGCGCTGAACCATATTGCGGGAAGCATGTCAGCCTCGTACTCGGAGGCGACATGGGTGCTGACGTCGTACCTGATCTCGAATGCCGTGGTGCTGCCGCTGACGGCGTGGCTGGGCAACCGGTTTCAACGCAAGCGCTTTCTGTTGTTCTGCATTTTCCTGTTCACGGTGGCGTCGCTGTTTTGCGGCCTTTCGGTGAATCTGCCGATGCTGCTCTTCATGCGTGTGGTGCAGGGCATTGGCGGTGGTGCACTGGTGCCAATCTCGCAGGCCATCCTGATGGAAAGCTTTCCGCCAAGCCAACAGGGAGCAGCGCAGGCACTGTTCGGCTTGGGAGCCGTGGTGGCTCCGGTGGTTGGCCCCGTGTTGGGAGGATGGCTGACGGACAGCTACTCGTGGCGATGGATCTTCTACATCAATCTCCCCGTCGGACTGTTTGCCATGTGGGCAATTCAGAAGACAGTGGAGGACCCGCCATGGGTTCGCGACTCCAAACCGGGGCCGCTCGATGTGCTGGGATTTACGGCGCTGGCGGTATGGCTAGCCTGCCAGGAGATTTTTCTGGACAAGGGGCAGGAGGATGACTGGTTCTCCTCACGTTTCATAAGCTGGATGGCATTACTGGCCGTGGCCGGATTCCTTGTCTTCCTCTTCCGCGAATTGCGGGCAGAGAAACCGATGGTGGACCTGCGCCTCTTCCGGGTTCGCAACTTCTCAGTTGCAACGGGACTGCTCTTTCTTACCAGCTTCCTGATCTATTCGATCGGCCTGCTGACGCCGCAGTTCTTGCAGCAGTTGATGGGTTACTCCTCCCTGGCGGCGGGCATTGCCACGGCTCCGCTGGGGCTGGGCGCCGCGGTATCCATGATTTGCGTTGGCGCACTGGTGACGAGAGTGGATGTCCGCCACCTTACGGCGATTGGCTTTGCGGTGTTCGGTTTTGCGGCGTTCCGGCTGTCTGGGATTTCACTGGCCGTTGCACCCGGCAACGTCTTCTGGCCGCAGGTGCTGGCGGGCTGTGCGATGGGACTTCTCTTTATTCCGATTAACGTTGCGGGAACCGCTCCGCTGCGACAGGATCAGATTGGTTCGGCAACCGGAACGCTGAACCTGATGCGCAACGTTGGAGGCAGCGTGGGCATTGCGCTGGTCAGCACGTTTCTGGCACGCCGCAGCCAAGTGCACCAGAACATGCTGGTGCAGCACTTCACGGCAGGCAATCACCTGGTGCTGCAGCGCATGCTGGGGATGCAGGCATATATGCATATGCGACTGCCTGCGTCTGGCGATGGCAGGATGCCAGCGGTTGGGCTGGTGTATCAACTGCTGCAGCAGCAGACGCATCTGCTGGCGTTCACCGATGTGTACGAGGGACTGATGATGCTGGCGGCGGGTGCGAGCGTCTTCGCTTACCTGCTGCGTAAAGTGAAGAAGGCCAGTTCTTAGTCGAGGCACGGGATGGGAGTTGCAGAGATGATGCACGACTTACCGCTGTCAAAGGTTTACCAGTTACTGGAGCCAGGGCCAGTAGTGTTGCTGACCACAGCTCGCAAAGAGCGCACCAACATCATGACCATGTCATGGCACATGATGGTGGAATTTGAGCCACCGCTGATCGCGTGCGTGGTGAGCGGCGCGGACTACAGCTTTGCCGCCCTGCGCGCAACGGGCGAATGCGTGATCGCCGTGCCGGGCGTGGAGCTGGCTCCGAGGGTGGTGGAGATTGGAAACTGCTCAGGACGCGACACGGACAAGTTCGCGCTGTTCGGGCTGACGCCGCTACCAGCAAAGCAGGTCGGTGCGCCGCTGGTGGCCGAGTGCTTTGCCAATCTGGAATGCAAAGTGGTGGACAAGCGCATGGTGAATAAATACAACCTGTTCGTGCTCGAAGTGGTGAAAGGCTGGATCGATCGAGCGAAGGAAAATGCGAAGACGATTCACCATCATGGGTATGGGAAGTTCGTGGTGGACGGCGAGACATTGATGCTGAAGTCGAAGATGCGGTAAAAGCGCCGCGCTGGTTGAGAAGCTTGAAATCGCGCGGAAGACTTGGGCGGAGCGGGGGTCCTTCGCTCCGCTCAGGATGACCCTTCAAACTACAAAAACAAGATCACAAGAAAGAACAACATCGAGGTCTGAAAGCGGGCCTCGGCTAGCGGCGCTTCTTCTTCGTTTTTACCGGGGTGAAGTTCTGCCAACCCTTGGGCTCGAGTTCGGTGATGTATCCGTTGTCATGCTCGATCGAGATTTCGTCGCCCTCGGTGATGTAGCCGATCAGGGAGAGCGGGAGTCCCTTGTATTCCGTGGGAAGGCGACGCCCGGGCGGGACGGTGAAGAGGAGCTGGTACTCGTCGCCTCCGTGCAGGGCGTGGCGCAGCTCAACCTCGTGACAATTGAGCGATGCGACGGGGATGGCGTTCTCCTGCAAGGTGGCTCCGGCCTTGGAGGCGCGGCAAAGACGCGTGAGGTCGAGCGAGAGTCCGTCACTGATATCGATCATGGCCGAAGGAATCTGCTTGTCGGCGAGGAAGCGGGCAAGCGCGAGCTGAGCCTGCGGATAGAAGTGTGCGGGATAAGACGAAGCCCGGAAGCGGCGCGTGGGAGCGGCGATCATCTGCTCAAGCAGGGCGACGGGCGCGCCAAGTTCTCCGCTGACGTAGATGCGGTCGCCGGGCTGGGCGGTGCTGCGGCGGATGGCCTTGCCTGCGGCGACAGTGCCGAGCACGGTGATGTCGGCGAGAACCCCGTCAGGAGACTGCGAGAGATCACCGCCAGAGAGTGTGACTCCGGCTTTTTTTGCCGTGGTGAGGAGGCCGTCAAAAAACTGGTCAGCCCAGCGCTGCGGAAGATCGGCGGGCATGGCGAGCGAGAGAAATGCGGCGAAAGGCGTTCCGCCCATGGCTGCGATGTCAGAGAGTCCGCGGGTGATGCAGCGGTGGCCGACTGAGTCGGCGGGATGCCACTCGCGGCGGAAGTGCACGCCCTCAAGCGAGAAGTCGGTGGTGACCAGCGTTTCAGTACCGGGCGCGGTGGAGAGGATGGCGCAATCATCGCCGATGGACTCGATCACTCGGGCGGAAGCGGAGCGGCGGAGCACGGGCACAGCAGCCTGACTGGCGAGAGCAATACGTTCGACAAGGCGATTTTCAGGAATGGGCATGACGGGAAAGAGTACTCCGAAAGTGGGCGTGGGGAAAAGCGAGGCGTTCAGGGTTGCAAGGTTAAGGACAAGGACAGAAGCAAAAGCAAGAGACCACATTTGCTGACAGCGGCAAATATGGGACACCGAGCGAGTACGTGTGAAGGCACGGGAGATTTGAACGGAGCGGGGGTCCTTCGCTGCGCTCAGGATGACCCTTCAAAACAAACACAAGAGGCTAAGACAAACCTAGGCCACGGCAACAACGAGAATGACCGAAGGCGGTCGCCAAGCCTTATACGTTGGCGGACTCGCGGATCTGGGTGGTCAGCTCGTCGACCTTGCGCTCGAGAACGTGGCGGATGGAGAGGATGCCGATGAGGCGGCCATCATCTTCGACGACTGGCAGGTGACGCTTCTGGTGATTGATCATGACGGCGGTGGCTTCGGCGATGGTGGTGGAGCGGGTCGCCAGCAGGACCGGTGTGGTCATGACTTCCGTGATGGGTAACTTGTGCGGATCGCGTCCGCTGAGGGCCACGCGATGCATTACATCGCGCTCGGTGAAAACACCGGCAACGATGCCGTGTTCGTCCACTATGGCGGCAGCGCCCATGCGGCGGTGAATCATGGCCTCGATCGCGTCAGCGACGGTTGCGGTGAGAGGAACGGAGGCGGGATTGGCGGCGCAATAGTTCAGAATGCTCATATGAATCACGTGGATGAAAGAGTACCTCTAAAGAGACACCGGCGGAGAGTAAAAGTTCCGTGAATGCGAGAATGTGCATTGAAATGCGAGATTCTGCAGGGAATTCCGTAGTGAAAATAGCTGGGAAACTAGCTCTCCGAGTGGCGGATGGCCTGCGCCAGGGTGGTGCGGAGGTACTTGTGCGGGTTCACGGGCACGCTCTGGATGCGGACCTCGTAGTGCAAATGGGGTGAGGTGACCCGGCCCGTGGTGCCTACGTATCCGATCACCTGGCCGCGATGAACGTGCTGGCCGGGGGTGATGGCGAATCCCGAGAGGTGGCCGTAGCGGGTGGAAACGCCATGACCGTGATCGAGGTTGATGAGGCGTCCGTAGCCGCTCATGAACTCGGCAAAGCTAACCACGCCATCGGCGGCAGCATGCACAGGAGTGCCATAAGGAACCGAGATGTCGATTCCGCTGTGGAACGCGCCTTCACCGTTGAACGGGTCCACACGTTCACCGAAGGAGCTGGTGAGTCGGCCTTCTACGGGCCAGAGAGACGGCGCATCGGAAGCGCGGGCCCAATCAGAGAGTGAAGCCAGATGTCGGGTGGATTCCTGCAGCCCTGCGGTAGCGGCTCCGGTGAGCGCCGAGCCACGCAGAGCGTAGAGCGAATCGAGCGACGCCTGATATTGCTCAGGCCGCACGTCATCATTGGTGGGCAGCAGGCGGGAGTTGGTCTTCAGCCCGTAGATTGCGGAAACCTCACCGGCGATGGAGCCGAGCGATGCTACTTGAACATCTTTCTCTTTGGAGACCTGCTCAAGCTGAGAGTAGTTCTTCTTGATCTGATCCTTCTCAGCGCGAAGCTCGTTGAAGCGTTCAACCTTCCAGAGCATGCGTGCGTAGGAGCCCGCCATGCCGGTGATGGTGAACATGCCGATGAGAGCTCCGGCGAGGAACACATAGAGGTAGTGAACAGGGATGGGGATTTTGCGAAGTTGTCCCTCTGCGTCGCGCGCAACAAAAAGGATGTACCAACGTTTCCGCAAAATTGAACTCCCGGAATTTCAATTGAAAGTAGCCTGTCAGAATTCAGGCTGTTCGCAGGAAGGCGTATTTGGCGATGCCTCGGCTGAGCGTTTGCACGCCCCTCCCTTGCCTGCTGTTTTGTTGGAGCAACCAGAAAAGCCTAACAACCTGGACTGTCAGAGTCAATCAAAAGGTTAGGGATCCATACCGATGGTGCATAGATGCAGAGTGTCCGGTTGGGGGTTGCAATTCAGAAAGCGATGAAATTGCGAAAGTGAGAGCAGGTTGACCGAAAAAGAAGCGTAGAGCGGACTGCTATAATCAAAGACTACGCCAATGCCTACGAAATCAATGAGTGGTTTTCTTTCCTTCGAGGCACCTTCCCAGAATCAACGGATCCGATCCACAACCGTGCTCTGCGTGCGACGCGCGGGCCGAGTGGTGATGGCCGGTGATGGGCAGGTGACGCTCGGCGATCATGTCATTAAACAAGGCGCGCGGAAGATTCGGCGGCTGTACCAGGGCAAGATTCTGGCGGGCTTTGCCGGCTCTACGGCCGACGCGTTCAGCTTGTTTGCACGCTTTGAAACCAAGCTGGAGCAGTATGCAGGAAACCTGGGGCGCTCCGCGGTGGAGCTGGCCAAGGACTGGCGCACGGACAAAAGTCTGCGCCAGTTGGAAGCGCTGCTCCTGGTGGCCGATACGCAGGCGACCTACCTGCTGAGCGGCAACGGCGACGTGATTGAGCCGGACGATGAGATTGCCGCCATCGGCAGCGGCGGCCCTTTTGCGCTGAGCGCGGCACGCGCGCTGATCCAGTACACAGAACTGGACGCGATGAAGATTGCCGAGGCCGCCATGACCATTGCAGGACAAACCTGCATTTACACGAACGAGAAGTTCACGATTGAAGAGCTGTAACCGCGGAGGAGCATACGCATGGCCGGCTACTCGGGTACGCCGCTCATTTCCAAGCTGGGCATCAAGGCAGGCCAGCGGGCAGTGTTTCTGAATGCGCCTCCCGAGTTTGACGGACTGTTAGGGGAACTGCCTGAGGGCTTGCAATTGCTGCCCTCGGTTACGGCTCCAGTTGATTTCGCGATCAGCTTTCTGACATCCGGAAGCGCGCTGCACCAGACCCTTGCTTCGATGAAGAAAGCTTTGTCACCTGCAGGGGCACTATGGGTTTCATGGCCAAAGAAGTCTTCGGGAGTGATCACCGACTTGAACGAGAATCTGATTCGCGAAGCGGGACTTCGCGCGGGCTTGGTAGACATCAAAGTTTGTGCCGTGGACGAAACGTGGTCAGGGCTAAAGTTTGTTATTCCGGTTGCCGCTCGGGTCACACCGCGCAGCGCCACTCGTAAACAGAAAATCTAGGAGTTATCGTGGCCATTTATTTGCCGCAAACCGTAGAAGAAGAACTGATCGCGCTGGACGAACTGACTCCGCGCGAAATTGTGGCCGAGCTGGACAAGTACGTAGTGGGACAACATGACGCGAAGCGCGCCGTGGCGATTGCACTGCGCAACCGGATGCGCCGCCAGAAGCTTTCTCCGGAGATGGCCGAAGAGGTGATGCCGAAAAACATCATCATGATTGGGCCGACCGGAGTGGGCAAAACGGAGATTGCACGCAGGCTGGCAAAGCTGGCGAACTCTCCGTTCCTGAAAGTGGAAGCCTCGAAATTTACCGAGGTGGGCTATGTGGGGCGCGACGTGGAGTCCATGATTCGCGACCTGATTGAGATTGCCATTGACATGGTGCGCGAAGAGAAGCTGGAGGATGTGGCCGAGAAGGCAGAGATGAATGCGGAAGAGCGCATTCTGGATCTGCTGCTGCCGCCTTCAACCACAGCCGCTCCGAGCGACGGAACTGCTGCGACGACGCCACCAGCGGGCGAGCCTGCCACGATTCATGCTGACGCGGCAGCCACGACGGCCCTCTCCGTTCCGGAGCCGAGCAGCGCGCGCAGCCGCGAGAAGCTGCGCCAGCAGTTGCGCGAAGGCAAACTGGACGAACGCACCGTGGAACTCGATGTTCGCGAAAAGAACATGCCCGCCTTCGAGATCATCAGCAACCAGGGCATCGAAGATATGGACATCAACTTCAAGGACATGTTGCCCAACATCTTTGGCCAGCGCACCAAGAAGCGGAAGATGAAGGTCAGCGAGGCCTTCGACTACCTGATTGCAGAAGAAGAACAGCGGCTGATCGACATGGACCAGGTGACGAAGACGGCACTGGACCGCGTCGAACAGAGCGGCATCATCTTCCTGGACGAGATCGACAAGATTGCAGGACGCGAGAGCGGACACGGGCCGGATGTTTCGCGCGAAGGCGTGCAGCGCGACATTCTGCCGATCGTGGAAGGAACGACCATCAATACGCGCTACGGAATGCTGAGGACAGATCACATTCTGTTCATTGCAGCCGGAGCGTTCCACGTTTCGAAACCGAGCGATCTGATTCCAGAGTTGCAGGGACGCTTTCCGATTCGCGTGGAACTGAAGTCGCTAACGGTGGAAGACTTTGTGAAGATTCTGACGGAGCCAAAATCGTCACTGACCAAGCAATACGTGGCGCTGCTGGAGACGGAAGGATTGAAGCTGGAGTTCACTCCGGATGCGCTGGAGGAGATTGCCATCTTCGCCGCGAAGGTGAACGAGACGACGGAGAACATTGGCGCACGTCGGCTGCACACCATCATGGAGCGCGTGCTGGACAAGATCAGCTTTGACGCTCCGGAACTGAAGGACAAGGACGTGAAGATTGATCGCGAGTACGTGGGCAGCATGCTGGCCGACATTGTGAAGGACCAGGATCTGTCGCGGTACATTTTGTAGAGCGAGCTTCGAGAGTGGGAGCGCCGCTCGGATAAAAGGGCGGCGCTTTTACGTAGCAAGGCAAGACTCCTTCTGATCCGCACAAAACGAGCGCGGCGGAGGGGGCATTGGCTTCAACTGGGCTGAATGCATCATAAGGGTTTGAGGCATGGCTGTGGACGAATTGAGAATTGCAAATTCCGACGAGCTGGCGGCAAAGCGCGAGCGGCTCTATGCGCGGCTGCGGGAGTTGGGGCGCGTGCTGGTGGCGTACTCGGGAGGCGTGGATTCGGCCTACCTGGCCTGGGCGGCACATGAGGTTCTGGGTGAAAAGATGCTAGCGGTGCTGGCGGACTCTCCTTCACTGGCGCGGGCGCAGATGCGCGATGCGGTAGCGTTTGCTGAAGAGTGTGGGATTCCGCTGGAGATTGTGCGCACGGACGAGTTGGAGAACGCGGACTATCAGCGCAATGACTCGATGCGATGCTTCCACTGCAAGGACGAGCTGTTTGGCGTGATGGAGCAGTTTGCCACGGCGAACGACTGGGCTGCGGTGGCCTATGGCGTGAACCTGGACGATCAGGGGGACTGGCGTCCGGGGCAGAAGGCGGCAAGTCAGCACGGCGTTGCGGCTCCGCTTCTGGAGGCAGGGCTGACAAAGGCGGACATTCGCGCGCTGGCAAGCGAGGCTGGGCTGCGGGTGTGGGACAAGCCGGCGTCGGCATGTCTGTCATCGAGAATTGAGTACGGCCGCAAGGTGACGCGCGAGGCGCTGGAGCAGGTGGAGCGCGGTGAAGATGCGTTGCGCGCGATGGGCTTCCGGCAGTTCCGGCTGAGACATCATGGCGACGTGGCGCGCATTGAGATAGCACGCGAGGAGCTGGAGCAGGCGCTGACCCTGGAGATGTTTGCGCGGCTGAGCTCGGAAATAAAAGCATGCGGGTTTAAGTACGTGGCGCTGGACGTGGAAGGGTTCCGCTCAGGGTCCATGAATGCGATGCTGAGTGTGGAGAGCTTGCGGTAAGAAGCGGCGCGCGTTGCGGGGAAGTCCTCCGGCTGAGAAGCCTCGGAACTGTACGAGAGATTTGAGCGGGGCGGGGGTCCTTCGCTTCGCTCAGGATGCCCCTTCCAAAGAGATCAGGAGTAGTGGGTTAGGTGAATTGGGCCGCCGGATGGCGGCCTTGCTATTTGCGGACGGGTACAAGGGTGGGAGGTGCCCTGAGAGTGGGCGCGTGAGATAATTCAATGGCTTATGGAATGGAATCCGGTAGGGATCTTGGAGTGGACAATGCGCCGTTTGTTTCTGTGTATGTTGCTGTTTGTGGTAGGTTGCCGGGCACAGGCCCCGAGCGGCGCAGAGCTGAATGGACGAATTGAAAAGCAGATTCGCTCGACGTTCAGCTATCCGCCCTATGTGGACATCAAACAGGGAGAGCGGAAGCCCAGCACGGACTTCGTCGGCTACGACGACCTGACGGTGACGATGAGCTTCCGCGGCCAGTCGAAGACACAGCACCTGCTGATCAGCAAAGACAACAAGACGCTGCTGTCGGTTACGAAGATGGACCTGACGCACGATCCGCTGGCGGACGTGATGGCGAAGATCAATCTTGCGGGACGTCCGGTGCGCGGCAGCAAGCAGGCCAAGCTGACCGTGGTGGTGTATGACGATTTCCAGTGCCCGTACTGCTCACGCATGCACCAGACGCTGAACGACGTGCTGAAGAGCTACGGCGACCGGATCAAAATTGTGTACAAGGATTACCCGCTCTTCGAGATTCATCCGTGGGCGGAGCGCGCGGCGCTGGATTCCGGCTGCCTCGCCAAACAGAGCGAGGGAGCATACTGGGACTTTGCTGATTACGTGCATGCGAATCCTCAGCAGATCAAGGGCGACCAGCGTGCGCTGCCAGGACAGCTTGCCGAGGTGGACAAGATCACGCTGGACATTGGCAAACGGCACTCCGTGGATGCCGCGGCATTGAAAACTTGCGTGGATACGCAGGCGACGAAAGCCGACTTGAACGCCAGTGTGAAAGAGGCTGAGAGCGTTGGCGTGGAAGCGACTCCGGCCCTCTTCATTGACGGCATGAAGCTGGACGGCGCAATACCCGAAGAAGAACTGCGATTGATGCTGGATAAGGAATTGAAGAGCTTGAACACCGCGGGACAGTAGAATTCATAATCAAGAAACAGGTTGCACGGCACGGCCCGCGATGGATGCGGAGATGGTGCAGAGCCAGATATTTGCAGAGCTGGAGGGATTCGATTGAATCGCAAGACGATGGTTTGGAGCATGGCGCTGCTGGTATGCGCGCTGGTGCTGTTGGAAAGCGCGGGGTGCAAGGGTCAGCAGGGCGGCGGCGATGTGATGGCCCGCGTGAATGGACGAAAGATTCTGCGTTCGGAAGTCGAGAAATATTACCGCACTCAAACCGAAAAACAGCCACCCTCTTCCAACGAACAGGCGCAGGCCTTGCGGCTTGGCATTTTGCGTGAACTGATCGAGAACGAAATCCTTGCGCAACGGGCGGAGAAGCTGGGACTGCTGGCGACCGACGAAGAAGTGGACAGCAAGCTGAGCGAGATTCGCGCGCCGTTTACGAAAGAAGAGTTCGACGCACGGCTGAAGGAGCGGGGAATCACGCTGGATGATTTCAAGCGCGACTTGCGGCGCTCGATCACCGTGGAAAAGGTGCTGAACAAAGAGATCACGTCGAAGATCAACATCAGCGACAGCGACATCTCAAATTACTACAACCAGCACAAGGCGGAGTTCAACCTGATTGTGCCGCAGTATCATCTGGCGCAAATCCTGGTGACGACGCAGCCGAGTCCGCAACAGGTTCGCAACCTGAAGAACGACAAGGCGCAGAGCGAGGCCGAGGCGAAGAAGAAAGTTTCCATGCTGCAGAACCGGCTGGAGAGCGGCGAAGACTTTGCCACCATCGCAATGAACTACAGCGAAGATCCTGACACATCGGCCACGGGCGGAGACCTGGGATTCATTCCCGAGAACTCGCTGCAGGGCGACAAGCAGGCTTATGACGCGATCAGCAAGTTGAAGCCCGGGCAGTTCACGGCTCCGCTGTCAGCGGCTGATAATGGCACGCACCAGATCTTCGGCTTCCGCATCATCAAGCTGATCTCGAAGGAGCCCGCAGGACAGCGCGAGCTGAACGATCCGCGAGTACAGCAGGCGATTCGCGAACAGTTGCGCGACCGCCGCGAGCAGTTGCTGAAGAGTGCATACTACGAGTCGCTGCACAACAGCGCTTCGGTGGAGAACTACCTGGCGGACCAGATATTGAAGGCCAGCGGGCAGTAGGCAGGTTCACACGTTGGAATGAAAACGCCCGGCGCGATGCCGGGCGTTTTCATTTGCTGCTGCCAGAGAGAGATCGCGTGGCTGGCTGAGAAGCCTCTGGAGCAGAACGGGAGACTTGAGCAGAACGGGGGTCCTTCGCTACGCTCAGGATGACACCTCAAAACAGAGGGAAAAGCCGGAGGCAAGAAAAAGCGCCGCGATGAAGCGGCGCTTTGTAGTGAGGCAGAAAGACTATTCGACAATGCAGAGGAGGTCTCCGGCATTGACGGCGGAGGCTTCTTTGACAGCGATCTTGGTGACCTTGCCGCTCTTGGGAGCCTTGATCTCGTTTTGCATCTTCATGGCCTCGACCACGACCAGGCCCTGTCCGGCTTCGACCACATCACCCTCAGCGGCGATAACGCGAACGATCTTTCCGGGCATGGGAGCCAGAATCTTGGCGGGACCGGCTTCGTGTCCGGCGGCGGCGCGACGGCTGCGGAGGGAGCGAGGATCGCGAACCTCGGCAAGGAAGCGTTCGGAGCCGACAATCAGGTGAGTCTCGCCCATGAGCGAGTACTCGCGCTTGGCCTCATAGTTGCGGCCTTCGTGGATGATGGAAAGAACGTCGCGCGCAGTCATGGCAACGTCGAGAGCGAATGGCTCGCCGTCCACGGTCGCCTGGTAGCCCTTGTCAGCGCGCTCCAGGTCGATCTGGTGCGAGTGACCATTGATCAGGACTTCGTATTTCATCGGCCCACCCCCTCGGTACGTGCTGCGCTCTTCCAGCCTCTGGACTTGGACTCGCCATTCTTGGATTCGCCATTCTCAGACGTGGTCCCGCTGCGGGGCGCGGCGTTATGCAAGCCGTCTGCATTGCGGGCGGGTTGCGAGCCAGGCGCAGGCTGCTGGGCAAATATGGCTGCGGCAAGGGCGACGATGGGAACACGGCGCGCGGTGCGTTCATCTACCGGCGGCGGTTCCTTCAGGAGGCGATCGAGGAATCCGGTGTCTACCCTTCCAGCTTGGAAGTCGGGATGGAGCAGGATGCGGCGGAAGAGTGAAATATTGGTCTTGATACCGCCAATGAAGTATTCGGCAAGAGCGCGACGCAGGCGGTTAATGACCTGCGTACGATTCTCCCCGTAGGCGATGAGTTTGGCGAGCAGCGGATCGTAGTCGAGCGGCACAACCCAGCCTTCATACATGCCACTGTCGCGACGTATGCCGGGACCGGAGGGCGAGATCAGGCGGGTGATGCGCCCGGGCGAGGGGAAGAAGCTGTTGTCAGGATCTTCGGCGTAAACGCGCAGCTCAATGGCGTGGCCGCGCAGCACAATATCTTCCTGCTTGATAGGCAGCGGCTCGCCGGAGGCAACGCGGAATTGAAGCTGCACGAGATCGATTCCGGTGACCATCTCGGTGACGGGATGCTCGACCTGCAGGCGGGTGTTCATCTCGAGGAAGTAGAAGTTCTTCTTAGCGTCGACGAGGAACTCGACGGTTCCGGCGTTGACGTAGTTGGCGGCCTTGGCGACCTGGACTGCAACCTCTCCCATGCGGCGACGCATGTCAGGATCGACGAACGAACAGGGTGCTTCTTCCAGCACCTTCTGGTGACGGCGCTGCACGCTGCACTCGCGCTCGGCAAGGTAGATGACGTTGCCGTGCGTGTCGCCAAAGATCTGCATTTCAACGTGGCGCGGACTTTCGATGAACTTCTCGATGTAGACCTCGGAGTCGCCGAACGAGCGCTGCGCCTCGCTGCGAGTGGCTTCCAGGGCAGAGGCGAGTTCCTTGGAGTTGCTGACCATGCGCATGCCCTTGCCACCACCTCCGGCGGCAGCCTTGAGCATGACGGGGTAGCCGATGGTTTCGGCTACGGCGAGCGCTTCTTCGGCGTTCTTGAGGCCAGTATCGGTTCCGGGAACGAAGGGGATATTCGCCTTCTTCATGTTCTGGCGCGCCTTGGTCTTGCTTCCCATCATCTCCATGGATTCTGGAGCGGGACCGATGAAGACGATTCCGGCTTCGCGACAGGCGCGCGCGAACTTCGCATTTTCAGAGAGGAAGCCGTAGCCGGGGTGAATGGCTTCGGCGCCGCTGCGGCGGGCAGCCTCGAGAATCTTTGGAATGTTCAGATACGACTCGGAGGCTTGCGCAGGGCCGAGGTATTCACAGAAATCGGCTTTGCGAACATGCAGTGCGCGGCGGTCCACGTCAGAATAGACGGCGACCGATTCGATGCCCATCTCGCGACAGGCACGGATCACGCGGACCGCAATTTCGCCACGGTTTGCGATCAAAATTCGTTTGAACATGAGAACGCGCTTCCTTCTGAATGACGAGCTGGATTGAAGTTCTGGAATGTTATCAAAATACAGGGTTCAGGGGAACAAGAAGATAGCACGCCAAAGTGGGCCTGCTTCATGGCTGGGGCCGAAACCGGGTGTTAGCGGAGCGGACTTGCGGAAGCCGAGCCGGCGAGCGCAAGGACTTCCTGTATTTGGGCGACGCGGTTGCGGAGGCGCTCCGTGGTGGCGGCGAGGATTTTAACCTTCTCCACGAGACCGCGCGTGGTGGCCAGTGCAGTAACGGCCTGTGCGCTCTGTTGCGCCTGCGCGGCCGACTCCTGAAGCACAGCCAGGGTCTCCGCATGGGGGCGCCAGAGGTGGGTTGAATTCTGCCGCTGACGAAGTTCCTCGGCTTCCGCCTGGATGCGGGCCATGATGGCCAGCATGCGGACGAGCACGCGAACGTTGTCTCCACGGAAGCTCTTCTCGCTCTGGAAGTCAGCGGAACAGGCGTCCACTTCAGCAGCGGTCAGGACGAAGTTGCCGAAGGTCATGGGAACAATGTTGCGGTACCGCTCATCCGCAGCGAGAACCCACCCGCGAATAGACTCCTCGACGGAACGGATGCGCGACTCTTCCAGCAGCTGGGCAGGGTTGACGAAGGCCTGGAGCGAGGGTTGCGGCGCGGCTTCCCGAGGAGCAGGCGCGGCGGTTGAGCGCGCGGCGGAACGGGGCACCGAGTCCGGAACAGGGGCGGGATCGCGGCGGGCGTGAGCCTTGGAGTCCACGGCTTTCTTCAGGCGCGAGACGTGGCGGAACTTGTCCTGGGCGCGGCGATACTCCGTACCGAGAATCGACTTTTCCTCGACCTGGGTAAGCTGCTCGACGGTGATATCGCCCTCGACGCGGGAGGAAAGACTACCTCCGCGCTGCTGAATGTCACGTGCATAAGACTTGATGTGCGCTGCAGCTTCGGCGAAAAGCTCCGCGAACCGCTTGCCGAAACGGGCGTTGTAGGGAGCGATGATTCCCAACGCGTGCGGATGATAGAAGGCGGGGCCGAAAGTGTGTTTGATGTGTCGCGCCTTCTGCATAAGGCCGGAGTCCATGAGAGCGTCAAATTGCCGATGATGTTCGACCTCTTCACCAAGAAACTCGAATTCATCCAGCATGCGGGACTCGGCGGGGGAGAGTTCAGGGAGTTCTGCGTCGCCGAGAATCTCCATCAGCGCAATTTCAAATGGCGGCAACGGAGCGACTCCATCCATGGAGACGCCACGCTGCTCCCACTGCCCTTGCACGCGGGGATTGCGATAGAGAAACGTAGCAACGAAATCAGTCTTGTCGCGGTCGAAATCGTTCTTGGACTGTTTGCGGGCGTAGTAGCGGAGCAGGGCTTCGGCAAGGTCCTGATCGACGTCAGTGGTGAGGCTGCGGCGCAGCATCTCCGGGGTGATGGCCATGTCCAGAAGCTTCAACCATCGCCGCATGGCCGGCAGCAACGCCGCGACATCACGATCACGGTCGAGGAGTGACGTAGCCTCAAGGCCATGGGGTGGAGTGACTTCGTCCTCCAGAAATTCCCGCAGGAGGTTGAGATAGAAGCCATGCACGATCTCGAGGATGGTGAGTTCCCAGTTCAGATCCACTGCCACTGCCGCACTCCAAATGTGAGTTCTGAAAAATAGTCTATGACGAACCAGGGGAATTGAGTGCAGGAAAACGCGAGGGAAATGCGAACGGCCTCTCCGAAGAGAGGCCGCCCGGACAAATGAAAGCGTGAGTTACTTCTGATCCTTGGGCTGGTCGAGCACGATTCCGCCGGGGCCCTGCTTGTTGGCTTTTTCCTTCTTGGTGGCAAGGTTCTTGTCCACCCAGTTGTCAGCGGCCTTGAGGTCGGCGGTGCGTGCGTCCGGACTGTCACATTCGTAGTCAGCGCGCTCGCGATACATCAGGTTGAGGTACGCCATGGCATCGTCATAATCCTGACGAAGCTGGAGCGACTTATTGAGAAGGGTGATGCCCTCTTCAACCATGGGTGTGTTGTGCGTCTTGACGAGGTCGCAGACCTTCTTATCCTTCAGCGGATCGGTGGCCTTCATGCCAAGCTTGTTGCGTTCGTCCTGACGGAACTTGTAGGCCTCGGTCCAATCAATGAAAGCGACTGAATAGTAGGACTCGGGATCGTTGGGATCAATCTGGACGGCTTTGTTGTAGTACTGCTTGGCATCGTCGAACTGCTTCTGCTGAAGATAGAGGTAGGCGATTCCTTTGACCGAGTTGATGTTGGCGGGATCGACGGCGAGCACCTTCTTGTACTCATCGATTGCCTGCTTGGCGTAGCGCTTGTTCTCATCGGTTTCAGCACCGGGAACGTACTGCTGAGCATAAGCCGTGGCGAGATAAATGCGCGCGTTGAGAAGGCTGGGATCAAGATTGACGGCGGTCTTGAAGTGTTCGATGGCCTCTTCATAGCGGGCGTTCTTGTAGGATTGCACACCCTTATTGAGGTGGTCGCGAGCCTGGAGCTTGGTGCAGCCGGCAGACGCCAGTACGACGAGAGCGAGGAACAAACCGGCCAGCACGCGTACGATTCTGTTCATTTGATGTCACCTTCCGTTGCCAATATGGGCCGGGGTCTGAGGTCTCGGGAGAAGCCTTGCAGCCAGGAAGCTACTGAGCCGTCCCGGATGCGGGTGCTTTCGGACTTCTGCAAGGCAGTTGCCGGGGCGGTGAGGAGGAGGGAGCGCCGATTGCGCGGCACTCCCTTCGCTCAATTCTCGCAAAAACGGCTACTGACCGGCTTCAATCTTGGCCGTGATGAGACCCACCTTGTCCACGCCAGCGGCGTGAACCTTGTCAATTACCTGGGCTACGTCAGCGAAGGTGAGGTCATCATCACCTTTTACGAACGCGACCTTTTCAGCGCGCATCTTGAAAATGTCTTCAAGTCTGCCCTGGAGTTTGTCGAGGGGTACGTCATCCTGATTGATCTTGATGGTCCCGCCCCGCAGAACCTGAACGACGATGGTGCGGTCATTCGGAGTGTCATTCTGCTTCTGGGGATTCTTGGGCGGCTGAGGAACCAGCGCGTCAAGACCCTTGGGGGTGAGGGGTGTGATGACCATGAAAATGATCAGCAGCACCAGCAACACATCAATCAGCGGCGTAACGTTAATGACTGCCTGCGGGCCGCCTTTTCCGCCACCCATTGCCATTGCCATAGCGGCGCTCCTACTTGGTCCCGGCGGTAGCCGGTGATTCGAGCGAACCCTGCTTGCGCTCTTCGGTCAACAGGCCGAGTTGGTCCACTCCAGCAGAGCGGACATCATCGACCACAGCCACGACGTCGCCATACTTGGCGCCGGCATCGGCTTTGACAAAGATGCGCTTATCAGCCTTGTTCGAGAGTTTATCCTTCACCCGGTCCGTCAACTGTTCAGGAGTGACGGCATCGGAGTTGAAGTAGATTTTGCCGTCGCGCATTACGGCGACGATCAGGGAATCTTCCTTGTCGGCCTCGGGCATCTTCGTCGGATTATCCGTCTTCGCCATGTTCACGCTGACGCCCTTTTGCAGCATGGGCGTGATCACCATAAAGATGATCAGCAGCACGAGCATAACGTCAACCATCGGCGTGACGTTAATGTCCGAGGTGACATTGGCCATTCTCTTTTCAGCTTTTGCCATTGCTTGCCTATCTCCGGCGCCTGACGACTAGCGACGGGCGCTGCGACGCTTCAAGAAATAATCGATCAATTCGCTGGAGCTGTTGTCCATCTCGACGTCAAACGCTTCGACGCGTCCGGTGAAGTAGTTGAACATCCAGACGGCCGGAATGGCTACGAACAAGCCAATAGCGGTGGTCACGAGAGCTTCCGAGATGCCGCCGGCGACGGCCGCGAGACCGGTTGCCTTGGCGCCCGAAATGCCCTTGAAAGCGTTCAGAATGCCGACCACGGTGCCGAACAGTCCGACGAAGGGGGCGGTGGAACCGATGGTGGCCAGACCGCTGAGGCCGCGCTTCAATTCGGCGTGAACAATGGCTTCTGCCCGCTCAAGTGCGCGACGCGAAGCTTCCAGCTCTTCACCAGGCAGTTCGGTGGATTCACCGTGAGCCTTGAATTCCTGCAGACCGGCGGAAACAACCTTCGCCAGATGGCTCTTCTTGTTGCGGTCGGCAACCTTGATGGCTTCGTCGATCTTGCCATCTTTGAGGGCGCCGGCAACGGCCGGAGCAAAGGCGCGCGACTGGCTGCGGGCAGCCGAGAAGGCGAGGGCGCGATCGATCATGATGCCGATCGACCAACCGGACATAAGGAACAGAACGATGACGACGATCTTGGCGAGGACGCCCATCTGCTTCCACAGTGAGATCGGATCCCATCCGATTCCACCTTCAGGCTCCTGAAGGAGCAGAACCGCGGCTTGGTGCATGTTGCACAGGACCAACGTTGCAATGTTTGCGAGAACCATGAGTTGATTTTCCTCCTCAGAACTCTTTTGAGACTTCTGAATCTTAAGTTGAGCGCAGCCACAGGGCTAACGCGGGCCTAGGTTCGAACTTCCGGGCCGCCCAATGCTGCGGATTGGCCCTGTAACGGACCAGAGCTCCTTTTAGGGGAGACTCTGCAAGATGCGAGAGTTCCCGGCCGGGGTAGCTGGCGGTGAACAAAAGTTCACTCCGAGCGAACCAGTCCGGCTGGTCTGCCGGGTTTAACCGCCAGCCAGGGTAAAGTTCACAGTGACCTGCGTGTCGACTTCGACGGGCTCGCCATTCAGGAAGTACGGCTTGTACTTCCACTGGCGCACGGCGTCGAGCGCACTTGGAATCAGCATGGGGTGACCGGTGACGGCTCTCAGGTTCTGAATGGTGCCATCCTTGCCGATAACCGCCTGGAGCACAACCGCACCCTGGATGCGGGCCTGCTTGGCCAGCGGAGGATACGTGGGTGCAACCTTGCGAATGAGCAAGCCCTGGGTGACGCCCTGCGAGACGGTGATACGCTTCGGGGTGGCGATCTTGGGTGCGGCCGTCGGAGCAGCACTCATGATGGAGCCGAGCACGCCGCCAACCACGCCGCCTGCCTGTCCGCCCGGAACACCACCGACCACGCCACCGACAACGCCACCACTGCTCGGCGGTGCCTCTTCTTCCTTCACGATCTGAATCTTTTTGGGGATCGCTGTTGGGGCCCTGAGCTGATTATCTACGATCTCAGTTTGCGCCTTGACCACCTTCACAACCGGCGCTGCGGCCGGTGGAGGAGGCGGAGGCGGCGGGGGTGGTGGCGGGGCCACCAGGTAACCCATCAACTGCTGCTTGGGAAGTGCTTCGGTGTAAATCAGGGGGATCAACACGAGCACGCCAACCAGCATGGCCTGAAGGACAAACGACAGAAGGGTCGCCCAAGGTCCACGCCGTTGCAGTCTCGAATTTCTACCGCCCGATTCCAGAAGGCTGTCTTCAAACATAAGCCAGTTCTCCGTCCTACTAGTTCAGTTAGACACCGGGGGCGATGCATTTGCTCCCGAAATGCGTGCTACGGCAAAAAAAAATCAAATAAAACTGCACGACACCCATAGATAGATGGTGCCTTGGTACAGCAAGATACCGGGTAGGTACAAACTTCCTGGGTACAGGAAGCGGGTGAACCTCTCAGAACACCCGCTCCAAACACAATACTTGCGAGGATCTATGCCTTTGCGGGCGCTTTATAGCGGCGACCTTCATTGCTGGACGAAGGCGTCGGCGCTCCGGGGACAGACTTACCGCGCCATTGCTGATATGCCACCAGCATGGGAGCGGCAATGAAAATCGACGAATACGTACCGATTATGATGCCGATTACCAGAGCCATGGAGAAGCCGTGCAAAACGTCTCCACCCAGGGCAAACAGGGCCAACACCGTGAGGAAGGTTAGTCCGGAGGTCAGGACGGTCCGGCTCAGGGTCTGGTTGATGCTCTTATTGACGATGTCAGTCAGAGTGTCTTTGCGCAGCAGCTTGATATTCTCGCGGATTCGGTCGAAGACCACGATGGTGTCATTCATGGAATAACCGACCAAGGTGAGGATGGCGGCGATGACCGTGAGCGAGATCTCGGTGTTCAGCAGAGAGAAGGCACCCACCGTGATCAGCGTGTCATGGAAGCAGGCCACCACGGCAGCTACACCGTAAATCAGCTCAAAGCGGAACCAGAGATACAGCAACATGCCGAGCAGCGAGTACAAGGTGGCGAGAATCGCCTGCTTGCGAAGCTGCGCGCCAACCTGCGGTCCAACGATATCGACGTTGCGCACGCCGAAGTTCGAGGTGATGAAATCCTGCTGTAGAGATTGCAGAACTGGAGCCGGAACAAGCGGAGCAACATCGGCGATGGAGTTGAGCACGCCGCTGCGCGTCTTGTCACGGAAGTCCACGATGGCGCGGGCGTACTTGCCGTACTGGACCGGCGCATCGGTTCCGAGGTGGAGCGGGTCAGCCTTCAGCAGGTAGTCCTGCAACGTGGTGTATCCCACGTTGTTGAGGTCCAGCTTGCCGGGCTCGATGTTGGCCTGTAGAGCCTTGACGATGGTTTCCTTGCCCTGGTCGAGCGCCTGTTCGCTGGTCTCGCGAATGTCGAGCTTGATGAGAAGCTCGTTGCTGCCGGGACGAGTATCCGCCTGAATGGTGGCGTTCTTGAGGCCGGCGCGATCGAGTTCAGCACGGATGGCGTTCGTGTCCGGCGACTGGATGAACTTGACGTCCACCACGGTGCCACCACGGAAGTCGATACCGAGCGGAATGTGATGCCAGAAGAGCATGGAAGCCACGCCGGCGATGGAGAAGATCAGCGAAAGAGAGAGGAAAAACCACTTCTTGCTGAGGAAGTCGATATTTGTGTCACGAAACAGTTCCACGTTGGAAGCCTTTTACCCGAGAAGCGCGGGCTCCTCTAGATTTCTCTGCGCCGCAAATGCGGCTGAAAACCTTGTGCAGCGGAGCTCCGGAGATTCCGGAGCTCCACCACGAAGCTAGATCGAAAGCGCCTCGCCGCGCTGGTGGCGGTTGAGGATGCTGTCGAAGATGGTGCGCGAAACGAAGACGGCGGTGAACAGGTTTGCCAGCAGACCAAAGGTCAGCGTAACGGCAAAGCCCTTGACCGGACCGGTTCCGAAGAGGAACAGAATGGCGGCTGACACGATGGTGGTGACGTGCGTGTCCACAATCGTTACCCAGGCGTGTCCAAAGCCCTGTTCCACAGCCGAAGGCGGTGTTTTTCCGGCGCGCAGCTCTTCGCGAATACGCTCGAAGATGAGCACGTTGGAGTCAACACCCATACCGACGGTGAGGATGAGACCGGCAATTCCAGGCAAAGTCAGCGTAGCTCCGGAGAAGCCGAGGAAGCCGAGCAGGATCACCAGGTTCAAGACCAGCGCGAGGTCGGCATTGATGCCGGCGAAGCGATAGTAGATGAGCATGAAGATCATGACGGCGAGCATGCCGACAATGGCGGCGCGCACACCCTCGTGAATGGAGTCAGCTCCGAGCGACGGACCGACGGTGCGCTCTTCCAGGTACTTGATGGAGGCCGGCAGAGCGCCTGAGCGCAGGATCATGGAAAGATCCTTGGTCTGCTGCTCGCTGAACGAGCCCGAGATGCGGCCCGTGTCGCGAATGGCTTCCTTGATGTTGGCGATCTCCTGCACCTTGCCGTCCAGCACGATGGCCAGCGGCTCGCCCACGTGGGCAGAGGTGAACTGGTAGAAGCGCTCGCCACCATCGCGAGTGAGGGTGAACATCACGTCCGGACGTCCGCTCTCTTCGTGTCCGGCTTCAGCCGAACGCAGATCGCGCCCGCTGACAGCAGAGACGCGGCTGATGAGATAGAAGACATCGCCGTTCTCATTGCCAGCCTTGCTGCCAATGCTCTTACCCTTGATGATGACCGCGTCCGAGGGAAGAATGCCGCCGTGCGCGGCCAGCACTTCCTGCTCGCTGTTGTAGGCGCGACCATTGTCCAGGCCCTGGCGGATTTCCAGCATGGCCGTGGACTGCATGACTTCCTTCACGCGGGCGGGATCGTCCACGCCGGGAAGCTGCACAAGAATCTGGTAGTCGCCGAGACCGTGCTCCTGAATTACCGGCTCAGATACGCCGAGCTGGTCAATTCGGTTGCGGATGGTCTCAATGGCCTGCTCGACTGCGCGCTTCTTGATGGCGTCCAGGATAGCGGGCTTGACCGAGACGACCCAGGAATTATCAGCACCGGAGACAAGATCGTACTCGGCGAACTGATCCTGCACGACCGAGCGAAGATCGCCGGCTGCGCCGACGTCCACGCCGCGAAGGGTCACCTTGCCAGGAGCCGCAACGGGATCGATCTTAAGGATGTCGCCGAAGTTGACGTTCTTCTTCTTCAGCGCTTCCTTGAGCCGCTCTACGGTCTGATCGGTTTCGGCGTTGACAGCGTCATTAACCTGCACCTGAAGGATGAGGTGAGTGCCGCCGCGAAGATCCAGACCGAGGTGGATATTCTGCTGGATACCAGCGACAATGCCGTTTGCCTTGATGGCTTCGATACTCTTCTGTGGATCGGTTCCGAGGAAGATTCCCCAGATAAACACGACCAAGGTAGCGAGAATGAGAACAACTTTCCAGAGCAGGTTTTTCTTCATGGAAACCGCGACCGCCTAAGATTTCTTGGCGCTATCGTCAATTGTGACGGATGCAATAGCGTTGCGAGCAACTTCAATTTTCAGGTTGTCAGGATTGACGCGGAGAATGATGCTCCCGGTGTCAGTGCCCTCGCCCTGCTTGATGGAGAGAATGATTCCGATCACGCCCCCGGTAGTGGTGACACGATCGCCAGCCTTAAGGTTGGCAAGCATCTCCTGCCACTTTTTCTGCCGTTTCTGCTGCGGCATGATGAGGAGCATATAGAAGACGGCGAAAATTCCCACCATCATCAAAAGAGAAGTCATTCCTGCGCCACCTGGTGCTTGAAAGACGAGGAATGCGAATTGAGCAATCATTCTCGGACTCCCGCCACTAGCCTGCGCCTTGAAATCAGCAGACTGCAGCGTAGAAAATTTTGTTACCTGGACCGCAACCGGGTGACGTACCGCGGGGACACACCCTGGGTACAAGAGGAACCCACGTCCGACCAAGTCTCTTCTGGTATCTAGGAGTTCAGATTACCGCAAATTTGAGTTCAGCACATCGAAAAGCGCGGTGACGAGCAACGGGCGAACAGAACCCAGCGCGCGCGATGGCAGACACCCGTTCCTAAACCACAGGACGGGAGCCTGCAAACTCCCCTGAAATGATAGTCTCTCGGACCCGCCTCATGATGTCAAGGTAATGCGCTAAATTGTGCACCGTGTTCAGTACCTGCGCGAGGATCTCCTGAGAGGAATACAGGTGGCGGAGGTAGGCGCGTGAGTAGCGGGCACAGACCCCGCAGCGGCAATTCGGATCCAGTGGACCCTCGTCGCGGGCGAAGCGCGCATTTTTAATATTCAGCTTGCCTTCGCTGGTGAAGAGCAGGCCGTGGCGGGCAGCACGTGTGGGCAACACGCAATCCATCATGTCCACGCCAAGACGCACGTACTCCACAATTTCCTCTGGAGTGCCGACGCCCATGACGTAGCGCGGCTTGTCGGCCGGCAGCAGCGGAATGGTGGCGTTGACGATTTCCCAAGTTTTTTCGCGCGGCTCGCCCACGGACAGGCCGCCGATGGCGTATCCCGGAAAGCCGATCTCCACGGTACGCTCGGCAGACTCTCGACGCAGATCGGGGTACATGCCTCCCTGCACGATTCCGAAAAGAGCCTGCGACTGCTCAGCCCCGAGCTGGCGAGTCTTCTCCGCAAACCACGGCACCTCGTGCTTGTGCGCCTCGAAATAATCCTTGGAGCGCTTGGCCCAGCGCGCGGTCATCTCCATGGACTTGCGGGAGCGCTCGTAAGTGGCCGGAAACTCGGTGCACTCGTCAAAGGCCATGACGATGTTTGCGCCGAGTCCGATTTCAGCGGCCAGCGAGGTTTCCGGCGAAAAGAAATGGAGCGAGCCATCGATGTGTGAGCGGAACTGCACGCCATCCTCGGTGAGCTTGCGCAGATCGCTGAGGCTGAAGACCTGGAAGCCGCCGGAATCGGTCAGGATGGGCTTGTGCCAGGCCATGAACTTCTGCACGCCGCCGAGCTGGTGCACGGTCTCCACCCCGGGGCGGAGGTAGAGATGGTAGGTGTTGTTGAGCAGAATCTCGACGCCGAGGTCATCAAGGAGATCCTGCGAAACGCCTTTCACCGAACCAACAGTGCCGACCGGCATGAATACAGGGGTTTTGACCTCTCCGTGAGAGGTAATGAAGCGGCCAGCGCGCGCCGCACCACAAGTGGCTTCAACCTGAAAAGAAAAAGACATAGGAGACTTGATTGTAAGGCAGAGACGAAAAGTTCGACGGTAGAGGCGCTCATTCTGCCGCGCTCAGTGTAGGATTTTCGTATGTCTACACTGAAAGCCGTCGCCTTCGATTATGGGAAAGTGCTTTCGCTGCCGCCGACCGAGGAGCAGTGGCTAAAGGTGAGTACGCGATTTGCGAAGCCTCCGCAGGAGTTTCAACAGATTTACTGGGGACATCGCGGAGAGCTGGATCGCGGAACGCTGGACAACGTTGCCTACTGGAAAGCCGTGGGCAAAGACTGCGGCGTGGAAGTCAGCGATGCCGAGGCCGAAGAGCTGATTGAACAGGACAACATACAGTGGACTAACGAGAGCGCCGAGGTGCTGGGACTGGCTCGCGATCTGCACCGTGCCGGATTCCGCACGGCAATCCTGAGCAACATGGAGCGCCGCATGCTGAAGGCCATGCGCGAGAAGCTGAGCTGGTTGCATGAGTTCGACGCGCAGATTTATTCCTGCGAAATTGGCATGGTAAAGCCCGAGCTTGAGATTTACCTCTACACCTGCGGTCGCCTGGGCTGCCATCCGGACGAAGCGCTCTTTCTGGACGACAAGAAAATTAACGTGGACGGCGCCAAGCGGGCTGGGATGCAGGCGTACGTCTTCCACTCCGCGCCGGATACGGTAATGCGGACTGGCGAGCAGGAGATTACGGTGGGCGAGTTGCGAGCTCGGCTCCTGGGAGGAAGATAGCGCCAGGATTCTTGCAACAAAAATTCCCGGCTCGTCTGATCAGACGGTCCGGGAAATTCTAACTGTGGCCACACAGTTGTGTTCTACAAGATTGGATGTAGCAGACGAAGCCTACGATTCAGAAAAGAAAATCAGGGCTTGGGAATATCGTGCTTCTTGAGGAAGTCATCTACCCGAACGATGGCGCGGGTAATGGTACCTGAGCCAATCTCGCGTTTCCCTTCGAATGCGGCAACATGGATTTTGAAGAAGCGGCCCTCGATGGCTTCAACCTCGGCGGTGGCGCGCACCACCGTGTTGATACCGACCGGAAGCCGATGCTCAACCTGAATCGACGTGCCGACCGAGATCTCTCCGGGCTCGCAGAAGGGCTGCAGGGCATGGAAGCCAGCCGTCTCCATCAGGCGGATCATATCCGGCGTGGAATAGACGGGCGGGAGTTGATGGTGATGCGCGGTCAGGGTGTGCTCGTACTGCACACGCTCCTCTGCCGTACCCTTGGCACCGATGGGAACCTGTTTGGCCATAGGGCGAAACTGTATCGGAGAGCGGCTCAGACGGCAAGCGAAAGTATTGTGCAGGGCGAACGGGAGTCCAAGAGTGGTACCGGGGAGCGCAAGCGCTCCCTCAGGCAACCGTCAACTCCTGGCGACAAAGGCGATTCGCCTGGCTTCCGTCCAAAGCCTGCCAGAGCCAGTGAGCAGCGCGTTCGGCAGCGTTCAGGGCCGGTGTGGCGAGCGACAGGTTCTGGGTAATGAGAAAGTGTAGTTCGTCGCGCCATACCTGGGAGTGGCGAACATCGGCGTAGGTATGCAGGGCAAAGTACCCGCAGGTACGCGCATCCGCGCCGTAATGCCGAACCAGACCGCAGGCCTTCTCACCGCTGATGCGCGGTACCTGGGATTCATAGGCGTAGAAGGCAGCAAGCACCTCCGCAGGCGAATCCGCGCAAGCACTCTTGTAGTAGCGCTCGATAAGACAACGCACGGCGTTGGATGGCTGACTGCGCCTTACCTGCTCGGCGCGGAGCCCTATACCTTCGGCGAAGTCGAGCCACATATCGCTGTGCGCGCGGCCCTCGATCTCTTCCTCCGCGAGATTGCGCAAGACGGAGCGACGAAGCGCACCGTCCGCCAAGCGCGAGTGCAGCGCGCTGAGGAAAGTGGGAAAAGCCGCGACATGGTGGAAATATTCGGCAGCGTAGACGCGCAAGTGTTCCTGTGTGAGCTTGCCGGCTGTCCAAGCCCGGTAGAAAGGATGGCCTAGGAGATCGTAGCGCGCGATACGAGTATCAAGAGCGTTTTCAAATGCGTGAAGATTCATGCCTTCTCCAGAGCGTAAAACTAGGAGCTTTGCCTGAGAAGCAAGCTTGTTGGGGAGACTACGCTGTGATCTACTCACAAGCAACTTTTTCAGCGCAGAATTAGGCGCGAGCTGGGCAAAGTGGCACCTCTTTAGCAAGGTGGAAAACTGGATGAAAAGAGTGAGCGGGATTGCAGGAGTGTTGCTGCTGCTTCTGGCTGCACTGGGAGCACAGACGACGATGAAAGTGGACGCGGCCACGCCTGAGGAAGTGGCGATTCGGGCGGAACTGAACGCACAGGTGTCAGCCTGGAACCGGGGCGACCTGAAGGGCTACATGCAAGGCTATTGGCATTCGCCGGAATTGACTTTTTTTGCCGGAGAGAAGGAATCGGCAGGCTGGGAAGCGGCCTATGAACGCTATCGGGCAGCGTACGTTGGCAGAGACCGCGAAATGGGAAAGCTGACATTTACCAGCGTGCGGGTGGAGAAACTCGGCGGCGAAGCGGCATTCGTGCGCGGCCAATGGCAACTCACGATGAAGGAGGGGAAACATCGCAGTGGATTGTTCACCGTCGTGCTCAGGAGATTTGACGAGGGCTGGCGCATCATCCACGACCATTCGTCGTAAGGGAGTAAGCAGCACAAAAGGCGCGGCCTATGCGGTCGCGCCTTCATTATTTTGCGTGCTGCAATTAGACGCCAGCGGCCTGCGAGAGACCCGAAAGCTTGGCAGCCGTGGCGGCAATCTGCGCGCCGAAGATTTCAGCGGTCTTCAGGTCGCCGGGAGTAAAGGTACTTTCCGGCGCATCATTGTTGGCCTGGGTGAGAAGTCCGGCGAATCCGCCGAGGCGGTTGAGCGCCTCTTTGCTGACAAAGTCGTTGCCGGTAGGCTGCTCGCTGGGAAGCAGGTTGAGCCCCTGCCAGATCATTCCGTGCTGCTGCGCAAATATAAAGAGCTGCACCAGAGTAGAGAGCTTATCGCCGCTGGGAGAGCCCGAGTTGGTGAACCCGGCAGCAATTTTTCCGGACCATTCGCGCTTCATCCACCGGCTGACCGTGGCATCTTCAAAGGTCTTGAATTGGGCGCTGGCTCCGCCCATGTAAGTTGGCGCGCCGAAGACGATGACATCGGCGGCGTCGAGCTTCTTCCAGCCGGATTCGTCGATGGCATCAACTTTTACCAGTTCGACGCTGGCTCCTGCGCCTTTTGCGCCCTGCGCGATGTGGGTGGCGATGCGAGCGGTGTGGCCGTAGCCGGAATGATAGGCAATTGCGATTTTGGGCATTTCGATCTCCTTGATGAATGGCGGCATGAACGCCGTACACTGAAATAGATGTTGCAACGAGTAAATGGATGCAGAAATGATGGCCAAAGTCTTTGCTACAATCGCCCGCAAGCTGAGTTCACGCTGGGAGGAAAGCTTATGAGCACCCCTGCATTGCCTGCTGAGTCCGCACCTGCACTGAGTGAAGGCCAGCGTCTGCTGTACACATTCACCGCGCCGACAAGGACCATGGCCGACCTGCGGCGCAATGCAAGCTGGTGGGTACCGTGGCTGTTGGTCTCCATTTTCTCGGTCGCGTTCTCTTACACGGTGGATAAGAAAATTGGCTGGGGCCAGGTGATGGAGACGCAGATCCAGTCGAATCCGAAAACGGCGGAGAAGATGGAGAAAATGCCGGCGGATCAGCGCGAGAATATCATTAAAATGCAGGTAACTGGAGCCCGCGTAGCTGGCTATGCCGGTCCGGTTATCACCTTACTGATGTTGGCGATTGTCGCCGTGGTTCTGATGGGCATATTCAACTTCGGATTTGGGACGAAGCTGCGCTTCAAC
>Ga0181528_10000088_pt1 | contig 84973 bp, 83 predicted proteins | sample PEATcosm2014_Bin_47_FD_119742 | JGI IMG/M metagenome (GOLD analysis project Ga0181528, IMG submission 119742) | Peatland microbial communities from MTU Mesocosm Facility, Houghton, MI, USA - PEATcosm2014_Bin10_10_metaG | ecosystem: Environmental > Terrestrial > Soil > Wetlands > Peat | place...
AGAATAGCTTCCTGACGATAGAGCGGCAGGCCGTCGGCGTATTTGGAGACGGCGATCGCGCCAGCAGCGCCTCGGTCGGCAGGCCGGCCTCGACGATGTGCTCGCGCGCCGGCGCTTGCAGGATCGCGGCGGGCTCCTTGAAAGCGTACTTGGGACGGATCGTCACGATGAGCCGGAACCGCGCCCGCACGACGTCGAGCCGGATGCTCTCGTCCTCGCTGATCTTGACCCGGTTGGCGCCGGGCCGGGCGCCGATTTCCTCCAGCCCGGTCTCCACTTCCTCGAACGCGAAGCTCTGCTGCTCGTCCTCGTCGGACCCGAGCTTTTCCGACTTCTTGCCAAAGCGGTCGCGGCGAAGCGTCTTCAGGATCGAGGTCAAACGCGCGATCTCGACCTTGGCCGTCGTGTCGGCTTCAGCCAGGTCGTCGACCTCGGCTTTCAGCCTCAAGACTTCGTCGTGCGCAGCTTGCGCCTCCGCTTCAGACTGGTCGGCGCGAGCGGCGTTGGCGAGCATCGGCGCTCTGAGTTCGTCAACGTCGTCGGCAAGCTCGCCGGAGCGCTCGATCATGCTTCGAGCCATAACGCATTGGTTGATGAAGGTCGCGCAGCTCCGTTGCTTTCGGTGGGTTTTCCGCATCGACCGGCGCTTTGCGGCGCCTGAACTTCCATCGCCCGGACGCGCTTCCAGTCGAGCCCTTCAACCCGCGCCATGAGCTGTGCGTGGCTCAATCTTATCTCGGCGCCCCCAGGCGTCGGCCAGACGAAATGCGAATGTTCCAGATGCTTGGCGAACAAACACAGTCTCCGGGCCCGTCGAACCAAACACTCCTGATCCTATCCGCTCTTTTCGATCGGAAGACGAAGAGCGCGCCGTTGAACGGATCGACCCCGGCGTCGCGCACCAGCCCAACCAAACCATCCGGCCCCTTGCGGAAATCCACCGCGCCGGCTATCAAGAATACGCGCGCGCCGGACGGGATCATGCCTCGCGCGCCGCGCGAAGGATACGGCGCAGGTCGTCCTCGACGATATCAGCGCCGACCCGCATCACGGCGCCGACAATCTCGATCCCGATCCGTTGCGGCGAGGCCGCCTGCGACTTCGCCATGTCTTGCGACGCCCTTTTCGCCGCCGCGCTCCGCAAACCGCAAAGCTGAGATGGCGTGATCTCCAGCGACCGCGCGAGCGCCGGGATATCTGAGCCAGACTCCAGTGACGCGGCGATGGGCCGGTCCTTGAACGCGTCCGGCCATCGCCGCCGCTCTCCCACTGGCGCGCCTTCAGGCCGTTCTCTTTCACCCGCGCGCCTCACGCCGCCAGAACGGCGCCAAATGAGCGATTGCCGAACATCGACGTTGGCGTCACCCGCGCCGGCGTGGTTTGAACGACAGCGAATCGGGCGTTGGCTATCAAAGACAGCATGCGAAGCGACGCGCGGAAAAAGCCGAGGCCCCCTGCGCCTTTCCGCCGCCGACTGGCGCGACTCCCGCGCGGCGGTTCCGTTGCTGATGGCATCGCGCCGGACTTGGCCGTTCATCGAGAAGGTCTGGACGGACTCCGCCTATCGCGGCGAGCGCGCCGGCGGCGCAACGCCGATCGTCGTGGAAGTCGTCACCGGTACGCCCAACCAGAAGGGATTCATCGTCGAGGAGCGGCGATGGGTCGTCGAACGAACCTTCTCCTGGATCGAGCGCAACCGCCGGCCGCTGCTCAACCATGAGAAACTCGCCTCGTCAGTCATGGGCTATATCGTGCTGGCTGCGGCCATGGTCCTTGTCAGGCGCGTCGCTACGTCAGGAATTATAGGATAGGCTCTGATGCGGCAGCGAGAATTTGGATGCGCGGTCTGATTGGCGTATCGCTCTCGAGCGTTGCGACGAGGAAGAGCTGCGCCGCCTGATCGCCCAAGCATACGATGCTTGGGCGGCAGCAATGCCGAAGATAGCAATGAAATCGTAGACGTAGTCAGTAGTTATTATATGCCACAAGCGTTACTCAGTCAATCTTCCAACGAAGTTCCACCGGTTGCGCGTGGCGGCGCCGAAGTCGCATGGCGTCGACTTTCAACAAAAAACGACTATTGCACGAACCCGGAGATGCACGAGGGTGCGACGCTCGCGCTTGCCACATCCATGGACAAACTCCTTAAGATGCGCTCTACCACTTCCTATTGATCAGTACAGGCTCACCGAGCTGCTTTCTACCAATGGAAGGCCAGCGGGGGCGCTGCCGGCAGCGCTCGGAGCAGCCTGTTCCAGGGGGAGATCACGCGTAACCATGCCTGACGCTACGACTCGCCTGTTCATCGTCGACCAGACGCTGAAGGACTTCCAGGGGCGCCATTTCGCGTACGACGCCGCCATCGCCGAAGCCGCCGAGGCGGCCGGGCTGCGCGCTGTTGTCGCAGCGAACAGGAAGTACGAGCCCGTCGGGACGGAGGCGTCCGAGGTTATCCCCTGGTTCCAATCCACCTGGCGCGATTCGGACGCCGACGCCCAACCTGCGCCCACGTTCTGGAGCGAAACGCTCGAATTGTTGCAGAGCCGGTCGGCGACGCCGGACGATATCGTCCTCATCCACACCGTCTCCTTCACGGAATTCGAGGAGATCGTCGACTTCTACGCGCAGCTGCTATGGCGCGACGTCGCCTTGCTGCCGACCGTCTTTGTCATCCTGCGCCGCGACCCCGACGAATGCGCAAAGCCGCTGCTGAAGGCGCTCAACGCCAAGCTGCGACGCCTATACAAGATCCCCGATCTCTGCGACCGCCTGCGGCTGTGCGCGGATACCGATCAGCTGTGCGAGGGCTGGCGCGATGCGCTCGGCCAGCCGATCCTGACCCTGCCGATCCCATTCCGTCATGCGTTCGTCGATCGGCTGGAGCGCCCGCGCAACCCCCAGGCGCCGCTGCAGGTCGTCTATCTCGGCGACGCCCGCAACGAGAAAGGCTATCAGCACCTTCCCGGCATGGCGCACGCGCTGTGGAAGGACTTCATCCATCCGGGGCGGGTCGAAATCACCCTGCAGTCGAACTACAACCTGCCCGGCGGCGAGGGCGGCATCCCGCAGGCGCGGCTCAAGCTGCAGCGCTTCCCGCACGAGGTCGCGCTGATCACCGAACCGCTGGCGCCCGAGGCCTATTACGCCGTCCTCGCCAAGGCCGACATCGTCGTCCTGCCCTACGATCCCCAGACCTACGCGCGACGTTCGTCGGGCGTCCTCAACGAGGCCATCGCGGCGGGGAAAGTCGCCGTCGCGCCGGAGGGAACCTGGCTCGCCGCGCAACTCGACGAAGAACGCGGCGTCGTCTACCGCCACCCCGCTGGGCTCGCCGACGCCGTGATCGCCGCCATCGAGCGGTTCCCGGCGCTCGCGTGCGGCGCGGCGGCCTATCGGCAGAGCTACCGCAACAAACAGAACCCCACCCGCTTCGTGCAGGCGCTGTTGCAGAACCGGCGCGGCGTCGAGCCGGCGCCCTCGGGCGCGATACTTTACGTGATGGACGGCGACGGCATCGTCAACCGCACGGGCGCCGGATCGGTGGCGCGCCAGCAGATGCAGGCGCTGATCGCGCTCGGCTATCGGATTCACGCGGTGTTCCAGCGCATCCATGTCGATGAGCGTCACGATATCGACGCCATGCGGGTCTGGATGGACGCCATCCGCGAGGAGGTGCGCTCACTCAAGCTCGCTTCGGTCTGGGGCGCCGGACATACGCCGTTCTACGGCCACGTAGGCCTGATGTCGGAGCGGCGGATCCTGCGCGAGCGCTGCCTGCGGCTCGACGCCGACGCCCATTACCGCGCCGCTTCGGCGATCCCCGCCGGCCTGATCGAAACGCTGCGCGAGGACCCGCCGCGCTTCGCCATGGTCAACTACGCGCAGTCCATCCCCTTCGCGCGCATGCTGGCGGGGACGCGAACGCCGGTATTGGCCGAGACGCACGACACCCAGTCGTTCCAGATCGCCCTGCGCAACCCGAAAGGCTTCCAACAGGCCGATCTCGATCTCGAACTCAAGCTGCTCGGAGAAGCCCGCCACGTCGTCGCCCTCAACCAGCTGGAGAGCGATTTCCTCGCCGAGCGCCTCGGCCGCGACCGGGTCAGTTTCATCGCCCAACCCATCAGCGACGGGCCGGCGACCGTTTCGATGCTCGCCGGCGCCCGCGACCTCGACGAACTGTTGGAGAAGAACTGCGGCTCGTCCCACCCCGCCGTCCACACGCGCGCCGAGCCGGCGGCGGAGCCGAACCCCACCGCCTATTTCCGCCAGGCGAAGTCGATCGACCTGCTCTATGTCTCCTCGCGTCATGGCCCCAACCTGCAGGGCCTGCAGCTCTTCATGCATCATGTGTTCTATCCGCGTCTGCTCGAGCGCGGCGTCACGCTGGCCGTGGCGGGCGCGATCTGCGAGGCGCTCGGGGATCTGGAGGGGCCGCAGGTCCTGCTCGCCCACAGCGTCAAGGACCTCAAGCCGCTCTACGCCGCGGCCAAGTTGGTGATCCTGCCGATCCTCGACGGAGCGGGAAGCGCGATCAAGACCATCGAGGCGATGGCGTTCGCCAAGCCGGTGGTCGCGACCAGCTTCGCCATGCGCGGCGTCGACCGCTCATCGGAACCTTACCCGGTTCACGACGACTGGCTCGAATTCGGCGACCGCGTCCTCGAACTGCTGGCCTCGCCGGAGAAACGTCTGGCCGCCTCGCAAGCCGCGTTCCGCCTGAGCCTGGTCAACGGCAACGATGGCGGCTACGTCCACCGGCTCGGCCGGGCCATCGCCGCAACCCTGGGCCGCCCGGAAGCCGTGTCCGCCGCGCCGCCAAAGGCCCCGACGACGGCCGCGCCGTCCGGCCTTGTCGAATGGGACGATACGATCCGCCGCTTCAACGGCTTGTGTGCGGATTATCTCTCGCGCGGCTATTTCACGGCCGCCAACCGCGACGCCTATCGCGACGCCCCGCTGGATCCTGGAGCCGCCGAGCAGCTGTTCGAGATCGCTTTCGAAACGTTCGATTCGGACTGGAAGCCCCGCTCCGAGCGCAGCGCGAAGGCCAACTTCGAGCGATTCATGGCGCTGATCGAGGCCGCGCCGACGCCGCGCGACGCGCAACCGGCGCTCGACAGCCCCGATATTCTCGTCCCCGCGGGGACGACTTCGCGCGCAATCGCCTTCGACGGCCAGGGCGCGACGAAGGTGATCTGGCGCTCCGCCGACCCGTGGACGGACAGCAAGGCGCGCCCGACCGGGCTCATCTGCGCGACCCTGCCAAGCGCGCCGCCCGGCACGATCCTCGAGCAAGTCTACGATCTCGCCACCGCGCCCGCCAACGGCGCGGGGCCGTGCGTGGTCGCCGGCGGAATGCATCCGCGCGAGCCTATTGCCGGCCCGCCGAAGCGCTGGACCGGCCCGGAAGCCGCCTCGACCTTCGTCGTCGCCGTCAGCCGGCGCTACGACGCCGAGCTTTGCCTGCACGTTTACGACGCGCTGGAGGATGCGATCTATGAACAGGCCTGGCTGGAGGTCGACGGCGTCCGGCTGCCGACGCTGAAGCGGCGCCACGAAAGCGGGCGGATGCTGATCGCGCTGATCCCCGCGGCTCCCGAAGCCGCCGTCGACTGCTTGACGATTGTGCTGCGCGTGCCGCGCACGCTCTGCCCGAGTTCGGTTTTCGCCGGCAACAACGACGTCCGGCGGCTCGGCCTCTCGCTCGGTCGCCTGGAGCTGCGCTGCCAGATCACCAGCGCGCCGCGCATCGGCCCATCCCTGGCGGGCCAAACCCTGGCGAATATGAGGGAGGGCACGCCCCCCCATGTCGTGAATAGCGGCTATCGCGATCTGCTCGGCCGCGATCCCGATGCGGTCGGCTACGCGCAATATGTCGAGCTGCTCACCAAGCGCAGGCTGAGCGCAAGCAAGTTTTTCCGTGTCCTGATCGACTCCAAGGAGTTCAAGGCGAGGCATCCGGCGCCCGGCCTGACCGAACTGTTTCAGCGTTACCTGCCCGCCGATTGAGCCGCGCCGGCCGCCGGCAAGCCCTCGCTAAACTATCGTCTAGCTTTGCAGCCGCCGCGGGGCCTGTTTGTCTCCCGCCGTCAACGCGGGGGGACGCATGGCGGGCGCGCGGGCCAACGGCGCGAATTCGGACGACACTTTCGCCAAGCTCATGCGCGTCAACGCCTGGGTGCGCGGAGAGCGGCCGGCGTACCGGCTGAAGGAGTTCGGCGTCTGGCGCACCTGGACCTGGAGCCAGGCCTATCAGGAGACCCGCGCGCTGGCGCAGGGGCTGGCCGACCTGGGAATCGCCAGCGGCGACCGCGTCGCCATCGCCGGGGCGAACCGGCCAAAGCTATACTGGGCCGTCACCGCGGCGCAGATGCTCGGCGCCATACCGGTGCCGCTCTACGCCGACGCCGTCGCCGAGGAGATCGCCGCCGTGCTGGAGATCGCCGGCGCGCGGCTGATCGTCGCCCAGGACCAGGAGCAGGTCGACAAGATGATGTCGATCCTGCCCCGCCTGCACGCCGTCAAGCATGTGCTCTACGAGGAGCCGCGCGGCCTCGCCGACTACGACGATCCCAGGCTAAAGAGCCTCGACGAGGTCATGGCCGAGGGCCGCAAGCGGCTCGAAGATCCCGCGCTCGCCAAAGCGCTGGACGAAACCATCGCGGCCGGGCGCGGCTCGGACCCCAGCGTGATCCTGTTCACTTCCGGCACGACCGGCCGCTCCAAGGGCGTGGTGCTGACCGCCGAACGCTGCATCGCCGCGGCGCGCGACACGGTGGCGTTCGACAATCTCACCGACCGCGACGAGGTGCTCGCCTATCTGCCGCTCGCCTGGGTCGGCGACCATTATCTCAACTATGCGCAAGGCTTCGTCGCCGGCTACTGCATGGCCTGCCCGGAAAGTGCGGCGACGGCGGCGGAGGACCTGCGCGAGATCGGCCCGAGCTACCATTTCGCGCCGCCGCGCGTGTTCGAGGCGCTGCTGACGCGCGTCTCGATCCGCATGGAGGACGCCGGCCCGTTCAAGCGCTGGCTGTTCCGTCACTTCATGGACGTCGCCCGGCGCTGGGGCGAAAAGATCGTCAACCGCGAGCCCACGCCCCTCGGCGCGCGCCTCCACTATGCGCTCGGCCGCCTCATCATCTACGAACCGCTGAAAAACACGCTCGGCTTCACCCGCATCCGCGTCGCCTACACTGCGGGCGAGGCGATCGGCGCCGAACTGTTCGCCTTCTACCGCTCGCTCGGCCTCAACCTGAAACAGCTCTACGGCCAGACCGAGGCGTTCCTCTATGTGACCGCCCAGGCCGACGGCGCGGTTCGCTCGGACACGGTCGGCACGCCGGCGCCGCACGTGCAGCTCAGGCTCTCGGCCGAGGGCGAAGTGCAGTTCAAGTCGCCGGGCATGTTCGTCGGCTACTGGCGGGAGCCGGAGAAGACGGCCGAGGCGCTGACCGAGGACGGCTTCGTGAAGACCGGCGACGCCGGCTTCTTCGAGCCCGACGGCCAGCTCAAGATCGTCGACCGGGCCAAGGACGTCGGCCGGCTCGCCACCGGGCAACTGTTCGCGCCCAAATATATCGAGAACAAGTTGAAGTTCTACGCCGACATCCGCGAGGCGGTGGCGCTCGGCGCGGGCCGCGATTTCGTCACCGTCATGCTCAACATCGAGCTGGCGAGCGTCGGCAACTGGGCCGAGCGCAACGGCGTCTCCTACGCCTCCTATCAGGAGCTGGCGGGACACCCCCAGGTCGCCGAGCTGATCCGCAAGCATGTCGAAGCGGTCAACCGCTCGCTCGCGCAGGAGCCGGCGATGGCCGGCGCGCAGATCCGCCGCTTCCTCATCCTGCCGAAGGAGTTGGAGGCCGACGACGGCGAACTCACCCGCACCCAGAAGGTGCGCCGCGGCTTCATCGCCGAGCGCTATGCGCCGCTGGTCGAGGGCCTCTACGGCGGCGCCAGGGAGGCGGCGATCTCCGCCGAGATCACTTACGAGGACGGCCGCAAGGGCCGGCTCGAAGGCCGTTCGGTCATCCACGATCTCGCGCCGGTCGCGACCAAGCCGCTGCCTGCAAGGGCCGCCGCATGAAAGCGCCGCTGCTGTCGCTGCAAAACGTTTCGCTCGCCTTCGGCGGCGTGCGCGCGATCTCCGACGTCTCGTTCGACATCGCCGAGGGCGAGATCCGCGCCATCATCGGCCCCAACGGCGCCGGCAAGACGTCGATGCTCAACGTCATCAACGGTTTCTATCACCCGCAACAGGGCGCGATCACCTATCGCGGGCAGACGCGCAAACGCATGCGCCCGCACGCCGCGGCGGCTCAGGGCATCGCCCGCACGTTCCAGAACGTGGCGCTGTTCAAGGGCATGACGACGCTCGACAACATCATGACCGGGCGCGGCTTGAAGATGCATCGCGGGTTGTTCTGGCAGGCCTTGCGCCACGGCCCGGCGTTGCGGGAAGAGATCCGCCACCGCGAGTTTTGCGAGGAGATCATCGACTTCCTGGAGATCGAGGCGATCCGCAAGACGCCCGTCGGCAAGCTGCCCTATGGCCTGCAGAAGCGGGTCGAGCTCGGCCGCGCGCTGGCGATGGAGCCCAAGCTGCTGCTGCTCGACGAGCCCATGGCGGGCATGAACCGCGAGGAGAAGGAGGACATGAGCCGCTTCATCGTCGACGCCAACCGGCGGCTGGGGGCGACGATCGCGCTCATCGAGCACGACATCGGCGTGGTGATGGACTTGTCCGATCGCGTCGTCGTGCTGGAGTACGGCCGCAAGATCGCCGACGGGACGCCGGACGAGGTCAAGTCCGACCCGAAGGTGATCGCCGCCTACCTCGGCGTCGCGCATTGAGGCGGCTGACGATGAGAGCCGCGCCCTCCGCGTCATGGCCGGGCTTGTCCCTGATATCCACGCCGTTCCAACAAACCGCGCGTCGCAGGTTCGAGCCGCGCTCGGCTCGCTTCGGCGCCCGTCGATCTCTCGCCGACGGGACTGGCCGGGACAAGCCCGGCCATGACGGCATTGCCTCGGGAAGCCTGACATGAACCCGCTCTACGCCGTCTTCATCGACCCGTTCGCGCAGATGATCGCCGCCCCCGACCTGTTCGCCCAGACGATCTGGGAGGGCTTCGTCGGCGGCGTGCTCTATTCGCTGATCGCGCTCGGCTTCGTGCTCATCTACAAGGCCTCGGGCGTGTTCAACTTCGCGCAGGGCATCATGATGGTGTTCGCGGCGCTGACGCTGGTCGGTCTGCACGAGAAGGGCCTGCCCGCATGGCTCGCGCTCGCGCTGACAATCGCCGTCATGTACGGCCTCGCCTATGGCGTCGAGCGGCTGGTGCTGCGCCCGCTGGTCAACCAGGCCGACATCATCCTGCTGATGGCGACCTTCGGGCTCACCTACTTTCTCATCGGCTTTGGCCAGTTCGTGTTCGGCGGCAACCCCAAGCAGATGCCGACCAGCGAACTCGGCCTGCCCACCGGCGCCATCGATCTGCACATCCTCGGCGGCGTGGTGACGCTGCAAAAGCTCGACATCGCCGCGGCGGCGATCGCCATCGCGATGGTGGCGGGGCTCGGCCTGTTCTTCCAGAAGACGCGCATCGGCCGCGCGCTGCGCGCCGTCGCCGACGACCATCAGGCGGCGCTGTCGGTCGGCATTTCGCTGGAGCAGATCTGGGTCGTCGTCTGGTTCGCCGCCGGCGTCGTCGCGCTGGCGACGGGGATCATGTGGGGCGCCCGCTCCGACGTCTCGTTCGCGCTGCAGGTCGTGGCGCTGAAGGCGCTCCCCGTGCTGATCCTCGGCGGCCTGACCTCGATCCCCGGCGCCATCGTCGGCGGCCTCGTCATCGGCGTCGGCGAAAAACTCGGCGAATTCTACTGGGGGCCGCTGGTCGGCGGCGGCATCGAGCGCTGGCTCGCCTACGCCATTGCGCTGGCGTTCCTGCTGTTCCGGCCGCAGGGGCTGTTCGGCGAGAAGATCATTGAGCGGATTTAGGCAACCTCTTTGACCCAGCATCGCGCCACCGCGACGGGGCGGAAACCGAGCTTGGCGTAAAGCCGCTTGGCCTGTTCGTCGACCAGCGCGCCGAGAAACACCGTGTCGCAACCCCGCCGTCTGAGATCGTCGGCGAAGGCCGCAATCATGGCGCTGGCGACGCCGCGGCGGCGACGCCCGGGATGCGTGAACAGATCCTCGATCATGCCGACGCCGTTGGGCGCCGCGGCTTTCGCGCCATAGGCAATCGCCTCGCCGTCGACGAAGACGAGATGAAAACGACACAGCGGACTCTTCGCCCGATACCCCGCCAGGACCTGATCGCTGAACGCGGGCGGCAAGACGAGCCCGCCCGTCACATGACCCTCCTCGTGGTTGAGGCGGACCAATCGCGCGAGCCTTAGCCAATCCTCGTCGCTGTCGACAAGGCGCAGGTCACAAGGCGAAAGCGGGGGACGGGTCGACGGATCGAGCGCCATCTGGATGGCGACGAACTGCTCTTTGTAATCGTCGAAGGCGAGCCGCGCCAGGAACGGATCGGGCGTGAAGCCGTCGGTATGCGCCACGCGCCAATTCGTGTGGGCGAGATGCGCGTGCATGGCGGCGAGCACCGCCTCGATGTCCTCGAACGTGCTCGCGGTCACCTCGTCGACGTGATTGGCGTCCCAAACGTCGGGATGGGCGGGGTCGGCGACGACATGACAATGCGGCGTCTCGATCACGCGGGCGCCGAGGCGACGATGCCAGCGATAGGCCTCGGCGATGCGCCGCTCCGGGTCGCCGCCCGCGCTCATTCGCGCGCCGGAAAGGCGACTGCGTGCGCCTCCGCAACCGCCTCGTCGAGCCGCCGCCCCTCCCTGTAGCCCGCCAGCGCCGCCGGCCGCTCGACGCCCTCGACCAGCCGCGCGCAAGGCTCCGGCGCGCCCAGCACCGTGCGCACGGGGATGCGCTCGGCGTAAACGGCCAACGCGTAATCCTCCTCGTCGTCGCCGATCCCCTTGGCGCGGATCTTGGCCGAGGCCTTCTCGATCTCCATGCCGACGAAGGTCGTCGCCTTGATCTCCTGGCGGCTCGGCGCGCGCAGCAGATCCGTGCGGCCGGGATAGAAGCGGTCGATCATCGCCCGCACCGCCGCCAGCTTCTCCGCCTCGTCGTCGATCACGCGCGCATGGCCGAACGCCATCGCCGAGCGATAATCGACGGAATGGTTGAACGCGCTGCGCGCCAGCACGAGGCTGTCGAGATGCGCCACCGTCAGGCAGACCTTCCGCCCGCCCGACTGGTTGCGCAACATGCGGCTGGCGCTGCTGCCGTGCCAGTAGAGCCGCGTCCCCTCGCGCCAGAACAGAGTCGGCGTGCAATAGGGCTGGCCGTCGATCTCATAGGCGATGAAGCACATCATCGAGGCGTCGAGCAGCGCATGGATGACGGCGTGATCGTAGGACCCGCGCTCGTGCAGCCGCTTGACGCGGTTGACCGCGTCAACGGGATAGGCGTCGCTCATGAACCCTCACTCCGGCGCGAACGTCAACAGCGTCGCGCCGCCGCGTTTAAGCGCGTTTTCATCGCCCGACAACGTGATCGCGCGGCCCTCGCGCCAAAGCGGCAGGAGATCGCGATAGTGCGACGAGAAGATATGGCCGGACTGGCCGGTGGCGATGATGAAGCGCGAGCGCGAGAGATCGGCGAGATCGAAGATTCCGCGATAGCCGCCGGCCTGCGTGCGCGCCAGCGGCCGCCCCTCGGGCGTGTCGAAGCCGCCGCCGCGGTCGAGCGAGTAGAAATCGCCGCTGGAGGGAAACGACAACCCGCTCCACCACGCGAGCCCCGGCACGTGGCTGAACACCTTGTGCTCGATCAGCGCGACATGCTCGGCCCCCCAAGTCCATTTCGCGATGTCCTCGCCCTGCCGCACCGCGATGCGCTTCAGCGCCCGGTCGAGCGCGCCGGTCATCTCGGTCGCGCAATCGGGCGCGCACAGGGCGGGATGGTCGTTGACGATCGACATCGTCGCCGTCGCGTCGAGCGGCCCGAACTCGCTGTCGAGATCGACGCCGGCCTTGTCGGTGATGAGCGCCTTGTGCAGCTCGTAGAGGAACGTCTCGGCGATCAGCGGCTCGGGCCGGGCGCCGTCGGTGTCGCCGTCCCAGGCGGCGACAAGCGCCAGCGCCGCGCGCGCCCGCTCGTCGGCGGGTTTGATCGTCGCCATCAGCGGCTTCAGCGCCAGCATCGGCGGCGACACGTGGTCCATCTGCATCGCCGCGGAGGCGTCGAGATCCTGCTTTTCCGGCCGGTCGAGCAAGGCCTGGATGCGCCGCGCCCGCCACGGCTCCTCCCAGTCGCGCCCGTAGGCGGCCTCCTCGGAGGCCGGCGTAACGGCGTTGTTGGCGTTGAACACGAGGCCGGCCGCCGGATTGAACGCCTGCGGCCATTGCTCGAACGGCAGGTAGCCGGTCCAGTCGTACGCGCCCGAAGCGCCGTCGACCGGCGTCAGCCCGTCGCCCGCCTTGCGCACCGGCACGAGGCCGGGGCTGATGAAGCCAATGTTTCCCTCGACGTCGGCGTAAGCGATGTTCTGCGTCGGCGCCTGAACCCGATGCAACGTCGCCAGGAACTCGTCCAGGGTCTTGGCGCCGTTCACGCCGAGCAGCGCGTCGAAGGTCGTGTCTTGCGCCCCCAGGCCGGTGAAGGCCAGCGCCACCGCCTTGCCCGGCCCGGCGAAAGCGCTGAGGTCAGCGTCGACGTCGGATAGCACCGGCCCATGCCGCGTCGCGCGCGCCCGCGCGACGACGTCCGGCCCGCCCTTGACGTGGATGACCTCCTCGCGCGTCTCGAACGGCTTCGGCCCGTCCGGCGTCAGATATTTGTCCGGGTCCGCGGGGTCGAGCGTCTCGACGAACAGATCCTGCGTGTCGGTCAGCGAGGTGGTGAAGCCCCAGGCGATGCGGTCGTTGCGGCCGAGCAGCACGATCGGCGCGCCGGGTATCGTCACCCCCTCGACCTCGCCTTGCGGCGTGACCATGCGCGCGAGATACCACAGGATCGGCGCGGCGAGATCGAGATGGGGATCGTTGGCGAGGATCGGCTTGCCCGTCGCCGTGCGCGCGCCTGAGATCGCCCATTCGTTTGACGCCCCGCGCGCGAACGGCGCCCAGCGCGCCAGCTCGCTGTAGGGATCGAGCGCGCTGTGATCGGAATGCGCTTCCGGCGCGGTCGTGATCGGCGAGTTGAGCGTCAGGTCGGGAAACACCCAGGCCGCCTTCTCGGGCCCGAGTTTGGCGATCGTGCGCGCGCGCAGCAGCTCGATCCGGTAGTTGTGCGAAAGCTGCAGCGCCAGCAGCTTGCCGATCGCCAGCGAGTCCGCCGGCGTCCACGGCTCGGGCTTGGCGCCCAGCAGCAGGAACTCCGGCGGTAGACGATCCCGGTGCGTCGCCAGCCAGGCGTTGACGCCCTGCGCGTAAGCCTCAAGACGCTCGCGCGTCGCCGGCTTCAGCGCGGCCAGGCTCGATTGCGCTTGGCTCGCAAACCCGAGCGTACGGATGAAGCGGTCGACGCGCACGAGATCGGGCCCCAGCATCTCCGCCAGCCGCCCGGCGCCGGCGCGGCGCTGGATCTCCATCTGCAGCAGCCGCTCGCTGGCGTGCAGGTAGCCGAGCGCGCGCGTCGCCTGGTCGAAATCCGCGGCGAAGATGTGCGGCACGGCGTAGGCGTCGCTCCACACCCGGACTTCGCTTTGCAGGTTCGGCAGCGTCGCGCGCCCGGCGTAGGCCGGCATGGCGCGATAGAACAGCCAACTCCCCGCGCCGGCTGCAACGACGACAAGCAGCAGGACGAGACCGACAAGGCTCAAGACGATCCTGCGCGCCATCGTTCTCCCCTGCCTCGCCGCACGGCGCGCAGAAAAGCCCGCGCTCACGCAAACGTCAACGCCGCGCGAAAACTCAAGCCGGCGGGTCCCGTAACGGCTCTATCCCAATGAGGGAGCCCAAGGAGAGTTTTCATGAGCAAATTCATCGTCGGCGCCGCCGTGCTGGCGGCTTCGCTCGCGCTCGGCGCCGTCTCGTCGCAGGCCGAAATGACCAAGATGGTCGGCGGCGCGCCGATGTATCCGAGCAAGAACATCGTGCAGAACGCCGTCCATTCCCGGGATCACACGACGCTGGTGGCGGCGGTGAAAGCGGCGGGGCTCGTCGGCACGCTCGAAGGCGCCGGGCCGTTCACCGTGCTGGCGCCCACCAACGAAGCTTTCGCCAAGCTGCCGCCGGGCACGGTCAAGACGCTGCTCGAGCCCGCCAACAAGGGTCAGTTGACCTCCGTGCTGACCTATCACGTCATCCCGGGCAAGCTGACCGCCGCAGAGCTGTCGCAGAAGATCGATTCGATGGGCGGCCACTTCACCGTCAACACCGTGCAGGGCGAGCCGCTGACCTTTTCGAAGATGGGCGGCGGCATCGCCGTCACCGACGCCAAGGGCGACAGCGCCATGGTGACGATCCCCGACGTGATGCAGTCGAACGGCGTCATCCACGTGATCAACACGGTGCTGCTGCCGGGCTGAGCCGCCAGGGGCGCCGGGAGGCGAGCTTCCCGGCGCCGGAACCCGCGTCGGCTCCGCACGTTCTTCACCGACTATTCAAGGAGCCGACGATGAACGACAAGGAGCCGTCCGAGCGCATCTGGAAGCTGATGGGCGACATCGGCGTCTGCATGGTGGTCACCCATTCCGGCGAGGGCGACGCGGTGCGCGCGCGCCCGATGGCCGCCAGGGTCGAGGTCGAACACAACGCGATCTATTTCCTGACCGATTCCGGCGCGCCGAAGGACCACGAGATCCGGCACAACTCGAACGTCTGCCTCGCGTTCTCCGACGTGAAGGCCAACCGCTACGTCTCCGTCACCGGCGCGGCGGAGGCGTTCTCCGACGCGGAACTGGCCGAGCGCGTATGGTTGGCGGTGGACAAGGCGTTCTGGAAGGACGCCAGCGATCCCAGGATCCGCGTCATCCGCGTCACCCCCGACCAGGGCGAATACTGGGAGGGGGCCGGCATGATCGCCGGCGTCGTCAAGATGATAGCGGCCGGCGCGAGCGGCGGGCGGCCCGAGCTGGGAGAGAACAAGAAAGTGGCGATGTAGGCTGGATACAGCCCTTCGCTCCTGCAAGCCCCGCGCAGCGACGGCCGCGCGGGGCTGCTTGCGTCGTCCTCGCGAAAGCGCATGGGCGCGAATTCAGGTCGGGCATCGACCGTACCACAGCGGGACCCGGCCGGAACCGCCGGCCTTAGCCGAATCCTCTAGATCGTATTGGAACTCGTGGCTTCTCCGGTCGCACTGGAAGTCGTCGCTTCTCCGCCGGTCGTAGTCTGATCGGGCGCGGCTCTGGACTCTGATTCAGTTTTACCATCTTTTGTCTGAGCTATTGTAATTTGAATCTGACCCTTTTCTTTACCCACAATATTGTCTCGATCCTTCGCCTCTTTTTCTGCCGCCATCGCAATTTTGTTTAATCCATTTAGGATCGGATCCTTATCGTTGTCAGCGGCCTGCCCGCCGATTTTTCCGAGATCCACCAGATAGACTTTTCCAGATTCAGCATCTATCGCCAATGTGACTTCACCTACGGTTTTGCAAATATCGTCAAAATTTTCCTGCACTCTTTTCAGGCCTTCTATTGTCTCTTTAATATTTTTTGACGCTCTGATGGCCTTCAGTGTGTTTTTATTGATATTCTGCCCGAGCAGCGGACTGCCCGACATCTTTGGTTTGAAAAATTCCCCCTTGATATGTTCAACCCAAACGCCGTAATCTCCGACAGCCTGACCGTCATGTTTCAGACCGCGGGGCTGATTGACCTCAGGCGTCGCATCAAACATAGCTGGAAGTAATTGTCTATTTTTTTGCGCCAACGCTCCATAAGCTTTCAATTCTGCAGTTTTATGCTCCAAGGCCTTGAAGCACAGCCATCCATACTTGGCTGGCGGATCTGCGGTTTTGTCGTAAAAATAGTGTTTTGTGTATCCGCCGCCAAGTCTCGCTAGATCATTGGGTTTCACCCCAGGAGATAAGTCTACCTCGTGCTCGCGTCCACCAATCGAATTGGCTCTAATTCGACCCATAGAAGCATCTCCTCGCCAAGAGCTTTGTCCAGATCGCCGCAGTAGTTCGAGCTGCACTCGATAGCCTTGTCGGCTTTTGTACGTTAACCATACGCTCAACGTTCGCCACTCGCAATTACGATCATGACCAGGCCGAAACCCCTCAAGCACGCGCCGTCATCGCGAGCGAAGCGAGGCCCTGCACGTCGCCGCGGCAAGTCCGGTTTGCGCTCGATCGCGCAGCCGCCGGATGGCTTCGCTTCGCTCGCTAGGACGGTAGCGGCGGCGGCCCTACCCTTTCCGCCAGATATTCATCTCCACGCCCTGCGCGGCGTCGAGTTCGATCCGCTCGGCATGGCGCAGCCCGCGCTTCTGCAACGCCGCCTCCGCCGTGACCCCCGCTTCGCAGCCGGAAAACACCTTGCGTCCGCCCGGCAGTTTCACCCCGCGCGCGTGCGCCAGATGGAACACGTCGTAGCCGACGCCGAGGAACAGATCGAACACGCCCTGCCCGCCGCAGGCCGCGACCTCGCCGCCATTGGGCAGCAGCTTGGCGGCGACCTCGAGCCAGGGAACCGCGGCGGGGCTCCACCACCAGGCGTCCTCGCGTTTCTCCAGCCCCTTGGCGCTGCGCGACACGACGAGGCGTGGGTCGCCGCGCGTGTTGGGCTCGAACTGGTGGCTGACGCGGGCGAAAACCACCAGCGCGGAGCGCGCCTGCGCGGCCTGATACTGCTCCCAGTCCGCCGCGTTGCGCAGGCTGACCGGAACTTGATCGCTCGCGTCGGCGATCATGTCGTCGTCGGATACGATGGCGTAGCCGTGGATTTCGATCGCTCGCATGGCGGCCTCCTGGCTGCCTCCTATACGATGCGAAAGGCGCTGACGTTTCAAGCCGTCACATCTGGCCCAGCAGCTTTTCCAGCAGGTTCTTCTCGCGCGGCTCCCCGACATCGGCCGGCGGAACCGGCGGCGCCGCGATCTCGCCCCGGCGCAGCGTCGGATTGATCGCCATCGGCTGGCCCGCGCTGATCGACATCGGCGGCGGGGGCGGCGGCGGTTCGGCGGCGTCGTCGCCGCGCCAGCTGCCGAGCGGCAGGCCGGCCGGCGGCACGCCGACATGCGCCTCGCGCATGAACCGGCTCCACACCTCGACCGGCAGATTGCCGCCCGAAACCTTCTTCGTCGGCGAGCCGTCGTCGTTGCCGAGCCAGACGCCCGCGACCAGATGCGAGGTATAGCCCAGGAACCACGCGTCGCGCCAATCCTGGCTGGTTCCGGTCTTGCCCGCGGCCTGCCAGCCCGGCAGGTCCGCCTTCTTCGCCGTGCCGACGGTCAGCGTCTCGACCATCATCGCGTTCATCATCGCGACGTAGCGCGGCTCGATCACGCGGCCGTAGTTGTAAGGGTGGCGCCGGTATAGCAGCCGGCCGTTGGCGGTGCGCACGGTGAGGATTGCGTAAGGCTTCACGCCGATGCCGCCGTTGGCGAAGGCGGCGTAGGCCGAGACCATTTCGAGCGGCGTCACCTCCGAGGAGCCGAGCGCGATGGAGGGCACGGCGTCGAGATCGGAGAGGATGCCGAGCCGGTGCGCGGTCCTCACCACCGTCTTCGGCCCGACCTCCATGCCGAGCCGCACCGCCACCGTATTGAGCGACAGCGACAGCGCCTTGGTCAGCGTGACCGGGCCGAAATATTCGTGGCTGTAGTTCTCCGGCGACCAGCCCTTGACGCTGATCGGCCCGTCGACGCGCACGTCGTCCGGCCGGGCGCCCTTCTCCAGCGCCGCGAGATAGACGAACGGCTTGAACGACGAGCCTGGCTGCCGCTTGGCGGCGATGGCGCGGTTGAACTGGCTCTCCGCGTAATTGCGCCCGCCGACCAGCGCCTTGAGGCCGCCGTCGGGATCGAGCGCCACCAGCGCGCCCTGGTCAACGTCGAACTTCGCCCCCTTGGCGTCGAGTTCGCCGGTCAACGCGCGTTCGGCGGAAGCTTGCAGCTTCGGGTCGATCGTCGTCATCACGACGATGTCCTCGTCGATCGCGCCGACGGTGTCGTCGAGCGCGTCCATCACATAATCGGCGGCGTAATTGACGGAGCCCGCGCCCTTGCTCTTGGCGACCTGCGCCGGCCCGCCCAGCGCCACCTTGGCCATCGCCTCGGTGATATAGCCCTGATCGACCATGGCGGTGATGACCTGAGCCGCCCGCTCGTTGGCGCCTTTCAGGTTGCGATTGGGCGCCAGCTTGGTCGGCGATTTCATCAGCCCCGCCAGCAGCGCCGCCTCCGACAGCGTCACATCCTTGGCGTCGTGGCCGAAATACTTGCGCGCCGCCGCCTGCACGCCATAGGCGCCGGAGCCGAAATAGACGCGGTTGAGGTAGAGCTCCAGGATCTGGTCCTTGGAATATTTCCGCTCCAGCCACAACGCCAGGATCGCCTCCTGGAACTTGCGCGCAACCGTGCGCTCTTGCGTCAGGAACAGGTTCTTGGCGAGCTGCTGGGTCAGCGTCGAGCCGCCCTGCATCGCCCCGCCGCCGGCGACGTCACGGAAAACCGCGCGGGCGATGCCGACCGGATCGACGCCGAAATGGTAATAGAACCGCCGGTCCTCGATGGCGACGAAGGCCTTGGGCAGATAGGGCGGCAGATCGGCGAGCCGCACCGCTGCGCCGCCGGTGTCGCCACGGTCGGCGAGCACCGAGCCATCGACGCCGAGGATCTGGATGTCGGGCGGGCGCTTGGGCACCGCGAGCTGGTCGATCGGCGGCAACTGGCTGGCGTAGAAGGCGAACAGCCCCGCCAGCGCGACCACGCCCCAGACCCCGAGCACGACGCCCCAGTAGACCAGTCCGCCGAAAAGCGAGCGGCCGCGGCGGCGCGATTTCTTCGTTTTCTTCTCCGTTTTGCGGCGCGCTGGCGGGCGGTCGGCGGGGTCGGCGCGCAGATCCGTATCGGCCTCCTCGGACCCGTCGTCGAAGCGCGGCTCGATGCGCCGCGTTGTCTTCTTAGGCCGAGATCCGAACATGCCCCTGTTCCCGCGACAGCTCGCGAGGCCGCTTCCGCAATTAAGCCGGCCGGATTAAGGCTGCGTAAAGGCTCCGGCGCGGCGCTGCGACGCTAGCGCGCGACAGCGTTAATTTGCGCGTTTGGACCTTGCGCGCCGCCGGCTCCCGATGCAAATTCGCGCTCCTTTTTCGAAGCGGCGCAGGCCGCGCCTCCCGATACAAAAGTGGGAAACCGCCGCCCTGAGTCCGGCGCGGCGGGATAGTTTAGGAAACCTGAGGATGAAGGTCACCATCGAGCGCGCCGCTCTCCTGAAGGCGCTCAGCCACATTCACCGCATCGTCGAGCGGCGTAACACGATCCCGATCCTGTCCAACGTGCTGATCGAGGCGAAGGACGGCCAGCTCGAACTGAAAGCGACCGATCTCGACCTGGAAGCCACCGAAGTCGCCCCGGCGGATGTGGCGCAGGCCGGCGCCACCACCGTCTCGGCGCACATTTTCCACGACATCGTGCGCAAGCTCGCCGACGGCGCGCAGGTCAGCCTGGAGATCGCGCCCGACACGGGCCAGCTGCTGCTGCGCTCCGGCCGCTCGCGCTTCCACCTGCAGTGCCTGCCGGCGTCCGACTTCCCGGACCTGACTGCGGGCGAGTTCGCCCACAAGTTCGACCTGCCGGCGATAGAGTTGCGCCGGCTAATCGACAACGCGCAATTCGCGATCTCGACCGAGGAGACGCGCTACTATCTCAACGGCATCTATTTCCACACCGCCGAGTCCGACGGCAAGACGATGCTGCGCGCGGTGGCGACCGACGGCCACCGCCTCGCCCGCATCGAGACCCCCGCCCCGGCAGGCGCCGCGGGGATGCCCGGCGTGATCGCCCCGCGCAAGGCGGTCGGCGAGATCCTGAAGCTGCTGGAAGACCCCGCCAGCGACGTCACGATCGAGATCAGCCAGGTCAAGGCGCGCTTCCGCTTCGGCGACGTGACGCTGACGACCAAGCTGATCGACGGCACTTTCCCCGACTACAACCGCGTCATCCCGCTGCACAACGACAAGCGGCTGACGGTGGACAAGGAGCAGTTCCAGCGCGCCGTCGACCGCGTCTCGACGATCTCGTCCGAGCGCGGGCGGGCGATCAAGCTGTCGATCGGCGACGGCCGCATGACGCTCTCCGTCAACAACCCGGATTCCGGCTCGGCGACGGAGGAGATCGAGGTCGACTACGATTCCGCGCCGATGGATATTGGCTTCAACTCGCGCTACCTGCTGGAGATCGCGCAGCAGCTCTCCGGCGACACCGCGCTGATCAGGCTCGCCGACCCCGGCTCGCCGACCATCATCATGGACCGCGAGGGCGCGCAGGCGCTGTATGTGCTGATGCCGCTGCGGGTGTGAGCGCGGGCGCTGGCAATCGGGGAGCAATGTGACGAAAGAGACGACTCTCGTCATAATGATACTGGGCGTGATCGTATTTTTGGCGATAGAGGACCGCTTCAAGCGGCGCGCGACGGTTGGCCGAAGCAATTTGACGGGTGTGCAGATTTACGAGACGTACTTCAAAGACTTTGGCTATGTGAAAGACGATGTGCTGCAATTATGGTACGAAATAGCCGACGCTCTGGAAATCAAGGCGGGCTTGCTGCGCCCTCAAGACAGATTCGGGAAAGACGTCGGAGGCGGATTTGTACTCACCCCCGAATTGGATCTTCTCACCGAACTGGCGATAGAGCGAACAGAACGTCAGGGGCTGACAATCGATTTGGAAGCGATTGAAACTGTTGACGATTACGTGAAAATGTTCGCCCGCCGGCAAGCGCAAAACTGAGCAAAACAAAAAAGGCGGCCCTCCGGCCGCCTCTCTGCATCGACCGCGAGGGCGCGCAGGCGCTGTATGTGCTGATGCCGCTGCGGGTGTGAGGGGCGCTCTCAATCGGCGACGACCGCGTGGGCGCGCACCGGAAATGTGCCCATGCCCCTGATGCGCGGCGGCGGCGCGTTGAAGGTGAAGCCGCTGTCGGGTAGTTCGCCGAGTTGGGTCATGTGCTCGACGATGGGAATCCCGGCGCCGAGCAGGATCGTGTGCACGGGCCGAGCCTTGCCGCCGGTGTCGTCGATGTTGTGGGAGTCGATGCCGACCAGCGCGGCGCCCGCATCGCGCAGATAAGTCGCCGCGGCTTCGGTGAGGAACGGATGGCCGGTGAAATAGGCGTCCGTCCGCCAGTGGCGATCCCAGCCGGTGTGCACCAGCACCGCCATGCCTTTGACCGCTAGCTGCGCGAACGCCTCCGCCCCGATGGCGGGGCCTTCGCAGCGCACCACCAGGCCCGGTAACTGCGTCACCGCGCTCAGAGGCGTGCAGCAGAGATCGGCGCCGTCGGCGTAGCGATGGAACGGCGTGTCGAGGTAAGTGCCGGTGTTCGACACCATCTCGATCTTGCCGATCTGAAACGTCGTGTCTCCCGCATAGAGGCCCTTGGAGGCTTCGCGCGAAAGATAGTCGCAGATGAACGGCCCCGGCAGCCCCTTGTAGGTGACCATGCCCGCTTCGATCGTATGGTTCAATTCAACGAGCTTCGGCATAGCGCATTCTCCTCGATGTCGGCGCCAGGGCAGACTAACAAAAAAGGCGGCCCGCAGGCCGCCTCTGTCCCCCAAAACCAGAACCCTCAGCGCGAGTAGAACTCGATCACCTGGTTCGGCTCCATGTGGGTCGGGTACGGCACTTCCGACAGGCCGGGGATGCGGGTCATCTTCGCCGTGCCGTGGCCGTTGTCGACCTCCAGGTAATCCGGCGTATCGCGCTCGGCGAGGCTCTGCGCCTCCAGCACGATGACGAGCTGGCGCGAGGATTCCTTGATCTGCACGGTGTCGCCGACCTTGACCTGGAACGAGGCGATGTTGACGCGCCGTCCGTTGACCGAGACGTGGCCGTGGTTGATGAACTGACGGGCGGCGAACACCGTCGGCACGAATTTCGCGCGGTAGACCACCGCGTCGAGCCGGCGCTCCAGCAGGCCGATCAGGTTGGCGGAGCTGTCGCCCTTCATGCGGATCGCTTCCACATAGTACTTGTGGAACTGCCGCTCGGTGATGTTGCCGTAATAACCTTTAAGCTTCTGCTTGGCCTTGAGCTGGGTGCCGAAATCGGTCGCCTTGCCCTTGCGGCGCTGGCCGTGCTGGCCGGGGCCGTATTCGCGCTTGTTGAACGGCGAACGGGGGCGGCCCCAGATGTTCTCGCCCATGCGGCGATCGATTTTATATTTGGCGTTTGCGCGCTTCGACATCGCGGTTCCTCTTATAAGTCAGGAACGCGCCCTCCTGTGCGGGTTACCCCGCCGACAGGGCTTCGCCGAGCAAGGCGAGTCCCACGGGTGCGTAAAACGCCGAACGCGCGCTCATTTGCGAAAGAGCGCGTCCGACGACGCGGCTGTTAGCGAGGCGTCGCGGAAATGTCAAACGCCGCCGGCTGACGCCGGGCCCTACCGAATCCGGCTGCGCATCAGCGCGCGCCGCGCCTCGCCGACGACCGGCCGCGGAACCTCCCCGCGGCGCAGGAATGACCTGACCGGCGGGCGGTAGTTCGCCGGCCTGGGGTCGCCGCACAGACCATAATCGAGACGCCACGGCAGGCCCTGCATCTTGAGGAACGCCTGCATGCACGCCCAGGCGTCGCGCAGCGCGCCATGGCGCACGCCGCGCACGAGCCCCAGCCGGGCGGCGATCGCCTCCAGGGTCGCCGGCGACTGGCCGCGCGAGCGATGGCTCCACATGGCGTACTGGCTCGGCAAATCGAGATCGGGCGCCCCGGCGCGGGCGAACACGTCGCTCAGGAAGCGAAGCTCGAAGGCGGCGTTGGCGACCACGAGATCGACGTCGTCGAACCAATGGCGCAGCGGCTTCGCGTAGTCGTCGAACTTGTCCTGCAGCGAAAGCTCGCTGTCGCTGTAGCCGTGCTCCCAGGCGGCGGCTTTGCTGCATTCGCAATCCGGATTGAACACGAGGTGCAGCAGGGTGATTTCGCCCGGCGCGTCGAGTTTCAGCTTGACGCCGCCGAAGCTCACCAGCCGGTCGGTCGATCCTATCCCGGTGGTTTCGAGGTCGAAAAACGCGATCGTGCGGGCCTGCAATCGCTCCGGCTGGGATTTCGACAGAGCGTAAAGCGCAGAGAGGGGAGTCCGGTTCATCGGTTCGGTCCGGTTGTGGGATTGTTGCGGCTGATTTCGCCGCTCTAACGCTCCGGGTCCGGCAGGGCGCCGAACACCGCTACGACCGCATGCTGCAGGCGCGACAGGCGGCTCGACCGGGACTCCACACGTGACGTTTCCAAGGCTTAGCCGTCGCCAACCCAGCGTCATACGCAAGTCCAAATCGCAACTCACCGCAATCTGACGCAACGTCATGCAACTTACAGCAATAGTGATGGAAGTAAAGCGGGTGTTGCATGATTGTTGTCCACTGTTGCAAAAAAGTTGCATCGACTTGCTTCACGAGTCGCCGCCGGCGCCGGCGCGGCGACGAGAGGCGGGGACAACTGCGCCCGCCGTCTCGACCCGCCCCCTCGCCGGGCCTAAACCCGCCGCATGGACCGCTCGATTCTGAAAGCCGTCGGCTTCGTTCACGCTCACGTGCACAGCGCCTACTCGCTGCGCGAGGGCGCGATATCCGTCGAGACGCTGGTCAAGCGCGCCAAGGCCGACGACCAGCCCGCGATCGCCATCACCGACACGAACAATCTGTTCGCTGCGCTGGAGTTCTCGGAGAAGGCGGCCAAGGCCGGCGTGCAGCCGCTGATCGGCGCTGGCCTCACGCTCGATTTCGCCGACGCCCCCGCCGGCCGGCTCTCGACCCTGGCGCGCGCCCCCATCGTGCTGCTGGCGCAGAGCGAGCGCGGCTACATGAACCTGATGCGCCTCGTCTCCGCCGTCTGGCTCGATCCGCAGGACGGCGACGAGGCGCACGTGCGCTACGACGCGCTCGGGGACGTCGACGGCCTCATCGCGCTGACCGGCGGCGCGTCCGGCGCGATCGACCGGCTCATCAGCGCCGGCGCCGACGATCTCGCCCGCGCCCGGCTGGAACGGTTGCAGACGAGCTTCGGCGAGCGCCTCTATGTCGAGTTGCAGCGCCACGACTCCGAGCGCCGCAACGAGCCCGCCCTGATCGACCTCGCCTACGGCATGGGTCTGCCGCTGGTGGCGACCAACGAGCCCTTTTTCGCCGCGGCCAGCGATTTCGAGGCGCAGGACGCACTGCTGTGCATCGCCGAGGGCGCGCTGATCACCACCGAACAGCGCCGCCGCCTGACCCCCGAGCACCGGCTGAAGACCCGCGCCGAAATGGTCCAGCTGTTCGAGGATGTGCCCGAGGCGACCGACAACAGCGTCGAGATCGCGCTGCGCTGCGCCTATCGCCCGCGCACCCGCAAGCCGATCCTGCCGCGCTTCTCGCTCCCCGGCCAGGAGGCGGTGGACGAGGAGGCGGAGCTGCGCAAGCAGGCGGCCGAGGGCCTCGAAAACCTGATGGCCCGCTACGGCGTCGCGCCCGGCTTCACCCAGGACGACTACCGCCAGCGGCTCGATTTCGAACTTTCCGTCATCGCGCGGATGAAGTTCCCCGGCTATTTCCTCATCGTCTCCGACTTCATCAAATGGGCCAAGGCGCACGACATCCCCGTCGGCCCCGGCCGCGGCTCCGGCGCCGGCTCGCTGGTGGCCTATTCGCTCACGATCACCGACCTCGACCCGATCCGCTTCGGCCTGCTGTTCGAGCGTTTCTTGAACCCCGAGCGCGTGTCGATGCCGGACTTCGACGTCGACTTCTGCCAGGAGCGGCGCGACGAGGTGATCGCCTATGTGCGCGACCGCTACGGCGCCGACCGCGTGGCGCAGATCATCACCTTCGGCTCGTTCCTCGCCCGCGGCGTGCTGCGCAACGTCGGCCGCGTGCTGGAGATGCCGCTAGGCCAGGTCGACCGGCTCGCCAAGCTGGTGCCGCAGAACCCGGCCAAGCCGGTGTCGCTTAAGGACGCCGTGCGCGACGAGCCCAAGCTGCAGGAGGCCGCCGCCAGCGACCCCAAAGTCGCACAGATGCTCGCCATAGCGGAAAAGCTGGAGGGGCTGCTGTCGAACGCCTCGACCCACGCCGCGGGCGTCGTCATCGGCGACCGGCCGCTGACCGAGCTGGTGCCGCTCTACAAGGACCCGAAGTCCGACATGCCGGCGACCCAGTTCAACATGAAATGGGTCGAGCCCGCGGGGCTGGTCAAGTTCGATTTCCTCGGCCTCAAGACGATGACGGTGCTGCGCCACGCGCAGAAGCTGGTCGCGCGCAAGGGCGTGCAGATCGAGTTGGGCGCCATCCCGCTCGACGACAAGCTGACCTACGAGATGCTCGGCCGCGGCGAGACGGTCGGCGTGTTCCAGGTGGAAAGCGCGGGCATGAGGAAAGCGCTGGTCGAGATGCGCGCCGACCGGTTCGAGGACATCATCGCCCTGGTGGCGCTGTATCGCCCCGGCCCGATGGCCAACATCCCGACCTATTGCGCGCGAAAGCTCGGCCGCGAAGTCCCCGAGTACATGCACGAGAAGGTCGAGCCCGTGCTGAAGGAGACCTTCGGCGTCATCATCTATCAGGAACAGGTGATGCAGATCGCGCAGATCCTGTCGGGCTATTCGCTCGGCGAGGCCGATATGTTGCGTCGCGCGATGGGCAAGAAGATCAAGTCCGAGATGGACGCGCAGCGCGCCCGCTTCGTGACTGGCTGCACCGAGCGCGGGATCGACAAGCCCAAGGCCGACGAGATCTTCGACTTGCTGGCCAAATTCGCCGACTACGGCTTCAACAAGAGCCACGCGGCGGCCTATGCGCTGATCTCCTACTGGACAGCGTGGTTCAAGGCCAACCATGCGGCGGAATTCCTCGCCGCCTCGATGACGCTCGACAAAGGCGCCACCGACAAGCTCGCCGAATTCCGCTCCGACGCGCGCCGCCTCGGCATCCGCGTCGCGCCGCCGAACGTCAACCGCTCCGGCGCCGATTTCGACGTGCGCTATGACGCCCCGGGCGTACCCACGGAACGCCCGGCCGAAGGCGCGACGATCCTCTACGCGCTCGGCGCCATCAAAGGCGTCGGCGACGCGCAGGCGCGCGCGCTGGCGGGCGCCCGCGCCGATGGCGGCGCCTTCCGCTCGCTCAGCGATTTCGCCCGCCGCATCGACCACAAGCACGTCAACAAGAAGGCGCTGGAGTGCCTCGCCAACGCCGGCGCGTTCGACGAGGTCGAGCCCGACCGCGCCATCGCCTTCGCGGCGATCGAGCCGATGCTGGCGATGAGCCAGCGCCGCGCCGAGGAGCGCGCGTTCGGTCAGGTCGCGCTGTTCGGCGAGACCGACGCCGCGCCGCTGAAGCTGAAGGCGACGCCCTGGTCGCTCAGCGACAGACTGCAGCGCGAGTTCGACGCCATCGGCTTCTTCCTTTCCGGCCATCCGCTGGAGGCGCACGAGGCGGTCATCAAGTCGATGGGCGCGATCCGCTGGACCGAGTTCGTCGCCCGCGTTCGCGCCGGCGAGACGACGCGGCGGCTGGCGGCCAACGTGCTCGACCGCCTGGAGCGGCGCACCAAGATGGGCAAGAAGATGGGCATCATCCAACTCTCCGACCCGTCCGGCCAGTACGAGGCGATCCTGTTCGAGGAGGGCCTCGCGCAGTACCGCGACCTGTTGGAGAAGGGCGCCGACCTCATCGTCACGCTCAACGCGCGGCTCGAAGGCGAGGACGTCAGGGCGCAGATCGTCCACGCCGAGCGGCTGGCGGAAGCCGCGGCGCGCAGCCACAAGGGCCTGCGCGTGTTCCTGCGCGACGAAGCGCCGCTGGCCTCGATCGCCGAGCGGCTGCGGGCGAAGGGCGACGGCGAGGTCTCGCTGGTCGTGCTGCTCGGTCCCGACGCCGGCGAGGTCGAGGTGAAGCTGCCGGGCCGCTATGCGGTGACCGGCGCGCTCGCCGGCGCGCTCAAGGCGGTGGCCGGCGTCGTGCAGGTCGAGCACGTGTGACGCCAGCCGCCGACAATCAAGCCGCGTTGTTTCTCACGCCGCTCGGCGTATCGCCGAAGCGCACGCGGAAGCAGCGGTTGAAGTGCGAGAGATCGACGAAGCCCGCAGCGTAGGCGATCTGCGAGATGGCCTCAGTGTCGAGGCGAGGGTCGCGCAATCGCCGCAGCGCCTCAAGCAGCCGCTGTTCCAGCACATAGGCCGAGAAGGTCGTCCCTTCCGCTTCAAACAGCATCTGCACCGTCCGGCCGGAGATTGCGAGACGCCTACCAACTTTATCTGCGTTCAAGCCGGATTCGGCGAGATGATGCAGGACATAAGCTTTGGCGAGGCGCAGACGTGCGGCGCGCCTGCCCCGCGGCTGCGCTTCATCCGCCGCGCGCGCCAGGTCTCGCTCGGCGACCCGCGCCAGGTTGGTAAAGGGCTGGTTCATCGGAAGATTGCTCGAAACAGAAATTTCGGGGCGCGCGCGAGTCGGCGTCGGCGATCTCGGCGCAAGGGGACGGGACGGCTTCGGTCCCGACGTAAGAACACCCGCAAATAAGGCGCATAAGTCCCATGGTTCTTTTCCCGAATGAGGCGACGCTCAGTCAACGGACGGAGCAACAACGCGCGACCGCAGCCAGGCGGTCAGTCTGACAGCCAAGATACCCGAGCCGCCAGCGCCGCGCCAGCGCACAGACTTCGGCCATGTTATTATTTATGGCAGGCATTTGCGGCCTCGGCGTTGATGGTTCATCCGTCGCGCCCGTCTGGCGAACGAGGCCCGCGCAATCATGCTGCTCAACGTGGCCGCCAAGCGCTCCGGCGGCGACGACGCCGCGCATTCGCCGCCGCTTTTCGCGCTGCGCCTAGTTTTTTCGCTCTCAGCCGTTCCCGCCGTTCCGGCGCCGGCTTAGAGACGCGGGCTGTCGTTCGGTTTGCTTTGTTTCGAACACGCGATCCAACAAGGAGCCATCGATGAGAGCGATGGGATTGATGAGCGGTCTCGGCGCCTGGCTGGCGCCGGCGCAGGCCACGGAAGACGCGAGCGCCGCCTGCAAAGCCGTCGAGGCGAGCTACGCGGCCGCCGTCGCCAACGGCGATCGCGCCGACGTGGTCGCGCTGTCGTACGGGCTGGCGCCCTCCCAATAACCGCGCGCGACCTGTCGATCCCATGCGCGCGCTTGCAACCAAGTCTTGCGCTCGCGCGCTTGCAACAAAGAAAGGAGTCACGTCATGCAAAGACCGACTTTCACGCTCGTGGCTTGGCTGTTCGCGCTCCCTCTGGCCGCCGCGGAGCCGCCGGGAGACGGCGAGGACCGCGTCACGGTCGATTTCGTCGTCACGTCGATCTCGCCGCTCGGCCCCGCGAACAGGGACGATCCGACGGCCGCGCGGGTCGAATTCGCCGGCGTCTCGCACAACGACGCGGGCGGCGCGATGTTCGATCGGCTTGGCGTGCGTTGCGTCGGAACCTTCCAAGCCGGCGCCAGCCGCGGAGATTGCGCGGCGACCGACCGCGACGGCGACGCCCTCCGCCTGACCTACCGATCCCCGGATGACGCGGGCGCCACGAGCGCGGTCATCGTCGGCGGAACCGGCAAATTCGCCGGCCTGAGCGGACGCTTTGAAGGCGCCAGCGCGGCGATCCCAGCCGATCCCGGTCTGCCGCTGTTCGTCACGCGGCAGAGAGTCAGCTGGAAGCGGTCGCGCGAGCCGGCTCGCGTCGGTTCCGCTTCACGATATTAACTCCGTGGAATGCAAAGACAGACGGCGGCGAGGGAGCTCGCCGCCGTCGCCAATGTCGTCGGACCTCACCCCCCGATGCAGGTATCGACGTTCTTGGGCGTGCAGACGTCGAGGCCGGTATAGGTCGGGTCCTTCGGCGCCGCCTTGCCTTCCTTCATATCCTTGAGGAAATACATCGTCTTGTAGCCCATCTCGAACGGCCGTTGGCCGACCTGCCCCGCCGACAGCCCCTTCTTCATCAGGTCGATCTGAACCGGAAGCGTGTCGGCGACCACCAGCGCGAGCGCCCCGGAGGCGATCTTCTCCTTGTACTTGTTGGCGATCCTCTCATAGGCGTCGGGCAGGAACTGCGGGAAGCCGCCGGTCGGCGTGAACGCGTCGAGGTTGGGATATTTGGCGAGAATATCCTCCATCTGCTGGTTGGCGCGGGAGAAATCGTCGTCGGTATAGAGCGGGCAGCCGGCCGCCTCGGTCCAGCCGTTCTGGCCGGACAGGCGGTCGCCGGGCGCTTCCGCGCTCGCCTTGCCGGCCAGCGTATCGCGGATGCCCTGCATGCGCTCGTTGTGGTTGGCCGCCGCCGCGCCGCCCGACTGGATGCAGATCACGCCGCCCTTCGGCTTGATCTGCTGCACGATCTTCGCGATATTGACGCCGATCTCGTAATTGTGCGTGCCGACATAGGCCGCGCGTTCGCCCTTGTCCGCCGGCAGCAGATCCGAGTCCCACGTCAGCACCGGGATTTTCTTCCCCGCCGCGCCCTGCAGCGCATTGGCCATCGCCGGCGCGTTGGCGGGCGAGACGGCGATGCCGTCGACGCCCTTGGTGATGAGGTCGGCGACGATCTGCGCCTCCTCGTCGCCGCCGCCGTGCTCGCCGGGGCCGATGTAGAGGCATTTGACCGCGCCGTTCAGCTCCTTCTCGGCCTTCTTGCAACCGGCTAGCGCCTGATCGAAAAACGGATTGTTGGTGTTCTTCGGCACCAGCGCGAAAGTGTAGGGGTTGGCGGCGTGCGCCGCGCTTAGGCCCAGCGCTCCAACCGCAACGGCGCCCGCCAGCAAAGCTTTCAACATGCTGTTACCTCCCTTGTTTGACGCGTTTATTCGCGTCGCGCTCCCCGGACTTTTCCGAGGTAGACGGCGGCGATGAGGAACGCTCCGACGAACGTCCCTTGCCAGTTGGAGTCGACGCCCTCCATCAGGAGCGCGTTGCGGATGGTGAAGATCAGCGCCGCGCCGATGAACGCGCCATAGGCGCTGGCCTCGCCGCCCATCAGATTGGCGCCGCCGATGACAGCCGCTGAGATCGCCAGCAATTCGTAAGTCGCGCCGAGCGCATTGATCGCTGAGCCCGACCAACCGACATTGAGGATCGCCGCAAAGGACGCCGCCAGCCCCGAGACGACATAGACCTGCACCTTGATCACCTTCACCGGCACGCCGGTCAGCAGCGCCGCCTGCTCATTGCCGCCGATGGCGAGCACATGGCGCCCCCAGGCCGTCATTTTATAGACGGCGGCGAGGATGAGCATCAGCACGACGAGAAACAGCAGCGGAAACGACAGCTCGTAGCCTTCCGCGAACTGCACCGCCCCGCCGCCGAGATATTTGAACGCCGGCCCGCTCGGCCCGAATTTGTACAGCATCCGGTTGCCCGACAGCACCACCGCGACCGAGCGCGCAATCGACAGCATGCCGAGCGTCGTCACGAACGGCGACAGCCCGACATAGGCGATCACGAGGCCGTTGATGAGGCCCGTCACGCCCCCCGCAAACAGCCCGACCGCCACCGCCGCCCACCAGGGATAACCCGCCTCCAGCGTCAACCCGCATGAGACCGCAGTCAGCCCCATGATCGAGCCGACCGACAAATCTATGCCGCCGGTGGCGATGACCACCGTCATCCCCAGCGCCATGATGCCGATGAAGGAGAAATTGCGCGTGATGTTGTAGAAATTCTCCGGCGTCGCGAACGAGGCCGGCTGCAGATAGCTCATGATCGCGCACATGATCGCGAGCGCGATCGTCACCCAGAACGATTGCGCGCCGATCAGCCGCTGGAACGCCGTCTGCGTCTGCAGCCCCAGGATCGACTCGATGCCGACGTTCGCGCCGGAAGCGTTCTGCGTCATGATCCCCTCACGCCGCCGCGATGGCGCCGGTGATGAGCCCCGTCACTTCCTCGGGACTTGACTGTTTGATCGGCTTGTCGGCGACCTTGGTTCCCCGCCGCAGCACCGCGACCCGGTCGCACACCGTGAACACGTCGGGCATGCGGTGGCTGATCAGGATGATCGCCATGCCGGAATCGCGCAGCCGCTTGATCAGGTCGAGCACTTCCGCCACCTGCCTGACCGAGATCGCCGCGGTTGGCTCGTCCATCAGCACCATCTGTGCTTTCGACAGCCGCGTGCGCGCGATGGCGACCGCCTGCCGCTGGCCGCCCGACATCTGCCGCACGAGGTCGCGCGGCCGCGTCTCCGACTTCAGCTCCATGAACAACTCGCCGGCGCGCCGCGCCATCGCCGTGTGATCGAGCACGCGGAACGGCCATACCCCGCGCTTGATCTCGCGGCCGAGAAACACGTTGGCCGCGGCGGAGAGATTGTTGCACAGCGCGAGGTCCTGATAGACTACCTCGACGCCCTTGGCGCGGCTCTCCGCCGGCTTGGAGAAATGCTCCTCCACGCCGCCAATCAGCAACTCTCCGTGAGTGGGCGGGTAATTGCCGGCGATGACGCGCACCAGCGTCGACTTGCCGGCGCCGTTGTCGCCCATCAGGCCCAGCACTTCGCCAGCGTCGAGGGTAAGGTTGACGTCGGTCAACGCATGGATCGCGCCGAAGTATTTGGAGACGTGACGCAGCTCCAGAACCCGCAAGGCGTTTCCTCCAGGGGTTTCGGCGGTTGTCCCGCTCGTTCGCCCTCTGACATGCCAGTCTTGCGTGATTTGCCGTTCACGGGCAAGCCCAAAGTTTACCTTCCCGCGCGCGCCCGGGCGTGCGCCAAACCCGCGCCGCCCAACGCCAGCGATAGCCGGGCGGCACGCCGGCATTGACCAGCGTCAGGCTGGCGACCTGCTCCGGGTGGGCGAGCGCCCAGCACAGGCCCCAGGCGACGCCGAAATCGTGGCGCACCAGATGCGCGCGCCGCACGCCCAGACGCTGCGGCAACGCCGTCAGATGCCGGGTATAGCCGGGCGCGGAATAGTCGAACCGCTCCGGCTTGGCCGCGTCGCCGAAACCCGGCATGTCGGGCGCGACGAGGCGCGGAAACGACCGGCGTCGCGACGCCGCCGATGTCGAGGACGGCTCGCTGCAGCATGGCCCGCCTCCTTAGCGCGCCGGCGCGAGGCGAACACGCCCTTCGCGCCCGAAATCGTTTAAGCGCGCGGCCCGATCCGCTACAAGGTATAAGGAGACGCATTCGGGAGAGACTCATGCGGCAGACCTGGCGTTGGTTCGGTCCGGACGATCCCGTCACCCTGACGATGATCGCCGAGGCGGGCGCGGCCGGCGTCGTCACCGCGCTGCCCCGCCACAATCGCGGCCAAATCTGGCCGCTCGGCGAGATCGAGAACCGCCGCGCCCAGATCCAGGCTGCGGGGCTGACGTTCGACGTCGTCGAGAGCATCGGCGTCGGCGAAGAGATCAAGACCCGGGCCGGCGCCTGGCGGCTGCGGATCGACAATTACAAGCAGTCGCTGCGCAATTGCGCCCGCGCCGGGGTAAAAGTGTTCTGCTACAATTTCATGGCGATCACCGACTGGACTCGCACCGATCTGATGTGGCCGCTGCCCCGCGGCGGTTACGCCCTGCGCTTCGACGCGGTCGATTTCGCCGCCTACGATCTGTTCCTGCTGGAGCGCAAGGGGGCGGACAAGGACTACCCGCCGGAGCGGATCGCCGCCGCCCGCAAGCGGCTGGAGAAACTCTCCCCCGACCGCCGCGCCGACCTCGAACGCACGCTGATCGACTGGCTGCCTGCGCGCGACGTCTCCTACGACCGCGCCAGCTTCCGCGAGGCGCTGAAACATTACGCCGGGATCGGCGCCGAGGATATGCGCGCCAACCTGATCGCCTTCGTCGCCGAGATCACGCAAGTCGCCGAAGAGGAAGGCGTGCGGCTCGCCATCCACCCCGACGACCCCGCCTTCCCGATCTTCGGGCTGCCGCGCGTGATGTCGACGGCCGCGGACGTGCGCAAACTGTTCGAGGCGGTTCCCTCGCCGGCCTGCGGCCTCACCTTCTGCGCCGGCTCGTTCGGCTCCAACGCCGCCAACGATCTCAAGGCGATGGTCGCCGAGTTCGCCCCGCGCATCCATTTCGCGCATCTGCGCAGCGTCAAGCGCGAGCCCGACGGCTCCTTTTGTGAGGCCGATCACCTCGGCGGCGACGGCGACCTGATCACGCTGGTCGCCATGCTGATGAGCGAGGAGACGCGCCGCCGCGACACCGGCCGCGCCGACGCGGAAATCCCGATGCGTCCCGACCACGGCCACCTGATCGGCGACGACGACCCGAACCGCTCCAACCCCGGCTATTCCTACACCGGCCGGCTGAAAGGTCTGGCCGAGTTGCGCGGCGTGATGGGCGCCGTCGAGGCGTTCCGCTCAGGGCGCTTGAGCTGAGCCTAAGCGAACAGCGACGGCAGGTCGAGCGAGGCGACGAGCCGCCATTCGCAGGGTCGCGGCTGGGCCGCCTCGCATTCGCTTTTGGCGTAGTGTAGCGCGTCGGCGCGGCTGATGAAGATCGCGCCGCAGACGCCCTCGGCGTCGCACACGATCCAGAGCCCGTCGCAGCTTGGCCCGATCAGCAGGCTGAGGCCGTGCGGACTCGGTTGCGGGATGTCGCTCATGGCTTTCGTCTCGGCGGCGCCTGAACCTAAGGTCAAGCGGCCTGATGCGGCGAGGCTTAAGCCGAAACAGGGTAAAGATTCGCTACGCATTCGGGGCTGCGAGATAAAGCAGACGTAAACGATTTCAGGCCCTCGTCGTCCCCGCGAAAGCTAACAACCCAGGGGAAGCGCAGGTCGTCCGGCCGCTGAATTCTTAGCTTTCGCGGGCATGACTGGACTACCCCTCCACCCGCTCGCCGCCGAACCAGACCCCGCGCAACTCCAACCCCTCGCCCAGCCAGACCAGATCCGCCCGCGCTCCGGGCGCCAGCACCCCGTGTCGCCGCTCCACCCGCAACAGCCGCGCCGGGGTCGACGTCGCCATCTTCAGCGCGTCGGCGAGCGGCGCGTCCCAGGCGCGCACGGCGAAGCGCACTGCGTCGTGCATGGTGATGACCGCCCCCGCCAGCGTGCCGTCGTCGAGCGTCAGGCTAGCCCCCCGCCGCTCGACCCGCCTGCCGCCGAGTTCGTAGACGTCAGGCCCGCCCGCCGCGGGCGGCATGGCGTCGGAGATCAGCGTCAGCCGCGAGGCGCCCTTCAGCCGATAGGCGAGCCGCCCGGCGAGCGCTTCGACATGCAGCCCGTCGGCGATCAAGCCGGCGAAGATGCGCTCGTCCGCCAGCGCCGCGCCGACCACGCCCGGCGCGCGCGAAGTCAGCGGGCTCATCGCGTTGTAGAGATGCGTCACGCAACGCACGCCCGCGTCGAAACAGGCGCGCGCCTCTTGCGCGGTCGCCTGCGAATGGCCGAGGCTGACGACGATCCCGCTCGCCGCAAGCTTAGCCGTCAGCTCCAGCGAAACAGACGTCGGCGCCAGCGTCACCGCGCAGGGGCGCGCCGCGATCAGCGCGTCCGCGTCGGCTTGCGTCATCGCCCGGATATGCTGAACCGGATGCGCGCCCTTGCGCCTGGGGTCGATGAACGGCCCCTCGACATGCACGCCGAGCGAGCCCGGAACTTCGGCACGACCGGCCTCCAGCGCCGCGTCCAGCACCTCGGCCGCGTCGGTGATGACGGTAGGCGCCAGCGCCGTGGTGCCGAACCGGCGATGCGCCGCGGCGATGACGCGGATCGTCTCGGGCGTCGGCGCATCGTTGAACAGGAAGCCGCCGCCGCCGTTGACCTGCCAGTCGACGAACCCCGGCGCCAACACCCCGCCGCCGAGATCGATGGCATCGCCGATCGGCCGCTCATGGTAAGGCATGATCGCGAGAATCTGCCCGTAGTCGCGCGAGACGACGAGCGCATGATCGTCGCGGAAGCGGTCGCCGTCGAACAAGCGGGCGCCGATGAAGATTTGCATCAGCGCGTCTCCGTCACCTTGGTCAGGTTGCGCGGCAGGTCGGGATTGCGCCCGAGCGCCCGCGCCGAAGCATCGCACAACGAATAGAAACGGTGGATCATCGTCACCGGCGCCAGCAGCGGATGGCCGGCGTCCGCGGCCCCGAGCCGGTGTGAGCCGTCCTTGGCCCCCGCCTCGACGACGATCACCCGCGCCCCGAGGTCCGCGAAATGCGCCAAAGCCGCGGCGAAACCTTGCCGCCCCTCGTCGAGCGGCGGAAAGCCGACGATCAGAAAGCCCGGCCGCACGATCTCGGCGGGCCCGTGCATCACCTCGGCCGACGAGAACGCCTCGGCGTGCAGCCCGCAGGTCTCCTTCAGCTTCAGAGCCGCCTCTGCGGCCATCGCGTAGGTCGGGCCGCGCCCGAGCACGAAGGCCGATTGCGCCTCAACGATGGCGTCGACAAGCTGCGCGCGCGGCGCGCGGGTCGGCGCGAGCGCCCGCGGCAAATTTTGCACCGCCTGCGCCAGCGCCTCGTCCTGGCCCCAGGCGGCGACCAGCGCTGCGCTCGCCGCCAGCGCCGCGATCATCGACTTGGTCGCCGCGACCGAGATCTCTTCGCCCGCCGCGAGCGCCAGCAGCACCTCGGCGTTTTGCGCCAGCGGCGAGGCGACGTCGTTGACCAGCGCCAGCGTCAGCGCCCCGCCCGCCTTCGCCGCCGCCTGCGCCGCGACGATGTCGGGGCTTTGGCCCGATTGCGAGATCGACACGGCGAGCGCGCGCGGGAGCTTCAGCGGCGCGTGGTACAGCGAGGCGATCGACGGCCCGATCGAGGCGCACGGCAGCCCGACGACGATCTCCAGCGCGTATTTGAGATAGAGCGCGCAGTGGTCGGAGCTGCCGCGCGCATTGGTGACGACGACGGCGGGATCGAGCGCGCGCAGCCGTTCGCCGAGCGCACGGAAATCGTTGCGCTCCAGGCAGTTCGCGACCGCCGCGCCGCTTTGGTCGATCTCCATGGCCATCAAAGTCATGCGCGTCCTCGTGCGTTTCGCGCCGGCGTCACCTCGGAGACGAACTCGTAGGTGTCCGAGCGATAATACGAACGCGTGAACTCGACGCCGCGCCCGTCGGCGAGATACGCGATTCGCTGGATATAGAGCACCGGCGACCCCGAGGGCACGCCGAGCAGCGCGGCGTCCTCGTCGCACAGCAGCACCGCGCGCAGCCGCTGCAGTCCCCGCATCGGCGTATGGCCGGCCGCGGCGAAGGCGTCGTAGAGCGAATCGCCGATCTCCTCCGGCAGGAAGCGCGCCGGCGCGGCGGTGTGTTCGATCGCCATCGGCACGTCGTCGGCGAGCCTGAGCCGCGACAGCCGTACGACGCTCTCCTCCGGCCCGATGCCGAGCGACGTCATCTCCTCCGGCGAGGGCAGGAACACGCCGCGGTCGAGAATGCGCGAACTCGGCGCAAATCCGCGCAGCCGCATCAGTTCCGAGAACCCGACCAGGCGCGAGAACTGTTGATCCACCTTCGGCGAGGCGCGGCGGATGAACGTGCCCGCCCCCTGCCGCTGCGCCAGCGCGCCCTCCTCGACCAGAGCGGCCAGCGCCCGCCGCAGCGTCGCGCGCGAAACGCCAAAGGTCTGGCAAAGCTCGCGCTCGCCCGGTAGCGCCAGCGCCTGCGCGAAGCGTCCGCTGGTAATCTCGCGCCGCAGTTCCTCCGCCACCGCGCGGAAGCGGACGGGAACCGCGCTCAACGCAGCGTCCCGCCGACCAGCGCAATGGCGCCGTCGGTCGGATCGAACGCCGGCGTCACGATCCGCGCGGCGACTTCAGGGTCAAGATAGGGCCGCAGCGCTTCGCCCAAGCCGCCGACCATGGCGACGCGCGGCGCCCCGAGCGCCTCGACCCGGCGCACCAGCGCGGCGACGGCGGCCGCCGCCCCGCCGACCAATCCGCGCGCCAGCGCATCGCCCGCTTCCGCCGCTCGCAGCGTCAGCGGCGCGAACTCGCCGTAGTCGCGCGGCGTCGCGCTCGCGGCCCAATGCAGCATCGCCAGCGGATCGGCGAAGCGCGCGCGAATCTGTCGGGTGAGATCGCTCTCCGGCCCCAGCCCGTCCGCCGCGCGCATCGCCGCCCGCGCGGCTTCGTAGCCCAGTCGCGCCGCCGACCCGTCGTCACCGAGATGGAAGCCGCGCCCGCCGACGATGGTCTCGGCGCCGCCGACGCGCGCGATCCCCGCCGAGCCGGTGCCGACGATGACGAGCCCGCCATCGGCCCCGCCATGCGCGCCCAGGCATGCGGCTACCGCATCGTTGACCACGCGCGCCTCAGCGAAATCCGCGAAGGCCGCCGCGAACTGCGCCGCCTCCTGCGCGCTGCCGACGCCGGCGACGCCGAGGCCCAGTCTGACGCGACTGGTATCACCTAACGTCAGCCCGGCGCGCGCCAGAGTTTCCTCGACGACGCCGCGCGCGACCGCGACCGCGCGCTCGAAATTGACGTAAGGATTGGCCGCCGGCCCTTCCGCCTCGGCCAGAGAGGCGCCGTCAGGCCCCCGCAAACGTGCGCGACACCGTGTCGCGCCGGCGTCGACGCCGAGATACAGCGGGTCCCGCCCGTCGCCCATGTTCGCTCCTCGCGAGCCGCAGCCGATTTCCGCGCCGTCGCCCCTGGACAAGTGGTATACATTCTGTTTAGGATCGTGGCAAGTGGTCTATACCACTGCGGCCCCCGCGGTCGCTTAGGAGGGAGAAACGAATGCAGCGTTCAATCAAGCGCCTCGGCGTCGCCGGCGCCGTCCTGCTCGCGGCGGCTGGCGTTGCGTCGGCTGGAACCATCAAGATCGAGAGCTGGCGCAACGACGACGCCGACATCTGGAATTCGCAGATCATCCCCGCCTTCAACAAGCATCATCCCGACATCACCATCGAGTTCTCCCCCTCCGCGCCGACCGAATATAACGCCGCGCTCAACGCGCGCCTGGCGGGCGGAACCGCCGGCGACCTCATCACCTGCCGGCCGTTCGACGTCTCGCTGGAGATGTACAAGAAGAAGCAGCTCGTCGCGCTCAACGACCTGCCCGGCATGAAGAATTTTTCCGATGTCGCCAAATCCGCGTGGCGCACCGACGACGGCAAGGACACGTTCTGCGTGCCGATGGCCTCCGTCATCCACGGCTTCATCTACAACAGGGACGCGTTGAAGAAGGTCGGCGCCGCCGAGCCCAAGACGATGGCGGAGTTCCACGCGCTTCTCGACAAGCTGAAGGCGGACGGGACCTATACGCCCATCGTGATGGGCACCGCCGACCAGTGGGAGGCCGCGACCATGGGCTTCCAGAACATCGGCCCCAACTACTGGCAGGGCGAAAAGGGCCGCGAGGGCCTGATCAAGGGAACGGAGAAATTCACCGACCCGCAGTACGTCGCGGTGTTTAAGGAGCTGGCGAGCTGGGCGCCTTATATGGGCAACGGCTATCAGGCGCAGAAATACGCCGACAGCCAGAACCTGTTCTCGCTCGGCAAGGGCGCGATCTATCCCGCCGGCTCCTGGGACATCGCGACGTTCCGGGCGAGCGCGACCTTCCCGATGGGCGTGTTCGCGCCGCCGCTCCCTGACGGGGCGAAGGACTGCTACATTTCCGACCACACCGATATCGCCATGGGCCTCAACGCGGCCTCGAAGAACCAGGCCGACGCGAAGACGTTCCTGGATTGGATGACGACGCCGGAATTCGCGACGCTCTACGCCAATGCGCTGCCCGGCTTCTTCCCGCTGTCCAACCAGCCGGTTGCGATCAAGGACGATCTGGCGGCGACGTTCGTGTCGTGGCGCAAGAGCTGCAAGTCGACGATCCGCAACTCCTACGCGATTCTCTCGCGCGGCGCGCCGAACCTGGAGAACGAGCTGTGGAACGTCTCGGCGCAGGTGATCAACGGCGCGATGACGCCGGAAGCGGCCGGCAAGCAGCTGCAGGACGGGCTCGACAAGTGGTATAAGCCGGCGAAGTGACGTCGGCGTAGCCGTCGTCATGGCCGGGCTTGTCCCGGCCATCCACGCCGGGCCGCGGGCCGCGGTTGATTGTTGAAACGAATTACCTCTCGACGACGTGGATGTCCGGGACAAGCCCGGGCGTGACACTCTCCCCGCGCCCCGGACTCCCATGCCCGAGCCCTCCGCCGCCCCCGCCATGCCCCGCGCGCGCCTCGCGGGGCTCATGTTGTTCTTTCTCGGCCCGGCGGTTCTCATCTACAGCGCGCTGGCCATTTATCCGCTGATCGCGACGATGGGCCTGTCGACCTACCGCGTCACGCCGACCGGCGAGCCCTATTTCGTCGGCCTCGCCAATTTCGTCACGCTGCTGACCGACGCCGTCTGGTCGAAGCCGTTCTGGAACGCCTGCTGGAACAATCTCAAATTCTTCGCCGTTCACATGCTGGTGCAGAACCCCGTCGGCATTGCGCTGGCAGGCCTGCTGAGTCTGCCCAATCTGACCGGCCGCAGCGTCTATCGCACGCTGATCTTCCTGCCGACGATGCTTTCCGTCGTCATCATAGGCTTCGCCTGGAACCTGATCCTCTCGCCGCTGTGGGGCGTCGCCGAGGGCGCCTTGAAGACGGTCGGACTCGGCTCCCTGTTCGCCCCCTGGCTCGGCTTGCCGTCGACCGCGCTGATCACGCTGGCGCTGATCTCCGTCTGGCAGTTCGTCGGCATTCCGATGATGCTGATCTACGCCGCGTTGCTCAACATTCCGGACGATCTCGTCGACGCCGCGCGCGTCGACGGCCTGAGCGCGTTGCGCATCTTCTTGCACATCAAGCTGCCGCTCGTCGCCCCAACCATCGGGCTGGTCTCGATCCTCACCTTCGTCGGCAACTTCAACGCGTTCGATCTGATCTATTCCGTAAAGGGCGCGCTCGCCGGCCCCAACTTCGCCTCCGACATCCTGGGCACGTTCTTCTACCGCGCCTATTTCGGCAACCAGCTGCAGATCGGCGATCCCAACATGGGCGCGGCCATCGCCACGGTGATGTTCTTCATCATCCTGGCGGGCGTCTGCGTCTATCTGTTCGCCATCCAGCGTCGCATGACGCGCTACGCTTTCTAGACAAGGGAGACGCCGATGCGCCGCGCTGGCGTCCACGCCGTGCTGATCGCCTACAGCCTCCTGGCTGTCGCGCCGATCCTGCTGGTGGTGATGAACTCGTTCAAGGCCCGTAACGCCATCTTCGGCTCGCCCCTCGCGCTCCCCGGCCCCGACAGCTTCTCGCTGATCGGCTACAGCAAAGTCTTCCGCAGCGCGCATGTTTTCACTTGGTTCGCCAACTCGCTGATCGTTACGCTCGGCGCGATGGTCCTGACCCTGCTGTTCGGCGCCATGGCCGCCTGGGCGCTGACAGAATACCGCCTGCGCTGGACCCACGCGCTCGCGCTCTATCTGTCGATCGGAATCATGGTGCCGATCCGGCTCGGCTCGATCGCCATTCTGACGATGATGCGCGCCGCCGGCCTCAACGACACGCTGACAGCGCTCATCCTCGTCTACATCGCGCAAGGCCTGCCGATGGCGATCTTCATCCTCAGCGAATTCATCCAGCAGATCCCGCAGGACCTGCGCGACGCCGCGCGCTGCGACGGCGTGCCGGAGATCCGCATCTTCTTCGAGGTCGTCGCGCCCCTGCTGCGCCCGGCGCTGGCCACCGTCGCCGTGTTCACCATCGTGCCGATCTGGAACGACCTCTGGTTCCCGCTGATCCTCACATCGAGCGAGAGCACGCACACGATCACGCTCGGCGTGCAGCAGTTCCTCGGCCAATACATCACCGACTGGAACAGCGTGCTCGCGGCTTTATCGATGGCGATTCTGCCGGTGGTGGCGATCTATGTCATCTTCTCGCGCCAGCTGATCAGCGGCCTCACCGCCGGCGCGGTCAAATAGGGGCTTGCGACCATGGCGACGCTCAGCATCAGGGGCCTGACGAAATCCTACGGCGACGCCCGCATCCTCAAGGGGCTAGACCTCGACATCAACGACGGCGAGTTCCTCGTGCTGGTCGGCCCCTCCGGCTGCGGCAAGTCCACGCTGCTGCGGATGATCGCCGGGCTCGACAGCGTCACCAAGGGCGACATCCGCATCGGCGAGCGGCGCGTCAACGATCTCGAACCCGCGGCGCGCAGAATCGCCATGGTGTTCCAGTCCTACGCGCTCTATCCGCATATGAACGTCGCCAAGAACATGACCTTCGGCCTCAAGTTCTCAGGCATGGCCAAACCCGAGATCGACCGCCGCGTGAGCGAGGCCGCGCGGATGCTGCGGCTGGAGTCCCTGCTCGACCGCCGCCCGCGCGATCTCTCCGGCGGCCAGCGCCAGCGCGTCGCCATCGGCCGCGCCATCGTGCGCGAGCCCGACGTGTTCCTGTTCGACGAGCCGCTCAGCAACCTCGACGCCGCCTTGCGCGTCTCGACCCGCGTCGAGATCGCCAAGCTGCATCGGCTGCTCAAGGCGACGATGATCTACGTCACCCACGATCAAACAGAGGCGATGACGCTCGCCGACCGTATCGTGGTGATGAACCAGGGCGAGATCGCGCAAGTCGGCCGCCCGCTCGATCTCTATTATGCGCCGGCGAACCTGTTTGTCGCCAGCTTCATCGGCTCGCCGGCGATGAACCTGTTCGACATCGCGCCCGCGCCCGGGGCTAAGTTCGGCGGCCCCTCGGTCGAGCCGTTCGGGCTCGACCCCGCGCCGGCCGGCGCCGCGTTCAAGATCGGCGTGCGCCCGGAGCATCTGCGGCTCGACGCCGCGGGCGATTTCCGTGTCGCGGCGACGGTGGAGCTGGTCGAGCGGCTGGGCGAGATCTCCTACGCCCACGCGCGCACGAAGGACGGCAAGGCCGTCGTCGCCGAGCTGCGCGGCCGCGACGTGCCCGAGATCGGCGACGCCGTGAGTTTTGGCGCCGAGGCGCGCGATCTCCACATCTTCGACGCCGACGGCCTTCGCATCGACGCCGCGCACGTCAAGCCGCCGGGGTGACCCGCCCTGGACGCCGCCGCGAGGCGCCCGATCCTTGCCATTCCGCCTTTCGGCGCTACAATTCGAGCGAAACGCGCAGGAGCCGCGCTCTCAGGCTGCGGCCCCCCCCCGGGGGGGGGGTGACGCGTTTTTGCATCTAAGTCATTCAAAACAAACGTGCAATATCGGCGCCGCGACACGGTTTTCGCACGATTTCGCCACGCAAATCGGACAAGGAGCCGTGGAAGTAAGCCGATCCCTCACAAACCGCTACTCTACCCGCAGCTTGAACCGCTGGATCTTGCCCGACGCCGTCTTCGGCAGCTCCTCGCAGAACTCCACCGCGCGCGGATACTTCCACAGCCCGATGCGCGCCTTGACGTGCTCCTGCAGCTGCGCGACCAGCCCCTCGCACGCCGCCCCCGGCTTCAGGATCACATAGGCCTTCGGCTTCTCCAGCCCGTCGGCGTCGCGCATCGAGACGACCGCCGCCTCCAGCACGCGGGGATGGGCGATCAGCGCCTGTTCGACCTCGAACGGCGCCAGCCAGATGCCGCCGACCTTGAACATGTCGTCGGTGCGTCCGCAGTAGCGGTAGCGCCCCGCCTTGAGCTTCACATACTTGTCGCCGGTGCGCGTCCAATGGCCCTCGAAGGTCGAGCGGCTCTGCGCCAGGCGGCAGTAGTAATCCATCGCCGAGGATTTGCCCTTCACCAGCATTTCGCCGATCTCGCCCTCCTCGACTTCACGCCCGGCCTCGTCGACCAGCCGCAGCAGATAGCCGGGAACCGCCTCGCCCGAAGTGCCGTAGACCACCTCGCCCGGCCGGTTGGAGAGGAAGATGTGCAGCATCTCGGTCGAACCGACGCCATCGAGCATCTCGCAGCCGGTGAAGCGCTCCCATTTGGCGCCGATCTCCTCCGGCAGCGCCTCGCCCGCCGACACGCAGCGGCGCAGCGGATGCGCGATCTTCGCCGCCCCCGCTTCGAGCCGCGCGTCCATGGCGGCGTAGAGCGTCGGCACGCCGCAGAACACGCTCGGCCGGAATTTTCCCAGAACGTCGAACACCGCGTCGGGCGTCGGCCGGCCGGCGAACAGCACGCTCGTCGCGCCGACCGACATCGGAAACGTCATCGCGTTGCCGAGCCCATAGGCGAAGAACAGTTTCGCCGCCGAGAACACGAGATCGTCGGCTTCGATCCCCAACACCTCGGCGCCAAAGGTGTCGGCGGTGTATTTGAGGCTGGCGTGAGCGTGCCGCACGCCTTTGGGCTGGCCGGTGGAGCCGGAGGAATAGAGCCAGAACGCGCATTCGTCGGGCGAGGCCGGCGCGGTCGGGCGCGGCGCGCTGGCCGCGAGTTCGGCGGCGTAATCGAGCGCGCCCTCCGGCGCCTCGCCGCCCGAGACAAACGCCGCGCGCAAGAACGGATGGTCCGGCAGCAGCGGCGCAACCGCGGGCCAAAGTTCGCGCGAGACGATCAGCGCGTTGGCGCGGCAATCGGCGAGAATGGCGCCGTAAAGCTCGGTCGAAAGCAGCGTGTTGATCGGCGCAGGCTGTACGCCCGCCTTGATCGCGCCCCAGAACGCGACCGGCAGATCGGCGCTGTCGAGCATCAACAGCGCAACGCGGCTCTCGCGCTCGACGCCGTGGCGCGCCAGCATCGCGCCGACGCGAGCGCTCTGAGCGCCCAAATCGCCATAGGTCAGCGTACGGCCGCTCGTCGCCGCCTCGATGAAGGCCGGATGGTCGCGCCGCGGCCCCTCGGCGTGGCGGTCGACGAAATAGGCGGCGGCGTTCGCAGCGACCTCGTACATGCGCCCCTCGCTCTCAATGTTCTCGCGCGTCAATATGCCGTCCCATAACGCACGGAATCACAGCGCGTTCGGCCCGGCTCGCAAAATCGGCGCATTGCGTCTATAGGCGGCCCGCGAACAATGAAAGCGTTCCCGCCGCTTAAGGAGCCTCTATGACCTTTTCCGCCGCCGCGAGCCGATTTGCGCTCGCCGCCGTCCTCGGCCTTGCCGCCCATGGCGCCGCTTGGGCCGACGCCACACCGCTCGCAACCGTCAACGGGCAGGCGATCACACAGGCCGATGTCGACGACGCGCTGGCCGACATCGGCGCCGGCCTACCGCCCAAGCTCGACGACGCCGCGAAGCGCAAATACGTGCTGGACTACCTGATCGACCTCAAGCTCGTCGCCGGCAAGGCGGTTGCCGACAAGATGGACGCCTCGCCCGACTTCCAGCGCAAGGTCGCCTATTACCACGACAAGGTCGCCATGGAGGCGATGCTGGCCAAGGTCGGCAAGGACGCCGACACCGATAAGGCCGAGCACGAGGCCTATGACGCCGCCGCCAAGGCGCAGCCGCCGGAAGAGGAAATCCACGCCCGTCACATCCTGCTGCCCGACGAGGCCTCGGCCAAGGCGGCGCTCGAGCGGGTCAAGAAGGGCGAGGATTTCGCCAAGGTCGCCACCGAGCTTTCCAAGGACCCCGGCTCCGAGGGCGGCGATCTCGGCTGGTTCACCAAGGATCGCATGGTGCCGGAATTCTCCGAAGCCGCCTTTAAGCTGAAGAAGGGCGAGGTCTCGGAGCCGATCAAGTCGCAGTTCGGCTGGCACATCATCAAGGTCGAGGACACCCGGATGAAGACCTTCCCGGCCTTCGACGAGGTTAAGGAGCAGGCCTCGCGCTACGTCCAGCAGAAGGCGCAGACGGAGTTGGTCACCGGGCTGCGCAAGGACGCCAAGATCGAGCGCGCCGACGCTGCCGAGCCCGCCGCTCCGGCCTCGACGCCCGCGCCGCAGAAGACGCCGTAACGGCTGCAAAGCCGCAGCGCAGGCCCGCTGCCCGTCATCCCCGCGAAAGCGGGGATCCCGGGGCCGCCGCACGTCAGCCGCCCCTCGCGACCGGCGCCAACCTCCCCGCCGCCGCCGTGCAATCTCGGGCGGCAGAGGGTTCTTGTCACCTCGTTTCTCTCATGCAATTGTCGAAATTGCTTATCCCCCGGAAACAGAGGGGAGGGAAGGAACGCCGAACGGTGTCAAATTCGCAAGTTTGGGCGGCGCCCGCCCGTTCGGAAGCCGGCGTCGAGGCCGGCGCAGCCGGACCCATGGTCAGCCTCAGGGGCGTTGCGAAGGCGTTTAAGAGCGGAACGCTGGCGCTGGATGACGTCAATCTCGACATCAGGGACGGCGAATTCCTCACCCTGCTCGGCCCCTCCGGCTGCGGCAAGTCGACGGTGCTGCGCATCGTCGCCGGGCTCATGGACAATACCGCCGGCGAGGTCCGCTGGCGCGGCCAGCCGAGCCTGGGCTTCGTGTTCCAGGAACCGACCCTTGCGCCGTGGTCGGACGTGTTCGACAATGTCTGGCTGCCGCTGCGCCTGAAGGGCGTCTCGCGCGCCGATTCGCAGGACAGGGTCGCCGAGGCGCTCGCCAATGTCGGCCTCACCGGCTTCGAGCACGCTTATCCGCGCGAGCTTTCCGGCGGCATGAAGATGCGCGTCTCGATCGCCCGCGCGCTGGTCACGCGCCCAGCCGTGCTGCTGATGGACGAGCCCTTCGCCGCGCTCGACGAGATCACCCGCGCCAAGCTCAACGACGATCTCCTGCACCTGCAGGCGGCGCTCGGCGCGACGATCGTCTTCGTCACCCATTCCGTCTACGAGAGCGTGTTCCTGTCGACGCGAATCTGCATCATGGCGCCGCGCCCCGGCCGAGTCGTGGCGGAGCTCAAGATCGACCCGCAAGTCGCGCGCGACGAGGATTTCCGCCTGGGGCCCTATTACGCCGAGCGCGCCCGCGAGGCTTCCGCCGCGCTGCACGACGCGATGAACGGAGCCAAATGCGCGTGAGGCGCTTTTCCGACCCGGCGAAGCCCATCCCCCCTTGCAGGCGGGCGAGTTTGCGGCGCATCTTGTAATCGTCCTTCGCCTTTAAGAAAGCCCCCGCGTGAGCCGCGAACACGTCGAAGACTACCTGTTTCCCGCGCTGATGCTGATCATCGCCATCGCGGCGTGGGAATTGTTCGTCCGGCTCGATCACGTGCCGTCGTTCGAGCTGCCGGCGCCTTCGGAAATCATCGTCACGCTGGTCCACGACTGGCCGACGCTGTTCGATTCGCTGCTGGTGACGCTGACGACCACTTGCGAGGCGCTGCTGGTGGCGACGCTGGGCGGCGTGCTGCTGGCGCTCGCCTTCCACATGTGGCGGCCGCTGGAGCGCGCCTTCTTCCCTTTCGCTGTCGTCATGCAGGTGACGCCGGTCATCTCGATCGCGCCGCTGCTTTTGGTCTATCTCTCCTCCAGCGCGGCGGTGCTGGTTTGTGCCTTCCTGGTGGCGTTCTTCCCGATCCTGTCCAACACCGCGCTCGGCCTCGCCTCGGCCGACCATAACCTGATCGACCTGTTCGAGCTCTACGGCGCCAAGTCCTGGCAGCAGCTCTGGCTGTTGCGGCTGCCCTCCGCCCTGCCCTATTTCCTCGGCGGCTTGCGCATCGGCGGCGGCCTGTCGCTGATCGGCGCCATCGTCGCGGAGATCGCGGCCGGCTCGGCGGGCTCGGGCTCGGGGCTCGCCTACCGCATCGTCGAATCGGGTTTCCGGCTCAACATTCCGCGCATGTTCGCGGCGCTGTTCCTGATCTCTCTGACCGGCATCCTGATCTTCCTGTTCTTCACCGGCGTGTCCTGGCTCATGCTGCACCGCTGGCACGACAGCATGCGCACGCGCGAGCGGTAGGGCGGGCGCCGCTCGCCGTCCCCCCTCGCCGTAGGCAAGAAGGAACGGCGGCGCAGGCTTCAGCCGTTCAGCCCGCCTCGGCTTCGGGCAGCACGAGGCGGAACGTCGTCCCCTCGCCGAGCCGGCTTTCCACCTCCAGCACGCCGCCGATCCATTCCGCGAGATCGCGGCAAAGCAACAGCCCCAGGCCCGCGCCGCGCTCGCCCGCCGTGCCGGCCGAGGTGGCGCGGTTTTCGAGCTGGAACAGCGCCGCGGTCTGCGCTTCGTCCATGCCGACGCCGGTGTCGGTGACGCAGAGCGCGATCCCGTCCTGGCGCCGCGCGGCGCTCAGCGTCACCCCGCCGCCAGCCGCAGTGAACTTGATCGCATTGGCGGAGAGGTTGCGCAGAATGGCGGCGGTCCCGTCCTCCTGCGACCGCACCGACAGCCCCGCCGGCGGCGCCTCCAGCTTCACCCCTTTGGCGTCGGCTCGCTCCTGCAGCGCGCGCACGCAATCGCCGAACAGCGCGTCGACGCCAATGCGCTCCATTTCGGAGGCGCGCGCGTCCATGTGCAGGCTCGCCCAGGAGAACAGGCTTTCCAACAGCCCGTGCGCCTGCCCCGCGGCCTCGTGCAGGCCGGCGGCGCGCCGCGCGGTCGCTTCCTCGGCGCCGTCAGAGAGCGAGCGGCTCATGCCGAGGAGCACCTGGAATGGATTGCGCAAATCGTGCGCGATGATGGAAAGGATCAGCGTCTTCTGCCGGTTGAGCCGGTCGAGCGCATGAGACTTGGCCTCGGCGTCCTCGCGCGCCGCCTGCAGCTCGATGACGAAGCCGCGCCGCGCCTTGGCGTAGCGGATGGCGCGGGCGAGCGTGCGCCCGTCGGCCTCCTGGCGGCTGATCGAATCGACCGCGCCCGCGCGCAGCAGCGCGACCGCCGCGTCCGGCTCGATCTCGCCCGTCAACGCAATGACCGCCTGCCGCCCGCCCTCGGCCGAGGTCAGGCGCGCCAGCAGCTCCGAAACATCGACATCTGCGAGTTCGCAATCGAGCAGCACGCAATCGAAGCTCTCCTGCGCCGCCGCGATCAGGCCCGACTGCGCGGTGTGCGCCTCGACCAGCGAGTAGATCAGATTGGCGCCCGCCAAGGCCGCATCGATCGCGCAGCGATGCTGCGCGTCGTCGTCGATCAGCAATACGCGCGTCGGCGTGGTCAAGGGTTTCTCACCATGAGCGGCGGGCCACCACCGAGGGAAGCCCCACGGCCTGTCCGCGCGGGCGCAACCCGACGAGATGGCAGATCGCATAGACGAGATCGGCGCGATTCATGGTGTAGAAATGCAAGGTGGAGACGCCGCGATCAATCAGGTCGATCACCTGTTCCGCGCAGACCGCCGCCGCAACCAGCCGTCGCGTCGTCACGTCGTTTTCGAGCCCCTCGAACCGGTCGGCGAGCCAAGCCGGCACGCTGGCGCCGGCGCGCTTGGCCATGTTGGACGTCGGCTTGAAGTTTTGCACCGGCACGATTCCCGGTACGATAGGTATCTTGATTCCCGCCGCCAACGCAACATCGAGATAACGTAGGTAAACAGAATTATCGAAGAAAAATTGTGTAATTGCGCGGTCCGCGCCCGCGTCGACCTTGCGCTTCAGCGCGTCGACGTCGTGGAACAGCGTCGGGCTTTGCGGATGCTTCTCCGGATAGGCGGAGACGGAGACCTCGAAATCGCCGATCCGCTTGATCGCAGCGACCAGATCTTCGGTGCGCTGGTAGCCATCCGGATGCGGCGTGTAAGGCGCGTCGATGCCGCTCGGGGGATCACCGCGCAACGCCACGATATGGCGCACGCCCGCGTCCCAATATTCGCGAATCACCTCGTCGACCTCGCCCTTCGAGGCGCCGACGCAGGTCAGATGCGCCGCCGGGCGCAGATAGGTCTCGCGCGCGATCTTCTCCACCGTCGAATGCGTGCGCGCCCGCGTCGTGCCGCCCGCGCCATAGGTGACGGAGACGAAATCCGGCTGCAGCGGCTCCAGCCTCTTGATCGCCTCCCACAGCGTCGCCTCCGCTTCCTCGGATTTGGCGGGGAAGAATTCGAAGGAGGCGCGGATCTGCGAGCCCGAACGGCTCAGACGCGTCGGCATAGGCAACATCTAAGCGAACTCCCGCGAAGCGTTACGAAGGTCGTCGGAAATGATCCTGACATCGCGCGCGAGCCAGACCACGACGGTCAGCTTGCCGGCGTCGCGCGCGGCCGGCGAAATGCGGCGGGTCTCGACGACCTCCAGCCCGGCCTCTTTCATCAGCTGCGCGATCTCCTCGCCGCCGAACCCCAGGCGCCGATGCGCGAAATGCTCGCGCAACGATTCCTCCTCATGCGCCGCGAAATCGACGACGATGAGCCGCCCGCCCGGCCGCATCAGCCCCGCCGCCTCGCGCAGCGCCCGGCCGGGATCGTCGAGGAAGTGCAGCACCTGATGCACCACGACGAGATCGTAGGCGCCGTGCTCGACTGGCGGCGCATAGACGTCGCCCTGGCGCAGCTGCACGTTGCGCAAGCCACTCTCGTCGACGCGGGCGCGGGCGAGGTTCAGCATGTCTGGGCTCAGGTCGACGCCAACGGCCCGCACGGCGCGGGAGGCGAGCAGCTCCAGCATCCGCCCCGTCCCGGCGCCGAGATCGAGCAGCGCCTGCACCGGCGCATCGCCGACGAGATCGAGGATGGCGGCTTCGACCTGCGCATCGGGCGCATGCATGGCGCGGATGCGGTCCCATTGCGCGGCCTTCTCGGCGAAATAGGCCGCCGCCTGCTTGCGCCGCACCTCGCGCGCGACCGCGAGCCGCGCCCGGTCGGAGGACAGCGTGGGATCGTCGGCGGGCACGCGCGCCAGCAGGTCGCGGGCGAGCGCCCCACCGGTCTCGGCGAGCCGGAAGAACGCCCACGCCCCCTCCCGATGCCGCTCGGCGAGCCCGGCGTCGACCAAGAGCTTGAGATGGCGCGAGATGCGCGGCTGCGACTGGCCGAGAATGCCGACGAGTTCGCTCACCGTCAGCTCCGCCTCCGACAGCAGGCCGAGCAGGCGAAGGCGCGTCACCTCCCCGGCGGCTTCGAGAGCGTCGAGCAGGGCGTCGAACGAGAGCGGTGGCTGCAAATCAGACATAAAGATATGTTTATGTCCGATTTCCGATTTGCGCAAGCCCCTTCGGCGGCTGCGTCCTGCTGGCTTCGCCTTGCGTCAATCGCCAAACAACACTATTGTTCGGGAATAGCAAAACCTGTTGAGGGGTTTCCGCAATGCGCCGCCCGCCGCTTGCTGCTGTATTATGCTATATTTGTGGCTTGTTCGCAGCGACGACGGTCCGCGCCGAGTGTGCTGACCCCAATGACGCGAACTGCAGGTTGCTGCAAAGCCTGGAGTTGGTCCAGGCCAGGGGAGCGGCTTACGAGGCCTGGCTGCAAGGCGCCTCCGCGCAGGTTCGGATTTTCGACGCCGTCGTGCGCAGGGCCTACCGGCAGGACGCCAACAAGCTGGCCTGCACGGACCCGAAAGCCGCCGCGGAAGAACTCACCAAGGGAAACGAAATTTCTGCGGTCGATCACAACACCGCCGTGAAAATCTTCGCGCACCATCACGATGATTGCATGATCTACTTGGAATTCAGGAAGCTGGCGCAGCGCTACGGCAAGTGACGCCGCCGTCGCGGCCGCACGCTCTCCCGCCCCGCAGTCGAGATCAGCCGGTCCCTTCCGTCTCCAACCGCACCGCCGCTGCGCGAATATCGGCAAACCCAAGCAGCCGCGCCCGGTTGACGGCCAGATGGCGCCCCAACCGCAGCGCCTTGCTCTCGCAAGCCGCGCGCCGGTCGAGGTCTTCGATGTGCTCGAACTCCGCGATATGGGCGAGGCCGAGGATGCGCCGGTGCATCTCGACCCCCGCGAAACCCAGCGCATCGACCCAGATATCGTGCAGCAGCCCGCTGAGCGCCTGCTCGGCCGCGAGCGCGTGCCCCTGCGCTTCGTACAGCGCCCGCGGATACAAAATCCCCGTCCGCTCCGTCCACCACAGATGAGTGAACTCGTCGCGGAAGCGCATCCATACGCCCTCCGCCACATCCAACGCCCACGCCCGGAACTCGTCGCGCTCGCCCTGCGCCCGCTCGTGCCCGCTCTGAGCAAAGTAAGCCATGAGAATATTCGCGATCAGCATGCCGACGTCGAAGCCGAATGGGCCGTAGCAGGCGAATTCGGGGTCGATCACCCGCGCGTCGCCGTCATGCGCCATGATCGAGCCGGTATGCAGGTCGCCGTGCACCAGCGTCTCGGCGTGGTTGCAGAACTTCAGCTTCATCTGCTGCGCCGCGACCTTGAGATCGACGTCGGCGCGAAGCTGATCGACGATGCGATCGAGCTGCGGCGAGGTGTGCCGGTTCATCGGCGCGACGTAGTAGGGATCGGTGAACACGAGCTGCTCGGTGATGTCGCACAGCGCGACATTGTCGGCAAACAGCGCCACGTCCGCCTTGCGCTCGGCGGTCTTCATGCAGAGATCGGAGCCGCGAAACAGCGTGCGGGCGAGAAAATTGCCCATCTGCTCGGCCAGCCCCTCGTGCCTGACCCCGGCCTCCAGGTCGCGCCGGAGAATCTTGTGCGGGCTCAGATATTCCATCGCGATCAGCGCCTGCCCCGCGTCGAAATGAAGCACCTGCGGGACGCGTCCGGGATCGCGCCGCGCCTGCCGCGTCAGCGCGTGATATTCGAAGAACGAGCGCTTCAGCGGCAGCGGCCAGCTCTCGCCGACGAGCCGCACATAGGGCAGCGCCTGCTTGACGACGACGCCGCTGCTGGCGCCTTCGACGATGAACACCAGATTGAGGTTGCCGTCGCCGACCTCGCGCACGCGCCAGTCCGCCGGCGAGCCGAGCTGCTCGCGCAACACTGGGCCGAGCCGCTGCGGCAGAGTGTCCACGGACAAGGCCTGATAGGGCGTTTCGCTCATCGTCGATATCGTCATTATTGCGTTGTCCGGTATGATGGCGCACTCAAGCACTGACCGCAATCGGGAGGACGGCTCGTGGCAACCATCGCATTCATCGGCCTGGGCAACATGGGCGGGCCGATGGCCGCCAACCTCGTCAAGGCCGGGCACAACGTGCTCGGCGTCGATCTCGTGCCCGAACTGCGACAGGCGGCCGCAGAGGCGGGCGTCATCATCGCGGACAGCGCCGCCTCGGCCGCCGTCTCGGCCGACGTCGTGGTGACGATGCTGCCGGCGGGCCGCCATGTCATCGGCGTCTGGGAGCAGCTCGCCGAGGCGGTGAAGCCGGGCGCGCTGATGATCGATTCCTCGACCATCGACGTCGAAAGCGCGCGCAAGGCGCACAAGCTGGCGCAGCCGCGCGGCGCCTTGTCGATCGACGCCCCCGTGTCGGGCGGCGTCGGCGGCGCCAAGGCGGGCACGCTGACCTTCATGTGCGGCGGCTCGGAGGAAGCCTTCGCCGCCGCCAGGCCGATCCTGGAGCAGATGGGTAAGCGCATCGTCCACTGCGGCGCGGCGGGCGCGGGTCAGGCGGCGAAAATCTGCAACAACATGATCCTCGGCGCCACCATGATCGCCACTTGCGAAGGCTTCGTGCTGGCCGAAAAGCTCGGCTTGTCGGCGCAGGCGCTGTACGACGTCGCCTCGACCTCGTCGGGCCAGAGCTGGTCGCTGACGAACTATTGCCCGGTTCCCGGCCCGGTGCCCGCCTCGCCCGCCAACAATGGCTACAAGCCCGGCTTCGCCGCGGCGCTGATGCTGAAGGATCTCAAGCTCGCCCAGGAGGCCGCGCTCGCCAGCGGCGCCAACACGCCGGTGGGCGCGACCGCAGCGCAACTGTTTGCGCTGTTCAACGCCAGCGGCGGCGCCGGCGCGGATTTTTCGGCGATCATCGAGTTCCTGCGCGGCAAGTGACAATCCGCCGCGGCTCCCTCCCCCCTTGCGGGGAGGGAACACGGCGCAACCCTCAATGCCCCGCCGGCGCCGCGCCGCCGAGCTTCACCTTGCGCAACAGCAGCGCCAGCGGGATCGCCGCCGCCGCCATGATCGCGAGAATGTAGAACACGTCGATATAGGCCATCAGCGACGCCTGTTGCGCCACCTGCGTTCCCACCCATGCGAAGGCCTGACCTTGCGCCGCGACCGGCGGCGAGCCGGCGCCGGCGAAATAATGCTGCGCCTGTTGCAGCGCATGCTGATAGTTGATCGAGGATTGCGGCAGCTCGCCGACGAGCCGGTTCTGGTGGAACTGTTCGCGGTTGGCGAGCACGTTGTTGGCGAGCGACACGCCCATCGAGCCGCCAGTGTTGCGCGCCGCGTTGAGCAGCGCCGAGGCGAGGTCGGTCTGGTCCGGCCGCAAACCCTCGTAGGAGGCGGCGGTGATCGGGATGAAGATCAGCGGCAGGCCGGCGCCGAGCAACATGCGGGTGTTCGCGACATACCAGAAATCCACGTTCGGGGTCAGCCCGGTCAGCCACCACATCGAGAGGGCGCAAATGCCGGCGCCGACCGCGATCAGATATTTCGGCTGCACGCGCTTCGACAACTGCCCAACCGCGAACATGCCGCCGACCGCGACAAGGCCGCCGGGCGACAACGCGAGGCCCGCCCATGTCGCGGTGTAGCCGAAATCCTCCTGCACCAGTTGCGGCAGAAAATTCGTGGTCGCCAGCACGATCGCGCCCGTCGCGCCCATCACCAGGAAGCAGGAGCCGAACTGGCGGCTCGCAATCATTCTGAGGTCGATCAGCGGATGTTGGCGCGTCAGCTCCCACGGGATGAACAGCAGCAGCGAGCCCGCGCATGCGAACGCGAAAACCACGATGAAGGTCGATCCCCACCAATCGTCGATCTGCCCGCGGTCAAGCACGATCTCCAGACAGCCGAGGCAGAGCGCAATGAGCAGGAAGCCGATCATGTCGAACGGCACCCGCGTCTGCTCCGCCTTCTCCTCGATCAGCACATAGATGGCCGCCATCGCGAGCAGGCCGACGGGTCCGTTGATGAGGAAGCACCAATGCCAAGAGGCGTTGTCGGACAGCCAGCCGCCGAGCGTGGGGCCGATGACCGGCGCCACGACCACAGCGATGCCAAACAAGGCGAAGGCCTGTCCCCGCTTCTCCGGCGGGAACGAATCGGCGAGGATCGACTGCGCCACCGGCACCATGCCGCCGCCGGCGAAACCTTGGAAAATGCGGCAGAGCAGCAGAACGTCCAGGTTCCAAGCGAACCCGCAGGCGACCGAACTCACCGTGAACAAGCCCAGGCAGACAAGAAAGAATTTCTTGCGCCCGAAGCGGCGCGCGAGCCAGCCCGTCGCGGTGACGATGATGGCGTTGGCGACCAGATAGGTCGTCACCACCCAGGAGGATTGATCAGCGCTGACGCCGAGCGTCCCCGCGATATAGCGCAGCGCCACGTTGGCGATGGTGGTGTCGAGCACCTCCATGAATGCGGCGAAGGCGACAACCAGCGCGATCAGCCAAGGGTTGGTCGGCGGCCTGGCCTTGGCGTCGCTCACTTGGCGCTCCACCATGCCGTCATCCGCTCCCACAGGCTGGGCGAAGGATCGACGCGCACGTCAGGCACGACCGACATGCCCGGCCCGAGCGCGACGTCGCTCGGCGCGGAGTCTATCGTCAGCTTCACCGGCACGCGCTGCACGATCTTCACATAATTGCCGGTCGCGTTCTGCGCCGGCAGCAACGAGAACGCCGTGCCGGAGCCCGGCTGCACGCTGGCGACATGGCCCTTCCAGGTGCGGCCGGGATAGGCGTCGACGGTGAACTCCACCGGCTGGCCCGGCCGCATCCGGTCGAGCTGCGTCTCCTTGTAGTTCGCCGTGATCCACAGCTCGTCCGGCACGAACATCGTCAGGCTCGTGCCCGGCTGCGCCAACTCGCCGCGCGCCGCGGTGAGCTGGACGATGCGGCCGGGCTCGTCGGCGCGCACGGTCGTATAGCCGAGATTGAGCGCCGCCTGATCGCGCTGCGCCTCGCTCACAGCGAGGTTCGCCTGCGCGCTGAGCAGTTGCGCTTTCAGGGCCTCCAGTTGCCGCTCGGCAACGGTCTCGTTGGCTTGCGCGGTCTTGACCGCGGCGTCCTGCTGGCCAAGCTGCGAATTATATTGCTCCGCGTTCTGCACCGATCCCGCGCCGCGCTGCGCCAGCGTCTGATACCGCGCCGCCTGCTGCTTGGCGAAGTCGAGCGCGGCCTTGGCCTGATCGACCTGCGCCTTCGCGGCGGCGATCTGCGCGCTCTGCACGTCGCGCTGCGCCTCGACGTTGGCGATGTTGGCTTTCGCCGCGGCGACCTGCGCGTTGGCCTGATCCAGCGCGGTCTGATAGTCGCGCGTGTCGAGCTGCGCGATCACGTCGCCCGCCTTCACGTGCTGGTTGTCGGTCACCGGCACGGAAACGACATAGCCCGTCACCTTGGGCGCAATATCCGTCTGCCGCGCGGCGATGAAAGCGTCGTCGGTCTCCTCGAAATGCGAGCCATTGTCGTACCAGACATAACCCGCCGCAACGGCCAGCGCCGCCAGCGCGACCAGGCCTAGGGTCAGCAGCGGCCGCCGGCGCCAGAACGCCGCCTTGTCCTGCTGAGCCTCCGGCTTGTCCTTCGTCTCGGGCTGGCTATCCGGCTTTTGCTGCGGCTTCGGGGCTTCCTTCGCCGGTCTTTCCTGCCGCTCCGCCGGACGCGCCTTGGCGGGCGCCGCCGCCGAGCGGTCGCCGAGCGGCGACGGGTCGCCGCGCGGCGCCTCCGCCTCGCCCCAACCGGCGAGCGCGCTCTCGGAATGGTTGTCGTCCAGCATCCGCCCGGTCCTGTCGCTTTGCGCGCTTGAGCGCGTTGGAGATGACGAGATGGCCCTGGGATCGGTGGATTCAATATCGAAACGGAACGGTAACGTTCAGTTTACAAGCCAGCCGCTCGCGCCTATCTAGGAGTTGAGACGCCGGGACCCCGACTTGAGTTCCGGGCCCGTGGGCAAGGAGACGAGCGATGAAACCCAGAAGCGACGCGCGGCGCATCGGCCGCCCGCCGACGGAGCTGGCGGGCGAGGTCGAGGCGCGCATTCTCGACACAGCGGCGCAGGTGTTTCTGGACCGCGGCTTCAACGCCGCCAGCATCGGCGAGATCGCCGAGGTCGCCCGCGCCGGCAAGCCGACGATCTACGCCCGCTATCCCTCCAAGGAGGCGTTGTTCGAAGCCGCGTTCCTGCGCCGGCTGGCGCAGCGCAACGCGCGGCTGGAGACGCTCGAGGTCGAGGGGGCGACGGTCGAGGAGCGGCTGGTCAGCATCGGCGTGGGGCTGGTGGAGGAGAGCCTCACGGAAGATTTCATCGGCCTGATGCGGCTCGCCATCGCCGAGGCGCGGCGGCTGCCGGAGATGGGGTCGGGGCTGGTGCGCCAATGCCGCGAGCGCGGCGGGCGGTCGGTGGTGCGGCTGCTGGTCGAGGGCGTCGGCGAGTCGTTTGGGGCGGACGCTGGCGAACCGCGCGCGATCCTCGCCGGCCGGCTGTTCGCGGAAGGGGTGCTGCTGCCGTTCCTGCTGCGCGCGCTCGCCGAGCCGGATCTGGCGGCGCTGCGGGCGGAGATCAGGCCGCACGTGCAGGCGCGGGCGCGGTTCTTTTTGGCGGGGCTTAAGGGCGGCGGGCTGCGGGAGTAGGCGGCGAAGTCCGCCATCGACCCCACCCGACGCCGCCCCGCCGCCCTATCCCCACATCGCCCGCATCCGAGCCTTCAAATCCACCTTCGGCCCCTCGCGTACGGGCGGCGCCGGTGTCGCGGCCACCGGCGGCCAGCTCACTTGCGCGAAGTGCTTCAGCGTCGAGGGCGGCAGAAACCGCGTGCGCGCCGCCAGCACATGCCGGTCCCCTCCCCTCGGCTGCCCGTGGACGAAGAACCGGCGCGGGACGATCAGCTCCAGATCCTCCTTCGCCCGCGTCATCGCGACATAAAGCAGCCGCCGCTCCTCCTCGATCTCGCTCGCGCTTCCGGTGGCGAGATCGGACGGAATGCAGCCGTCGACGCAATTGAGCACGAACACGCTCTTCCACTCCTGCCCCTTGGCGGAATGGATGGTCGACAGGATCAGGTAATCTTCGTCGCGCAACGGCGGCCCCGCCTCGTCCGAGGTGGCGTCCGGCGGGTCCAGCGTCAGCTCCGACAGGAACCGCTCGCGCGAGGGATAGGTCTCAGCGATCCGCTCCAGCGCGTCGAGATCGGCCGCGCGCGGTGCGATGTTGTCGTAACTCTCCTCCAGGGTGGCGCGCCGCCACGCCAGGATTTCCGCGAAATCGGCCGGCCACGGCAGGCCGGCCGCCACGCGGCTCACGACGTCAACGAACTCAGCAAACGCCGCCCGCGCCTTGACCGGAGTCGGATATGCGGCCAGCGTCGCAAACGCGTCCCCCGCCCCTGCGGCGGCGACCATCCTCTCCGCGTGCCCCGGCCCCACTCCGGGCAGCAGTTGCAGCACGCGAAACCCCGCCACCCGGTCGCGCGGATTCTCGACGAAGCGCAGCGCGCTGAGCGCGTCCTTCACATGCGCCGCGTCGAGAAATTTCAATCCGCCGAACTTCACGAACGGAATGTTGCGGCGCGTCAGCTCCAGCTCCAGCGCCGCCGAATGGCTGCCGGTGCGGAACAGCACCGCCTGCGATTTCAAACTCGCCCCCGCCTCGCGGTTGGCGAGCACGCGCGCAGCGACATAGCGCGCCTGATCGGTCTCCTCGCCGACGCTGACGATCAGCGGCGGCCCGCCGCCGGACTTTTCGGTCCACAGCGATTTCGGCAGCCGCTCGGGGCTGAGCGCGATCGCGGCGTTGGAGGCGGCCAGGATCGGCGCGGTGGAGCGATAGTTGCGCGTCAGCGCCACCACGCGCGCGGGGGGATCGAAACGGTGAGGAAAATCGAGGATGTTGCGCACCTCAGCCGCGCGGAACGAATAGATCGATTGCGCGTCGTCGCCGACCACGGTGAGCCCGCGCCCGCCCGGACGCAGCTTCAGCGCGATCTCCGCCTGCAAGCTGTTGGTGTCCTGATATTCGTCGACCAGCAGATGATCGAACCGGCCGGAAATTTCCGCCGCCAGCTCAGGCTCCTCGAGCCCTTGCGCGAAATAGAGCAGCAGGTCGTCGTAATCGAGCACGCCCTGCGCCTGCTTGGCCTCAACATAGGCCGCAAACAGCTTTGTCAGCGCCGCTTCGTGCGCCGCCGCCCAAGGGAAATGCCGCCCCAGCGTCACGCCCAGGGCCAAGCGCGCATTGACGACGCGGGAATAGATGGCGACGCAGGTCGCCTTGGTCGGGAACCGCGCGGACGTCTGGCTGAGGCCCGCGGCGTGGCGGGTCAGGTTCATCAGGTCGCCGGAATCCTCGCGGTCGTGGATGGTGAAATTCGCGTCCAGGCCGATGCGCGCCGCATATTCGCGCAGCAGCCGCGCGCCGATGGCGTGGAACGTGCCGGCGTAGGCCGGCGTCGCCGCGGCGGCGGCCTCAGGTCCGAGATCGCGGCGCAGGATGCGCTCGACGCGCCGGTTCAGCTCGGCGGCGGCGCGGCGCGAGAAGGTCGCCAGCATGATGCGGCGGGGATCGGCGCCTTCGAGCACGAGGCGGGCGACGCGATGGGCGAGCGTGTTGGTCTTGCCCGTTCCCGCGCCGGCGATGACGAGCAGCGGCGCGTCGCCGTGCTCGACGGCGGCGGCCTGCTCGTCGTTGAGGCCGTCAGGGCGAATCGGGGCGGCGGACATGAAGCGAGGGAAGCCCGTTTAGGCTTTGTTCGCAAGCGGCCTGTCGATCCTAATGGGAGGTTGAGAGCGCCTGATTCTCAGTTGGGCGCCGCCGGCGGTCGGCCGAGTGCGCCTGCGTTCCTGTCGCGGCTAAAACTCGTTCCAGTCGCCGCTCCCGCGGCCGCCGCCGGAGGCCACGACCTTCGGCCGCGTTGGGCGCGGCTCGGACTTTACGCTCGGACGCGCGGGCTTGGCGAAAGCGTGCGGCGCGGCTTTCTGCAATTCGCCGCGGATCTGCGCGCCCCGCCCGGTTTCCAGACGGAACTGCGCCACCAGCTGGGCGAGCCGCTCGGCTTCCTTCGACAACGAGTGACACGAAGCCGTCGATTTCTCGACCATGGTCGCGTTCTGCTGCGTCGCCTTGTCCATCTCGTTGATGGCGGTGTTGACCTCCTGCAACGCGCTCGATTGCTCCCGCGCGCCCGAGGCGATCTGGGCGACGACGCTGTTGATCTCCGAAACCTGGGCGATGATGCGCTCGAGCGCCTTGCCGGTGTCGGCCACCAACTGCACCCCGGCCCCGACCTGGGTTCCCGAGGTCGAAATCAGCGCCTTGATCTCCTTGGCGGCTTCGGCCGAACGCTGCGCCAGCCCGCGCACTTCGGAGGCGACCACCGCAAAGCCCTTGCCCGACTCTCCCGCCCGCGCCGCCTCGACCCCGGCGTTGAGCGCCAGCAGGTTGGTCTGGAACGCGATCTCGTCGATCACGCCGATGATCTGGCCGATCTCGGCGGCCGAGCGCGAAATCGCGTCCATCGCCGCGACCGCCTGCTTGACCACGATCGCGCCCTCTTTGGCGTTGCGGTCGGCGGTGGCGACGACTTCCGCCGCGTGACGCGCGCCTTCGGCGGAATTCTTCAGCGTCTGGGTGATTTCCCCAAGCGCCGCCACAGTCTCTTCCAGGTTCGCCGCCTGCCGCTCGGTGCGCTGCGACAGTTCGTCGGAATTTTGCGAAACCTCTTGCGCGCCGGACTGAATGTTGTGCGTCGATTGGCTGACCTCGCGCATCGCCTGCGCCAGTTTCTGCGCTGCGGCGTTGAAGTCGTCGCGCACCTTGACGAAATCGCCGCTCAAACCGGCTTCGAGCCGGGCGGTGAGATCGCCTTGGGCGAGGCCGGACAGCGCGCCCGCCAGCGTATCGAGGGCTACGCGTTGCAGCCCCGCCTCCGCCGACTTGGCCTGCGCGGCCTGTTCCGCCTTCCTCAGTTGATCCGTCTCGCGCCGGTCGTTCAACATCGCGATCAGCAGCTGCCGCCCGTGAACTTCGGCCCGCATGAGCGTGACCTCCGTCGGCATCGGCGACCCGTCCAGCCGCTGGTGCATCCATTCGAACCGGTGGCGCCCGTTCGTCAGCGCAGTGTTGATATAAGCCGGGGCCAAATCCGAAGTCAGGCGCCCGTCGGGCTGCCGCTCCGGCGAAAAGCGTTCGGGCGTCATGCCGATCAGTTTGTCGCGCGGCACGCCGAAGATTTTCTCCGACGCCGGGTTGCAGTCGCAAATGATTCCGCCTTCTAGCGCCCAATAGGCGTCAGGCGAATTCTGAAAGATGAACTCTGCGACGCCTTTCCAGAGAGGCGGATTGGGTGTCTTCTTGAACAGCATTTCCCGTGGCTCCCGCCCGCGGCGACAAAGGTTATACAACTCCGGGCTGTGGGCGAACTAGGTTAAGGAACGCTTTCCCCCGCATTGCTGGGTGGAATTTTCCGCCCCGGCGCGCGCCCGAACCGCCGCGCCCTTCGCTTCCCCCGCTTTCGCCCCTATGTTAGCCACTCCGGAACCGTCAAACCGACAGGACAAGCCGCATGGACGATCAGCTCCCCCGCAAGCGCGCGGTCACGCGCGAGGACGCCGAGGCGGCGGTCAAGGTGCTGATCGAATGGGCTGGCGACGATCCCGAGCGCGAGGGCCTGCGTGACACCCCCGCCCGCGTCGTGCGCAGCTATTTGGAGCTGTTCTCCGGCTACAAGGACGACCCGCGCCAGTATCTGCAGCGCACCTTCGGCGAGACCGGCGGCTACGACGAGCTGGTCGTGCTCTCCAACGTGCGCGTCGTCAGCTTCTGCGAACATCACATGCTGCCCGTCGTCGGCAAGGCCCATGTCGGCTATCTCCCGCGCGACCGCGTCGTCGGCATCTCCAAGCTCGCCCGCGTCGTCAAGGGCTTCTCGCGCCGGCTGCAGATCCAGGAGAAGCTGACGCTGGAAATCGCCGAGGCGATCCAGGAGGCGCTGAACCCCTGGGGCGTCGGGGTGATGATCGAGGCCGAGCATTCCTGCATGACGATGCGCGGCGTCAACACGCCGGGCTCGCGGCTCTCGACCAGCCGCCTGACCGGCGTCATCCGCGACGACCCGCGCACCCGTAACGAATTCTTGCGCGCGGTCGGCGCGGCGGGATAGACCACTTGTTAAACTTTTTCGCCGTCTCCAACGTATCAGGAGTACGGAGACGGTTCGATGATCGGGATCAGCATCGAAGGCTTTGCGATCGTATCGCGCGACGGCATGCTCGCCGCCGCCGACGGCCTGATGCCGAACTCGCTGAAGTTCGACAAGGACCAGCATTTCCTCGACCGCGCGCTCGACGGCGCGGTGCTGCTGGTGCACGGGCGGATGAGCCACGAGTGCCAGCCCAATTCCTGCAATCGCCGCCGCCTGCTGCTCAGCCGCGGCTGCGGCCGGTTCTCGACGGCGCCGGTCGAACCCCACGTCTGGCTGTGGAATCCGGAGACGACGCCGTTTCCCGAAGTGTGCAAGGCGCTCGGCATCGACGCCGGAATCGTGGCGGTGCTCGGCGGCACGGCGGCCTATGACATGTTCCTGCCGTTCTATGCCGCCTTCCACCTCTGCCGCGCCAACAAAGTGAGCCTGCCCGGCGGCGTGCCGGTGCTGAGCAAGGTCGGCGAAGGCTGCCCGCCCGACAAGGTGCTGAGCGGCGCCGGCCTGAAACTCGCCGAAGAGATCACGCTCGACCCCGAGCACGAGCTGCGCCACCAGACGTGGCGGCGCGGCGTGGATCTCTGCGAGATCTGACCCGCCTTCGCAGGGCGGCTTCTTCCCTTGAAAGATGCGGATTTTGCGCCGAAAACGACGCTGAAAATATGCGCTTTGCGCCGGACGCGATAGCGCAGCGCGTGAAAAGCACGGCCGCCGCCGCTTTTTTCACGTTGTAAATCAGAAGCTTAGGCCCAAAAATGCGTCACCCCCCCGGGGGGGGGCCTTGAAATTCGACCGAACCGCCCGGAGGCCACTCTACCGGATTTTCAGAAAAAATGGAACCGGAAACCCGCGCCTGTTCGGCGGCGCTGATTCACGCCCCGCGCCAATACCCCACCAGCCGCGCGAACGCCTCCGCCATCGCACGCACCGCTTCCTCGTCGCCGCCCTGCCCGGCGAACCACCGCAGCGCCGGCTCGACGAAGATCGTCCGCCCGACGGCGAACCCTTTCACCCAGCGCGACGCACGCGCGTCGCGAAACGCCGCCGCCAGTTCCGCCTCGGGCGCCTCCAGCCCCAGCACCATCACGCCGCGGCAGAGCGGATCGCCCGCCTCTATCGCGGCGTCGATGTGCGCCCAGGCGGCCGGCGTCTGGCCCTCCAGCTTCCACCAGTCCGGCCGGATGCCGATCTCGTACAGCCGCGAAATCACCTCGGCGACGGTTGCCTCGCCCACCGCCCCATGCTTGCCGGCGACGATCTCGATCAGCAATTCGCGCCCGATCCGCCGCGCCGCGTCGTGCAGCCGCAGCAACTCGCGCTCTTGGCGCGCCTTCAACTCTGCCGAATCGTCCGGTCGGTAGAAGCACAGGCATTTGATCGTATGGCTCAGCGGCCATTCGACCAGCTTGGCCCCGAGCGAGCCGCCGTCCTCGAAATCGAGCGGCCGCGAGCCCGGCTGCTCCACCGGCCGTCCGATCCAGAACCCGAGCGCGTCGGCGCGGAACAGGGCCTCGCGGCCATACTTGCCGTCGAGCAGCATGCCGAAGCCCGGCCGTCCCTGCGCCACCCGCGCCGCCGCCTCGACCGCCAGCAGTTTGAACGCCCCGATCCGCTCGCGCGCGGCGCCCGCATCGTCGGCGATCTTCTCCAGTTGCGCCCGATGGTCGATGGCGAGCGCCACGATCTCAGGCGCTTGACGTCGCCGCGTGGTCGCCCAGTGGATATGGTTGAGCGCCTCGTCGTGGCGCAAGGCGCGATGGGCGGAGCCGTGGTCGAGGAACCGCCGCATCTCCGGCCAGGTTAGATATTCGGCCGAGCATAGCAGCCGCGACACCGCGAAAGCGCCGCCCGCGTTGGCATAGGCGCAAGCCGTCTCCAGCGGCTCGTCGCGCAGCCAGCCGCGCAGGAAGCCCGACATGAACGCGTCCCCGGCGCCCAGCACGTTGAACACTTCCACCGGAAACCCGGGCCCCTTCACCCCTTCCTCGATCGAATCGGGGATCGCGGCGGGAAACACGACGCAGCCCATCGGCCCGCGCTTCATCACGATAGTCGCCGCGGTCGCAGCGCGGATAGCGCGCAAGGCGCCGAGCGGATCGTCGATCCCGCCGGCGATCATCACCTCCTCCTCGGTGCCGACGATGAGGTCGCACAGCGGCAGCACCGGCAACAGATGCTCCGACACCCGGTCCGACTTGATATAGCGTTCCTCGCCTGCGCCGTGGCCGGCGAGCCCCCAGAGGTTCGGCCGGTAGTCGATGTCGAAGGCGACTTTGCGCCCATGCTTCTTGGCGAAGCGAATCGCCAGCTTCTGCGCTGCGGCGGTGTTGGCCCGCGCGAAATGCGTGCCGCTGACCAGCACCGCCTTGGCCGACGCAATGTAAGTCTCGTCGATGTCGCTCTCGTCGAGCGCGGAATCGGCGCAGTTCTCGCGATAGAAGATCAGCGGAAACGTCTTGTCGTCGCGGATGCCGAGCAGCACCAGCGAGGTCAGCCGCGCCGGGTCGGTCTTCACCCCCGTCACATCGACGCCCTCCCGCTGCGCCTGCTCGCGGATGAAGCGGCCCATGTGCTCGTCGCCGACGCGGGTGATCAGCCCGCTTTTCAGCCCCAGCCGCGCCGTGCCGATCGAGATGTTGGTCGGGCAGCCGCCGACCGCCTTGGAGAAGCTCGCCATGTCCTCCAGCCGCCCCCCGACCTGCTGGCCGTAGAGGTCGACCGAGGAGCGGCCGATGCAGATGACGTCGAGGCGGGGCTCCATCACGGCTCCAGCGGCGGGTCGCCCGCGCCAATCACGTTCTGGTCGAAGTCGATATTGGAGCCGGTCATCAGGCCGGACTCGTCGGAAGCGAGATAGACGCAGGCGCGCGCCACCTCGTTGGGGTCAAGCAACCGTCCGAACGGCTTCGACTTGACCGCCTCCTCGAGCCAGCCGTCCTTGGCGCCGTGATAGGTCTTCATGATCCGGTCCTCGCCCGGCGTCGACATCCAGCCGATGTTGAGGCCGTTGCAGCGGATGCGGTGCCTGACCAGCGCGTGCGCGACGTTCTTGGTCAGGATCGCCAGCGCCCCCTTGGAGGCGCAATAGGCGGCGATGAACGGCTGCCCGCCGTGCGCCGACATCGACTGGATGTTGACGATGGAGCCGGCGATCTTCTCGCGCTTCATGATGTTCGCCGCGCCCTGGATGAGGAAGAACGGCGCGCGCACGTTGACGTCGAAAATCTCGTTGTAGCGTTCTTCCGTCGTGTCGAGGATCGAGCCGCGGTCGGTCAGCGCGGCGGCGTTGACGAGCACGTCGATCCGGCCGAAGCGCTTGTCCGCCTCTTCGATCACCTTGCGGCAGTCTGCGACGTGCTGGAGATCGGCGCGTACGAAATAGGTCGGGCAGCCGGCGTCGGCGAGCTCGCGCGCAAGCCGCTCGCCCCGCTCCGCGTTGCGGCCGCAGATGACGAGCCCCGCCGCGCCGGCCTTGGCGAAATGCCGCGCGATTTCGGCGCCGAGCCCCTGCCCGCCGCCGGTGACGACGCCATACTTCCCGGCAAGTCCGCCCATCGTTTCCGCTCCCTTTTGCGCTGCGCTTTCGCGGCAATATGAAACGAAAATTCCAAATCATTGTCAATATGGAATGTATGTTCTTTTAGCGCGGGCGCGCTGGCGCTCAAGCGTCCGCGCCGCGAAAACCGCCGGCCAAAGCAGCCCCGGCCAAGCTGCGCGCATTAAGAGAAGCTAAGTCCCTTTACGTCACGGTGAAGCCTCCGCTCTCCCGCCCAGGACGCGCCATGTCCGCCCCCTTGAGCTTCACCTCCCGCCGCGACACCGCGCTCGACGGTTTTCGCGGCCTGATGACGCTGCTGGTGCTGGTTTCGCATTATTTCGCCGAGATCGCCGGCGGCTTTCCGCGCGGCGCGGCCGGCTTCATCGCCGTCGACGGCTTTTTCGTGCTGTCGGGCATGATGGTCGGGCGCCTCGTGCTGGAGCGCGGCGCAGCGGGCAATTTCATGTCCGTGTTCTACCTGCGCCGGGTGTTCCGCACCTTCCCGATCTATTTCGCCTGCCTCGCGGTGGCGCTGGCGGGCGAGGCCGCAGTCGGCCTGCCGGGCAACCCCCACGTCCCCGCCTGGAGCTATTTCGCCTTCGTCAACAACATCTTCTCAGGGTTTACCGGCGACGTCGGCCGGCCCTGGCTGTCGCCGTACTGGACCATGGCGGTCGAGGAGCAATTCTACCTCGTCGCCCCGACCCTGCTCATCTTCACGCCGCGCCGCGCCCGCCTGCCCGTTCTCGGCGCGATCGTCGCCTTCGCCATCGCCTGCCGCGCCATTTTCCTCTGGGAAGGCGCGCCGGGCACGGCCTCGACGCTGCTGCTGGTCAGCCGCGCCGACTGCCTCGCCATCGGGCTGGCCTGCGCCGTGCTGCTGAACGGGTCCGTCGACTGGACCAGGCGCCTGTGGCTCAGCGTCGTCGCCGTGCTGGCCGCGCTGGCGCTCGGCGCGGAGTTCGGGCCGCCGGCGATGGTGCTGATCGGCCATACCCTGATCTGCCTGGCGCTCGCGGTCTATCTGATGGCGGTGGCGCAGGGCGCTCAGGAGCGCCGCAGCCTCGACATCCCGCTGTTCCGCTATTGCGGCGACACGTCCTACGCGATCTATCTCACCCACATGCCGGTGCTGTGGCTCGCCCACGCCGCGCTACGCGGCGCCTCGCCGACCATCGCCAACCTGCCCGGCCTGGGGACGACGCTGCTCTGCATCCCCGTCACTTTCGCGCTGGCGCATGTTCTGACGCGCTTCATCGAGGCGCCGATCACCGCCGTCGGCCGCTCCTTCGCCTGGGCGCCGCCGCGCGGGACCCAAGCCGCCAGCCTCAAGCCGCAGGCCGCGCGACCCTGACCGGCTGCTCCGGGAAGCTCAACTGGCCGCGCTCGCGCCAGTCGCGCGTCACGTAATTGAGGATCACCGAGCGGCGCACGCCCTCGATCGGGCGCTTCTCGAAACCGTGCCACGTATTGTCGCCGGGCACGAACACCATCGCCGCGCCGCGCCGGAACGGCGAGGCGCCGACATGCTTCTGTGGGGTCTCGTAGATATCGGTGCCGAGCGTCTCGTGGCCGGGGCCGTCGGAGAGATAGATCAGGCAGGTGAATTTCTTCACCCCGAGGTCGGTGTGCGGCTGCAGCCAGAACCCGTCGACGTCCTGCGCATATTCGAGCCGGAGGAACGTGTCGTCGACGGGCGCCGCAAACGCCTGGTGAATGCAGGCCACGACCCGCGCCGATTGCAGCGCCTCGGCCACCGCCCCCATGATCGGGAACCGCGCCACCCCCGCGGCGTCGAAATAGCTGCGCTGGTCGTTGTGCAACTCGCGCTTGCCGGAGACGCCGTTGAGCACCGGCGGGGCGAACGGCAGTTGCGCCAGTTCGTCCGCCACATCGGTCGGAAACACGTCGTCCAACAGCCAGTAGGCATAGGGATGCGCAAATCCGCGCCGCGCCGCCACGGCGGCCTCGAACGCGTCGGCGATCCGCCCGGCCGCGGGGCGCATCAGTTCGACCCCAGCGCGGCGAGATAGAGGTCGATCAGCGTCTCCTCTTCCGTCCGCTTGTCGGGATCCTGGCCGCGAATCGAGACGATCTTGCGGATGATCTTGGGATCGAAGCCGTTGCCCTTGGCCTCGGCGTAGACTTCCTTGATATCGTCGCCGAGCGCCTTCTTCTCCTCGTTCAGGCGCTCGATGCGCTCGATGAAGGAGCGTAGATGCCCCGAATTGATCTCTTCCGTCCCGGTAAGCTCCGGGCTCGCATCCTTGGCCATGTCGCGTCTCGAAAAGGAAAGCCGCGCGAGGCATGGCCGCCCGCGCGCCTCCCGTCAAGCTACGCCGCCTTGCGCGACCGCTCGATGGGCGCCGGCGCATAGACCCGCCGCACCCGCGGCGCCGCGCGGCTCGCCCGCAAAGCCACGTGCGCCGAGGCCGCGAGGGCCGCCGCAGCCGCGAGCGCGAAGCCGGCGCTGACCGCAAACAGCGGCGCATGGTCCCACAGACCGCCGGCGAGCGTCAGCGTGGCGGCGGCGACGAATAGCACGGCCAGACCGTTGAGCTGATCGCCGAGCCGTTCGCATTGCGCGCGCAGGGCGTCAAAGTCGTCGATAAAATCCACGACCTTGCGATGGCGAGGAAAGTCCTGCAATTGCGCCTCCTGAGTGAACGCCGCCGCCGCCTCTGCCTTACGGGAGGGCCTCGCACGGGAATCTTGTAGTCTCTACGTCCCGGGAGGCGCTAATGTTCCCTTATCACAACGGCCGAGCTTGCGCGCCCGCCCGGGGTTCGCCACACTCGGCGGCGATGGGGAGCCTATTCACCAACGCGCGCGCCAGGGGCTACGTCTATCAGGCGGTCCTGGCGGCGGCGCTCGTCGCGTTGGCGACGCTGGCCTGGCGCAACGCCGTGGCCAACATGGCCGCGCGCGGCATCCCGATGGGATTCGGCTTCTGGGACGAAACCGCCGGCTTTGATGTCAACCAGTCGCTGATTTCCTATTCCGCGCTGTCGAGCTACGGCCGCGCCTTCTGGGTCGGTCTGCTCAACACGCTGCTGGTCGGCGCGATCTCGATCGCACTGGCGACGCCGCTCGGCTTTGTCGTCGGCGTGGCGCGGCTGTCGCCGAACTTCATCCTGTCGCGGCTGGCGCTGATCTATGTCGAGCTGATGCGCAACACGCCGCTGCTGCTGCAATTGTACTTCTGGTACAACGCGGTGCTGAAAGCCCTGCCCGGCCCGAAGCAATCGTTGTCGTTCTCCGGCGTCGCCTTCCTCAACAACCGCGGCCTCTATCTGCCGCGCCCGGAGTTCGCCGACGGCGCGGGGCTGGTCCTCGTCGCCCTGCTGGCCGGAATCGCCGCGGCGGTCGCCTTCGCGCTTTATGCGCGCCGCCGTCAGGCGCTGACCGGCCAGATCTCGCCCGTCGCGCTTGTCGCGACTCTGCTGATCCTGGCGCCGCCCTTGGCGGCCTATTACGGGCTCGGCCGCCCGCTCGACTTCAGCTTCGCCGAGTTGAAAGGCTTCAACCTGCGCGGCGGCTTGCAGCTCTATCCCGAGTTCGTCGCGCTGGTGTTCGGCCTCGTCACCTACACCGCGGGTTTCATCGCCGAGATCGTTCGCGCCGGCGTCAACGCGGTCAGCCACGGCCAGACCGAGGCGGCCTCCGCGCTCGGCCTGCCGCGCGGCCGCACCCTGCGGCTCATCATCGTGCCGCAGGCGATGCGACTGATCATCCCGCCGCTGACCAGCCAATGGCTCAACATCGTCAAGAACTCGTCGCTGGCGGTGTTCATCGGCTATCCCGATCTCGTGCTCGTGTTCGCCGGCACCGTGCTCAACCAGACGCAGGCGGCGATGCAGGTGATGGCGGTAACGATGGGCGTCTATCTCGCCATCTCGCTCGCCCTGTCGGCGCTGCTTAACGCCTTCAACGCGCGCTTCGCGCTGAAGGAGCGCTGAGATGTTCGTGCGCGAAGCCTCCGAACCGGAACTGCCGCCGCCGCTGCTGACGTCAGGCGCGCTCGCCTGGATGCGCGCGCATCTGTTCTCGTCCCCGCTCAACACGATAACGACGCTGCTCCTGGTCGCGCTGGCGGTCTGGCTCGTGCCGCCGCTGATCGCCTGGGCGACAGTCGATGCGGTATGGAGCGCGCCCGACGGCGCCCTCTGCCGCGCGCATCAGGAAGGCGCCTGCTGGGCGTTCATCTGGCAGAAGCTCGGCTATCTGCTTTACGGCTCCTATCCGTTCGAGCAGCGCTGGCGCGTCGATCTCACGGAAGGCGTCGGGGCCGTGCTGATCGTCTGGTTGCTGTGGCCCGGCGCGCCGCGCCGCGACATCGGCTCAGGCCTGTTCTTCGTCGCTTGCCCTGTCGCCGCCTATCTGTTGCTGGCCGGCGCGCCGATGCTGGGCTTGTCGCGCGTCGACACGATCCTGTGGGGCGGCGTGTTCGTCTCGTTGGTGACCGCGCTGGTCGGCATCGTCGTTTCGCTGCCGCTCGGGGTCCTGCTGGCGCTCGGGCGGCGCTCGTCGCTGCCGTTCGTGCGCGCGGCGAGCGTCGTGTTCATCGAGGTCGTGCGCGGCGTACCGTTCATCACGGTGCTGTTCATGGCCAACAACATGCTGCCGCTGTTCCTGCCGCCGGGGGGCGAATCCGACCGCTTCATACGTCCGCTCGTCGGCATCGCGCTGTTCTCGGCCGCCTACATGGCCGAGGAGGTGCGCGGCGGGCTGCAGACGCTGCCGCGCGGCCAGTACGAGGGCGCAATGGCGCTCGGCCTCGAGTATTGGCGCATGATGGGGCTGATCGTGCTGCCGCAGGCCCTGGTGCTGGTGATCCCCGGCATCGTCAACAATTTCATCGGTCTGTTCAAGGACACGACGCTGGTTTCGATCGTTGGCGTCAACGATTTCCTCGAAGCGCTCGACCACGCGATGAAGGATCCCGCCTGGGCCGGGCCGTCGATCTTCGCCACCGGCTACGCCTTCGCGGCGCTGTTCTATTTCGTGTTCTGCTACGCGATGTCGCGTTACTCGGCGGCGATGGAGCGGCGGCTGGCGGCGGGACGGCGGCGATGAGACGCCCCGCGCGGAGAAAAACCGCGGACGTTCGTTCTCCCCTGCGGGGAGTGTAAAGACCGCAAGCCCGCCCCTACTCCAGCGGCACGCCCACCGCCGCCGCCTGCCGCCACGGCTTGACGTCGACCTCCGCGAACAGCCCCGCGAGCCCGTAAGGGTCGCGCGCCAGCAGCGCCTCGATGTCGGCGATTTCGTCGCCTTCGAGAATCAGCAGCGAGCCGATCACGGTCTTGCGGTCGGGCGACAGCAGCGCGCCGGCCGCCTTCACCTTGGCGCCGAGGCCGTTCAGATAGGCGATATGCGCCGGACGAGTCTCCAGGCGCAGGGTGTTGGAGCCCGGTTTATCGGTGCAGGTCGCCACGAACAGCATGGGAGGGCCTCCATTCGTCCGAGGCATATCTCGGAGCGCTAACCGCCGACAAGCCGCTCGCGTTCCGGTTTGAGCGAAATGAGCAACAGCGCGGCGGATTTGCCACGCAGCGCCACCGGCTCCAACCGCTCGGCGACGACCCTCTGCAGCGCAAGTTTCATACTTTCGTAGTAGGGCGCGGAGATCAACACCGCCGCGCCGGTCGCGCGCGCCGCCTCGAGAATGCGCGCGGCGGTGTTCATCGCGTCGCCGATCAGCGCGATTTCCTTCTTCTGCGCGCCGAGTTCGCCGATCACCACCGGCCCGGCATGAATCGCGGCGCGGAAATCCGGCGTCTCGCCATAGGCCGCGCGATAGGCCCCGGCGCGCCCCAGCAGCCGCCGTCGCGCCGCCAGACAGGCGCGAATCGGCTGTTCCGGATCGGTCCCCTCGCGCCAGACGGCGATCACCTCGTCGCCGACATATTTGTGGATCTCGCCGCCGCGGGCGACGATGTCAGCCGTCACGTCGGCGAAGAAATCGTTGAGCAGATCGAGAAAGCGGGCCTCGCCCAGCCGCTCCGCCAACCCCGTCGAGCCGCACAGGTCGAGATAAAGCAGCACCCTGTCCTCGCGCCGCGGCCGCCGATAGCGCCCGGCGACGAACGCAAACAGTACGCCCGGACCCAGCAATTCGTTGACGCCGAACAGGAGATTGACGGCCACGCACATCAGCAGCGCGAACGCCACGTCGCGCCGCTCGACCCCCGCCAGCGCCGCGCCTGCGTCCGACGGCGGCAGCACCAGGATATTTATCGCCAGCACCGCTGCGACATAAAGCCCGACCCGCAGTAGAAAATAGGCGGCGAACGGCCAGCGCAGCAGCGTCCCGCGCGCCCAGCGCCCGAGCACATTGACTTCCACGAACGCCAGCAGGCCGCCGGTGCAGGCCCCCGCCACCACGCCGACGACCGGCGTCGCATGGCCGAGCAGGCCATAGATTCCGCCCGCGCCCGCGCTAAGCAGCGTGACCCAGGCGATGCGCAACAGCGGGCGGCCTTGGCGAGAAGGCGACCCGGCGCGGCTCACTTCGTCCCGAACATGCGGTCGCCCGCATCTCCCAACCCCGGCACGATGTAGCCGTGATCGTTGAGCTTCTCGTCGATCGCCGCAGTCCAGATCTCGACGTCGGGGTGCGACTTGGACAGCCGCTCGATCCCCTCCGGCGCCGCTAGCAGGCAGACGAAGCGGATGTCCTTGACCCCGCGTCCCTTCAGCTTGGAGATCGCCGCGACCGCGGAATTGGCGGTCGCCAGCATCGGGTCCATCACGATCACCAGCCGGTCGGCGACGTCGGCCGGGGCCTTGAAGTAGTATTCCACCGCCTCCAGCGTCTCCGGGTTGCGGTAGAGCCCGATATGGGCGACGCGCGCGCTTGGCACCAGGTTCAACATGCCGTCAAGGAAGCCGACGCCGGCGCGCAGGATCGGCGCGAAAACCAGCTTCTTGCCGGAGATAGTCGGCGACATGAACGTCGCCAGCGGGGTCTCGACCTCGACCAGCTCTGTGGGCAGGTCGCGCGTCACCTCATAGGCCAGCAGCATCCCGATCTCGTTGAGAAGCTGGCGGAATCCTTTGGTGGAGACCTCCTTGTCGCGCATGAGCGTCAGCTTGTGCTGCACGAGCGGGTGATTGACGACATGGACGTTCGACATGCGGCCTCCTTCGGGGTTCGCGCCTTCTAGCGCAACTCGGGGCCCTTGCGGCAAATCGCGCTATCCCCAGATTTCGTGTCGGGCTCCTCCTCTATTGACGGGCCGGGGGGGAAACTGCCACTTGGATACGTCATGGCCGAAGCGAATGCCGCCACCGCCGGCGCCCACTTGAATCTGCCGAACCTGCTGACTTACGGCCGGGTCGTCGCGGTGCCTGTGCTCGTCGCGCTGCTGTTCTGGCCCGACGACGGCTGGGCGAACTGGACCGCGTTCGGCGTTTACGTCCTCGCGGCAATCTCCGACTTCTTTGACGGCTATCTCGCCCGCGCCTGGTCGCAGCAATCCTCGCTCGGCCGGATGCTCGATCCGATTGCCGACAAGCTGCTGGTTTCGGCCGCCCTGCTGATGCTGTCGGCCAACGGCTCCATCGCCGGCGGCAGCCTGTGGGCGGCTGTGATCATCCTGTGCCGCGAGATTCTCGTCTCGGGCTTGCGCGAATATCTCGCCGAACTGCGCGTGCCGATGCCGGTGACCGCGGTGGCGAAGTGGAAGACGACGGCGCAACTGGTCGCGCTCGGCTTTCTCATCGCCGGCCCCGCCGGCGAGCGGGTGCTGCCGGGCGCGCATGTCACCGGCGTCCTGCTGTTGTGGATCTCGGCCGTTCTCACGCTCTACACCGGCTGGGACTACATGAAGGCGAGCTACCAGCACGTCGGGGGCGCATGAAGGCCGTATACTTCGCCTGGGTGCGTGAGCGCATCGGCAAGGCCGAGGAGGAGATCGACCCGCCGCCGCAGGTGGCCACCGTCGCCGATCTCATCGCCTGGCTGTCGGCGCGCGACGAGGGTTACGCGCACGCGTTCGAGAACCCGAAGACGATTCGCGCCGCGCTCGACCGCGCCCATGTGAAGCCGCAGACGCGCATCGCCGGCGCGCGCGAGATCGCCTTCTTCCCGCCGATGACGGGGGGATGATGGACGTCCGCGTCCAGCGCGAGGATTTCGACGCCGCGGCGGAATCGCGCAGGCTGACGGAAGGCCGCGCCGACGTCGGCGCCGTCGTGACGTTCGTCGGTCTCTGCCGCGACGAGGGCGGCGCGCTCGCCGCGCTCGAGATCGAGCACTATCCCGGCATGGCGGAGGAGGAGATCGCCCGCGTCGTCGCCGAGGCGCAAGCGCGCTGGCCGCTCATCGGCGTCAGCATCGTCCACCGCTACGGCGAAATCCGCCCGGGCGAGCAGATCGTGCTGGTCGCGACCGCCTCGACGCACCGCGGCGCCGCATTCGCCGCGGCCGAGTTCCTGATGGATTACATGAAGACGCGCGCCCCGTTCTGGAAGCGCGCGCGTCGCGCCGACGGCGCGATCGAGGGCTGGGTGGGGGCGAAAGACGCCGATGACGCCTCCGCCGCGCGCTGGGATAGCGCTTAAAAAGTCCGGCGTCCCGCCACCGCGTTATAGACCCACAGAACGATCACGGCGCCCACTACCGACAGCACGATGCTCCACAGCGTCAGCCCATTGATGCCGCCGACGCCCAGCGCGCTGCCGATATAGCCGCCGACGATGGCGCCGATGATGCCGATCACGATGTCGATCAGAATGCCCGAGCCGGTATGGTTGACCAGCTTGGAGGCGATGAAGCCGCTGACGAGGCCGAGAATGATCCAGGCGATCCAACCCATGCTACGCTCCTCGTTGACGACGCGTCATGCGCGCCGCGCTCAAAGTTGACGTCATAGACGTGAAAAACGCAAGGCGCTAAGTTAACGCAGGTCTAAACGCAACCGGCGAAACAATGTTCGCCGTCGGGCGGCGTTGGTCCTCAGTCGCTTCCGCGCAAGCGGGAGTCCCGGCTTCTCGGGAATGACGTAATTGCGCGGTCTGTTTGCAGAACGGGTGCAAGCGCCCTCAGGAGGAACCCAATGAGCTTTTTCGATGAATCGCTTTCCGACGCCGTGCCCGGCGGCAGCCTCGCCACCCCGATCGCCATCGCCGCCGGCGCGCTGCTGCTGCATCACTTCTTCGGCAACAAGGATCAGGCGCCCGCCCCGGCGCCCGCCCCCGCGCCGACTCCACAAGGCGGCGGCGGCAGCTTCCTGGACGGCGGCGGCCTGCTTGGCGGCTTGAGCGGCCTCGTCAACAAGCTCACCCAGGCCGGCGCCGGCCCGCAGGTCAATTCCTGGGTCGGCAACGGGCCCAACCAGCCGATCGAGCCCAGCCATCTCGGCGCCGCGCTGGGGCCCGACGTGCTGTCGCAACTCGCCGCAAGGACCGGGCTGTCGCAGCAGCAAATCATGGAGGGGCTGGCGCAGGTGCTGCCGCAACTCGTCAACAACCTGACGCCTAACGGTCGCCTGCCGACGCCGCAGGAGGCGCAATACGGCGGCCAGTACGGGCGCTAACGCCGCCGCGATTCCCTCCCCGTTGGCGGGGGAGGGTTGCGGCGAGGGGGCGCGCCTAGCCCTTGCGCTTCTGGTAGACGTCCACCCCGACGGCCGCCAGCAGCACGAGCCCCTTGACCACCTGCTGCCAGAAGATGCCCAACCCGATCAGCGACATGCCGTTGTTCATGACGCCCATGAACAACGCGCCGATCACCACGTTGAGCACCTTGCCGACGCCGCCGCTCGCCGACACGCCGCCGATGAAACAGGCCGCGATGACGTCGAGCTCGTATGAGTTGCCCGCACTCGGCGTCGAGGAGTTCAACCGCGCCGCCACCACGAGCCCGGCGAGCCCGGCCAAGAATCCCATATTGGCGAAGGTGAGGAAGATCAGCCGCTCCGTCTTGACGCCAGATAGCTGCGCCGCCAGCCGGTTGCCGCCGAGCGCGTAGATGCGCCGCCCGATCACCGTGCGCGTGGTCGCGAAGGCGTAGAACAGCGTCAGCACCGCCATGATGAGCAGCACGACGGGCAGGCCCTTGTAGCGCGACAGCTTCCAGGTGATGAACAGGATGATCGCCGCGAACACGAGATTCTTGAATAGCAGCAGCGGCAGCGGTTCGGACTCCATATTGCCGGCCCGGGCGCGCGCCCAGCCGCGCAACGACAGGACGAACATCGCCAGCGCGCCGATCACGCCGAGCCCGAGCGCAATCACGTTCACCGGCGAGGCTTCGTCCAGAAGGTACGGGATCGGGCCGATCTGGACCGAGAAACTGGGAAACACGAAGCCCGAGGCAATGTCCTGGAAGCCGCGCGCGAATGGGCCGACGAACTGGCCGAGCAGCAAATTGCCGGTCAGGCCGCGGAAGATCAGCATGCCGCCGAGCGTGACGATGAAGGAGGGGATGCGCCCATAGGCGACCAGCAGGCCCTGAATCGCGCCGATGCCCGCCCCGATCGCCAGACTGAGCACCATCACGATGGGATAAGGCCATTTCGCGTAGACCATCAGCGAGCCCGCCACCGCGCCGACGAAGCCGACGATGGAGCCGACCGACAGGTCGATATTGCCGCCCACGATCACCAGCAGCATGCCCAGCGCCATGATGATGACGTAGGAATTCTGCGCGATGATGTTGGTGATGTTGACAGGCCGAAGCAGCGCGCCGCCATCGGCGTCGAGCGTCAGATAATAAAAAAAGCAGACGATCAGCAACAGCGACATCAGCAGGCCGTAGTCGCGCAGATTGTCCTTCCACAGCTCCGAGCGCATCTCCCGCGTGACGCTCGAATTGGGGGCGACGGCCGGCGCGCTCAAGATTTCGCCCCGTATTGGCGCATGATCGACGCCATGATCTTCTCCTGACTTGCTTCTTTGGCCGGCATTTCGTCGACGAAACGCCCTTCGTTCATCACATAGATGCGGTCGCAAGTACCGAGCAGCTCCGGCATCTCGGAGGAGATGACGATCACGCCCTTGCCCTGCCCCGCCAGCTCGTTGATGATTCCGTAAATCTCATATTTCGCGCCGACGTCGATGCCGCGCGTCGGCTCGTCCATGATCAGCACCTTCGGCTCGGTGAACAGCCATTTGCTGAGCACCACCTTCTGCTGGTTGCCGCCGGAAAGGTTGATCGCACGCTGGTAGATGCTCGGCGTGCGGATGCGCAGAGCCTGCCGGTAGCGGGTCGCCACCGCAACCTCCTTCGCGTTGTCGATCACGCCGCGCTCGGACACGCCGCCGAGGTTTGCGAGCGTGATGTTGGTGCGCACCTCCTCGGTCAGCACCAGCCCCAGCATCTTGCGGTCCTCGGTGACATAGGCGAGCCCCTGCCCGATCGCCTTCTCGATCGTCGACAGGTCGAGCTTGCGCCCCTCGAGCGTCGCCGTCCCCCTGATGTTGCGGCCATAGGCGCGGCCGAAAATGCTCATCGCCAGCTCGGTCCGCCCCGCGCCCATGAGGCCCGCGATGCCGACCACCTCGCCGCGCCGCACATGCAGGCTGACGCCCTTGATGACCTCGCGCCCCGAATGCAGCGGATGCTCCACCCACCAGTCCTCGATGCGGAACAGCTCCTCGCCGACGCTCGACTGTCGCGGCGGATAGCGGTCGGTCATCTCGCGCCCGACCATGCCTTTGATGATCCGCCCCTCGCTGATCGGCTCCTTGTGGCAATCGAGCGTCTCGACGGTCGAGCCGTCGCGGATAATGGTGATCTTGTCGGCGACGCGGGCGATCTCGTTGAGTTTGTGCGAGATGAGGATCGCCGTCATCCCCTGCTGCTTGAAGCCGAGCAGCAGATCCAGCAGCGCCGTCGAATCGGCCTCGTTGAGGCTCGCGGTCGGCTCGTCGAGAATCAGCAGCTTGACGTCCTTGGCGAGGGCCTTGGCGATCTCGACCAGTTGCTGCTTGCCGATGCCGATATTGGTGATCAGCGTAGTGGGCGATTCCCTCAGCCCCACCTTGCCCATCAGTTCGCGCGTGCGGCGGAAACACTCGCTCCAGTCGATGACGCCGTTCGCGGCGGTCTCGTTGCCGAGAAAGATGTTCTCGGCGATCGAGAGTTGCGGCGCCAGCGCCAGCTCCTGGTGGATGATGACGAGCCCGAGATGCTCGCTTTCGCCGATCGAGGCGAACCGCCTGACCTCGCCCTTGTAGACGATGTCGCCGGAATACGTGCCGAACGGGTGGACGCCCGAAAGCACCTTCATCAAGGTCGACTTGCCGGCGCCGTTCTCGCCACAGATGGCGTGGATCTCGCCCTCTTCGACCACGAGATTGACGTCCTTCAGCGCCGTCACGCCGGGGAACGTCTTGGTAATCCCTCGCATTTCGAGAATCGCGGCCATTTCGCCGATGCCTCCCTTGGGCCGTCACTGTAGCCGCAAGTCGCTTGTGAACGCCAGATGCAAAAGGGCCTGCGCGAACGCAGGCCCTCGCGCTCAGTCAGATATTACTGGAGCTGCTCGGCCTTATAGTAGCCGGTGTCGATCAGCGCCGACTTGACGTTCGCGGCGGTGACCGGAACCGGCTTCAGCAGGTAGGAGGGAACGATCTTGACCTTGTTGTTATAGGTCTTGGTGTCGTTGACTTCCGGCTGCTTGCCCTGGATCACCGCATCGACCATGTTCGCCGAGACCTTGGCGAGCTCGCGAGTGTCCTTGAAGATGGTCGAATACTGCTCGTGCGCGAGGATCGACTTGACGCTCGGGATCTCCGCGTCCTGACCGGAAATGACCGGGATCGGCGTGCCGCTGGTGCCGTAGCCGACGCTCTTCAGCGCCGCCAGGATGCCGATCGAGATGCCGTCATAAGGCGACAGCACCGCGTCGACGTGCTTCTTGGTGTAGTAGGCGGAGAGCAGGTTCTCCATGCGCGACTGCGCGGTGGCGGCGTCCCAGCGCAGCGTGGCGACCTTGTCCATGCCCATCTGCTTGGACTGCACGACCAGCGTGCCCTTGTCGATCAGCGGTTGCAGAACCGACATCGCGCCGTTGTAGAAGAAGAATGCGTTGTTGTCGTCGGCCGAGCCGCCGAACAGTTCGATGTTGAACGGGCCGGTCTTGCCCTTGTCGATCCCGAGGCCCTGGACGAGCGTCGTCGCCTGCTCCACGCCGACCTGGAAATTGTCGAATGTCGCGTAATAATCGACGTTGGGCGAGCCGACGATCAGGCGGTCGTAGGAGATGATCTTGATGCCGGCGTCGGCGGCGTGCTGCAGCGCGTCCGACAGCGTCGTGCCGTCGATGGCGGCGATGACGAGCACCTTCTCCTTCTTGGTGATCATGTTCTCGACCTGGCTGAGCTGGGTCGGAATGTCGTTGTCGGCGTATTGCAGGTCGGTCTTGTAGCCGCGCGACTGCAGCACCTTGGCCATGTTGTCGCCGTCGGCGATCCAGCGCGCCGAGGATTTCGTTGGCATGGCGATGCCCACCGTGCCCTTGTCTTCCGCATTGGCGGCGGAAGCCCAAACCAGAACGCCCATCGCGACCGCGGTCGCAAGCGCCTTAATACCCATGCGTAACCTCCCACTGAGAAACCTGCGCCGCAGCCGCCCTTTGGGCGCCGCGGCGGCGGCGCGGGACAAAATCCCCGCCGTTGCAGGCCTTCCTAGTCACTTCGGTATGACAGTCAAATGCGTTGAATGACGCGACCTATCCGTTTCTGCTATACCTTCGGCCAACCCTCGGATGGACGCATGGGAAAGAGCGATACCCGCGTGCGCGGCGCACCGCCGCACAGCCGGCTCAAGCTGTCGCAGCTTCGCCTTGTGGCGGCGATCGAGGATTTGGGCTCGGTCAGCGCCGCCGCCCTGGCGCTGCATCTTTCCCAGCCCGCCGCCTCGCGCACCATCGCCGAGCTGGAGGCGACGTTCGGCGCGAGCCTGTGCGAGCGGCTCGCGCGCGGCGTGCGGATGACCCCGCTGGGCAGCACGCTGGCCCGCCACGCCCGTTCGGTGCTGATGCAGCTCGCCGAGGCCGAGCGCGAACTCGGCGACCTGCAGCAAGGCCGCCGCGGCGCGGTCGCCGTCGGCGCGGTCAGCGGCCCCGCCTTCGACCTGATGCCCGCCACCGTCCTGCGCCTGCGCGAGATCGCCCCCGAGATAGAACTTTCGTTGAAGATCGATTCCTCCAACGTGCTGGCGCGCGACCTGCTCGCCGGCCGGCTCGATTTCCTGCTCGCCCGCATTCCCGACGATCTCGACGCCGACGAGTTCGATCAGCTCGCCGCCGGAGTCGAGGAGGCCCGCCTGGTGGTGCGCCGCGGCCATCCGCTGATCGCCAAAGGCGCCGCCGCGCTCGCCGAGCTCAGCGCTTGCGAGTGGGTGACGCAGCCGCGCGGCACGCCGCTGCGCCGAGCAATCGAAAGCCTGTTTCTCAACGCCAACTTGCAGCCGCCGCGCCGCATCCTGGCGACGACCTCGCTGACCATGACCTTGATGACGGTCGCTCGCGCCGACGCCGTCGCCGCCGTCAGCCACGAGGTCGCGCGTTTCGCCTGCGGCGACCTCGCGTCGGGCGCGCTGGCGGTGCTGCCGGTGAGCTTCCCGCTGGTGGTGCAGCCTTACAGCCTCGTTCTCGCCCGCAACCGCCCGCTGTCGCCCGCCGCGCGCACCGTCTACGAGACCGTGCGCGCGCTCGCCGCCGCCGGCGGCCAGAGTTCAGTCGACAATAAAGAATACTTTAGTATTGGCGGATCCTAAAATAAATATTAAGTATCAGCATGTGTATACAGCGGCAACTATCCTCTATCCTGTGGCCGTAGATGCAAACAGGAGTTGGAGATGCGAACTATTGCGGCGGGCGCCGTTCTCTGTGCGATCGCGATATCGAGTTCCGCCCTGGCTCAGACCTGGAGCGACGACAGCGGCGCGACGCGCGACACTCACCACTACAGCCATCATCGAACGGCGCAGGACAATGATTGGAGCTGGCGCAACCAGCGCGCCTACGTGGAGCCCGCGCCGGCGAACGCCTGGCCCTCGCACGACGGCTACACCCGCGGCCAGGGCGGCGCCGGCTGGAACCCGGGATCCGCCAACGGCAGCTGAACGCGCGTCGCCAGCCCCGCGCGGCCGCGGAAAACGCTGCGCCGCGCCGGACCGCTCTTTACAAGCCGGAGCCGCGATGATTTGACACCCGCCTGAGGGAGCGCGGAGGGCGTTGCGTTGCGGGCAAACGGGGACGACATCCTCGTCACTGAAGGACTGGGCAAATCCTTCGGCGATTTCCGGGCGGTTTCCGACGTTGCGTTGCGCGTCAAGCGCGGTTCGATCCATGCGCTGATCGGCCCCAACGGCGCCGGCAAGACCACCTGCTTCAACATGCTGACCAAATTCGTCCGTCCGACGACCGGGCGGATCGTCTACAACGGCGCCGACATCACCAAAATGGCGCCGGCCGACGTCGCCCGCCGGGGCCTCGTGCGCTCGTTCCAGATTTCCGCCGTGTTCCCGCATCTGACCGCGCTGGAGAACGTGCGCGTCGCCCTGCAGCGCAAGCGCGGCGACAATTTCGACTTCTGGCGCTCGAAGCGATGCCTGAACCAATACGACGCCCGCGCGTGCGAGCTGCTCGATCAGGTCGGCCTCGCCGATTTCGCGCAGACGCTGGCGAGCGAAATCTCCTACGGCCGCAAGCGCGCGCTGGAGATCGCGACCACCCTCGCGCTCGAACCCGAGATGATGCTGCTCGACGAACCGATGGCCGGCATGGGCCACGAGGACATCGACCGCATCGTCGCTTTGATCCGCCGCGTTTCGGCCAATCGCACGGTTCTGATGGTGGAGCACAATCTCAACGTGGTTGAGCATCTTTCCGACCGCATCACGGTCCTGACCCGCGGCCGCGTGCTCGCCGAGGGCGATTACGCCACCGTCTCGCAGAACCCCGACGTCAAGACTGCCTATCTCGGCGCCGACCATGGTTGAACCGCTGCTGCAAGTGCTGGGGCTGCAATCCTGGTACGGCGAATCGCACATCCTGCACGGCGTCGATTTCGAGGTCCGCGCCGGCGAGGTCGTCACTCTGCTCGGCCGCAACGGCGCCGGCAAGACGACGACGCTGAAGTCGATCATGGGCATGGTCGGCAAGCGCAGGGGCTCGGCGAAATTTGACGGCCGCGAGACGGTCGGCCTGTCCTCCGACCGCATTGCGCGCATCGGAATTGCGCTCTGCCCGGAGGAGCGCGGCATCTTCCATTCGCTCACCGTGCGCGAGAATCTGATGCTGCCGCCGCGCGTCGCACCGACCGGCGGCCTCACGCTCGAGCAGATTTTCACGCTGTTCCCCAACCTGAAGGAGCGCCTCAGCAGCGGCGGCGGCAAGCTCTCGGGCGGCGAGCAGCAGATGCTGGCGATCGCCCGCATCCTGCGCACCGGCGCGCGTTTCCTGATGCTTGACGAGCCGACCGAGGGCCTCGCGCCCGTCATCATCCAGCAGATCGCCCGCACGATCCACGAGTTGAAGAAGGCCGGCTTCACGATCCTCTTGGTCGAGCAGAACTTCCGCTGGGCCTCGACGCTTGCGGACCGATTCTATGTGATGGAGCACGGCAAGATTATCGACGCCTTCGCCGCCGCCGATCTCTCCGCCAACATGGACAAGCTGCATGACTATCTCGGCGTGTGAGATGAGTGCGCCCGTCGCCCTGCGCCATGGCGAGCGCCTGGGCCGTCATCGCCGGACGGCTGGCCCTCGTGCCCGGGCTTGTCCCGGGCGTCCACGTCCCGCCGCCTCGGCGTCTCATCAGGAGAAGGCGCATCGCTCGCTGGCGTGGATGACTGGGAAAAGCCCGGCCACGACGGAGAGGGCTGTAGTTAAGACTGGATCGGCGCTGATGAGAACAAGCCCGCGCACGAGGGAGCGCGCGCCGTGATGCTCCTCACCCTCTCCATTACCCCGATGCAGCTTTACGGCCAGCTGCTGATCGGCCTCATCAACGGCTCGTTCTATGCGCTGTTGAGCCTTGGGCTCGCGGTCATTTTCGGCATGCTCAACGTGGTCAATTTCGCCCACGGCGCCTTCTACATGGTCGGCGCCTTCGCCGCCTATTTCCTCATGCAATACGCCGGCCTCAACTATTGGTTCGCGCTTGTTCTGTCGCCGCTCATCGTCGGCTTGCTCGGCGCGCTGGTCGAGCGCCTGTTCATCCGCCGCATCGCCGGCCTCGACCATCTCTACGGCCTGTTGCTGACCTTCGGCATGGCGCTGGTCATTCAAGGCTTGTTCCAGAACGGCTTCGGCTCCTCGGGCAAGCCTTATCCGAGCCCGCCCGAACTCGCCGGCGTCATCAACACCGGCTTCATGTTCCTGCCGAAGTATCGCGCCTGGGTCATCGTAGCGTCGTTCGTGGTCTGCATGGCGACGTGGTTCGGCATCGAGAAGACCCGGCTCGGCGCCTACCTGCGCGCCGCCACCGAGAACCCGGCGCTGGTGCGCGCCTTCGGGATCAACGTGCCGCTGATGATCACCGCCACCTACGGCTTCGGCGTCGCGCTGGCGGCCTTCGCTGGCGTGCTCGCGGCGCCGATCTACCAGGTCAGGCCCGGCATGGGCGCCGACATCATCGCGGTGGTGTTCGCGGTGGTTGTCATCGGCGGCATGGGCTCGATCCTCGGCTCGATCCTCACCGGCTTCGCGCTCGGCGTGATCGAAGGCCTGACCAAAGTGTTCTACCCAGAGATCTCCAACACGGTGGTGTTTGTCATCATGGCGATCGTGCTGATCATCCGGCCGTCCGGCCTGTTCGGGCGCGTGGCGTGAGCGCCGTCGCCGCCGCCGCCCCGACGCGCGCCCAGCACGACACGCGCGCTTTCTTCATCGCTGGCGCTCTAATGCTGGCGCTGGTCGCCGCCGCGCCGTTCTTCGCCTATCCTTTCTTCGTGATGGAGATGCTGTGCGTGGCGCTGTTCGCCTGCGCCTTCAATCTGCTGATCGGCTATGTGGGCTTGCTGTCGTTCGGCCATGCGATGTTCTTCGGCATGGCGAGCTATGTCTGCGCCCACGCCGCGAAGGCCTGGAGCCTCGACCCGGTGCTGGCGATCCTGTGCGGCATCGTGGTGGCGGCGGCGATGGGATTCGTCGCCGGCGCGCTGGCGATCCGCTCCAAGGGCATCTATTTCGCGATGATCACGGTGGCCCTTTCGCAGATGGTGTATTTCTTCTGCGTCGAGGTCCCGTTCACCCATGGCGAGGACGGCATCCAGTCGGTGCCGCAGGCGCGCGCGCTCGGCCTGATTGATCTTTCCCAGCCGATGCAACTTTACGGCTTCGTCGCCGTGGTGTTCGTGCTCGGCTTCCTGTTCGTCTACCGCACCGTGAATTCGCCGTTCGGCGAGATCCTGAAGGCGATTCGCGAGAACGAGCCGCGCGCGATCTCGCTTGGCTATCGCGTGACGCGCTACAAGCTGACGGCCTTCGTTCTGTCAGCGGCGCTGGCGGGACTGGCGGGTGGAACCAAGGCGCTGGTGGTGCAGAACGCCTCGCTGAGCGACGTCGGCTTTTCGATGTCGGGCGAGGTGGTGCTGATGACGCTGCTCGGCGGCATGGGGACTTTATACGGACCCGTGGTCGGCGCGGTGGCGGTGGTGTCGATGCAGAACTATCTCGCGCAGTACGGCGAGTGGGTGACGGTGATTCAGGGCGCGGTGTTCGTCGCCTGCGTGGTGTTGTTCCGGCGCGGCGTCATCGGCGAGATCGCCCATTGGGCGCGGCTGTCGCTCTGACCTGCGCCCGGTGACGTTCTGCTGCGCGAGGCAGTCGACGCCAGCGCAGCTCCGGGCTCAGGCGTCAGGCACGCGTGCAACGCTCGGAATATTGCTGGCGCCGTGCTACAGCGGGGCGCAAGAAAGCGCTAACGATTAAGCACACCATTATTTCTATTGAGCAAAGGCTTTGGCAAGGAGGGGTCACAGATGGCTGGCGATGCATCTCGTCTCCGGCGCAGCGCACTCATTTTTTCGCTCGCCATGTCTCTAACGGCAAGCGCCGACGCTTCGGATTGCGTCACGCATTTTCATCTCGCCAAAGGCGGAATCACGGCTGCGAGTATGCACGTACGAAACGACAGCGTTTGTCCGGTCCGTATGTATATCCCCTCCTCCGGCGTCGGCAACGCCGGCATTCTCGCCGCCACGACGACGGTTAAGCCAGCGCACGGGGTGCTCGGCAAGCGCTCGGATCGTATCCTAGCCTATAAGCCAGAGGCGGGCTTCACCGGCGCCGACCACTTCGAGGTCCGCGTCCGCTTTGACCGCGACAATGGCGAGGGGGCGCAGGAGACGACGCTCAGCATTGACGTCACCGTTTACTGAGGGCGCGGCGTCGCCCCAGATAAGCGCAACGGCCGCCGAAGCGGCCCCCGTCAGTCGCAGTTGGTCGCGGTGCGGGTTTCGGTGTAGTCGTCCGCGTCGGTCCGCTTGACCGACCGCGTTGCACAGCCCTCGTCGGACGAGCGGCGCTCGATGACGCGATCCTCACGCTTCGGCGTGCCGACGAATGCAGGCGCCCGCCGGCCCGAGGTGGAAGCCCACCGCGCAATCCGCCCACAGCAAGTCCGACCCGGCGCCCGGAGCGGCAGGGGTCATCCCCGCCTGCGCGCCGCCGACGGAAAGAAGGGCGACGGTCAGCGCCGCGGCGCAAATCGTCCATAGTTTCGTCATGGCTTTGCGATATACGATGGCGCGCAGGCGCCGGCTCAAGGTCTGTTTGGACACCGAGACGCGAAACTCCTCAAACAACCAGTCGCTGAGATCGACAATGCGCCAGGGCGCCACGCCGTGAACGGCCCGCTTTCAATCATCGCCGCAAGGCCCTCGCGATGCTCCTCACTCAGACGCGAAGCCCGGCCCAGCGCTTTGCGGTCGATCAGCCCTCCCGGCCCCGAAGCGTTGAACTTGACGACCCAATCACGAAAGATCTGGAGCGTAACCCCGGCGATCTCGGCGGCTTGCGTCCGGGCCGCCCCGTCATAGTTCGCAGCCACCGCCAGCAATCGCCGCGCTTGCGCGCCGCTCCTGCTCTTCCTGGCCAGAGCGCGCACGCCGACAGCGTCAAAATCGGTCCGAAGCGGAATTCGCATGGCGAACCTCCTTCGTTCGCCACCTCGAATCAGACCCCGACCGGCTTGGAAAGCTCGCCGCGAGTCACGTTCTGTGAGACTTGGTACTATACCAAGTTGCAAAGAGAGCGACTCACGAGCGCGTCGGCTTCGTCATGGCCGGGTGGAGTGGACCCCGAAAGTGAGACACGGTTAAAACTGTGATAGGCGCCTGAGAGGAGCCTGGAGATGAAAAAAGGGTTTGGCGGAATTTCGGTTGAGCGGAAATTTGATACGGCTCGGGCGA
>Ga0181528_10000089_pt1 | contig 84763 bp, 63 predicted proteins | sample PEATcosm2014_Bin_47_FD_119742 | JGI IMG/M metagenome (GOLD analysis project Ga0181528, IMG submission 119742) | Peatland microbial communities from MTU Mesocosm Facility, Houghton, MI, USA - PEATcosm2014_Bin10_10_metaG | ecosystem: Environmental > Terrestrial > Soil > Wetlands > Peat | place...
ACATTGAAGATCTGCTTGCGGTTTTGCGCGGCGACGCCGTAGTTGTTGTTGAGATTGAACTGGTCGTAGGCGCCTGAGTTCAGGATGCCCATCGTCTTGCCAAAGGTATAGTTGGCGTTGATGTTGTAGCGGCCCTTCGAACGTATCCAGGTCATCTGCAATGCATTGAAGTTCTGGTAAGTGTTGTGGTTCACAATGCTGAGGTCGCCGTAAACCTTGTACGGACGCAGGGCGTTCTGTTGTCCGCTATCGGTCGGATTGGCGACGCTGAAGAGCGCGCCGAACGGGATCAGGTTGATGTTGTTGCCCGCGCCCGCGCTGGTGTTGATCTGGTCTTCGCTCTGGTTGCCGACATAGGCGACTTCCAGCAAGCTCGACCACGGCATCTTCTGCGCGACCGTGAAGCTGTAGCTGTCGGTGTAAGGCGCTTTGTCATCCTTTGGATTGAGGCCCTGGATGGCGATCGACGCCTGGCCGCCCAGCGGGTTGGTCGAGTCGAGTGCAGCAAGCGTCGTGTTGCTGACATTCGACGCGATTTCACCACCGGTCACGCCGAGGCCCGTCGTGAACTGCCCGGTGTGATAGAAGAACCGTCCCCAGCCGCCACGCAGCACGGTGTTGCCCTTGCCGAAGATGTCATAAGCCATGCCGAAGCGCGGCGATATGTACATCCCTTTGGTCGGGAAGACGGAGTTCGGGATGGCCGAATTGACGGCGTGCCAGGTGAACCCGTCGTACGCGCCAGCCGAACCGGCCGGGTTGTACAGGGCCGGATTGAACTCGGCAAAGCCCTTGCCCAGGTTGTCCTGCCAGGGCTGGAAGTGCGAGCCGCGCAGACCCAGATCGAGGGTCAGCTTTCTGTTCACCTTCCAGGAATCCTGGACGAATACTTCGTACGTGTTGTACGTTTCATCGTTCAGGCGGTTCTTGTTCTGCTCGGAGTCCGTGGCCACACGGCCGGCCATCAAGTCGCCATAGGTGCTGCCCGTCGTGGTGCCGCCCCAATTGGCGAATTGCAATTCCTGGTTGGTGTTGCCGCTATCGGGCTGGGCATTGCGGATGTATTCCCAGAAGAAACCAGCCTTGATCGTGTGCGTGCCCCACACCTTCGTCATGCTGTCGCTGATGGTGGGCAGCCACTTGTCAGCGTAGAGGCCCTGGCTGGGTCCGCCGACTTCGAAGCCGCCGGGGTTCAACAGGGTGGCCATTTCGCCGCCCCATCCGGTGATCGACGGAATCTGCGTGACGCCATTGTGGAACATGCCCTGGTAGGGATAGCCGACGTTGCTACGAGTCACCTTGGCCGGATCCTGGAACACGTTCGGGAAATCGATCTTGGTGTAGCCGAACACAAACTCGTTGGTCATGGTCGGGCTGAACACGTGCGTCAACGACGCCGTCCAGGAGTCAGAACTGTTCTTGCCAAGAATCGGCGTCGGGTAAGGAACCTGGTTGCCGTTGCGCCACCAGAGTCCGACCGGGAACTCCTGCGTTTCGCGCTGCATGTTGTAGCGCATGTACAATTTCGTGTTGTCGCTGATGTTGTAGTCGACGCGTGTCATCCACTGCGTGGAGTTCTGGTCGAAGATCGAGTCACTGAGGTAGTTCGCGCCGCCCGTGGCGGAGTTCAGGGCCACCGTGGGCGCCGGAAGCAATTTGGCCATCGCCACGCCGCCCGGATCGAGCTGCGCAGCAGGGATGATGGCGTTAGGGAACAGCGTGGGGTTCAGCGTCTGCGCCGGGCCGCCGCTGGTGGTCTTGTTGCCGAGCTTCGCGAGTTCGCTTGGCGTGAAATTGCCGGCGATCATGCCGGCGGTCGGGACCGTCACCTGCAGCAGGCCGGTGTCGAGAGTCTGGGCGAAGTACTCAAAACCCGTGAAGAAGAACAGCTTATCTTTGTTCTTGTTCAACTTCGTACCGGGGATGAGGACCGGGCCGCTCAGAGTGCCGCCGGGGAAGTAATACTTGTTCTGCGGGCGCGCCTGGCCGACGTCATTGTTCAGCGCATCGTTCGCGTTCATCTCGTAGTTCCGGGCGTAGAAGAATGCCGAACCGTGGAAGTCGCGGCCGCCGGACTTCGCGACTGAACTGATGACTGCCGGCCCTTTCTGGCTGTCGGCGCCGTAGTTCGACATCAAAACCTTGAATTCGGAGATCATTTCCGAGTTCGGGTTCACGGGCGTTGCGCAGTTGCAGCCCGGGTCGGACACGTGCGCGCCGTCCGCCGTGATGTCCAGCGTGTTGCCGGGCAGGCCGTTGTAAGAGAATGCATTGTTCAACGGGCTCTGGCTGCCGCCGTCGCCATTGCCATTGATGCCAATGATCTCGCCGCTGAAACTGGCCTTGTTCGAAGTGCCGTTGTTAATACCAAACCCCGGCATGATCTTCAGGAATTCCGCCGCATTGCTGCCGACGATGATGAAGTTGTTCAATTCCTTTGTCGTCAGCGTGGCCGACTTCTCACCTGAGTCGACCGGTACCAACTGATCGACCATGCCCGTAACCTCGACCGTCTCCGTCGTGGAGCCGACCGTCAAGTTTACGTTGATGTTTCTCTTTTCTGAACCGCCCAAGGTGATCCCTGAAGCCTTGTAGGTCAGGAAGCCCTTGGCCGTTACGGTCAATTCATACGTGTAGTCACCAACCGGAACGGAGGAAAAATTGAAAAATCCTTCATGGTTGGCGATGGTTTCACGCTCCGAGCCCGAGGCTTCGTTGCGTAGTTTCACTTGCGCATTCGGTATGACCGCCTGCGAAGGATCGACCACGGTGCCCGTCAGAGTTCCGTAAATCGACTGTGCCGGCAGGCTCACTGCCAACACGGCCAAGATCGCGAATCCGACGACGAGTTTGGTCCATTTATTCATAGCTGGTCTGTGACCCCTTCTCATCTTGGAGTGACCTCAAGTTAGGAGGGCATACCCCTGCCTCCCTAATAAGAGAACGCTAGCGGAACTATATCCCAACCGGCAGCGAAAAACAACAGGTTTTTGGGTCGCATTTGTAAGCGCTAACTGCGCATGTATGTGATTGATAATAAATCGCTTACGAGTTAAGAAAGAATTTCAAAATTCATAATGTGTCTATGTAAATCGGGATCGCGGAAAAGCGTGATTTTGAAGACCGCTTCCAGGTCGGAACCATACCTTGAGGAGGGCGATTTAGCAGACAAGTATCCGCCGCTTGGCCGTGGTGGGTGAAATCAACCTGCCGGAAACGACAGTGTTTGCGGAAACAGTTCCTGGCAGCGAGCCCGCCACCGGGGCAGCTTAGGACGAGGCGGAATACTGCGGAGTGGCGTCCGGCCACACTCCGCGCGGCCGCGCCGTGCGAGCGCGATGAGGGTTAGACCATCGTCGGCAAGTCACTGCCAGCCTTCAAGTTGTATGAGCATTTCGGCTCTCGCCTAGCGGCTGCCACCTGGCGCCGGTTCGCGGACCGGGCTGTGCGCCTCGTAATGCGCCAACCGCGCGCTGATCGAGCCGGCCAGCCCGCTGTCGTTCCGTGCCAGCTCGAGCGCCGTACGGGCGGTCCGCACCGCATCGTCGAAGCGGCCGGCTTCAGCGTACGCCGCAGCCAGTGTATCGAGGACCACTGGATCGCGCTGGCCGCTTAACCTCGCCGCCCGTTCGCCCAACTCCACGGCTCGCGCGCCATCCCGCAAAGAGGAGTCCGGGCCGGTGGCCAGCACCCGCGCGCTGCGGTTCAGGGCGGGCACCAAATCAGGGGCCAGCCGCAGCGCCTCGCCCCACTCGGCGAGCGCCTCGCGCACTGCGCCGCGGGTATCGAACAGTGCGCTGCCAAGGTTGTAGTGCGCGCTCGGATCTTCCGGCCTGAGCGCCACCGCACGCTGCAGATGGCCGATGGCTTCCTGCCCGTGCCCGGTCGACAGTTGCGCGATCGCCAGGCTCATCAGCACGTCGGCGGCGTCCGGATTGGCCTGCAGAACCCGCTCCAGGTGCGGTATTGCCTCCTGCGGGCGTCCTCGCGCGCTCAGAATCCGTCCCACGTAATAGTGCAGCTCGATCGATTCCGGCATGGCGGCCAGCGCCTTTTCAAAGTGCGGCAGCGCCTCGTCGATGCGTCCCTTGCCGGCCAGCGCGCGGCCCAGCGCGCGGTTCGCCTCGGCTGAGTCGAAGCCGCCCGCGAGTGCCTTCTCGAGATGCGGAATCGCCTCGTCGTAGCGGCCCTGCCCGGACAGGATCAGGCCAATATTGACGTGCAGTTCAAGTGAATTGGGGTCAGCCTCCAAGGCCTTTTCGAAGTATGGAATCGCCGCTTCGGACCGCCCCGCGCGGACCAGCGCGACGGCGATGTTATTCTGCGTGTCCGCATCCTTCGGATCGAGTTGCAACGCCTGTTCAAAATGCGGGATGGCTTCCTGGATGCTGCCTCGCTCGACGAGCAGACTCCCCAGCGCGCCCTGCGCCTTGGCGTCCATTGGATTCAGCTCGATCGCCTTTTGCAGGTGCTCGAACGCCTCGTCGGGATGCTTAGTTCGCGCCAGCGCCACCCCCAGGCTGCTCTGTGTACGGGCGTCGAAGGGCTTTAATTCCAGCGCCTTACGCAGAGGCACAATGGCCTCTTCGTAGCGCCCCGCGCTGGCCAGCGCTACACCGAGGTTGTAGAGCGCCTTGGGCTCGTCCGGGCTCATCGCCAGGGCCGTCTTCCACTCGGCGATGGCCGTGTCCAGTTGCCCCTTGCCCTGATCGGCGACCGCAACGTTGAACAGGCGGTAGAATTCGGTCGCCGGAGCGCTCATCGTCTCGATGAAATCTGGCGCGACGTTCACGAATTCAGGGATATTCACCGCGCGATTCGACGCAGTCGCGTTCTCCACCAGGATTGCGGGGCTATCCATGCCGTTCTCGTCGATATGCGTCATGAACAACTGCGTGAACAGTGAGCGTCCTTTGGATGAAAACGCCACCCAGCGCCCGTTTGGCGAAAAGGTATGCCAGGAGTTCATCGGCGACATGTTGCAGTTCATGCGTCGAGCCGCGCCGCCTTCAAACGGTACGATGTACAACTCGCTGTCGGGCCGCATGAGCAGGCCGTTCTTGTTCTTGACGAACACGACCCATTTCCCGTCGGGCGAAACTTTGGGGAAGTTGTTGCTCATCCCGTTGTCGCTTGCGCCTTGCAGTGGCTCGGGTTTGCCGCCTTTGCCATCGTTGAATGGGATCCGGTAGAGGTCGTATTGGATCTGCGTTTCGTCGGGCGAATTGGCGTACTCCGGCTCTTTTGCGCGCGGGGGATAAGGATCGCGCGCCTTGGCTCGGGAATACACCAGGTACTTGCCGTCCGGGCTCCAGAACGCGCTCGTCTGGACCATGTCGGGGTCGTCGGCGCCGGGTAGCGATTGCAGCTTGCCGGTCGCCCTGCTGTACCACGAGAGAATGCCTCGCGTCGGGTAGAACACCTGCCCGAAGCCGTAGTCCTTGTAGAACCCATTGAAGAGCCGCTCGTCCATGCTCTTCATGTGCGCGTCGGGGTGCTCGGTCGAGGTGATCAGAAACTGCCCGTCGGGCGATATCTGGCTCATGAACCCGAAGCGCTTCTTGGCAGGATCGTCGGAGAACGAATTCCAGCGGATCACGTAGTCATTCCGGATCGCCGTGACTTTGCCCACCGGCACCAGCGCGTACAGGCCCTTGTCGTTCTGCGGGCCGTCCACGTCGATACCCAGCCACTTGCCGTCGCGCGAGAAGGAGTGGCAGTTGGCACAGGTCGGAAGGCCCTGCATCATCACACGGCTGCGCCCGGTAGAGAGGTCCATCATCCGCCACGCAATCAACGGCACCGCCTCCACGGGCAACGGGTTGATCACGCCGTGCTCGCCCACAGGCACCGGAATCAGCGGCACGTCGCGGTAGAAGACCGGCGCGCCCACAGGGTCCCTGGAAATCTGCAGCGTGACTTCTCCGTTGGACACCGGCTTCTTCGCCTTTTCGTCCTCGTAGCCGAGGAATCGAACCGTGACGGGGTGTTTCACGCCGTGCTTCTTCACCTGGTCCCACGTCGCTGCATCCGGCTTGTAAGCGTGCCCAGCCTCCTGCTCGGGCCTGAGTTTCGGAGCCACCGCACCGGCCTTGGCGCAGCGCTCATCGATAGGGCCGAGTTGCAACTTCTCGCCCTGCGATTTCACCCGCACCGGCTTGCCGCCGTCGCCGAACGCGAATTCGATGACCCACAACTTCGCGCGCGGATCCGAATCCCGCCACTCCAGGGTCGGCGTGGCAAAATCGGGCGGGAAGAGTGAACCGTCTTTGGGATAGTCAACGGTCACTGTGGTGGCCGGAATCGCTCGATCCGCAGCCGGCACGGGAATGGCCAAGCCCGAGGCGAGGAGGAAAAAGCTGCCGGTCAGTGCACCCGTCGCTATGCGCATCGTCTTCTTCCTGCTCCCAAGGCCGGCTGGTTGGCCTCGTGTGGCGTTCTTAAACCGATTCCTATGCGGCTGCGGCGACCGCACGTAAGCGGCGCTACAACTGAATCCTGTCGATCGCTGGCAGAAAATCCCGGGGCGCGGTGTCCTTCGCCATTGCGTCCGGGCGCCTGTTTCGTGTTCGAAACGGGAACCAAACCTCTGATGTTCGCCCTATCACGTATCGGCTAGGCCGGATTGGAAGCATCCAAACCATTCTGAGTCTATATTCTACCCGACCCGGGCGAGCAAGCGACAGTTTGAGGCCATGGCAAGGGGGATGAGCCCGAAGAGGCTGGTTGGTTCATGCCACCCGGCTCAAACAACGCGTCTTACTGGGGAGGCTAATCTCCAGCGGCGAGGCTGTGGATGGGGGGAATCGAGGGACCACGCATTCGTTCCCAGTCGTAACAGTACGACTGGGTGAAGCTATTACAGAATATTCAGGGAGGTGTGCGGCGACAATGTCAGCAAGAAACACGTTCGTTAGAAAACGAACTGTCCCGGCTCCATGAGCCTGGAGAAGACAAGTTCGCTCTCAAACAGGAACGAGGGTGCTCTACTTCGGACGCGGGTATTGGGAAACTGGTTCTTCCGGCTCGTCATCCACTCCGAGGGATCTGATGTCGAGTACGTCTAGCGAATCGTCATCGAGATCGCTTTCGCTATCGATAATCGCTCCGCCCTCAGGCTTTTCGAGCTTGCGTTGGACGCGTTTTTCCAGTTTCTCTCTGGCTTTTTCCGTCCGGGCCTGTTCCTTTTGGCGTTTCTTGAATGTTGTATGAGATCGTGTACCCAAATCTATCTCCCATCGCTCAACAAGCCGAACGCTTGGAACCGGCCCGGTGCGGATTGATCCAAATGACTACCAGCGGGGCTCGCGACGCTGCCGCGGGCCGCGATCGTTGCGTTCGGTCTTCGGACGAGCTTCGTTCACGTTCAGCGAACGGCCGCCCAGGAAAAAGCCATTTAATGCGTTGATCGCACGATCAGCCTCATGCGCTTCCGGCATTTCGACAAACGCGAAACCGCGCGAGCGGCCCGTGTCGCGGTCCGTAACGATGCTGACGCGATCGACGGTGCCATACTCGGTGAAAAGTTGACGGAGCGATTCTTCGGTCGCGCCGAAATCCAGGTTGCCAACGAAAATGTTCTTCAAGGAATCTCCTAACTCAATTGACGGCGGGCTCGACGAGGCAGAAAAGGATCTCGGCCGGGTTTCGCAGAGCGATCAAATGGCATCTACAGTATGACACACGCCACAAACTCGCACCAACCCCCTCGTGGGCGGTGGGTGCGCGGCGTAGAAGGGGACGAACTGTCGATTTTCCTCGCTCGCCAACTGACCTTAAGCTTACCTCATCCAGGCCCCGGCCGTCCGTTTTACCGCACCCAGGCGCCGGGTAAACGACTGGCTTGTGCCCTCGGAGAAGCGGGTTCCCAGCCCTTGCCCCTCGTGCCGCTGCCCCTTCAACTCAGGCTCGGACTGCCCCCTTTGCACCACTGAAAAGGGGTGCTAGTCTTGAACTGCCCGCCGCGCGCCCGTTCATTTTCGACTCCGCGCGACAGGCAGATCGCCGGTCGCCGGGTTGCGCGGAAGCGCCCGTTTCCGGCCCGATTACCGGCGATCCGGCCGCCCTGGCTTATCGCGCAGGAGGAGGAGGAGGAGGCGGGGTTGGCCAAATTGAAGACACGGCCGCCTTCCGGCATGCGTTCGCCGGAATGAGGGATACCGGGAGGTGCCGATTGCGCCGGTCGCCTGGAGTGCAGCCGGCTGTCTGGAATGGACCGGCGAGCGCGCCGCTCCTGTCAGGGAACGCCGCCACGTCGCCGGGCCTTGCGTCAACCAGCCACCCGACCATGGTTCGTCGGGTGTATCGCCCGCTCAGATCGAGCGGGCGCGGGCGTTGTGGCAGGGTGGAACCGGAATTGGCCGCGGGTGCTTGTGGGGCAAGTCCAACTCACCCCTCAGAAGCACGTCTGGCTTGCTTCAGGCCTCCCGGTTTTTCCCTCCCTTGCGCCGCAAAGGAGTCTGTTGCCATGCTCGCAGCAGTAGCAGAAAAGACCGCCTACACCCTGGCCCTTGAGAACTTCGACGAAGCCGCCGACGCTCTCGAACTCCACCAGGATATCCGCCAAATGATCAAGTACCCGGAGCGTGCCCTGACCGTGACGCTTCCGGTTCGCATGGATAACGGTCACATCCGCCGCTTTGAAGGCTATCGAGTCCAGCACAGCACCGCGCGCGGACCGGCCAAAGGCGGCATTCGTTTTCACCCGAACGTGACATTGGATGAGGTGAAGGCGCTTGCCACCTGGATGACCTGGAAATGCAGCGTGGTGAACATCCCCTTCGGCGGCGGCAAAGGTGGCGTTACGTGCAACCCGAAAGGGATGTCCGCGCACGAACTCGAGCACATGACGCGCCGTTACACCAGCGCCATCCTGCCACTCATCGGACCTTCTCAGGACATCCCCGCGCCCGACGTCTATACGACCCCGCAGACCATGGCCTGGATCATGGACACCTACAGCATGACCAAGGGCTACACGGTCACGGGTGTCGTGACCGGGAAGCCTCTCTGCCTCGGCGGCTCGCTCGGGCGCAATGAGGCTACCGGCCGCGGCGTCTTCTACACGATTCAGTCCGCCTGCCAGCACCTGGGGCTTCCGTTGAAGGGCGCCAAGGTCGTTGTCCAGGGCTTCGGCAACGCCGGCTCCGTCGCCGCTCACCTGCTCGACAGCAATCAGTGTTACGTCATCGGCGTCAGCGATTCCACCGGCTGCATCTACAACAAGGACGGCCTGGACATTCCTAAGCTGATGATTCACAAGGAACAGACGGGCAAGGTCTCCGGCTTCCCCGGTTGCGAACCCATCACCCCGGCCGAGCTGCTCCGGCTCGATTGCGACATCCTGATCCCGGCGGCGCTCGAAAGCGTGATCACCGACGAGAATGCGGCGTATGTGAAGGCCAAGATCGTCGCGGAAGCCGCCAACGGCCCGCTCACCCCGGACGCCGACCGGATCATCGAAGCCCGTGGCGGGTTTATCATTCCGGACATCCTCTGCAACGCCGGCGGTGTCACCGTCTCCTACTTCGAGTGGGTCCAGGACGAGCAGCACCTCTTCTGGGACGCGCAGGACATTTACAACCGCCTGGAGAAGGTGATGAAGACTGCGTTCAATGAAGTGCTGAAAGTCCACGTAGACCGGAAGCGCGGGATGCGTGTCGCCGCCAACATTGTCGGCATCGGCCGGGTGGCCGAAGCAATCCAGCTCCGGGGTCTGTATCCGTAATTCACGGCTTGAGGCGCGGTTCGCCGGGCGGCTTGCCCGGCGAACCGTCTGACGTATGTCATTCAGCGTCGCAGCTTCAATGCCCTGCCCGCTACGGTGACCAACAACAGGCAGCCCGAGGCTGCCAGCCACGTGGCGCTGCGATCGCCAGTACCGGAAATCTGTGTGTAATCGAGGGCCGCAGCGCGATTCAGCGGGCCGATGTACCAGATCACGGTATACACGGCTTCAAAGAGTTTGCTGCTGCCCGTAGCCGCGCCCAGTCCGAGCGCCAGGGACGCGACAAAGACCGCGCCGGCTGCTACCTTTTCGATGCCTATCCAATCGCCGGACAGGGCTATGCGCGCCACAACTCCGCTTGCTGCGAACACCGCTACCGAGAAGCCCGCCAACCAAGTCACAGGTAACTGCCGCCAGATTGGGCGCGGGGTGGAGAAAACGATCTCTTCCGTGCCAAACTGGCTTTCCCGATTCCCCAGGTGCGACCAGACGGCGATGGGCCAGATCCAGGCGAAAAACAGCGACTGCCTGAACTCCGCGGCGGGTATGGTAAACGCGGCGATGATGCCACCGAGCACACCGGCATACCACCACCAGGCCCGGCCCTTCAGCAAGATCTCCATCTCGGCCAGGTACAGAGAGGGGAATCCGAATCCACTGCGTACCGCCGGCAACAGCGCAAAGCCTGGGCTTCGTTGACGCGCATCACCCAACCGCACCTCTGTGTCAAGCGCCGCTTGTTCAGCGAGGCCGTTTCCGCCCAAATGGTGATTGGCTGCCCCTGCGGCCTTCACCAGCACATCTCGCAGACGACCAGATTCAAAGCGATTGAACGTCAGCGTCGCCAGACCACAGAGGCCGAAGGCGATGGCGAGCCACATGAGGCGACCCTTAATCAGCGTCGCGTCCGGATCCAGTCCATCCCACGTGAACCCTCGGGAGGCCACATTCCGGCCGATACTGAACGAGAAGTCGTCCTTGTCATACTTGGCGAGCTGGTGCCGGGCGGCGCTCTGAATGCTGGTTTCGAAGCTCTTCAAGGCCGTCGGATCCTCGATCTTGCCTATGAATCCAGCGGTTAGCAGGGTTGTTATCAGGAAGAAGTACCCCACATTGCCAAGCGCCCCCCTGAGCCATTTCACGGTTTCGAAGAAGACGGCGAGCGCGGCGATCAGAGCCATCATCGGAAGTGAGACGAAAATGAACGGGCCGGCGAGAGCAATGATCCGGATGTGCCTGTCTTCTCCGGCGAACCACTGAAGCGGCAGAGCAGCCAGGATCAGCACCAAAAGGATGACCGAAAGCACGCAGAAACTGCTCAATGCCTTGCCGAAGATGTATTGCGCCTTGGAGAGGGGCGTTGCCGCGAGCAATTGACCGACCTTGCTGCTTTCGTCCAGCGAAATGCTGTTGTTCACGACGTAGAATCCGACAAAGCCGAGCAGCGTCGTTGCCATGAGCGTCATTGTCGCCCCAAGCCAAGCCGAGTTCATGGTGCCGCGAAAACCAGAGACGCTGATGCCGATATTGCCGGCATACACCTCGTAACAAGTGAACAGGGTGGCCGCCAGAACAACGAGGAAGCTGTAGCGCCGGGTACGTTCGAGAAAATCGGCGCGGGCGAGATGGTAGGCGACGCGAAATGTGTTCATGCCGCTTGCCTCACGCGCTCATCGTGAATCACCGCGAGGTAGGCGTCTTCGAGCGTTGGGGCCGCGGCACGCGCCGACGCATGCGGAGCTTCGTCGGCGATGATACGCAACTGCAGGCCATCGGGACGCCGGATCGTATTGCTGATCAGATAACGTTGCCGTGCGGCTTGCAGCTCCGAGCTCGAGACGGTCCACTCCCAAACTCGGCCCAATACTTCGGCCAGGATCGCCTCGGGCGCATCGTGGCGCAGCAATCGGCCGTGGTTGACGATGGCGAGGTCCGTGGCCGTCGCCTCAACATCGGAGACGATATGCGTCGAGAGAATGACAATGCGGTTGCCTGCCAGATCGGTCAGCAGGTTACGGAAACTCACGCGCTGTTCAGGGTCGAGTCCTACTGTCGGTTCGTCTACGATGAGAACTTGCGGGTCGTTGAGCAACGCCTGCGCGATGCCGACCCGCTGCCGCATTCCGCCAGAGAATCCGCCCAATGGGCGCTTGCGGGCTTCGGTGAGTGAGAGCGTTTCGAGCAATGCATCAATGCGCCTTCGCGCGGAGGCACGACTCAACCCCTTAATCGCGGCGATGTATTCCAGGAATTCGATAGCCGTAAGGTTCGGGTAGATGCCGAAGTCCTGCGGCAGATAGCCGAGCACGGATCGCAATTCGTCGGGAGCGCTAACGGCGTCCGCTCCGTTCCAAGCGATGCAGCCCGCAGTGGGCCGCGAGACTGTGGCGAGCATGCGCATCAGTGTGGACTTGCCCGCTCCGTTCGGTCCGAGGAGTCCGATGATTCCTGGTTGGAAACGCAGGCTGAAGTCTCGCAAGCCCCAGAGCGTCTTGCTGTACTGCTTGCCGAGTTGAGTGGTTGTGAGTTCCATGAGTTTCATCCACATGGGCGCAAGTTGCGTCCCGCCGAGTCGCGCATCCTACCGTATAGAACGGCGGGCATGCCTTAGCAACGAATCATTCGGGACGCTTGTTCCAGGAGAGATCTCAATCGCGGTTCTACCCTGTCGCTTCGCGCTGACATGCAGCGTGCGCTGTTCAGTCAGCGTCGTGGAATGATAGGATGCTCTCGCTATGCCAAATGCTCGCCTCTCTCGCCGTGATGCCTTGAAACTCGGCGGCGCCGCCGCCGGACTCGCCCCCGCGCTCCTCAGCGCCCAACCGGCCGCATCTCCAGCGGACGATGCTGACCGCGTCCGCCGCATGAAGTGGTGGCACGAAGCGAAATTCGGCATGTTCATTCACTGGGGTCTCTACTCCACGCTCGGACGCCACGAGTGGGCGATGGAGGAGGAGGGCATCCCAGTCGCCGAGTATGAGAAGCAGGCTTGGAAGTTCAAGCCCAAGCCCAATGCCGCTCGCGACTGGGCGAAGCTCGCCAAGCAGGCGGGCATGAAGTACATGGTGATGACCAGCAAGCACCATGAGGGCTTCTGCAATTTCGACACAAAGACCACGAACTACAACGCCGCTCACACCGGGCCGGGCCGCGATCTGGTGAAGGAGTATCTCGACGCGGCGCGCGGCGAGGGCCTGCGCGCGGGTCTTTACTTCTCGCTGATGGACTGGCATCATCCCGACGGCGCGCGCTGCAAGACGGATGAAGCGGCCCGGCGGCGTTTTGTCGATTACGTTCACGCGCAGGCTCGCGAGTTGTGCACCAACTACGGCAAGCTCGACGTGCTCTGGTACGACGTCAACTGGCCTCTGTCGGCCGAGGGCTGGGAGTCGGCCAAGATGAACAGGATGGTGCGCGAACTCCAGCCCGACATCATCCTCAATAACCGTTCGGGCATCCCTGAGGACTTCGATACGCCAGAGCAGGAGATTCACGCATCCAGGGGCCGCAACTGGGAAGCCTGCATGACGATGAACGATTCCTGGGGCTATCACAAGGCAGACGACAACTGGAAGTCCCCGAAGACGGTGATCCGCAACCTGGTCACTTGCACTCGCGACGGCGGCAATTACCTGCTGAACATCGGGCCCATGCCGGATGGGTCGGTTCCGCCGGACAGCATTCGGATCCTGAGCGAAGTGGGGCAGTGGATGTCGCGCAACGGCGCTTCGGTCATCGGCTCGGACCTCTGCCAACCGCGCAGCTCGGAGTTGCTCACCTTTACGCGCAAGGGCAAGACGCTTTATGCGCATGTCTTCTATTGGCCGGGCGAATCGGTCTCCATCGGCGGCTTGCAGACGAAGGTCCTATCCGCGAAATACCTGGCGACGGGCGAGTCCGTCAAGTTCGACCAGGATAATTTCCGTCTGCGCCTGACGGGTCTGCCTGCGAATGCGCCCGACCATCCGCTGACAAGCTTCGCGCTGGAATGCGCCGAAGTTCCGATGCAGAACAACGAGAAGACGCGCATCGAGCGGCCGCGTCGAGGCGTCGGGATCTAGGAGCCAACGAAGCTTATCGCCCGTTGTGGCGCACGCTTCAGCGTGCCGGGGTGGCATTTATGCCACCCTTCTTCCAGACGGCGAGATGAATCTCGCCGCAGCACGCTGAAGCGTGCGCCACAAAGCGTCATCATTCAACAACCAGCCACGTCCAGCCGTGTGCGGGGATCGTCACGTCTACCTCGGCCGTGTAATCGCGCGCCAGCGCGACGGGCCTGGCGGCGCCGTCTTTCTCGCGGACGACGGCAGTCCTGCTGAGCCCGGTGTAATACAAAGGCAGCTTCAGCTTGCGCTGGATCGGCTGGTCGAGCGGATTGAAAACGAACGCCAGTCCCTTCTCTTTGAGCCCCGGGTTGACGTGCAGCAAGCCGTCCCAATCGCGCCCGTCCGGACGGCGGAGGTGGATGACGTCCGAGTCGAGAATGGCCCGGTGCGCCTTGTAAAAGGCGACCCAGCGCTTCACCACGGCCGCGGTCTGTTCCGAGTCGAACAGGCGCGGGCCGCGATAGCAGGCCTGCACGCCCGAACCGAAGTTCTGGACAAGGTGCTGCTCATAGGCACCCAGATGATCTTTCAGCGGTTCGAGCGTCGCCGCGCCTCCGCCGCCCTGGTACTCCGTGAGCGGCACGAACATCCAGCCCATGCTTGGCGACTTGTCCCACGTCCCGTCGTATATGTTCTGCCGCGCGAGCAGGAACTGCCGCTCGCGCGGCAGGCTCCAGTTGGTCTCGCGATAGCCCATGGCCGTTTTGCTGGAGCCATCGAGGAAGTACCAGTCGGGGACGTTCAGATAGATCCCTCGCGCGCGGGACCAACCGTAGAAATCGCGTATGGTCTCCCACTGGCGCCACTGCGAATCGGCGAGCCCCTCATGTCCAGGATGTTTTGTCGAGGCGCAAAGGTCGCCGGGATATGACCCGTCATGTTCGAGCACGGCAAGTCCCGTGGTCTCGAAGAGCTGTTTCAACTTACGGAAGTAATCGGCGGCCCAGCGGCTACCGAGGCACGGAGATTCCCCAAAGATGGCTCCGCCGGTCTGGTTCGTCTTGGGGTTTATGACGTCGTCTTCGGGGGAGATCTTGCGGCTTGCCAGCAGCGAATATCCGCCGAGTTCGATGCCTTTGCGCCGGCCATACTCCACCAACTCGCGCAACTGGTTCAAATACGCGGGATCCTCGCGCTCGGCGTCGAAACCGCTGCCAAAACTGAGGATCACCATCTCGAAGCCGGCTTCCGCGCACTGGTCGATGGCGCGCTTCACGCTTTCGGGATCCGATTGCCTGACATGCATCAGGATCGGATTCTCGCTTGCCCATGGCGCCAGCGTCCGATAGAGCCTCCTGAGCGCCAGGCCCCTGCGTTCACGGTCGGAGGAGTCAAAGGCCAATTCGTAAGTGCGGAAACTCTCGAACGAGCCTCCTGGGGAAATGTTCACGTCGGGTCCGATGGGCGGACGCGATTCGAGTTGCAGGGGCGAGAGCCGCTCGTAGTTGACCTGCGTTTGATACTGCGTGTCCGGAACCCAGAAGGTCGTGCGATTGGCCGTGCGGTCGTCCATGCCGTGAAAGGCGTAGTCGCTGGTGGTGTGCAGCATCGACGGCGGCGGCGTGGCTGCATCGACGGCCGAACTCTCCTCGACCACGGCCAGGATCTCGCTGATGAACTTGTTCAAGCGCACGGTCTGCGCGGATGCATTTCGCACGACAACCCACTTGGCGATCGCCGGCAGTCCGTCGTAGATCTCATAATGCACGTCCACCTGTAATCCACTGCCCGCATAGTGGAACACCAGGCCCGCGCCTTTGGGCGGCCACTGCTCGTTCGCGGCGTAGCGCACGCGCTTCCAGGTGATGCGGGGCTTTACGGGCACGCGCTCGAAGCCCGTACAGTGCAGCGCGCTCGCCTCGGCTTTCAGTGTGTCCAGCCAGGCCGGCTTCAGATATGCGTACTCCGGTTGACCGGCGAGCCCGCCCACGGCCAGCTCATTTCCGTCGATGGTCAGCCTCGCCTCCGGTTTGACGCCCCGGATGATGGATGCCCCGGTGAGGAGGTTGTCAAAGGCCACCGTGGCGCAGTCGGGCTTGAGCCGCCAGACACGCCGAATCAGCGAATTCGAAAGCACGACCTCGTTGCTGCCCGCGCGTTCGGTGGCGACGGAAGCTGGATGCGTCTGGCTGAGCAGCCAGTCGTCTCCGGAGTTGGGTCCAGAGGCGGGTCCGTAGGCGAGGCCGGACGCGGTCAGTGCGATGAGCGCGAGCAGGAAGCGGGTCACGACGAACCACAATACCGGAACCCGGCGCAGGTGTCGATATGCAAGCGCTCGCCTGGCGCGCTCGCATGCGGTCGGCACCGGGCTGGCCTCTATTCGGCCCACACGATGAAGGGCAATTCGTACGGCAGAATTGCGTCCGGGTGATAAGGAATAATTCGCACGGTATAGCCGCACGAGCCGCTGTCCCGGCATTCAACCTCGCCGCTATAGACGTGCTCCGCTCCGTCGGCGCGTTGAAGCGTCATCTCGGCTGGATGGCCGGAGACGATCTGCCCCGCTGAGTCGACGTTCCCGTAGTAGAGTTGCACTCGAATGTCACTTGGTCTCACCGGGCCAAGCGCGACTCGCGCCTCCACTTTCAGCTTTGCCCCCACGACAGCCTCTCCGGGATGTTCCGGCGTGACGAGCGTCACCCGGATGGCGGAGCCATCGGCGCGCAGCCGCTTGCGCCATTCGACAAGCGGGTAAACCCGTTTGCAGTTATCCGCGGCCAGCCGCAGGTGACGTTCGTGAGCGGGAATATAGAAGTCCTCTGCGTATTGCGCCACCATGCGGTTGGTGTTGAATACAGGCGTCAGCTTCCTCATCGACGCCTTCATCTTGGCGATCCAGCCGCGCGGCATGCCCTGGTCGTCGCAGTCGTAGAAGAGCGGCACGACGTCGTTTTCCAGCAGGTTGTACAGTGCCTGCGACTCGACCTGATCCTGATAATCAGGATCGGAGTAGTCTTCGCCGTTGCCGATGGCCCAGCCGGTCTCGGGCGTGTAGCCCTCGTCCCACCAGCCATCCAGGATGGAGAGGTTCAACCCGCCGTTCGGAAGGAGCTTCATGCCGCTGGTCCCGCTTGCCTCGTTGGGGCGGCGCGGAGTGTTGAGCCAGACATCGACGCCCTGAACCAGGTATCGCGCTACCGAGATGTCGTAGTTTTCGAGAAAAACTATGTGGTCACGAATTTCCGGATCCTGAGCGAAGTGCAGGATCTGCCGGATCAGTTCCTTGCCCTCGTTGTCATGCGGATGGGCTTTGCCGGCGAAGACCATTTGGACCGGGCGCTTGGAGTTGTTCAGAATCCGCTTGAATCTCGGGACATCGCGCAAAAGCAGAGTGGCGCGTTTGTAGGTTGCGAACCGGCGGGCGAAGCCGATGGTCAGGCAGTCGGGCGAGAGGACGCTGTCGGCCACCGAAGCCTCTGCGTTCGAGCCGCCACGTTGACGGATCTGGGCGGCCAGCCGGGTTCGCGCATAGTGGATCAGGCGGACACGGCGAATCTGGTGGACGCGCCAGAGTTCCTGGTCGGGGATGCGCTCGATTCGTTCCCAGACTGCGGCGTCGTTTGGATCGTCGGCCCAGCGGGGACCGAGATAGCGGTTCAACAGCGTGCTCATCTCCATTGATGTCCAGGTTCGTGCATGGATGCCATTGGTGACATAGCCGATCGGCACTTCTTTCAGCGGATAGCCCTGCCACATGGGCTGCGCCATCTTTCTCGTCACTTCACCGTGCAGGCCGCTGACCCCGTTGGTGTAGGAACTGAGACGCGCCGCCAGAAAAGCCATGTTGAACGGCTCGTTGCCGTCATTGTGGTTTTGGCGTCCGGCCGACAATAATTGCTCGAAGTTCAGACCGAGCTTGCCGCAGTAATCGCGGAAGTACTTCTCCATGAGCCAGGTGTCGAACCGGTCGAATCCCGCGGCGACAGGCGTGTGCGTAGTGAAGACGTTTCCGGCGGCGCCAATCTGGCGCGCTTCGAGGTAGGGCAGCTTCAACTCCGCCATCAGATCGCGAGTCCGCTCCAAGCCGAGAAAAGCGGAGTGCCCCTCGTTCATGTGACACACGGTCGGCCTGACGCCCAGCGCTTGGAGCGCGCGCATGCCGCCGATGCCGAGGATGATTTCCTGCTGCATTCGGAGTTCGCGATCGCCGCCGTAAAGAGCGCCCGTGATCCGGCGGTCCTCAACGGAATTCGCGGGCACGTTCGTGTCGAGAAGGTACAACGGAATCCGTCCGACCTGCGCCTTCCAGACGCGGGCGAAGACCAACCGGCCTGGAAACTCCACTCGTACTACTATCGGCTCGCTCTGCGCATCTTCGAGCGGCTGGATGGGTAACGTATGGAAGTCGTTGACCGGATAGGTTTCCTGCTGCCAGCCATCGGCGTTGAGATACTGGCGGAAATAGCCGCCCTGGTAAAGCAATCCGACGCCGGTGAGCGGAAGCCCCAGGTCGCTGGCCGATTTCAAATGGTCGCCGGCCAGGATGCCCAGCCCACCAGCATAGGTGGCGATGCATTCCGTAAGTCCAAACTCCGCCGAGAAATAGGCGACGCTCAGGCCGGTTGCCTCCGGGTGTGCCCCTGGGAACCATCCATTGCCCGCGAGGTACTCCTTGAGACTGTCCGCACAACGATCCATCTGAGCCAGGAACGCCTCGTCGGCGGCCAACTCCGTGAGGTGCCGCTGAGTAATGCGTCCGAGCATGAGACGAGGGTTGTGGCCGGTATCCTCCCAGAGATCGGGGTCGATCCCTCGAAAGAGCTCAATTGTGGGGTGGTGCCAGGACCAGCGCAGATTCAGCGACAACTCATTCAGGCATTGCAGGCGAGCCGGAAGCGACGGCGATACATGAAAACTGTAGACGCGTGGCATGGGAAGTCAGTGTGACGATACCAAGGTACTCTCTACAAGTGAGAGTGAGAAGCGGGTGGGGAGATTCTCAGCGTTCCGTTCGAATTGCGAGGCGACCGCGCCCGGGCCGTGCATTTTGTTTCCGGCACCCGGTCACTTGCGAGTGAATCGGTCGAAGAGCGTCATAGCCGGCAGCCACTCAACGCCGGAACTGCCCGCAGGTCTGATGATTGTATCTCCGGGCGCCGGGTCGCAGACACTCCGCCTATTACTGCGCGTCCACCACGCAGCGGAAGCCGAGCGCGCCGGCGCGGTCCTTCGATGGCGCCATCAGCAGGTACTTGCCGTGCTCGGAGAGCTTGTAGGCCTGCGGGAAATACCACATGGAGCCCTGCGGCTGGAAGTAGCTGCCGCCCCGCAGGATGCCTGCTCGGGTGTGGTCGTCCACAACCTCGTCGGTCCACTGCCACACGTTGCCGACCAGATCTTCCACTCCGAACGGGCTTGCTCCCTTCGGGTAGCCGCCGACGATTGGCGCAGGCGGAAGATCGCGGCCCTTATGAGGAACCGGGACCGCGCTTTCGTCCCACGTGTTGCCCCAGGGGTAGAGGCGCCCGTCCGTGCCCTGCGCCGCATATTGCCACTCCCACTCATGCGGCAGACGTTTGCCGGCCCACTTGGCGTAGGCGCGCGCGTCTTCCAGAGAAACCCAGACCACCGGCCGATTCTCGTCGCCGGGTTTCGGAGCGCCATCTGCCCAGTGGCGCAGGAAGTTATGCGCGTCGGCCGGCTTGTATTGAGAAGCATCGAGGAAGCGTTTGAAATCGGCGTTTGTGACGGGGTGCTTGTCCATGAAACAGGGCTTGATCGTCATCGGATGGCGATGGCTGCGGCGCGGTGAGTCTTCCCACGGATACTGCACATCCAGCCCGATCATGTTCTCTCCCTCAATCTCAATGCCGGCGACGTTGAATTCGAACTCGCCGCCGGGGATGCGCAGCATGCCTGCCGGAGCAGCCGCCGCCGCTGGCGTGGCCGGGATCTCGACGAGTTGCTGCGGCAGGAACTTCCACTCCTTCGAATAGGACATGAGTGGCTTAGCTGCCCAGGCGTGCATCTGCGCCAGCAAGGCGTCGAGGCCCGTGGCAGTGGCGCCGGCGTCCAGCGCCAGCACGGCGGCGTAACCATTCTCTTCGATAGGCAGTTCAAGCACGGCGCGCGCGCCTTCTACAAGCGGCTTCAGTTCTACGCCGTTCCAGAGGTCATAATAACGTCGTCCGTCGCGATGCTCGACGGCGATGACCGGGCCGTCCACGCGAAACTCATTCCGGTTCACGACGGTCCAGAGCGTGCGGCCGCCCACCGGGAACATGCTGGAATAGACGCCGTAGCGCAACGTGGGCACATGCGGGGTCCAGTCCTTGCTCACCAGCAGGTCAGGCACTGCCCGGTAGATCTTCGAGATGCGGCGCAGCGCTTCAGCATCGCGCGGAGTCATCTGGTTCCAGATGCCCCAGATATTCTCCCAGCTCTCAAAGCCCACGCCATTGAAGAAGGCGGCCTGCAGGTTGTCGGTATGGTTGCGCGCCCAGCGGTCGCAGACGTTGACCATGTGCCGCGGCTCCAGCCACTTCAGCTTGCTGACCATCGGCACGAACGGGTAGTTCCAATAGCCCCAGCTCTGGACGTTGTAAGCGAGCATGCCTTCGTCCCTCGGCGCGCCCTCGGGCTCTAACACCAGCGGGTGGCCGTCCGCGACCGATGCCTTGAAATAGGCTGCGGGCAGACCGTCGAAGGTGTCGCCATTGATGCCGTCCGCGCCGATCTCCGTCATCAGCTTCGCGGTAGCCTCCCAGTAGGGCATGCCCGGGTCACGCGTGCCGTTGTCCCAGGGCATGGTGGGGAACAGGACGCGCACGCCGCGCCGGTGAAAGTCTTCGACCATCTTGCGCAGAGCCGGCACGCCGCCGGGCAGGTCGCGGGCGAGATCCCATTGATTGCGGTTATCGATGCCGATGTTGGGATAAACGGGCCAGAGCAGAACGCTGTCGATCCCGCCGTAACGCGCGTCCAGGTCGTCAAGGAAACGGTTGACGGTGTATTTGCCCTGCAAGGGATCGTACAAATAGCGTTCCTCCACCATGCTCTGGGGCTGAACGAAGTTGCGCTGCGCCCACTGCAGTTCTGGACGGCGGTACTCGGCGTCGTCGTAACCCATGCGCGTCAGACGCTCGTAGCGCCACGCCCTCATCTCGCGAATCCAGGTCTCAAATGTCTTCGCCGAATCGCGGGACGATTGGGCCGCGTCGTCCCTCCAGTTCTGGACGGGTCCGGCGAACTGGTTGCCCTCCGGCTGGACCTTCGGATCCTGGGCGTTGAGGATGGCAAGCGAGGAGAGGAGAATCAGACTGAAGCTAAATGCTTTCATGGGGTTTCGACCTTTGGAGGCACCTGCTGAACCGGTTCAGATGCTCCGTATCAGCCTACATGAACAGTGCCGAGGGGGCAATCGCTGGCGGGCGTTGGTCTTGTTAGCTCGAATGGACCACCCGCTCTAACGCAGGACTACTTCGCAACCACGCCCGCTTGGCCGGCGATACGCGTGAATCCCCGAATTGCAGTGGCCCGGTGTAACATGCCAGCACGGTCCTATTTCGATGGGATTCGAAGACTGCATGATCCGACCGAGCCTGTGCGAAACTGAGGCGAGGCGTTGACTTTGCGCATGAAAGCCTTCACCCGAAACACCGAGGCTGTCAAGCGGCTGACGGAGTTGCTCGTCGAGGCAGCCAAGCCCCAACGCATCATCATGTTCGGATCTCAGGCGCGCGGTGACGCGGGTAAAGACAGTGACCTCGACGTGATGGTAGTCGAGGAGGGCGTTCCGGATCGCGCCGCCGAAATGGTGCGGCTGAACCGGTTGCTGCGTGCTTTTGACATCCCGGTGGATCTGCTGATGGTGAGCGCAGAGAAGTTCAATTACTGGCGCGACACGCCGGGGAATGTCTATTTCGAGGCCGCGACCGAGGGCGAAATCCTTTATGAAGCGGCGTGAACAAGCCTGCTGTTGCTCCGCAAAGCCGCTCAGGATGAAGCTCTCATTGATGCGGTGCTGACCTCGGACCAGGTCAGCGACGAAATTGTCGGGTTCCATTGCCAGCAGGCTGCTGAGAAGATATTGAAAGCCCTGCTCTCCGACCTTGAAGTGCGCTTCCGAAAGACGCACGAGATCGGCGCACTAATGGCTCTACTGGCACAGGCTGGTCATGCGCTGCCAGACCAGTTTGAGAACCTTGACATGCTGACTCCTTTCGGCGCGATCTGCCGTTAGGAGGATTACGACGAAGACGTCTCCCTCAACCGCGATACAGCGCGTGCGTCGGTGCGCGAGTTGCGCGTTTGGGTGGAAACCAAACTCCAGGAACGCGCCGGCCAATAGCTCCACCCTCCTAGCTTGGCCCGAACGGGTCCGCAGCTGCCTCGGAGGTGTAAGCGGCGGGGACGGAAAGTAAGAGTCCCGGGCCGAGCCACGCACGCTGCCGCGCCAGCATTGGCGGACGCGATGCGTTACCCGATTTCGGCCTGCTCTACCCGCCGCGGTGAGATTGAACAGGTCAGGCGGGTCTGTGAGAATGAAGCTGACCATGGATCTGCTTCACCTCTTTCGTTCGCTGCTGCCGCTGCACAATCCGATCGGCTTTGGCGTCAGCGATTTTGTGGAATTCGGCTTCGCCTTGCTGCTCGTCGTGCTGCTTCTGACGCGTGCGCGGCTGGAGCCGGCTGCGCGAAGACTGGCTGAGCGCACGGGATGGTCCATGCTGGCGTTGGGCGCTCTGGTGGTGCTGCTCCGTCTGGCGCTCCTGCCGCTGCATCCCGTCCCCACGCCTTCCGGCGCCGACGATTTCAGCTACCTGCTCTCCGCCGATACCTTGGCCCATTTCCGGCTGGCCAATCCAACGCACCCGCTGCACCAGTTCTTTGAGACGACCTTCGTGCTCCAACAGCCCAGCTACAGTTCGATTTACCCCCTTGGTCAGGGCCTCTTCCTCGCGCTCGGCCAGCTTCTGCTCGGCCTGCCCTGGGCGGGCGTATTGCTCTCGGAGGCGCTTTTCTGCGCGCTCTGCTATTGGATGCTGCGCGGCTGGCTCCCGCCCGGTTGGGCGCTTGCCGGAGGACTTCTCGCGATCTGCGAATTCGGCCCGTTGTGCAGTTGGATGAACTGCTATTGGGGCGGCGCCGTCTCGGGCATTGCGGGCTGCCTTGTGTTTGGCGCATTGCCGCGTCTGCGCGATCGCGCATGCACACGCGATGCCGTGCTGTTAGGCCTGGGCATTGGCCTGCAGATGCTCGCGCGCCCGTTTGAGTCGCTGTTTCTGGATTTGAGCATCGTGCTGTTCTTTCTTCCCGAGTTGCGCCGGCGGGCGGAGTGGCCCAGACTTCTGCGGATCGCGCTCATCACGGCGCTAGCCCTCTTGCCGCCCGTCGCCATGATGCTCCTGCACAACAAGGCCGTCACCCACAGTTGGACGACTCTGCCGTATGCCCTCAGCCGCTATCAGTACGGTGTGCCCACCACCCTGACATTCCAGCCGATTCCCACGCCGCATGCCACGCTCACCCAGGCGCAACGCCTCTACTTCGAGGGCCAGTCCGAGGTTCACGGCCCCGCTGACACAGTCGCCGCCTACTTCGCGCGCCTGGCCAGCCGCGCCGGCTTTTACCGCTTCTTCTTTCTGGCCCCGCTGTGCCTCGCGCTGCCCTTCTTCCTGCCGCTGCTGCGGCGCTTCCGCCTCGCCTGGATCGCACTGACACTGCTCATCTTCGCGCTCGGTACGAACTTCTACGCCTACTTTTTCCCACACTACATCGCCGCGGTTGCCTGCCTGCTGCTGCTCGTGGTCCTGCTGGGACTGCGCTGGTTGACCGGGTGGCGCGCTGGCGGCGGCGATGCGGGCGCACTCGCGGCCCGCTCCATTTTGCTGCTGTGCGGAGCCCACTTTCTGTTCTGGTACGGGATCCATGCGCTCGGCAACCAGCCGCTCATGAATGCCCTGGCGCCCTACGAAACGGCTGACGGCATCAACTCCGGCGACCCGCAGGGCCGGCTGGCAATCAATGCGCGCCTGGCAAGGGAGCCAGGCCGCCACCTGGTGTTCGTGCGTTACTCCTCCACCCACGGCTACCACGAGTGGATCCACAACGCCGCCGACATCGACAACGCGCGCATCGTCTATGCCCTGGAACTCATTCCCGCCGAGAATCAGAAGCTGCGGCAATACTATCCGGATCGTCAGGCGTGGCTGTTGGAGCCCGATGCCGAGCCGCCCCGCCTGGTTCGCTACCCGGCGAGCAACGGGCCGTTTCTGCCGGTCGAGTAGGCGTCTGCGCCGAGAATGACGATTTGCGCGCGAAGCGGTACTTCAGCAGGGTCCACAGCGCCTGGAAACCGTCGCGAGCCTTGATTTTTTTGCCCTCGGCAATCCCTCGTGCGTTGTAGCCGATCGGCACTTCGACGATTCTAAGCCCGAGCCTGCGCGTCTTGGCCGTGACTTCGGGGCAAAATTCGAAGTGTTCGCACGTCAGGTGCAGCGAGCGCAGCACGGAGAGGCGAAAGGCCTTGTAGGCGGTCGCCTCGTCGGTGATCCCGGCGCCGTAGAGCACGTTGGCCGCCGCCGTCAGAATCCGGTTGGCCAGGAGGTTCTTCCAAGCCATGCCCGCCGGACGTCCATGGAAGCGCGAGCCATAGACGATCTCCGCCTCGCCGCGCAGGATCGGTTCGATCAGCCTCGCATAGTCGCGCGGATCGTATTCGAGGTCCCCATCCTGAATCACCACGACCTCGCCGGTTGCGAGCGCAATGCCGGCTCTGATTGCCGCGCCCTTGCCGAAGTTGTGGGCCAACTGGTGCGCCAGCACGATGCCCGCGTCCGCATGCTGGCGCACGATCGCACCGGTTCCGTCCGTGGAGCCGTCGTCGACCACGATGATCTCCTGGTCGCACCCGGGTGGCAGCGGCGCGGCGAGCACGCGCGAGAGTACCTGGTTCAGCGTGGGGAACTCGTTGTAGACCGGGATGATGATGGAGATCTTCACGGCTTCTCGAGAACGGCCAACAACGATTGGCCGAATGGAGGTTGCGCGACCCGCTCCAGTGCCGACATGAGCGGGACCAGGTAGCGGTCGAACATCCGGATCTGCCGCTCGGACTGGACCTCCCGTTTCAACACCCGAGCGTTCACCCACCAGCCGAAGAAGCCGGCGAAGTTCCAGTAATGGAGCTTCCGGATGCCGAATCCTTCCCGCTCGGCCAGACGGCGGATCGAGTCGCGGCGGTAGCGCCGGAAATGGCCGAGGTTGCGGTCGATGGGTCCGTATAGGGCCGGAAAGGCGGGAACCATCAGCACCACGACGCCGCCCGGCGTCAGCACGGAACCCATCGCCCGCAGCGCGGCGCCGTCCTCTTCGATGTGCTCCAGCACGTTCAATGCGACGCAGCAATCGGGGCGGAAGCTTGCCAGTTCGCGGAACTCCGGAGCAAGCACATCGCAGACCATCGCCTGCAGGTTAGGCTGCCCCATGTAGCGTCGCTGCAGCCGCGCGATGCACTCCGGCTCGTGGTCAACCGCGAGCACGGCCTCGCATTCGAGCAGCGTCCCGGTGAAGTTGCCCACGCCGCATCCCACCTCCACCACCCTGCGGCCCAATTCGCCCCGTACCAGGCGGCTCTGCCACGCGTGGTAGTTCCTCGCCGCACTCATCCGATCCTGGTCTTCCAGGGTGTAAGACGACTGGTTCACCGCCGTTGAGTCCGTTCGTTGGCGACCCTTTGCGCGCTCTTCCCGCATTCATTGTAGGGGATTGATTCGGCCCGGCCGTCTCGATCCGGATCTCAACCGAGGATCTCGTCGAGCCGACAGGAATGGCATGAACGCCCATTCCAGGTCAGGCGAAGAGCAGAAAGGACTCACTTGGTCGGGAGCAAAGACAGGACCGCCTGGCTCGGGCTCGGGATCACATGCGCGGCGACCAGACGGCCCAGTGACGCCACCTTGGCGCTGCCTGCCTCGACTGCGGCGCGGACGGCTGCGACGTCGCCCTTGATCACGACGGTGATATAGCCGCCGCCGAGTTTCTCCCTTGCCAGCACCTCGACATTGGCCGTCTTGACGGCCGTGTCGATGGCCTCGAAAACGGCCGTGAAGCCTTGGGTTTCGATCAGGCCTACGGCGAAGCTCGCTTGTTCGTTCATCTTGCCCTCTCCGGGAAACTGCACCGCCGCCTGTTCAATCAGCGGGTTGAATTCGGCCGTTGCTTCATAGGCCGCTCGCGAGCCCTCGGACGGCCCGGCGATCACGTGGGTCAGCACCGGGATCTCCATTGTCCGGGCGACTCGCTCCGCGACTTGAACGGCCGCTTCCAGGTCGGCGAGGCTGCCGGTCAGTTTCAGGCACACGCCCGGCTGGTCGTTCAATTCCGCCTGGAGAACGCGCACGCTCGCCGTCTTTTCCATGGCGTCGAGAAGGACCATGGCCGGCGACCAGCCACCCGTTTCCACCAATGCCAGCGACGCGCTCAGATGATCCCTCGCTGATCCAGAACGGCCATGACTTCCTGCACGACCTGGGCGATCTTATCCTGGCCCATGTCGCGCGTACGGGGCGCGCAGCCGGCTGCGGGTGGATCGACCAGACCGAAGTCCGAAATGATGCAATGCAGCACGGACGACAGCGCCGTCCGGTCCTGTTCCTGCGCGTTGCTCAGCGGCTGGCGGCCGTGGCCGAAGCGGAATCCGCGCAACTCCGCGGCGGCGCGGAAGCCGTCTGGAAACTCGAACGTGTTCAGCATCGCGTCGAAGAGTTCCAGCACCCGGAATTGCCACTTCATGGCCTCGGCGTAGTCACCCGCCTGGCACAGCTCGTAGATCTTGCGCGTCACTTCCGGCACGGCGTTGCTGGTGGCGTTCGTGCCGCCGTCGCAGCCGATCATCAGCATCGGCGCCAGCACCGCTTCCCAACCAGTCAGGAACGTGAAGTCCGGGCGCGACGGGCGGATCGAAGCGATCATGCGCATCATGAACGCGAGGTCGCCCGAGGAATCCTTGATGCCGATGATGCGCGGGAATTCGGCCAGCCTGCGGATCGTGGCCACGTCGATGGGGCTCGCAAACATCGGGATGTTGTAGAGCGTCACATCGATCGGCGAATTGCGCGCGATCTCGGAGAAATAGGCGTACACGGCGTCGGGCGAGAGCCTGAAATAAATCGGCGAAACGATGGCCACCGCGCGCGCGCCCATGCCGGCGTAGGCTTCGCAAGCGTTCAGAGTCTCCTTGACGTTCGCTTCCGCCGCGCCGGCGAGTACCGGAACGCGTCCACGCGCTTCATCGCAAGTGATCTGTGCGATGCGCTTGCGCTCTTCCGGCGTGAAGCGGGTGAATTCGCCCGTGGAGCCATTCGGATACAGGCCGTGAACACCCCGCTCGATCAGCCAACTGATGAATCGCCGAAGCTCCTGCTCGTTAATCTCCCCACGCGCATCCAGGGGAACGAGCGTGGGCGTGAAGATGCCCTTGATTTTTTCACTCATCGAACAAAAACCAACCCTCGTGCGGCCGGGAACCACTCGCGGCGGCTCGCCAGATCCGCGTTCGTTTACGCCCTTCAGTATGTCGCATTCCCGGACTGCGGCGCACACATGCTCAAACTCCCGCCCGAAGGGCTCTACAAGTCTTTCTCCTTCGAAAACTCGCAAAAAATTCTGTGCGGAACGAAAATCCTCTTGCAATGTATCTGTGATGTAGTGTACTAGTTAACTAGATGATTAAGCCAGACCCATTTGAGTTCCGGCTCGACCTGGCCAGCGGCGTTCCGGTCTACCGCCAGATCATCGACCAGGTTCTGCTGGCGGTGGCTACCGGGACGCTGCAAAGCGGGCGTCAGTTGCCCACGGTCAGGCAGGTGTCCGTCGATCTGGCTATCAATCCGAATACGGTTTTGCGGGCTTACCGCGAGTTGGAGATCCGGGGTGCGATCTCGACCCAGCAGGGGATCGGCACATTCGTCACCCCGCAGCGCGTGGAAGTGGATCAGGCGGAGCGAGACTTACGGCTCAGCCGGCTGGCCGCGGACTGCGCCTCACGCGCGGGCGCCGAGGGCTTCTCGGTGGTCGAGTTGCTGGAGCGGCTGAAAGAATTAGGTCCTGCCGAGGACCGGAGGAGTGAGTGATTATGCAGTCAATTGGTGGCGCTTTGAACCTTGGGGGGAAAGTGACCAGAGTCCAGCTTGTCAGCTCGATCGGGCTCACGTGCTTTCTCATTTGTCTGGCGGTGGGCATGGGCCTGACCGCCTGGTTGGAAAGACCGTGGCCGGTGATCGTTTTCGGCCTCGGGGGCGTGTATCTCCTCTTTGCCGTCAAGGTGGCGTCCCAATGGGAAAAGGCCGCCGTGCTCCGGCTCGGGGTGTATCGCGGGTTGCGCGGACCGGGACTGTTCACCATCGTTCCGATCGTCGACACAGTGAGCGATTTCATTGACCAGCGGATCCGGGTGACAGAAGTGAAGGCGGAATCGACCCTGACCCGCGATGCCGTGCCGGTCTTTGTCGACGCGATCGTGTTCTGGGTGGTGTGGAACGCGGAGAAATCGATTCTGGAGGTCCAGGACTTCGGTCACGCGATTTCGATGAGCGCTCAGACCGCTCTGCGAGAGTCTATCGGCAGACACATGCTGACCGACATGGTGACCGATCGCGAGTCGCTGGGGCGCGAGTTGCAGAAGATCCTCGACCAGAAGACGAACCCGTGGGGCGTAACCGTGCAATCGGTGGAGATCCGCGACGTGCAGATCCCGCAAGGGCTCGAAGACGCCATGTCGCGCGAGGCCCAGGCGCAGCGCGAACGTCATGCGCGTATCATTCTCAGCACTGCCGAGACCGAGATCAGTGAGAAGTTCGCCCAGGCGGCGGAGATGTACCGGGACAACCCGATCGCGCTGCATCTGCGCGCCATGAACATGCTGTATGAGGCCATCAAGGAGAAGGGCTCGATGGTGATCGTGCCTTCGTCGGCGGTTGAAACCATGGGTCTGGGCGGCATGATGGGGATGGCCTCCATCAAGAACAATCTGATGCCTCCGCAAGAGCAAAAGTAAACAGATGCAACGCAAGATGTCCAGTCTCGCCGCAGCGGGTCTAGCTGCGTGCTGTTTGACGCAGTCCGTCGTCGCGCAGATACGGCAAACGCCGGAGGCCCGGGCGCGTGAGGCTGTGGAGTGGGTGCTCCACGGCGAGTACGATAAGCTCCTCGCCAACAGCGATGAGGCGATGAAGAAAGCCGCGCCGGTGGAGGTGTGGCAGAAGCAGATCGGCCCGATGGTGGCGGCCTACGGCAAACTGGTGTCGTTCGGCGAGCCGAAGTCGCAGCAGGCGGCGCCGAACACGGTGGTCGCTCTGCCCGCGAAGTTCGAGAAGCAGGCGATCGACTTCACGGTTGCGGTGGCGCCCGATGGCCGCATCGCCGGTTTCTTCCTCCGGCCTGCGGCGAACCAGAGTGCGTCTTCGGCCAAGGCCGCCGCAGCCAGGGCGCGCCAGGCCGTGGAGTGGCTGCTTTCCGGTGAGTACCAGAAGCTTTACGACGCCTCGACGCAGCAGATGAAGCAAGCTGCCCCGGTGGAAACATGGAACGCGCAGGCGGGGCCGATCACCGCGAGCCTCGGCAAGTTGATCGAGTTCGGCGAGGCCAAAACCGAAGCGACCGCCGCCGGCACGGGCGTCACGTTGCCGGCGAAGTTCGAGAAGGGTGAGTTCGAGTTCAACGTCATCGTCGATGCATCGGGCGCGATTGCCTCGCTCTACGGGCGGCCCGCCGAATCAAAGTCCAGCTACACTCATCCGGCCTACTCGAAGCCCGACAGTTACACCGAACGCGAGTTGACGGTCGGTAGCGACGAGTGGAAGCTACCCGCGACGCTGACATTGCCGAAGGGGGCTACGAAAGTGGCTGCGGTGGTGCTGGTGCATGGCAGCGGCGCGCACGATCGGGATGAGACGGTCTTTGCGAACAAACCCTTCCGCGATCTGGCGGAAGGGCTCGCTTCGCGTGGCGTGGCCGTGCTGCGGTACGAGAAGCGGAACAAAGCTCATCAGGGGAAGATCCTCACTGTGCAGCACTTCACGCCGCAGGAGGAGACGGTCGAAGATGCCGTGCGCGCGGCGGCGTTGCTCACAACGATTCCCGAGATCGATCCGAAGCGCATCTACGTCCTTGGTCATAGCCTCGGCGGCTATCTGTTGCCGGAGATTCTTCAGCAGGCGCCGAAGGTGGCGGGTGGCATCGTGCTGGCCGGGACCACGCGACCTCTCGAAGACGTGATGCTGGAGCAGTACGAGTACCTTGTCCCGTTGCAGACCGCTGGCTCGGAGGAACTGAAGAAGCAGGGTGAGAAAGCATTGGCCGATGTGCGGGCTGGGGCGGCAGAGGTCAAGGCTCTGACGCCAGCGAGCGAGAGCGGAGCGCCGATCCTCAACCTCCCGCGCAGTTATTGGCTCGCGTTGAAGGGCTACAATCCACCCGCGTTGGCGGCGACGCTACCCGCACGGATGCTGATCCTGCAGGGCGAGCGCGACTACCAGGTGACGATGACTGACTTTGCGAACTGGAAAGCGGCGCTCGGCAACCGGAAAGATATTGTGTTTAAGAGTTATCCCTCACTGAATCACCTGTTCGAGGAGGGCGTCGGCAAGAGTAAACCTGAAGAGTACGCCAAAGCCGGTCATGTCTCAGCCGAGGTGAGTGAGGACATCGCGCGCTGGGTGCTCGAGCACTGATCTCAAGCAGGCCGGCTGGCCGAGCTGTCGGTAACGCTAGACCGGTTTCGCATCTTCTGTAGTCCGCCGATTCCCGCCGCTAGCACAGAGCCGCGAACGAAAGAGAGCGGCCAGCCGTCGCTGTGCGCAAGGGGCCGCTCTTTGACATTCGCGGCTCGGTGCTGGCTGAAGTAAGAGCGGACGGGTGACGGTCTACGGAAAATGTGAAACTGCTCTAAAGCTTCTACAGATCAAGCGACCAGAGCTTCGGCAGATTCATGCGCCTGCCTGACGGCGAGCGGTTGCAGCAGCTTTGCAACGACATCCGCGGCAGTATAGGTCAGGCCTTCATCGGGCAGGAACCGGGTCAGGCCGACAATATCGTTCCCGGAGGTTACCAGAGCGCGCTCGACATAACCACCGGAGCGGAGCTGCGGCAGCCCGATGTTTGCCATCAGCGCATTGCACAGGCACTTTCTGCCCGCGGTATTGTCTTCCTTGCCACCCTTAGCCACGTACGTCTTCACGGGTTCGGAAGCGCAGCGGTAGCCGAACTTGCCGTCCGGCATCTTATAGGCGGAGCGCAGGTAACCGAGATCGCAAACGCGATGGCGAGCCTCGTAGGTCTCGCCCTCGGAGAGCGAATCCTCAAGCACGGACACCTTGAACGGGAAGTTCGTGGGCGACGCGGCCAGATCCGTCACCACCCGCGCCCGGCCATCTGAAACCTGTTGTAGCAAATCGTACTTGATTCGCTCGTCGAGTCCGGATTCGGCGCAGTAAGCAAAGGGCGTTCCAACCTGAATGCCGGTTGCGCCTTCGGCGAGGGCTTCGTTCAGCATTTCGGGCGAACCGTATCCGCCCGCCAGCCAGAAAGGCACGCCGAGTTCGCGCATTTTCGCAAGATCGACGTGGTCGCGTTCTCCGTAGACGGCCTCGCCTTGATCGTCAAGAATGAGCTTGCCGCGCGGCGGAGCGTTATGGCCACCGGCAGTCGGACCCTCAACCACAAAGCCGTCCACACGGCCGTCGGCCCGCTTCAACATCACGGTGGAGAGCAGATTTGACGCGATGATGGCCAGAAACATGGGGCGCTTGAGCGGCGGAAGATCGCATTCCATGTACTCGCGCGGATCGAACCGCATGGTCGTGTCGTCGCCTTCGTGCGCGCCGTCTACTTCGAGCGGATAAGTAGCGGGCTCGTGCAGAGCGAGCTTGTCGAGCATGCCGGGGATCTTGAGCGGAATGCCCGCGCCCATCAGTACGTAACTCACGCCCGCGAGCATTGCGCCATAAGCGGACGGCAGATGCGGCATCTGGACCTTCTCCAGGTAGTTGATGCCGACGGGGTTGTTGTGGCCTTCGCGCGCCAGCCAGACTTCGACGAAGTTGGCGAGCAGGCACAGCTCCCGGATTTCGCGAGGACCGTCTTTGACGATCAGCTTCAAGGTCTTATAGGGATCTTCAGGACGCTTGCCGCCAGGGATGTAAAGCCAATTCCAGATGCGTTCGGCCATGGCCGGGAACGGGAAATGGTCGAGAGCCCGGCGCAAATGGCCCCCGGGATCGCCGTTCTGCAGGCGGCGGGCGAAGATCTGATCGAGAGCTACACCGGAAACCACGCCCAGTTGGCCCGTTTTCGAGACGGCTCGCGCGAGCCGCCAATCGGAAACGCCAGCGCCCATGCCACCCTGGATGATCTGCGGATAGTGTCCCATCTCGCGCCCATCGTCGCATGATTGCGAGTTTTGGATTGTATGATCTTTGTAATAGCTGCCGCGCCGCCAGGCGCCGCCTCGATGGCAGCGGCGTGCTTCGAGCACAAGTGCTTTGTGGCGCGCACTTTAGATCTGTTTCACGGTTTCTATAACCCTGTCCTGCGCGCGCTTACCCACAGCCAGCACAGAGCCGCGAATGTCAAAGAGCGGCCCTATGCGCAAAACGACGCTTGGCCGCTCGCTCACGTTCGCGGCTCTGTGCTGGTGGCGGCGCTCAGGGCGCAATAGCAGCGGACTACAGAAGGTGTGAAATAGGTCGAGCGTGCCGTGGCGGCATTCATGCCGGCATCCGGGGAGCATCGGTTCACTAATGATCTGGAACTATCGTGCGCTCCAGGCCTTCCATGCCGCGCCGATCCCTGCCGCCGCGGTATCGCCCGGGTGAATCAGGACGCGGAAGCGGAAGCGAAGGCTCTTGCCCGCCTCCACCGTCACGCTGCCGTTCTTTGACTTATCCCCGGTGAAATCCCTTTCTCCAAAAGGATTTGAGGCGAACAGGCCATAGTCGCGGGCATGCCACCAAGTGGGGAAATGGGGATTACCGGGATGGTCGAAAATGGCGATCCCGACCTTATGACCTTCCACCGTGCCGGCGTAGTCCACCCACTCCGATCTCCCGCCCCAAATCTGCTTCATGCCGGTCTTCCCCTCCGCATTGGTCATCAGCCCGGAGCCCTTTTCCTCCGTGAGTTCGTCGCGCAGGCGGATCGCGAACAGGCCTTCTTTCGTGTCGCCGAAGACCGTCTTCGAAGGCACGCTGAGCGTGATGTCGAAGTCGATGGCGCGCACTTTGTCGTCCCCTGAAAAGGTCATCAGCCGGTCTTCAGCCACCATGGCCTTGCCCGTGGGGTCCTGCCATTCCAGGAGCACGCGCAGCTTGCCGGACTTGGGGCCGTCCTGCGTCTGCACGATCTTCTTCAGGACGATCAGGCCTTGCTTGCCAACCCGCTGGTCCGGTTCGCTGGCCCAGAAATCGATCCCGTTCACGTCGCCGTGCGCGAACCAGAGCCCGCGGTGGTGGGGGTGATCGTGGGTATTCGGATCGGTCGCGTCCATAGGATAGAGGCGAGTGAGCCGGACTCCGTCCGCGGTGAGCAGCGGGTGCAGGTAGGGCTTCGGCGCAGCCGCGCCGAAGTAAAATGAGGTGAAGGGCCGGCCGCCAACCTCAACATCTACGGAATTGTCATGCCGGGTGAACCGGACCTGCGCCGGGGCAAGCAGCGCCCCGGCACAAAAGAAGATGAACAACGGCAAAGCGCGTCTCATGCCGTCCAGTAAATCATAGATGCAGGGCAGATCACACGATAGGTTGCAGCGGCGCCTTGAACCGTGGCTCGCACACCTTGTGATGGCTTGTAGGCGGTTCCGGCGGTTCGATATCATGTCAGATGGAATCAACTAGATAGGAGCGTGGCGTTATGGGGCCCATTGGATGGCAGGAGATGGTCATCATCTTTGTCGTGGCACTCATGCTGTTCGGACCCAAGGAACTGCCCCGAATCGGGAAGACCGTCGCAAAGGCAATCAACGACTTTAAGCGTGCCAGCAACGAGCTGAAAGACACGTGGCAGCGGGAACTGAACGATTTGGAGCGCGAGACCCAGGACATCCGCAGCGAAATCACCAAAGAGACCGAGCAGATTTCGCAGACCGCCTCCAGCTACGGCGAGAGCTACTACAATCAGGACTCGTCGTACGACTACGGCGCCTACGGCTATCCCGGGACCTCCACGGAGTCCACCGCCTCCAGCACTGAGCCTGCGCCAGCGGACGCACCTCAACTCACCTCAAGTGAGGGTAGTCCAGCGACTGACGCTCCCGCCACAGCGGAAGAGCATGCCGCAGCCGCGACGGATGCGGCGCCCGTGGTCGCCGCCGCGCAGGGTACGGTCCCAACCCACCCTTCAACGCCTTCCGTTGAGTCCGCGACCCGCGATGATGTGTCGTCCCTGTGAGCTTGATCCAGAGGCGCCCGGAATAGAGTAGCGATGCCGTACCCAGACGATCCACAGGATCCTCAAACTCCATCAAATCCCGAGCCAGATCCAGAGAAAGACGGGCGACAGGTCCCCGGGGAGCCAGCCGCTCCCGAGCCAGCTAGCCCCGAAGCGAGCCCAGAGGTGAGCAAAGCCGTGCAACGGGTGCCTCCGCCTCCGCCGCCGCCCACCGTCGCTCCTCCGCCCAAGAAGGAGGAGGAACCCAAGAACGACGACGAAGAGGGCATGGCCCGCATGAGCTTCCTGGAGCACCTGGAAGAACTGCGGACCCGTTTGATCCGTTCGGTCCTGGGACTCGTCGTAGCCTTCTTCGGCTGCATGCTTTTCATGAACCAGATGTGGGACTTTGTGCGCCGGCCCGCCGTTGTGGCCTTGAAGTCCCTGGGGTATCCTCCGGAATTGGCGGCGCTGACGCCGATGGAGGGCATCTCCATCGTCTGGATGCGAGTTCCCCTCCTGGCCTCGCTCTTTATTGCCTCACCCTGGATTCTTTACCAGGTCTGGGCATTCATTGCTCCGGGACTCTATAAGCGGGAGCGCCGCTTTGCCGCTCCCTTCATCCTGACCACGGCTGGCCTGTTCATCATGGGCGGCGCCTTCGCCTATTTCGTGGCGCTTCGGCTCGGGTTGTTCTTCCTGCTCAAGATCGGTCAGGAAGCTGGCATCCATCCGTATATCTCCGCCAGTGAGTATATGGATTTGTTCGTCAACGTGATCCTCGGCGTCGCACTGATTTTCGAATTGCCAGTGCTGGTCTTCTTCCTGACGCTCCTCCGGATCGTCACGCCGAAGTTCCTGATGCAGCACTCGCGTTATGCCATTCTCGGCATTACGGTGCTGGCCGCGATCGTCACGCCGACGCCCGACGCCGTCAATATGACGCTGGTTGCCGCGCCGATGATCGTGCTGTACTTCCTCGGTGTCTTCGCCAGCTTCCTGCTTGTACTGCGCCGGGAAGGCCGGGCGTTCCCATGGGGTAAAGTGATGCCGACCGTTCTGCTGATCGTCGCCATCCTGGCCGCGATTGTGGCCGTGCTGGTGTTCGGTTTCCACCTCCACGGGGTCGCGAAGTGGCCGTTCTTTGTGAAATAGCCCGAGTGGCGCGACCGCCGGCATCTCCGCTGGCGGTCGCGCGGCTTGGGCTTTTGTGAAGCGGCGGCGGATGAATCCATTTGGATCAGTGTTATAGTGTAATTGCACGCAGAGTGGGCGGCTAGCTCAGTTGGGAGAGCACCGCGTTCGCAATGCGGGGGTCGGGGGTTCGAGCCCCCCGCCGTCCACCAAACCCACTCAAGATTTCTGAAGTGCTCTCAGGTTGAAACGGCAACCCCGGTTGCCGTTTTTTCGTTTAAGTGACTGATTATAAATAGCAGGATTCTGGCAAACGGCATCTTCGGTTGCCGTTTCAGCGCCCCGAAGATCCAAATCCGCCCTCGCCTCTCGCCGACTCGCCCAGCTCATTCTCTTCCCACTCGATCGTTTCATACCGCGCGATGACCATCTGCGCGATCCGGTCGCCCGCATGGACCTGATAGGCCTCTTTGCCGAGGTTCAGAAGGATCACCTTGAGTTCGCCCCGGTAGCCGGGATCGATCGTGGCCGGAGCGTTCGGCAGCGTGATCGCATGCTTCAGCGCCAGGCCGCTGCGCGGCCGGATCTGCGCCTCGTAGCCAGGAGGAATCTCCAGCGCCAGGCCCGTGGCGACGGCGACGGGCACGTTGGGCACGAGCCGCGCATCTTCCACGGCGCAGATGTCGAGGCCCGCATCCTCGTCGGGGCCATGGGCGTAGGCGGGCAGTTGCGCCGCGGGGTGAAGGAGTTTGACGCGAATCTTCATGCGAACCCGTTATGATAACGGTTTGACTGAACCAACTTCATCTCCCCGCGTTTTTACGGTCGGGCCCTTGCCGCCCGAGAAGCTCGCCTATGCGCTGGCGCGCTACAGCCGCTCGCCCGATTCCATCCGAGACTCGCTCGCTTGGGTGCGCGGCCACGATTCGTCGAAGTTCCTGGAGAGCTTCTACTTCCAGTACGGGCACGCCTCCATCGCGGATCTGGGGCATCTGGCCGTTTGCTTCGAGGGAGTTTCCGAAATCGCCGCGATCGAGATCGAAGATGAGCCACTGTGGGATGGCCAGGCGCGTTCTTCGCGCTACCAGGATTTTTCAAAGTCCGGCTTCGTTGTGCCTTCGGAATTGAGCGAGGCGGAGGCGGAGATCTATCGCGATGCGGGCGCAAAGCTGCTCGCCGCCTACCGCACCACTCACGAGAAGGTCGCGGCGTACCTGACGGAGAAACTGCCGCGCCCTGAATCTATGAAGCCTGAGGCCTACAAGCGCAACATCGCAGCCAGGGCGTTCGACGTGGCCCGCTATCTGCTGTTCCTCGGTATTCCGACGGGCGTCGGACAGGTGACAAGCATCCGTACCATGGAGCGGCAGATCCGGCGCTGGAAGGCCTCGCCATACGCTGAGTTGCGCGATCTCGGCCGGGAAGCTGCCGAGGCCTGTGCGCGGCCGCCGCATGTCTCATTGCGCGAAGACGAGGCGGGCGAACCTGTCGCTCCAACACTCGCGAAGTACGTGGACCCCGATCCTTATCCCGCACAGGCGCGGGCCGCTGTCAGGCTTTGGGCGGAACAAAATCTGCCCGCTTCTAAAGGGCTGGCAACGCCGGCCGTGGATCTGGTAAGAGTGGCCGACACGTTAGCCGACATCGCCGCGACGTTGCTTTATACGGTAACGGCGCGGCCCTATCGGGAACTCTACGAGTTAGCCTGCTCGTGGCCCCGGACGCGGCTGGAGGAAGTGGTCGGCGTGGCGCTGGCCGGCAGGTCGCGGCGCGATGAACTCCTGCGTGAGTTCCGCGGCGGCCCCTATGTCTACGATATGACGATCGACATCGGCGCCTACCGTGACATGCACCGCCACCGCCGCTGTCAGCAATTCCGGCAGGGCTACACCTGGGCTCATGGTTGGGAGACGCCGGAGGCGATCGTTGAGTCGGGATCAAATGATCTGTTCCAGAACGCCATGCGAGAAGCCTCCGAGGCTGCGGGCCGTCTCAGTGCGCCCGGACGTGAGTATCTGACAGCCTTCGGAGCCCGTTCGAGGTTCCTCTTCAAGATGGATTTCGCCGAAGCGGAGTACATTTCGAAGTTGCGCAGCGGCGTAAAGGGCCACTTCAGCTACCGGGAGATCGCCTGGCAGATGAAGCTGCGCATGGAAGAAGTGGACCCCGAATTGGGCCGGCTGATCGAGGCCACACCGCCCTGGATCGAAGACCCACTAGTCCGCTGAGTATTTGAATTGGGAACTTGTCCGTGCCCGGCAACTTCGTGCCGATCCACTGGATTTGTCTTGTCACACCACGAGCGGAATGTCCGTCAAATCAGGTAGACTAATCGGAGGTCCACTCTAGCCTCCCCCGAACTTTTGATTGGGCCTGCCCGGTTTCTCCCTATCCCAATACTGGTTTGCCTGGCCGCGCGGATTGGTCACTCCGGAATCTCCACGTCCTGTTTTCCTGGCGGCAACATCCTGGCCCGCACTCCGCCTTTGCCGTCGCTGACCAGCGCAATGGCGCGCGAACGGCTCGCGTACTTCACGCGCAATTTGCCCTGGACCATGCGGGCGTCCAGCAGATCGCCATTGAAATCGGTCAGGCGGCGCACAGGAAGCTTTTCACAAGGCGTCAACCGGTGCGTGCCCGCCGGCACGATGACGCGCTCGCCGTCCTGCACTGGCCACTCGCGCCCATCCACCTGGGCGCAGCCCTTCCAGGCCACCGAGAGAGGTTGCGGCGATTCGAATTTCAGGTTGACGCCCGTCCATTCCGCTTTGCGCACCGTGGCGGCGGACGCCGCGAGCAAAGGCCAGTCCACGGGCAGGATGGAGTTGTCGAAGTACAGGGCGACGCGGTTGAAGGAATCGGCCGCGCTGCGCACGAGTTGGAAAAGCTCGGTGCCGGTTTGTTGCTTGACGGGATAGACGTCCTGGTAGCGCTCCACGATGTTCAGGTCGATGGCCAGCAGATCTTTGCGCTTCGTCAGCGGAGCGTAGCGGCTGGCAATCTCGGTGTAGCGCTCGGGGCCGAGATGCCAGATGGTTGCGGGGTCCTCCACCAGGAACGTCACGCCTCGCTCCTGGGCCGAAGCGAGCAGCCGAGGCGCATCGGCGCCCAACTTGTCGCGCATGGAAGCATCAAAGCGGTCGTCAATGTGCGTCAGAACGAGATCGAGTTGCGGCTTCTTCTTCTTGAGCTGCATCAGCCGGTCCAGCCACTCTTCCTGCAACTTTGCCGCGAGAGATGCGCGAAATTCGAGGAATTTGCGCAAGAAAGAGGCGTTTTTCATGTAAAAACGGGCACTTTTTCGATCGTAGAGTTCCTGCGGATCGAAACCTTCCTGGGCCTGGAAATTGCTTCGTACCAGCGCGTTGAAGGGTGTGAAGCGCGACGGGTTTTCGTGCCCCTCCAGAGACTCGAAGTACAGCTCGCCCAGGTTCACTCCATCCCAATCGAAGCGACGGGTCAGGCCGTCCAGACCCTGCGCCGCGGCGTTCGCGCAGTCGGGGTCGACCAGGTTCATCAGCTTGCGCCAGTCGAGTTGTGCGTCCTGTCCGGAAGCCGTCTTCTCGCGCCACTCGGGATGGTGGTTCCAAAACGCATCGCTGACGTGGGGAAACTCCACCCAGGCATAGACCAGGATGCCGTGGTTGTGGCAGGCCGTGATCAGCGTCTCCAGCCACTCGTCGCGCGCGGGATCGCGCTCCCAGAAATGCCAGGCGGCCACTTGCAGAGCCGAGACTCCGCCCCGGCGCCAGCGTTGAGCGAGGTAGTTCGGATCGGCGCGCAAGCGGTAGGAGGAGTCGAAGAAGGTCCAGAGTGAGCGCGCTTCGAACTTAGGTTTCAGTCCGAGATCGGCCAGCGCCTGAGGCAGATATGGGAAGCGCTCGAAACCGCGTACACCGGGCGAGACGGCTGTCCAAAGCACCGGCTTGTCCTTGTCCGTTCCATGGCCTGGCAGCCCCGCGACCAGCGGCGCGCCGGTCCATCGTTCGCGAGTAAAGACACGCGCTCCCTGAGGCATCTCGAAGACGGGCACTTCGAGGGCCTCCTCCCAGATAATCCGCAATTGAGGATTGCGCGCCTCGATGAGACTGCGCACGGTCACGGCTTTGGCCGAGGGGCGGAAACCGTAGGCCCTCGCTTTAGGCGAGTCGCCTACGACGAAGTCGGCCTGAGCCGGATCCAGATTGAGAGGCGCCAGAACGCCGCGCAAGTTTTGCGCAGGACACAACCAGGTCGCAGCCAACATGCAGGAAATCAGTAATTTAGCGGGTAATTGCATACCACAGGCTCGCGCGCAGATCCCAGAAGTTCGGCCGGTGCGGATTGTCCCGATTCACCAGGTAGGCTCCGCGCAGCACGTCCATCCGCAACGAGACGTTGGGCGGCAGGCTGTCCCAGCGTACCCGGACGCCCGGCCCAGTCTCGGCGAAATTGCCCCACCATTGCCGCTCCGCGTCGGCGGTCCAATTGAAATTCCACATTGGCTGGAGATGGAAACCGCCCTTCAGCGGCGACAGGGTATAGCCACGGCGCGCCTGGCCATACATCAGAAAATTGTTGTTGTAGCGCGAAACATACACAGCGTCGCCGCCTGTTTCCGTGAACCAGCCGCTCTCTCCGTTGTTGGCCACCGCGCCCCAACCGCGCAGGTAGGAAGCGCCGCCGCGATAGTCGGCCTGCCCGGTGCCTGTGGCGGGATTGTTGCCCAGATAACTGAAAGCCCGGCCTGCTTCGGCCCACACAAAGAGGCGAGGCGTCAGGAAACGGTTGACGCCCGCGGCGAGCATCACCGCGGAGTCCGAGAGCATGGGTCCGGAACCCGGGCCGTCGCCCGGCATCGTCTCGCGCATCCGCGTGTCGCCATACCAGCGCAACGAGATATAGGGTTGAAACCCCCGCTTTTTCAGATGAACGAACTCCAGTTTGGCCTGCGAATAGAGGAATGTAGTATCCCAGCGCGAGGAGTACATCGGCATCGTCCAGACAGTGAACCGTACGGGGCGGCGTAGGCCGCGCAGGTTGCGAAAGGCATGGTCGGCTTCGCGGGCGACTTCGGCCACGTCGCTCTGGCGGGCGCGGTCGAACCATTGCACCGCCTCGTCATCACGCTTCAGCATGTTCAGCGTCCATCCGAGCTGCAGAGCCACTTCCGGATCGCCCGGCTTCTCTTCCCAGGCCGCCTGGAGGTAGCGCAGCGCATCTTTCATGTAGCCGCGGTGGTAGCTCTTGAGCCCCATCTCTTTGGCGGACGTGGCACCGAGGGCAGGAGCTGGAACCGGCGCCGACGAGCCGTCCGGCGTCTTTGCCGCCGGTCCCGGAGTGAGCCGGGCGCCAGGTTGTTCCGGCGCCATTCCACTGAGCAGCCGGAGCTGCTGGGCGCTGACCCGGTCGTCCGGGTGCTTCTTCAATTGACTCTCAAACTGCTGCCGCGCTTCGACGTTCTTCCCCATGGCCAACAGGAGAAACGCGTATTCCCGGCGCAAGTCGCGATTGTCCGGGTCCACGGCGAGCGCATCTTCAAACTCGTACGGGTAGGGATAGCGGGCTGGCATGAGCTCGCGCGCCATCTCAGAGATGCGTGGCGAGAGCGAGCGCGACGCCGCGAGGAGCAGGGCCATAGCCTCGCGCGACCTGCCCTGCTGGTTCCAGACGCGTGCCAGGTCGATCATCAGCCGCCGCTCGGCCGGGCGGAGCCGCATCGCGGTCTGGTAGTGCTCGCTGGCGAGGTCCAACTCGTCGCGCTCCTCGGCCAGGCGGGCAAGCTCCTCATGCGCGGTCCACTGATCCGGCGCGGCCGCGACGGCGGCCTTCCAGCGCTCGATGCCCTCGCGCAGCGGCCGGTCGATATTCTCGAACGCCGCGGCCGCGGTCTGCTGCGTACGACTTGAACCTGAATTCTTCCAGCGAAGAAAGATACGACGCGCCTCGATGGGCCGCTTGGTTTCAAAACACAGGAAGCCGTATTCGAGCGAGCTCTGCTCGTCATTTATGCCAATTTGGGCATCGATCCGCAGCGCCTCGGCAAACTGGTCGCGAGCCTCTTCGCGCTCGCCTGTTTTGAGAAGCGTATAGGCGAGATCCTTGTGCAGGTGCGGGGTATCCGGGCGGGCGGCGACCGCGAGCCGGAACATTTCGACCGCGCGGTCAAGGTTGCCCGCGCGCAGAGCGGCGTAGGCCGCGTCACCGGGGTCTCCTGGTTCAGTAGCCCTCAATAGGGCTCCCGCCGGCCAAAAGCACAGGCCTATGAGCAGAATTGGCAGCCGATTGCGCATGGCAGTCCATAGACAGAGTGCCGAAATGGAACGGGAACTCTCACGTCACGGCGCAATCATTTTGAAAGAGATACGATGATGTGCGTATGCCAGCCTATCGTGGGACAGATTATCTGCTGCTCGACACGCTCCTCAGCGAGGAGGAGATACTGGTGCGTCAGACCGCGCGGCGGTTTGTCGAAGAACGCGTCATGCCAGTCATCAAAGACTGCTACAACGAAGGCCGTTTCCCTTCGAGTCTCGTTCCAGAGATGGGCGAGATGGGGTTCTTCGGAGCCAATTTACAAGGCTATGGCTGTGCCGGACTGAGCAACGTCGAGTACGGGCTTATCATGCAGGAACTCGAGCGCGGCGACTCGGGGCTGCGCAGCTTCGTCAGCGTCCAGGGCGCGCTGGTGATGTACCCCATTCACGCCTGGGGCTCGGAGGAGCAGAAGGCAAAATGGCTCCCCCGGCTCCAGGCGGGTGAGTCGATCGGTTGTTTCGGGCTCACCGAACCGGGTTTCGGCTCGAACCCGAGCGCCATGGCGACGCGGGCCAGGCGCGACGGCGAGGACTGGATTCTCAACGGCGAAAAGACCTGGATCACGAACGGGACCGTCTCGGACGTGGCCGTGGTGTGGGCTCGAACCGAAGAGGGAGTGCGCGGATTCCTAGTGGAAAAGGGCACGCCAGGCTTCACGTCCTCGGACATTCACGGCAAGCTCTCGATGCGTGCTTCGGTGACGTCGTCGCTGACGTTCTCCGATTGCCGCGTGCCTGAGTCTTCGCGACTGCCGGGCGCGCGAGGGATCAAGTCGGCCTTGGGCTGTCTCTCGCAAGCGCGGTACGGCATTGGCTGGGGCGTGTTGGGTGCGGCCAGCGACTGCTTCGAGACCGCGCGGGAATACACCAAGATGCGCAAGCAGTTTGACGACCGGCCGATCGCATCTCACCAACTCGTCCAGGAGAAGCTGGCGTGGATGATTACCGAGATCACCAAGGGCCAGTTGCTCGCCTTGCAGTGCGGCCGGCTGAAGGATCTGGGCAGGATCGAGCCCGCCCATATCTCGATGCTGAAGCGCAACAACGTGGCCATGGCGCTGGAGTGCGCGCGGCTCAGCCGCGATCTGCTGGGCGCCAACGGCATCATCGACGACTATCCGCTCATGCGCCACATGTGCAATCTGGAATCGGTGAAGACGTATGAGGGCACGGACCACATTCACACGCTCGTTATTGGCGAGCGAGTGACGGGCATTCCCGCGTACCGATGAGCCGTTCTTGTTGTAAGTAGGGCGCTCCAGAGCCGCGCGGGACTGTAGGTTCTGCGATCGCGCTTGCGCGTTCGCTGTTTGCCGGCCAAGCCCCGCCCGCGTCATCTCAATTTCCCGCCGTACCGCTCCCCCAGGACGTCTTCCGGACTGAGCCGGACTCTTCGAACTGCCCGCGCTTCTTGTTCAACCCGACCATTGCCACAGTTTCCTACTGCGCGGCATCTGGCCAGGCGCTCGAATGACAATCGGTACAGCGGGGGCGGTGAGTGCCGGGCGCCGCCGGCGGAGCTTATGCAACCGCCGGCGGGCCCATTAGGGGAAGGGAGGGCGGCTTAGTTGATCTTCAGGCGTTTGCGGAACAGGAGGCCGAGGCCGATGAGCGAAGCGCCCACCAGCGCGGAGCTGCCGGGTTCAGGCACACCACTCGCGACAATCCCGAACCGTTGCGAGGCAGCGAGATTATCCGGGGTCCAGAAGGGGTGCTGCGCTGCATCTGCAGCGGTCCAAGTGCCACTGCTGACGGCTTCAACGGCGGCGTTGACCCAAGGTTGCGCCGCGGGATCCGCGACGAACGGTGCGGGGTTCGCCGAGGAAGGGTCTTCCAACTGCCAGATGGCCATGCCGATTGGTCCGGTGATGGAAAGCGGAGCATCATAGTAGCTTCCGGCCAGGCCCAACTGGTTCATCAGCCAGGACACCTCGTATTGAGTAGTGTCGTCAGGCATTGTGAGGGTACCTTGGTAGGTTTCGCCAATGTAGGTGTCGACGTTGATGTCGAAGCAGGAGAGGTATGCCTTCGTGCCGCTGCCATAGGACCCGCCGGCGAGGATGGCCGGATAGGGCCCAGTGTATTGGGTGTAGGTCGAGCCACCCACCTGGTAGCTGTAGGTGTGGTAATCACCCCAATTGGGGTCCAGCGTTACGGTGACGGTGCTGGCGCTGGCCACGCTCACGAGAGCCACAGCCAATAAGAGCAGAGTTGAGACGCGCAAGAGGGCCTTCATCCTGGCGGATGAAGTATTCACAGCGGCCGGCGCCGCAGTTTGAGAAGGGGTGACTCCCGAATATTGCACAGCAGGACTCCCGATCGATTTCTCCCGGGGAAGGACACAGGTTTTCATAGTCTTAAGCCTTTCTGTTTTTCGCCACGGTCATGAGTCAATCGGTGTGGGTGCCAGCAGATCGCATGTCTGGTTTTACGTACCCTGGTCCTGTCCGCCCGCTCCAATGACCCGTCCACCCGCAGGTTAGTGGGCACAAGTTGTAGCGGCAATGTGACGTCGGATTCAATCGGAAATGGGTTCAGTACTGAAACAAGGCCCTTGAAAAATGACCTGAAACTAGGACTTTTCTGATCCTGGATCCGCTGCAAGGAGCTGGCCGGGAACGCAACAGGGTGCACTCGGGCAGGCGGGGTGATCGAGCGGGCGGCACAGGCGGGCCCCGAAATAGTGGCGTACGACGTATTGCTTCTTCGAGACGGGCAGGCCCTAGGAGGACCCGGCGCAAGGCTGCCACAGGGCAGCGGGTTGTCTTCCTAAACTACTAATTATTCGATAGTTACTTTGAGAGCAGCGCTTCCTGTGACGCTGCTTGTCGTTGCGGCCGGTGGGCGCAAACGGGATCAAGAAGGCTCCCGGCGCCCGGGTTGGCCAACGCAAGCGGCGGCTAAAGGAAGGCTGGCTGATGCGTCGGCCGCAAGTAGGATCAGGTACCGCAGTATGGACCAGAGTGAGGGGTAGTACTAAAAACAAACACACGTTATATGGATAAATTAGAGCGTGGGTCGAAGCTGACTTTGGAATCCATGAGCTGAAAGACACGACGGCAACCCCTGCCGTCTTGCCCAGCGAACCCCGTTTCGGTCAGGCCGCTCTTGAGGCCAGGAAGGGCAGAGAAACCGAAGCCCCGGGACGGCGGAAGCGCCGCCAGAAGACTTCGATCAGGTTGAACAGCAGAGTCACAGCCAGCAGCCCCGGCCAGAGCGTCAGCCATGATGCCAGCGCCCTCGAGGGCGCGCGGAAAATCTGCGCAGGGCTCGGGTTGAAGACGCCGCCCGTCCACGCCGAAATGTCGCGCAGCAGGCGCGCGTTGTCACCAGTGGAAGTCAGTTCCGGCTCCGGCAAGTACAGGCCGGTCTCGGGGAACAGCCGCGAGTCTTCCGCCGGGCGGACACGGAACAACCCGCGCCGCGCGCCGATTGGAAACGCCGCCTGGTAGTGGCCCTCGCCGACCTTTTGCACCTGCAGCACGGTCTGGAAACCGCCCGGTCCGAGCGCGAAAAGCCGAGGCGGTTCGGGCGGCGCCTGCGATGCGTCCGCGAGGCGGTAATCCACGATCAGGCGCGACGCCGCCGGATCCCAGGTCAGGTGCGATTCGCCCGACTGCGCGTGTGGCAGCAGGTCCCGCAGAACGTTGGCCCAGAACCGGTCGAAGCCCTTCCAGGCGACCCACGCCTCGGCCCAACGCGACTTGGCATCTGAGGTGAACACAGCCGAGCGGCCGAGTCCGTACTGCCAGCGGACATAGAGCGGGTCTTTGTCTTCGACTTCGAGAATCATGTCCGCCGCGCGCTTGGCCTGGAAGCGTACGTAGCCTTTCAGCGTTGGCGCATTTTCGAGGCCCAGTCCCTCCAGCGTTTCCACCTGCCGCACGACTCGCGGATAGATCGGCTTCTCGACGGTCGTGGAGCCGGTATGCTCCATCACGTCCTTCACCAGAATCTGCTCCAGGCCCGCGGGCTCAGTGAGGAAATATGATTTGCCACCGGCCATTTGGGCGATCTTCTCGAGGTACGCGCGATTCACGTCCTGCCCCAACCCGACCGTGGAGATGGTCACGCGCTTCTGCTGGGCGTCCTTGGAAAGGCTCATCGAATCGCCCTCTTCGGAGATGCCATCGGTCAGCAGCACGATGTGCTTGTAGGCCCCTTGCGCGGATTGAATGCGACGGTAAGCTTCGGCCAGTGCTGGAGAGATTTGCGTGCCGCCGTCCGGGATGATACCGGCGATCAGCCGCTTGATCAGCGTGCGGTCCTCCGCCTTGCGCAATGGGACGGCCCACTGATGCGAGTTATCAAAAATGAGTACGCCGACCTGGTCGATCGGCCGCAGGTTCTCGACGACACCGATCGCCGCCAGCCGCGCGAGCTCGATCTTGCGGCCCTCCATTGACGAGGACTTGTCGATGACCAGAATCACCACCGCGCCCTCGGGGCTGCGCGGCGGAGCGACGGTGGCGGGCAAGGTGCGGTCGAGCGCGTCGAGTTGCGGGTTCTTCTTCTCGACGTAAGAGTTCTTCTCGCCGCCGATCACCAGCAGACCGCCGCCGCGCTGCACGAAGCGTTCCAGGTCCTTCTTGCGGCCCTCCGAAATCGACTCCAGATCCCAGTTATTGAAGACGACGATCTGGTAGTCGTCGAGCGTCGCGGCATTGAGCGGCGTGCGCGCGTCCACTTCGAAATGGCCGGCGCGCAGCGTCGCGAGCAGGTGCTCTTCCATGCCTGGCGAATCCTGCGAGAGGAGCAGCAGGCGCGGTGCGCGGAACGAAATGGCCTGCGCGAAACGCGCCTCGCCCAGCGCGCCCGCCCGCAGCGAGCCGGTCAGCTCGAACGAGCCCGCCTCGTTCAGAGAAGCGTAAGCGCGGATGTGATTCTCGCCAGACGGCAGCGTGATCGTGGTAGACCCGATGGTGCGGCCTTCCGCCGTCAGGTCGAGCGTCGCGGGGGAAGGCTCGGGCGAGTCCACTGTCAGGTCAATCGGAAACCGCTCACCCGTGAACGCGGTCGCCGGGAAATCGGCCGAGGTGATGCGGAAGCGCGGCGCAGGCCGGCCCGGCAGCAGGACCGTGTCCACGGGAATGTTCAAAGACGCGGCAAGCTGTGCGCCGCGCGCCGCCGAGCCCTCGGTCTCCATACCATCGGACATCAGCACGAGGCGCGGAACGAGCCCCGATGGAAGGGCAGCGGCGGCCTGCCGGATCGCGGCCTCGATGCCGGTCGCGCGTCCCGCCTCGCCCGCCGTGGAATGCAGCAGTCCGGACACGCTTTCCGCAGGCTCTTCGGCGCGCACGGTGCGTGCGAAGGGCAGCTCGCGCAACTCGTTGCGGCCTCGCGCGCGCTGAGCAGCGCCGGCAAAGTCATTGGCCTTAGCCAGCGAGGACTCGGGGATGCTTTGCGAGGTATCGATCAACAGGCCGACAGCCTGCTTCGTCTCGCTCACCGGCAAGCGAGGTTCGAAGAACGCGATGAGACATGCCAGAATGGCCACGCCTTTGAGCACGAGCGAGGGCAGCGCGGATCGATCGAACCACGACCGGCCCCGGCCAAAGAGCCACCATTCCAGCAGGATGAAGACCAGCGCCAGAGCGGCGAGCCATTTCCAAAGCTCGCGCGGCAGGACCTCGGGTACGGTCACACGCGGCAGGCCGTGCGCCACGCCGGGGGGAACTTCCCAGCGGAAGGCTCCGTAGCCGGGCAGCACGAGCGAGTAGATCCGCTCGAAGGCGCCGGCACGGACGCGCACGGTCCCACTGCGCGGAGTGAAGAGCCGAAGCGTGCGCCCGTCGAGCGTGTAAGGCACCGGCCGGGCGTTCTCATCAACCACCTTGACCAGCGCCGGATCCACGCCCGCCGGCAGTTCGGTCTGCACCACGCCGGGCGCGGCGGCGAGCGTGCCCCGCTCGACCAGGGCCTCTGGCGCGAGCGCTTCCAACAGGTTCGCAAACAGCAGCGGAGCGGCGACCTCGGATCGCAGCTCGGTCCGCATGGGATTGAAACCGAGGACTGCCAATGGGGGCAATTTCCCACGCTGCAGCAGCGCCGCGGCCACCACGCCCTGCGGCGTGCTGGCGACCGGCGTCGCGCCGGCGGGCAATTCGAGGACCAGAGCGCCCTTCAGTTTCAGATCGTTCGAGCGCAAGCCCGCTCCAAGCGGCGTTTCGTTATGCCAGTGCGAGAGGACGAGTTCTCCGCGGACCAGGCGAGCCGGAATTGGCGAAGCCGAGGCGGGCGGGGCAATCCACAGGCTCGGGCGCTCTGGCGGCTGAGACGGGGCAAAGCCATCGATCACGATGAGACCCGCATCCGGGTCGCGCCGGTAAGCGCTCGTTGGCAGATACTGGGGTGCGAGACGCGGATCGGAAGAGAAGACGGGTCTCAGCAGCTCGGGCGAATCGGAGTAAACGGCGACGCGCAACGGCGCAGGCGAGGGGACCTCCAGCGTCACGCTGTCGTCCGCCGGCATCGCATCGGATGGCGTCAAGCGCGCTTCGATCCAGCCTGCGGCCGTGGCGCGAATGTCGAAGGTAAGCGAGATCTCGGCCAGTGGCGCGAGTGTCACGCGACGCGCTCCGGCCTGCGCTCCGCCGTAACCGACGGACACTTGCGCGACCCTCGGCTGCGAGGCATAGTTGCGAATCGCGAACGTCGCCTGCCAGTGCGTCGCTTCGCCGGGTACGCGCTGCAGCGACGCCCCAGTGAACCCGGCGTTGGCGGGCGGCGCGGCGACCGGCACGTAGCGGAAGTTGGGCGGGATCTGGAGAGCCGCAGGATCGGCCGCGAGCCGGGCCGCGCCGATGTAGACGATCTCGCCGGGCTCGCGCGCCTCCAGCTTCTGCGACTGCCGCGCGAGCGACAGGGACTGTTCCAGATCGAGCGCGCCCGCAGTGGGCAAAGAGGCGCGGATGGCCGCCTCGATCCCGCTTCGATCGGATTCGAAGCGAGTCGCGGGCAGCGCTTCGGCGCCAGCCCGGATCACCATTACACGATCCTGCGAGGGCAGAGTTCGCAGCCAGCGCAAAGCCAAGCGGCGCGCCTGCGTGGACAGATCGCCGGACAAATTGCCGTTTTGCGCCGGAGCGCCCATCCAGGCCGACGTGTCGAGCAGCAGGACATGGTCGCGTCCGCCCAGGATGCGCGTGCCCCATCTCGGCTGGGCGATGGCCAGCAGCAGGCAGAGAATCGCGAGCAGTTGCAGGATCAGCGACCACGGCTGGTCGACGCGCCGGCGCCGGCGCTGCTGCGCCGCCTGCGTCGCGTTCTGCCAGAAACGCAGCGTCGCCACCGTCATGCGGCGGCGCGAGCGGCTGAGCAGGTACAGCGCGACGGTCGCCGCCGAGACGACCGAGAGCAGCGAGAGGAATTCGAAGAGCGAGAGATTGGCGAAGAACAACGCTCAGCGCCCCCCTGCCGTGGCCCCGCCGCGGGCATACTCCTGCCCCGTCGGCTCCAGCGCGCGCAACATCGCATCGTCAAGCGTCAATCCCGTCGAGAAGCCGGAGTAGCGCCCGCCGGTCCGCAGAGCCAGGTGTTCAAGCGCGCCGGCATAGCGGTCGAACGCTTCGGTGTAAGCGTGTCGCGCGTCTTTGTCCAGCGACAACTCCAGCGGCACGCCGCTCTCGGCGTCTTCCAGATGCACATCTCCCGCCGCAGCAGGCTCGCGTTCCGAAGGCGACCAGAGTTGGATCAGCATCAGCTCGTGACCGAAGTCGGACAGGTATTGGAGCGGACGGAGCACATCCGCGTCGTCGAAGAAATCGGAGATGACGATCAGCAGACCCGCGCCCGTATACTTCGCCAGAAACTGGCGCGAGGTCTCCATAAAGGCCGAGCGGCCGCGCGGCTGCAGTTGCAGGAGGAAGTCCGTCACCGGGCCGAAGCGATGGCGCCCGCCCGAGGCCAGGCACGTCTCATCGAGCGTCTCGTGAAAGGGCTGGATCAGAATTGAGTCGTGCCGCACGAGCCCGACGTAGGTCAGCGCCGCGGCAAGCTGGCGCGCAAAATCGAACTTCGAGACCTCGCCCTCACCCGCCCCGGCGGCCATCGAAGCCGAGGCGTCGAGCAGCAGGCGGATCGGCGCGCGCGGCTCCGCCTGAAACATCTTCAGGAACAGCTTTTCGAGCCGCAGGTAAGCCCGCCAGTTCACCGCGCGCAGATCGTCGCCCTGGTGAAACCTGCGGTGATCGTAAAACTCCACGCCGGTTCCGGAAAAACGGGAAGTATTGTGACCGCCCACGAGTCCGCGGAACGACTTCTGCCAGTGAATGGTCAGGCGTTCGAGACGTTCGAGGAGTTGGCGATCGATCAAAGGCGCGGGCATCGGCTGATGTTCATTCTATTGTGACAGGGCGCGCCTGCCGTGATACAGAAGCCGCGAAGAGGTTACACGAACGTGCCCGCGCTCAGCCTTTCGATCCCACCGAGGCGATGATCTCTCGCAGCACGGTCTCCGGCGTCTGGCCATCGGCATGCGCGTCGAAATTGAGGATGACGCGGTGGCGCAACACGGCGGGCGCGATGGCACGGATGTCGTCTCCCGCGACGTGGTACCGCCCGTTCATCAGCGCATGGACTCGTCCGCATTCCACCAGCGCCTGTGCGCCGCGCGGTGAGGCGCCATAGCGGATGTATTTGCCGGCCAGCTCGTGCGCACCCTCGGCGCCGGGCTGCGTTGCCATCACAAGGCTGACCGCGAGATCCTGCACGTGCGGCGCGACCACGACCTCGCGGCAGATGTTGCGCAGCTCCAGAATCTCGTCGCGATTGATCATCTGGCTCAGTTCCGGCTCGTCGCGAGCGAGCGTACGTTCGACAATGCGGCTGAGTTCCTCGCGGCTGGGATACTCGACCAGGATCTTCATCAGGAACCGGTCGAGCTGGGCCTCGGGCAACGGATAGGTCCCCTCCATCTCGATCGGGTTCTGCGTCGCCATCACCAGGAACGGCCGCTCCAACTCATGCGTCGTGGTGCCAGAGGTCACCGTTCTTTCCTGCATCGCTTCGAGCAGCGCCGACTGCGTTTTCGGCGTCGCGCGATTGATCTCGTCAGCCAGGACGAGGTGCGAGAAGATCGGGCCAGGCTGGAAACGAAGAGTCTTCGCGCCGCCCGGCTCGGTCTCGATCACCATCGAGCCGATGATGTCGGCGGGCATCAGATCGGGAGTGAACTGAATGCGCGAATAGCGCAGATGGAGCACCCGCGAGAGCGTCCGCAGCAGCGTCGTCTTGCCCAATCCCGGCACGCCTTCCAACAACACGTGACCACCAGCCAGCAGACAGATGATGACGCCATCGACGACATCCTGCTGCCCCACGATCACCTTGCCGATCTCCTGGCGGACGAGATCGAGACGCGCTACGGCTTGTGATATTTCGACGGACTCCGGCATGTGTTTATTGTAGGCGGCTCGGAGGGCGCCATGCGCATGGTTCGAAGCGCAATTCACTTACCGTCGAAACCGAACACCATGTCGTTTGAATCGATGCCATGTTCCCGGCAGAAGCTCAGCCACAGAGCGCCATAGCTTTCCGTGATGTACTGCTGCTGGGGAAAGCCCAGCCGGGCGGCGTTCGTATCGATCCACTCCGGCGTGCCCTCCAACTCGATCCAACATCCGATCGGCGTCTCGTCCAGCACCGCCAGTCCCGCAGTCTCGCCCGGTTGTTGATAGACAGTCCGGTATTTCTCATAGCGAAAGAATGGACGGTAACCCAGCCTGCCGAGCATTAGCCGGAGCATCCCCCCATCCGCGACATCGGTCTCCAGCTCTTCGCGCGACTTGTACCGTCCGGTCTCCGGCGTCCCTTTGTAAGTAAATGTCGCAACGCCGCCGAACTCGCGTACCCGGAGCAGGCGGCGTTCGGCCCGTAACGCCCGATCAGGGGTATCGAAAAGCACGTTTGACTCGAATGCCCGCTCGTGGATCACGCGGAAGCCATGCTCGATGAGCAAAGCGGCGACAACCTGCGGATCCTGGATCTTCAGCTTCACCTCGACCTCGCGCGTCGGATCGGGCTTCGGGTGATTCGCCTCTGGCAGCATTTCACCGCAAGGTAGCACGATGGCGAGCGCAACGGGGCCGAACCTCCTTTTGTTTACTGGCGGCTTTGACCCCTCAATCACGGCGGCATAGGATGGATGTGTCGATTCATCCCACCTGAAGGACCATGCGAGAATGCCGGAAACCAACCGTAGAGATTTTGTAAGGGCCGCCGCCATTACGGGCGCCGCGCTGGCCGCCGGAAGGCGTGCATTTGCGGCGTCATCTGTTCAAGGCCGAGTGATCGGCGCCAACGACCGCATCAACGTCGCCTCCATCGGCGTCGGTGGCCGCGGCTTTTATGTCGCCGAGCGGTTCCGGCGCTACGGAGAGCAGCACGAGAACTCCTGTCAACTCGTAGCGGCGTGCGATGTCTACCAGAAGCGTGTCACGGCCGCGAAGAATGCCTACAAAGTTGACGGCACGCTTGACTACCGGGAAATCCTGGACCGTAAGGACGTGGACGCGGTCATCGTCGCCACCCCCGATCACTGGCACGCGAGGATCGCGCTCGCCGCGATGGCCAAGGGCAAGGACGTCTACCTGGAAAAGCCCATGTGCCACACCATCGAGGAAGTCAAACAACTTCGCGAGGCGGTGAAATCAACGGGCCGCGTGATGCAGATCGGCTCGCAGACCACCTCGGCCGATCAATGGTGGAAGGCGCGCAAGGCGCTCGCTGACGGGATGATCGGCAAACAGATCATGAGCCAGGGCAGCTATCACCGGAATTCCGTCGAAGGCGAGTGGAATTGGCCCATCGACAAGGCCGCCGGTCCGGACGCCAAAGGCGACGATTACATTGACTGGAAGACCTGGCTCGGCGCTTCCCCGAAGCGCGCCTATGACGCCGACCGTTTCTTCCGCTTCCGCAAGTATTGGGACTACTCGGGCGGCATCGCCACCGACCTGTTCTTCCATGTGATGGCGCCGATGAACATCTGTTGGGGCGAGCCGGAGTTTCCCCAGCGCGTGGCCGGCAGCGGTGGAATCTATGAGTTCAAGGACGAACGGGAAGTGCCCGATACGTTTCATCTGATCGCCGAGTATGCCAAAGGCTACTCTGTGGTGCTCACCAGTTCGATGGCGAACTCACATCACATTCCAGGGCTGATCCGCGGCCACGAGGGCACGTTGATCATGGTGGACCACGGCATGTTCGAAGCGCCCACCGACCACATCACGGTGATTCCGGAAAGCCAGGAAACCACACCGGAATACAAGGCCAAGTTCGGCTCGGATCCGATTGTCATCAAGGTAGACCAGAACGATGCGATGATGGACCACATCGGCAATTTCCTGGAGTGCGTGAAGAGCCGGCAGCAGCCTCGTCTGAACGTAGAAGTCGCCGCCCGCGCTCAGGTCGCCATCACGTTGTCAGTCCTGAGCTATCAGCAAGGGAAGGTGCTCTACTTCGACGAGAAGAACTTCAAAGTCGTGGATAAGGCGCCCAAGGCGTAAATCCTTACGGCTCAGTGGCTAACGCACACAGGCGAGTGCCCTCAGACACTCGCCTGTTGTGGATCAGGAGCCCGCGCTTCCTTGCCTGCCATCGACTGAATTGATATATTGGGGATTGCTTCGTACGTGCGCCCGTAGCTCAGCTGGATAGAGCAACTGGCTACGAACCAGTAGGTCGGCAGTTCGAATCTGTCCGGGCGCACCATTCCCTTCACTCCCTTAGGCTCTACGGCTCGGCTCTACGGCACCAGCCAAGAACGACTATTGCCGGGTTAAGGCTTGGCGAACTTGGCGTCGTCGACGGGGGCATTCTGCTGAACATCCGTCACCCGGATGGTGAAGCGCCCGTTTGGCCTCGCCACAGTCCAGCGCAGCGGAGTTTTCACTCCCTCGACGTCGCGATAGTCGGCGTAGTCGATTTGGGTCGGATTTCGGCCCAGCGGCGTCTCCACGAACCGCACCATTCGTACCAGCAGGCCCGACTTCTCGTCGAACCAAAGTCGCACAGGTGGCTGGTTTTCACGGATGCCGATCAGGGTCACACACTCGGCGTCGCCTATCTTTTCGGGGCGTCCCGGGCGGAGTTGCTGGAAGGTCTCTTTCAGGTGGAGTGCGAACTGCAAGTCGGCATCCAGCTTTGCGGCGTCGGCTTCCGCGACCGACATGTCACGAGGCGGCCGCCCCGGACTACCCATCCAGCCGACCTCGCCGTCAAATGCCGTAATGTTGTCGCCGCTAGCGGTGTGGCTCACAGAGACGCGTTTGTACGGCGCTTTCGATGTCACTTCGATCGGGGTCTCATGGCCGCCCGTGAGAAGATTGCCTTTCTGGACGCGGCTGGTCACCTTCTGAATTGCCTCCGCCCCACCAAGCGCAGTTACGTACTTGTCCAGAACCTGGTCCGCGCTCTGCGACTCAGCCGGCGGCGGGGCGTCGTGGTGTTCACCGTGTTCCTGGACGACGTCGGTCTGGGCAACCGGAGGAGTCCCCTGCGGGTGCGCGTTGCCGTTGTGGCAGGAGTTGCACGTAATCTCGCGGTGGCCTTTGAAGTGGCCGGTATTGATGGCGTTCGTCATTGCAATCATGTCGCGCGCCGTCTTCTTTTCCTTCTTATCATCCAGGTCCATCTTTCCCTGGACGTGGCAAAAGCCGCATTCCACGCCGAGCGACGCGGAGATGAACTGCATCGCCGGAATCACCTGGTCCGCGGGCGTTCCCTTCAGCGACTGGATGTTCTTGAACACTTCCTCCGCCAGCTTCGGCGGAGCCGTTCCCGCACTGGGCGCCGGCGTCTGTGCGCCTGCTCCCTGCATGGACAAACCGGCGATGAGCGCCGTCAGGGCGACGGCATGCATTTCTTTACCGAGTCTCACTTGCACCTCTCTCTTCGCAGCCCTTGGACACATCCGCTTGGGATGCGCAGGCTGCGGCAACTTGCATCTGTTGTTGTCAAGATTAGCATCGTGGGCTCGGGGTTACATATTAATTGGGCAAACCTTTGTTGCAATGAACGCAGTGTGTCCTTTCGCATGGGGGTAGACCGGGCACCCCAGCCTTGGTCATCGTTCCTTTTTCCAGCTCGGCGCCCGACGGTCTGATCTGAGCGGCGCGAGCTCGTGCACGGTCACTAATCCGCTTTGGCGACTGCAGTCAGCGCAACGCCTCCTGTATGGTTATCGGCATTTGTAGTCCTCTGAATAGGGGGGATTTTCAAAAGCATAACCGCTTTTGAGCGAATCGCATCTCTCGCCTTCGAGTTCCCCGGTTAGACTGAGTAGGCTATGAATTCGACGATCGTCCCGTGCTTGCTTTTTCTCGTCTCCGGCCTTTTCGCCTCCGAAGAGCCCACATGGCCTCCCAAGGGAACGGAGTGCGGCGAATCGGTGCTTGCTTTCTATGAAGAAGGCCCGAACTTCGCCAATGTCATGCAGGTCTACCCGGAACATCTGAAATACGTGACCGAGTTGCTGAAACAGGGCAAGGTCGCGGCAGCCGGGCGGATGAAGGAGGGCACGAAGGCCCTGATGATCGTTCGCACGAAAGACATCGCCGAGGCCCAGGCGTGGGTGAACCAGGATCCATTCGTCCAAAAGGGTGTGGTCAAGGCGTCCTTCATGGCGTGGGGCCATTGCTGGGCTCCCGGAACGCCGGCTCCCGATTTTGTGGCGTCGACGGGCAAATAGCTCTCGCCTCGTTCTTTTCGCAGCGCGTGATGGACTGTGCGCAGGGCTCAAATGCGGTGGAAACTCCGCAGGATGTCCCGCGTCGAGTAACGCAGTGCGACAGGCCGGCCGTGCGGGCAGGACATCGGACATGCCGTCCGCGAGAGTTCGCGCAGCAGGTACTCCATCTTGCTCTCGTCGAGCCGCATGTTGATCTTGATAGCCGCGCGGCACGCCAGCGAGGCCGCGATCCCGCGCCGGATGTCATCCACCGAGACGCGTCGCATCTCGCTCTCGGCGATTTCCAGAATCTCGTAAATGACGCCTTCGACAGCCCCCTGCTCGATGTCCGCGGGGACCGCCTTCACGGCGATGGTCCTGTTCCCAAAGGGCTCGGTCTCGAATCCCGCGGTGCCGAGGTCGGCAGCCAGCCGGTCATATTCGACCTGCTGCGCCGGGGTGAGCGAGAGGACGATGGGCATCAGCAGCCGCTGCTGTTCCACGCGTCCCGCAGCCTGGCGAGCCAGGTTGCGCTCAAACAGGATCCGCTCATGGACCACGTGCTGGTCGAAAATCCAGAGCCCATCGGGGCCGGCAGCCAGGATGAAGCTGTCGTAGATCTGCCCGAGCACCCGCAGCTCCGCGATGTTCGCCATGGACTGCGAGGCTTCCAGATTCAATCCTGGCGGAAAGCCCGAGTGCGTATCGGGCACTTTCATTCGCAGCGGATCGGCGTCACCGGGCGACAGTGGCGGAACGAGTCCTGGAGCTTGGTCGAACGCCAGCGGCGCACCTTGAAAGTCGAAGCGAGTTGCCGGCCCTTGCGTCGGTCTTAGGGAGTAAGGCTGCGACTGGGACACGTCCGGGCCAGTTCCGGCGGGCTCTCTGGCATCTGGAAACGTCTGCCTTCCGAACCCTTCCGGAGGAATAGGCGGAGCGCCGGGCAGCACGTTGCGCGCCTCGTCGAAGCGCATATCCTCCAGGGCTTGGGTGAACTCCGAGTAGGGCAACTCCGCAACGGGCTGGGCGTGCAATCCGGGCGCGACGAAGAGCGGGCTCACCGGCATCGGCGCGCTGGGAGCAGGCCGCGCGGCAATCAAGGTCTCGCGCAGCGAATCGCGGACCAGGTCATGCACGAAGCTCCCGTGCCGGAAACGCACCTCGGTCTTGGATGGATGGACGTTGACGTCCACCTGCCCCGGATCGCAATCGACAAACAGCAGCGCGAAGGGATAGCATGCCGGCGGGATCAGGTTGTGATAAGCGGCCGAGATGGCGTGAATCAGCATCCGGTCGCGGATCAGACGCCTGTTCACGAAGAGAAAGATCGAGTTGCGGTTGTTCTTCTGAACCTGCGGCCGCGAAACGTAGCCGCTGATGCGGAACGGCGTCGGCTCCGGTTCCGCCGTCAGCATCGTCTCGCGCGAGCCGAGGTCGATCAGGTCTTCCAGTGTGTCCGCGCCGAAGATCTGGAACACCCGGTCGTGCAGGTGCATCACCGGCGTAACAGCCAGCAGCTCTTTCCCGCCGTGGGTCAGCGTGAACGCCTTATCGCAATGCGCCAGGCTGTAATGCGTCACCAGCGAGGCGATGTGCGTCAACTCGGTCTGCTCGCTACGCAGAAACTTCTTGCGGGCCGGCACGTTGAAGAACAAGTCGCGGACCGTGATGGTCGTCCCGCCTGGGAAAGCCATCTCGGCGCAATCGAGCAGTTTCCCGCCCGCGATCTCGACCCGCGTGCCGACCTTCTCGTTCTCCGCGCGGGTCTCCAAAACAAGCCGTGAAACCGAGGCGATCGAGGGCAGCGCTTCCCCGCGAAACCCGAGCGTCGCGATCGCGTTCAGGTCGTCCACTGACGAGAGCTTCGAAGTCGCGTGGCGCTCGAACGCGAGCAGAGCGTCGTCGCGCATCATGCCGCAGCCGTTGTCGGCAATCCGCAGCAGCCGCCGGCCGCCCGCCTCGACTTCGATGCGGATATCGGTCCCGCCCGCGTCGATCGAGTTCTCCAGCAGTTCCTTGATGACCGACGCAGGACGCTCCACCACCTCGCCGGCGGCGATCTTGTTGGCAACCTGATCGGAGAGTACGCGGATTCGACCCATGGGTGAGAAGCAGACAGCGCGAGCGCCTGTCACCAACTTAGCAGGGTGCCAGGGTGGCGTTCGAGTTTCGCGCAAAATGTAATCTTCTGCGGTTCATCCGGCCCGCGAGTAGCGTCACTTCGGATGCGGGATGATCGCCAGGATGAGGTACGTTTCGTCCTGGATCAGAAAATAGAAACGCCAGTCGCGGTTTACTTGGGCTTGCCAGAGGTCCTTGGCCTCATCGTACTTCTTCGCGTGAAGCGATGGATGGTGCAGATTCTCCACCAGCAGCTTCACTTGCTTGTCGAAAGCTTTGCGGATGCTTGCTGGAGCGGCGATATAGTTCTTGACCGCAACCGGCGTAAGACGACGGTTCATGCTGTCTTGCGTCGCTTGGGCTTGGATCCGGCCTTCTTCACTTGACCATGCAGGAACTCGATCATTTCCTCATGGGTTTCGAAGGGGCCAAAAGTGCGCCCGGCCTTGATGTCGGCCAGGCCTTCGGCGAGCCGGGCATCTATGACACGGCGTTGCTCCGGCGTGTACTCGTCGTCTGCAGGGGGAAGCTTCGGGACGATGTTGATGACGCCGCCGGAGACCTTGAATTCGATCTCCTGGCCGCTCTTGAGGCCGGCCTTACGGCGCACAGCCATAGGAACCACAAGCGGCATTTTGCTTTTGACGGTGACGGTCATAATGACGATTCCAGATGGCAGCTTCGAGACGTTTCACCTTCACCTTAACAGACCTGATCTCCCCGTCAAGAGCGGCTCCAGCCGCTACTCTTCCCGCAGGCCCGCTCTGGATCAGTTGTGGCGGCAAGGATGTCCAGCGGCAGCGCGGCCGGCGGCAGGGCGGTAGGGACGTCCTCCCGCCAGCCTTCTTCGGCGTGCACGGTCCTCGGAGCAGACGAGCCTGAACAGGGACAGAGGAAGATGTTTCACACGCGGTATACTGTGTCCGCCTGGCCGCGTCGTGCCATTGAATGCTCATGCCTTGCTCCTGAATTAGACCGGTTTCGCATCTTCTGTAGTCCGCTGATTCCCGCCATTAGCACAGAGCCGCGAACGTGAGAGAGCGGCCAGCCGTCGCTGTGCGCATAGGGCCGCTCTCTTACGTTCGCGGCTCGGTGCTGGCTGTTGGTAAGAGCGGACGGGCTACGGTCTACAGAAAACTTGAAACTGCTCTAAGCTCAGTAACCGGCAGAGCGTCACCGCAAGTTGCTGAAAAACGGTGAGTTGCTGGCACTGACGGCGCCTGTCTGCGAGACTGGCCGATCGTGCGCCGTTTCTGGCGCGCGGGGTTAAGATTCATGCAACTCATGCCGGATCAATTGGTTAATCAGCGGGACAGACCAGGACGTCCCGGCAGCCCGGCAGCCGGCAGCCCGGCAGCCGGTTTCTGCCGGTTCTATGCTTTCCTGTTGGAACCCAAAACGAGACGTGCTATTCTCATTTTGGATTCCAACAGGAGGAGCCATGAAGGAGAAGCAGGACGTCTGGCAAGGCACGCTGAGCCTGATGATTCTCAAGACGCTCGACGTGATGGGCACTCAGCACGGCTACGGGCTGGCGCGGCGCATCGAGCAGACGAGCGAAGATCTGTTGGCCATCAACCAGGGGTCTCTCTACCCCGTTCTCCTCAAACTCGAGCAGGAAGGCGCGATCGATTCCGAATGGGGCGTTTCGGATAACAACCGGCGCGCGAAGTTCTACCGCATCACGCGAGCCGGGCGGAAGCAGCTCGCGCAAGAGTTTCGCCAGTGGCAGCAGACAGCGGACGTGATGACCCGCTTCCTCACTCTGAGCGCCACGCCAGCGGCGGAGATCCCAGGGGAGGACAAATGAGACTCCTGCGGCGTGCGTGGCGCAGGCTCGCGGGCACCTTCTCCGGCACCTCGCGGGAAAGTGAACTTGCCGAGGAGCTCGAAGCGCACTTGCAGATGCAGGCCGCGGAATTCATCGAAGCGGGCATGACCCCGGAGGCGGCCCGGCGCGCGGCTGCGCTCAAGTTCGGCGCCATGGAAGAGGTGAAGGAGTCCTATCGCGAGCAGCGTGAGATCCCTCTGATCGGAACTCTCGTGCGCGACGTACGGTTCGCGGCGCGCTCGCTGTATGCGACTCCCGGCTTCACGTTAGTGGCAGTGGCCACACTCGCCTTCGGCATCGGCCTCACGACGGCTTTTTTCAGCCTGGTCGATCAGCTTTTGCTGTGGTCGGTTCCGGCGCGCGAGGCGCATCGCCTGGTGAGGATTACAGGCGGCTACAGCCGCGCCTATCCCTTCTTCACCGCCTATCGCGACCTCAACCGGTTTTTCGACGGAGTGCTCGCCAGCAGCGATAATCTGGGCGTCAGTTTTCGGCCCGCCGGGTCGCGAGGCGTGGAAATCGGCAAAGCGGAATACGTGAGCGGCGGCTACTTCCGGATCCTCGGAATTGGAGCCGCTGCCGGACGAGTGATCACGCCGTCTGACGATACCTCTGGCGGGCCACCGGCGGCTGTCCTTTCCTATCGCTATTGGCAGCAGCGTTTTGGCGGAGACCCGCAGGTGATCGGCCAGCGGTTCGCGGTAAACACCTATCCGCTCGTGATCGTCGGCGTGGCGGAAAAGGGCTTCGGCGGCTTGTTCAACAGCGACGAGCCCGACGTCTTGATGCCCTTGGCAATGTACCCGGTAACGAACCCCGGCGCGGCAAAGGAGTGGAAAATGGCGCACGTTGGGTGGCTCACCTGCGTGGCGCGCTTGAAGCCGGGCGTTTCCATTCAGCAGGCGCAAGCCTTCATGCCGGATCTGTGGGCGCGAGCCGTGGAAAAGGTGAATGACCGGGGCGTAAACCTTGCCATCAAGGTTCATCAAATTACGAAGGACGAAGGCCGGCTCGTGCCCGCGGCCCGTGACGCCCTCTTTATCCGCAACGAGCAGTTTCTGGATCCGCTAAAGGCCCTGGCGGCTGTATCCGTTCTGGTGCTGCTGCTGACGTGCGCGAACGTGGCGAATCTGCTGCTGGTGCGCGCCTCGCGCCGCTGGAAGCAGACCGCGGTGCGTCTGGCGCTGGGCGCTACGCGCGGACGCCTGATTCGCCAGTTTCTCACCGAAAGTCTTCTGCTCGCCGCGGCGGGCAGTGTGCTGGGACTGGCAGTGGCCTACGCCGCCGTACGCAGTCTGGCCCAGGTCGAGTTTTTTGGCCTGCGTTTTCGTTTCCATCTCAGCCTCTTCGTGCTCGCATCGTGCGCGGGCGTTACGCTGCTCACCACCGTCCTTTTCGGCTTGGTTCCCGCGCTTCGGGCCACGCGGATTCAACTCGCGGCGAGCATGAACGAGCAAGGAATATCCAACGAGACGCTCTCCCGGTCACTTCTGTCTAGATTCCTGATCGCCAGCCAGATCGCCTTGTCCCTGGTGTTGCTTGTCGCCGCCAGCTTGTTTGGCCGCACGCTGAGAAATCTTCAGAATGTCGACCTCGGGTTTCAACGCGAGAATATCGCGATTTTCCAAATCGACCCCGCGAGCGTCGGGTATAGCGGGCAGCGGTTGCGGATCTTTTACGATCAGCTCCTCGAGCGGACGCGGACCCTGCCCGGCGTGCGCTCAGCCGCTTTGGCGGCCATGACGCCGATTAGCAACACCTTGCGCTTCCTCGCATGGGGAGATGAGGGGCACATAACTCTTAGCATGGTTTACAATTCCGTCAGCTCCGGCTACTTCGCCACGCTGGGCATTCCCCTGCTGGCGGGCCGGGACTTCCGGCGCGAGGATGAGCCTGACGTTACCCCCGCCGGCTGGGGGGGCAAGAAAGACGCGTCCCGGGTTTGCATCATGAGCCGCTCCCTGGCGCGCAAGCAGTTCGGCACGGTGAATGTCGTGGGACGCCGCTTCTGCTTTCCCGGCGAAGATTGTTCCGCCGGCAAAGGCATGGAGGTGATCGGCGTGGTGAAGGATGTGCACCATTCTGGAATCACCGAGCCTGACCCGGACGCGACTATCTACGAGCCCAGTTGGTCAAACGGTGCGGAGGCGCGCGCGCTGGCGGTGCGGTTCGATGGGAGCGCGGCCCCGGTGATCGCGGGCATTCGCCGCGCGCTCCAGGACCAGGACCCCAACGTACCCGTCATGCATGTCCGCCTGATGGAAGAGTACATTAACAGCCGCCTGGCGCGCGAACGCCTGATTGCGTACCTGTCCAGTTTCTTCGGCGTCCTGGCGCTCGGCCTGGCGGCGCTGGGGCTTTCCGGCGTGCTGGCTAGCGTGGTGGCGCAACGGACGCGGGAAATCGGCATCCGCATCGCGCTCGGAGCGCGGCCCGGAGACGTGGCAAGGATGGTTCTGCGCTTCTCGCTGGTGCCGGTGGTGGCCGGACTGGCGATTGGGGTCGTGGTGGCATTTTGCTGGGGCATCTTCCTCGGCAGCCTGTTCTACGGCATCGACAGTTTCGACCTCGTGTCGGTGTCGCAATCGGTCGCCGTCTTGCTGGCCGCTGCGCTACTCGCCGCCGCCATCCCCGCGCGCCGGGCGACCCAAGTCGATCCCATGGTGGCGCTGAGGTGCGAATGAGCTTATCCCGAGTCCCAGGGGGAATGTCGAACGCGGATCGCCGCTTTTATGAGGAGCGGCTCTTAACTTAAGATTGCGATCCGAGGTATAGCCGTGGGCATAGCAGGTGTGTCTCACTGGCCTTTTCGCGCTGCTGAATGCTCATACTTTGCTCCGGAATCAAGCCACATAACGAGCAGAGCCTCGCCGCAAGCTGCTGGCAAGTGGCGAGTTACTGACATTGACGGAGTCGGGTTGCGAAATTGGCCGGCCGCGCGCCGTTTCTGGCGCGCGAGGTTGAGATTGACGTAGCTCGCGCCGGATCAAGCGGTTAATCAGCGGGACAGATCCGGACGTCCAGGCAGCCCGGCTGCCTGGCTGCCGCTTGCCCGCTTGCCTGCTACGCCAGGACGTTTTCTGCGGTTCAGTTCGGCCCACTTACGAAGGAAGTTCCTGCACGATGCTCGTGAAGAACGGCACAAGGAGCGGTTCCTGTTCCTGCATGCCCTCACTCAACGCCATCAGGAAGGTCAAAATGCGCCGCGCCTGGCACCGTGAGCAATCCGGCTTCCTCGTCAAGTTTTTCGGACTGCCAAAATACAAATCGAAGCTAACCTCGCCCGGCTTCAGATCAGGCTTTTCGCAGGTGCAGGGCTTGAACAAATCTTCGATGATCGCCGGCGCGTTCGCCTTCACAACCAATAGCGCCTCGTCTAAGGTCATTGCCCTATCCTCTGTCCTTGTTCTGCTTTGTCAAAAAGGGAAAGGGGACGTCCTCATCTGTCATTCCTTTTGCCGCTTGCCGCCCTTGACAACCCGCGTAGGGCATGATAGCAAATCAAGCGGTCAGGGCACTAGGAAAGGCAAGAGATACTGGAGCCCCCTCGACAGGGAAATATACGCTGTGACGTCCGTTCAAAGGAGAGAAGAGCTTCATGCAGTTCTCCCAGAACGCCAAGAAATTGTTGGATCTTATCATCGCCGCCGGCGTGCTGATCGCGACTAGCCCGCTCTTTGTGTTGGTAGCGTTCCTCATTTATTTCTTTGAGGGCAGGCCGGTTTTCTACCGTTCCGTCCGGTTCGTCTCTCCCAGCCGAGGCATCAACGTTCTGAAGTTTCGGACCATGGTCCGTGACGCCAAGAGTCCTCGGCACAGGCTCCACGAGCGTTTCATGAGAGACGGCTACTTGGACATTCCACTGACCTGTGAAGTGTTCACGCCAATAGGTCGCATCCTTGAGAGGCTGGAGATTGTCGAACTCCCGCAACTCGTTAACATACTTTGTTCCGGAATGAGCTTCGTCGGCAACCGTCCGCTTCCGGACGTCAACCTGCGGCTGCTATCGAAATTTCCTGCCTGGGAAGAGCGGTTCGCAAGTCCCTCAGGAATAACCGGCATCTCCCAGGTTGTCGGGAAGTTCTGCCTGCAGCCTCACGAGCGCCTGGCTCTCGAAGTGGCGTATAGCGAAGTCTACAGAAACGGCAACATTCTGAAGTGCGACGCCTTCATTGCGCTGGCGACGCTGAAATTGGTCTTGCTCGGAGAACGGACCACGATTGACGACGCGTGGCACATCTTAAGCTCAGCTTGTCGTGAACCGACCAAAGTGCTCGCGGCGCGGGAGAAGGGAGAAGGGAGAAGGGACGTCCTGATCTGTCCCGCTCACTAACCGATTGATCCGGGGCGAGTTACGTCAATCATAACCTCGCGCGCCAGAAACGGCGTTTCGTCGGCCAGTCGAACAGTTCGACTTCGTCAGTGCCAGTAACTCGCTAGTTGCCAGCATCTTGCGGCGATGCTCTGCCCGTTAGCGAGCTTGATTCGGGAGCAAAGCATGAGCATTCGGCAGCGCGAAAGAGCCAGGGGGACACACCATGGCGCGTGTGAAACATTTTCCTCTGTCCCTGTTCAGGCTCGTCTGCTCCAAGGACCGGGCACGCCGGAGAAGGCCGGGCCATTTTCGACTCCCACCAACGCCAGTGACACCGGCCCCCACAGAATATTCTGTTTATTGTGAGTCACTTACACAAGGAATCCCGCGCCAGCACTGGCGCTCCGGCCTCTACTGCTCTCGGGTTGATCTTCCTTGCTGGCCAGCAACGTTTGACCCACGCTCAGGTGGCTGAACAGCCCCAAGTAGCGGCCTTCCGGCTTTCTAGTCCCGCTCCGATTCATCGGAGCGGGTTTGGCCCCCCAGGATGGGACCCCGGATGAGCTTAACAGTCCGTTCTGCTCGATCCTCTCGCGAGCGGAGCCAGCGCACCGGTCCAGACGACCCAAGCGAAACAAATTTGCCGGTCTTCCATCGCCCCCCAGAAAGCGGGCACATGCCGGCAGGCGGCCAGGTCCGTATACGCGATCAGGCAATCCGGTCCTAAAAAAGCAGGGCTACGCCAGCAACTCGGGAGAAGTTAGCGAAACGGAACCCTGCCCTGAGATCCTCGAAATCCAATCCGCAATCCACGCCACGAGCGGCGGTAGTGTCTTTGCCGTGTCGTGGGGCGGACCTCCAGGTCCGCGCGGGGCCTCCAGGCCCCGCTCAGCCCTTTGAGAAACTATGAACTCATCGACGCCAGGAACTCCGCGTTGGCGCGCGTCTTAGCAAGCTTGTCGAGCAGCAGTTCGACGCTCTCCACCGGCGACAGCGGCGCGAGCACCTTGCGAAGCACCCAGATCCGGTTCAATTCGTCGCGCGGGATCAGCAGTTCATCCTTGCGGGTGCCGCTCTTGTTGATGTCGATGGCCGGGAAGGTGCGCTTGTCCACGAGCTTCCGGTCGAGATGGATTTCCATGTTGCCGGTGCCCTTGAACTCTTCGAAAATGACGTCATCCATGCGGGATCCGGTATCGACCAGCGCCGTCGCCACGATCGTCAGCGAGCCGCCTTCTTCGATGTTGCGAGCCGCTCCGAAGAAACGCTTCGGGCGCTGCAAGGCATTGGAGTCAACGCCGCCCGAGAGCACCTTGCCCGACGGCGGAACAACAGTGTTGTAGGCGCGCGCCAGGCGCGTGATGGAGTCGAGCAGGATCACCACGTCGCGCTTGTGCTCGACCAGCCGCTTGGCCTTTTCAATGACCATCTCGGCGACCTGCACGTGGCGCGAAGCGGGCTCGTCGAAAGTCGAGCTGATGACCTCGCCCTTGACCGAGCGCTGCATATCGGTGACTTCCTCGGGACGCTCGTCGATCAGCAGGACGATCAGCACGATCTCGGGGTGGTTGGTGGCAATCGAAGCCGCCAGCGACTGCAACATCATGGTCTTGCCGGTTCGCGGCGCAGCCACGATGAGACCCCGCTGGCCCTTGCCGAGCGGCGTCAGCATGTCCATGATGCGGCCCGAGAGATTGTCCTTGGTGGTCTCGAGCTTGATCCGCTCGTTCGGATAGAGCGGCGTCAGGTTGTCGAAGAATATCTTGTTGCGCGCCTGCTCCGGCGGCTCGAAGTTGATCGCGTCCACCTTGATGAGGGCGAAGTAGCGCTCGCCTTCCTTTGGCGGACGGATCTGCCCGCTGACGGTGTCGCCGGTGCGCAGGTCGAAACGGCGAATCTGCGACGGCGAGACGTAGACGTCGTCGGGACCGGGCAGGTAGTTGTACTCCGGAGCGCGCAGGAAGCCGAACCCATCCGGCAGGCATTCGAGCACGCCTTCGGAGAAGATCAGCCCCGCCTTCTCGGCCTGCGACTGCAGGATTTTGAAGATCAGGTCTTGCTTGCGCAAACCGGCCACACCCTGAATCTCGGAGTCGCGAGCGATCTTGTTGAGCTGAGTGATGCTCATCTCCTTCAGCTCGGAGAGATCCAGGTTCCCGCGCTTGTTCAGTGCGCCGATGGGCTCCTGCTCCTGACGAACCTCGGGACGCTGCGCTTCGGCTGTGGGAGCTCCTGAGGTTGGCGCGGAAGCAGGCGGCGCGACTACAGCGACGGGCGGGCGGGACTCGGAGCGGTTGTTTCGCTCCTGCCGGTCGAGCCTGTCTCCACGGTCGCCGCGATCACCCTGCTGATGGTTGGACCGCCGGCGATTGTTGCCGCCTTGCGATTCGCGGGGAGCCTGCTCTGGAGAGCTGACCTGCTCTGGGGTGGAGACCTGCGCCGGCGCGTTCTCGCTGCCAGCTTCAGGTTCGGGGGTCAATTGACCATTGTTTTCGAGATCGCTTGCCAAAGTTCCTTCACTCCTTGGCCGTTGACGGCCGAGAACCAGATCAACTCGCCCTCCGCATAATGTTCGCGAATGGCTTTCTGGCTCGCATATCTTTCCTTCTGGTTGAGCTTATCCACCTTAGTCGCCACGACGACATAATCCAGTTGGTGGTACTCAAGCCAATCCTTCAGCTGGAGATCGGCATCCATCCAGCCTCGGCGCGCGTCGAGCAGGAAGCAGCATAATTTGAGGCTCTTCCTCTCCGACAAATACGCGTCGATCACCTCGCTCCACTGGCGCGTCACATGTTTGGGCGCCTTCGCGTGGCCGTATCCGGGAAGATCCACGAAGATGATCTTCCCCTCCACTCTGAAAAAGTTCACAGCCTGCGTTCTCCCCGGCGTGGAAGAACTGAAGGCAAGGCCCTTCTGGCCCGTTACGCAGTTGAGCAATGTCGACTTGCCGCAGTTGCTCCTGCCAAGAAACGCCACTTCGGGGAGCGTCTCCGCGGGGAAGTGCTCAGGCCGAACGGCACTCAGCAGGAATTCAGCCGGGGTTTCCAACTTCAACTCTTCCGCTCATCCCAGATCATTGTGCGCGGCCCTCATCCGGCACAATGCCGGAGACCACGTCAAGCGGCTGCTGAGCCGCAGCCTTAGCGGAGAGGGCGTCGAGATCGCCGGCTAAGGCGATCCGCAGCACCTCGTCCATCGAATCCACGAAGGTCACCTTCATGTCCCGCAGAATGTTAGCGGGTACGTCAGATAGATCCTTCTCGTTGTCCCGGGAGAGTACGACTTCACTCATACCGTGACGGTGAGCAGCGAGCAACTTCTCCTTCAGTCCACCGATTGGCAACACCCGCCCGCGCAGGGTAATCTCACCTGTCATCGCTATGTCGCCCCGAACGGGAATCCGCGTGAGCGCGCTCGCGATCGTGGTGGCGATGGTGATACCAGCCGAAGGCCCGTCTTTCGGAATCGCGCCCTCGGGCACGTGGACGTGAATGTCCAGGTGACGATAGAAGTCCTTCGGCAATCCCAACAGTGACGCGCGGGAGCGGATGAAGCTCATCGCGGCCTGGGCCGATTCCTGCATAACGTCGCCGAGTTTGCCAGTGGTCATCAGCCGTCCACGGCCTTCCATGATGGTCGCTTCTGTCGTCAGAACCTGACCGCCCACCTCCGTCCAGGCCAAACCGACCGTCACGCCAATCTCCGCCTTGCGGCTCATGTCGAGGTCGCGAAAACGATCCGGTCCAAGAAACTCGGTCACCTTCGCGCCATCGACGACCACTTGAGGCAAAGGCTCTTGCGCGGCCGGAGCATCCTTCGCGACGCCCTCGGCACCGTTCTCCGCACTCGCCTGCTTCGCTTCGCCCTCAGATTGCGCGTTGACCATGAGACGGCTCACCTTGCGGCAGACGTTTCCGATTTCGCGCTCCAGGTTGCGAACACCCGCCTCCCGCGTGAAGTTCTGAATCAGCGAGAGCAGTCCCCCATCCTCAAACTTGACGTTGTCGCCATCCAGCCCGCAGGCTTTCTTTTGTTTAGGGACCAGGAATCTCTTGGCGATTTCCAACTTCTCCGCCTCCGTATACCCGGACAGACGGATCACTTCCATGCGATCCTGCAGGGCCGGCGGCACGGTATGGATCACGTTGGCCGTGGCGATGAAGAATACTTCGCTCAGGTCGTATTCTACGTCCAGGTAATGATCCATGAACATGAAATTCTGTTCCGGATCGAGCACTTCGAGCAGCGCCGCGGAAGGATCGCCGCGGAAATCAGTGGACATCTTGTCCACCTCGTCGAGCATGAAGACCGGATTCCGCGTACCGGCTTTCTTCATCATCTGCAGAATCTGACCGGGAAGCGCGCCGATGTATGTGCGCCGGTGGCCGCGAACTTCGGCCTCGTCCCGAACACCGCCCAGCGAGAGCCGGACGAACTGGCGCCCGGTCGCCTTGGCAATCGACATTCCCAACGAGGTCTTGCCCACGCCGGGAGGGCCGACGAAACACAGAATGGAGCCCTTGGGAGTCTTCACCAACCGGCGAACGGCCAGGAACTCCAAAATGCGCTCTTTGATCTTCTCGAGACCGTAGTGGTCGGAGTTCAGGATCTCTTCGGCGTAGCGGAGATCGCGAATCTCCTTGGTCTTCTTTTTCCACGGAACCGCAAGCATCCAGTCGAGATAGTTGCGCGAGACTGTGCTCTCAGCCGACATCGGCGGCATGTTTTCCAGTCGGCGCAACTCCGCGATTGCCTTTTCCTTCGCGTCCGCGGTCATGCCTGCGACTTCGATCTTCTTCTTCAGCTCGTCGATTTCGGACTTTTCGCCCCGGCCCAGTTCCTTCTGGATCGCCTTGATCTTCTCGTTAAGGTAATACTCTTTCTGCGCGCGCTCCATCTGGCGCTTTACGCGCCCCTGGATGGTCCGATCGACATTCAACTTCTCGATCTCTATATCGAGCATGTCAGCAACGCGCGTCAGCCGATCGAGGGGATCGAAGATCTCTAGAATCTCCTGCTTCTCCTCAATGGTGAGTTGCAGATTCGAGCCGATGGTGTCGGCGAGCTTGCCTGGCTCATCCTGACGGACCGCCGCGATCATCGTCTCGTAGTTCACGTTCTGGCTGAGCTTGACGTATTGCTCGAAGAGCGACGTCACCCTCTGCACCAAACCTTCTAGTACCGGGCCAGCCTCTACGCGAGTTGGAAAGACGCGGACCGTAGCGCGGAAGAAGCCATCTTCCTCGGCAACGGAGAGGACCTTGCCACGCTCGACGCCTTCAACTAGAACCTTAATGTTCCCGTCGGGCATCCGCACGTTCTGGACGATGTTGGCGATCGTTCCGACCTGGAAAATGTCCTCAGGCCGCGGCTCGTCCACCGACGCGTCATGTTGGGTAGCGAGAAAGATCTTCTTGTCGGTCGTCAACGCCTCTTCCAAGGCGCGCACGCTGGACTCGCGGCCGACCACGAACGGGGTCATCATGTGCGGGAATATGACCACATCCCGGATCGGCATCATGGGGAGCCGGCGGCTCTCGGTCTTTTCTCTCGCGCTGCTCATCGCTGTCGCCTTTTGGATGTCGTTGTTATCGGGAAGTATTCAACCGAAAGAATAGGAATCACGCCGTTCGAGCATGATCCGGGAGGACGCTCAGTTACCGGCAATCGGCGGGTCGGATATTACGGCAGGGAATTTTCTTAGCCCGCTTTTTCCAGCAGCGCCCAATTGATCTTTTGCGTGACCACCATTTCCTTCGTCACGATAAACTCGCGAATCTTCTTGTTCGAAGGAAGGTAGTACATCAGGTCCAGCATCAGCTCTTCCAGAATCATCCGGAGGCCGCGTGCTCCGACCTTACGCTGAAGCGCCATGTCGGCAATGCTCTCCAGCGCCTCGTCACTGAACTTCAGTTTAACATTTTCGAACTCAAAGAGTTTCTGATACTGCTTGATGATCGCATTCCGCGGGCGTGTCAGGATTTGCATCAGCGCGGATTGATCCAAGTCTTCGAGCACCGCCGCCACGGGCATACGGCCGATGAATTCGGGGATAAACCCATAGTGGATCAAATCTTCCGGCTGCACTCGCTGCAGCAACGAAATGTCGCGGTTCTGGGAAGACCTGGACGGTTCCCCGATCTTCTTCTCTTCCCCGCCTTTAAAGCCGAGCGTCTTCTTGCCAACCCGCCGGGCGATGACCTTTTCGAGGCCTACAAAAGCTCCGCCGCAGATGAATAGTATATTCGTCGTATCGACGGGCGTAAACTCCTGGTGTGGGTGTTTCCTGCCACCTTGCGGAGGAACGTTTGCTACCGTACCTTCCAGAATCTTCAAAAGTGCCTGCTGAACACCCTCTCCCGAAACGTCCCGGGTAATGGAGGGGTTCTCGTCCTTGCGGCTGATCTTGTCTATCTCGTCGATGTAAATAATGCCTGTCTGGCAACGCTGGACGTCCCAATCGGAGTTCTGCAGCAACCGCAGAATGATGTTCTCCACGTCCTCGCCAACATAGCCGGCCTCGGTCAGCGTGGTCGCGTCCACAATGGCGAATGGCACATCCAGGATGCGCGCGAGGGTTTGTGCGAGAAGAGTCTTACCCGTTCCAGTCGGACCGATCAGCAGGATATTCGACTTCGCCACTTCAATGTCGCCGGTGTGCTGGCGATTCATCTGAATGCGCTTATAGTGGTTGTACACCGCAACCGCCAGTTTCTTCTTGACCGAGTCCTGGCCGATTACGTACTGCTCCAGATACTCTTTCAATTCAAGCGGCTTCGGCAGTTTCGTCAGGCCGGCGCCACTCCGCTCAGCGCGGTCGTCTTCAAGAATCGAATTGCAGACCGCTATACACTCATCACAGATGTAGGCGCGCGGGTACTCGCTCGGCGAGGAGATGAGCTTCCCGACGACATCCTGTGCCTTGTGGCAAAAAGAGCAACGGAGGGTTTCGTCGCTACCGGATCGCTTCACGAATAGACTCCCGAAACGCTCGGAAAACTGGCCGGCATCGTGGCCAGACGAAGCGTGCCCCTATTATCCACTGAATTGATGCCGCGGGCAAACTGCACAGGGCCACGTGACATTCTTCGTACCCCAGGAGCGACGGCCGCATTCGACCCTACTGAATCGTATCTCATTCGGCGGCTGGAGGCTTGGCTTCTGCCGCTACAGGCTTGGTCTTCACGGCCTGCTCAAAGAGGAATCCGAGGGTCTTCTCGGTCCTGATTCTCGAAGCAATGCGGCCCAAGGTTCCATCCTTCTCAAAGCGCATGCGCACGGCCGCGATCGGTTCGCGCTGTTGCCGCGACACGCGGGACAGCTCGGCATCCATTTCTTCTTGCGTCGTGAAGATGGACTCGGCGACGGCGACTTTTTCGAGGATCAGGCTAGCCCGCACATCGCGCGCTGCCCGTTCCGCCTGAGCCTTGCGGAGTTCGCTCCAGTCGAGCTTGAGTTTACCGACATCAACGCCTTGCGATGCCAGGGAGCGGAGTTGCCCCTCGATCATCCCCTGAAACTGCTGGTCGACAAACACCTCGGGAACAGCGAATGAGTGGGCGTCCACTAGTTTCTCGACAATCGCGTTCTTGGCCTCATTTTGCGCCGAGAGTTCGCGCTCGTGGAAAATCGTCTTGCGGACTTCGGCGCGCAGTTCGTCCAGGTTCTGGAAATCGCCCAGATCCTTCGCGAATTCATCGTTCAGTTCGGGAAGCTCTCTGAGCCGGATCTGCTTCAAGTCGATCCGGAATCGGACTGTCTTGCCGGCGAGTTTCTCCGCCGCGTAGTTTTCCGGATAGACGATCTCGGCTTCGCGGGTTTCACCCGGCTGCGCCCCGCGCAGCGCCTCGGTGAATTCGGGGAAAGTGTCCTTGCCCGCGATCTCGATGTTGATGTCGTGCTGGTGCGACGACTCGCCATCCAGCCCGGCAATTGGATGCAGGTCCACCAGGCAGTGGTCGCCATCCTGGGCCGGACGGGGATCCACGTTCACATACTGGGCGCGCGATTCCCGTACGCTCTCGATCCGTTCATCCAGATCGGCATCGGACACCTGGGGCTCGGCGTAGGGGACTTCGATGCCACGATAGTTCCCCAATTCGAACTCTGGGGCGACCTCGAACTCAGCCTTGAAGCTCACGTCACCGGATTCAGGAAACTGCAGGTCCTTGATGTCCGGCCGGCTGACGACCTGGAGATTCTGACGGTCGTACTCTTTCTTGAGGTACTCGGGAATCAGCTTATCCAGCGCTTCCTGGCGGATGTCGCCTGAGTAGTACTGGCGGATGATTCCTTCGGGCGCCTTGCCCGGCCGGAAGCCCTTCAGATGAACTTTCTGCCGGACCTTCGTCGTCGCCGCTCCGGTTGCCGCCGTGAACGCTTCCGCAGGAATCACGATGTCGAGCGAGTGCTTACACCCTTCTATCAGTGCCAATCCAATACCTCCACAACTTGCGGGCGGAAAGCCACGCGCGCGAATAGACGCCCCCACCGGGGCCGCCCTTCCATGAATTCAACTACGGGAATGACAGCGCCCGGCGGCGTTCATTTTGCCGTCGGATGAAATCCCATTAAGGCGAGCGCTACCTGGGGGTTGGAAAATTTCCGAATGAGCCCAGGGCGGCAAGGGTCGACTCCACAGCCCTCGCTTTGAGTACGCCCGGAACGGACAAACCCGCACTTTTAGTTTCGCATGGTTCGCGGCCACGCATGAAACCGGGAGACGGAATCAGGCGAGGAGCCGCCCGGGGCTACTGTTGTGCCTTCGCCCGACTTGAGGTTAAAGCGAAGAATCCGCCTGAACCCTGGGGCCGGAGAGGTGCCGGATGCAACTTCCCCGCTCCGGCCAGCATGATCACCGAAAGCACGCAGTCACGGTCCGTCACGAAACGGGACGTCTAGTTCCTGGCCGAAGAGGCCAACCGGGCGTCGTCGCGCAGCAGCATCGCCTTGTCGGCCTTCTCCCACGAGAAGCTGTCCTCGGTGCGCCCGAAGTGGCCAAACGCAGCGGTCAGACGGTAAATCGGCCGCCGCAGTTGCAGGTGCTCAATCATCCCCCGGGGCGTCAGCGGGAAGTGGGTTCTGACGAGTTCAACAATCCGCTCTTCATCCACTACGCTGGTTCCAAAAGTGTTGACCAGCACGGAAACGGGTTCGGCTACGCCAATCGCGTAAGCAAGTTGGACTTCGCAGCGCGTTGCCAGCCCGGCGGCCACGATGTTCTTGGCAATGTAGCGCGCCATATAGCAGGCCGAGCGATCAACCTTCGTGGGATCCTTGCCCGAGAAAGCTCCGCCACCGTGACGGCCCATGCCGCCATAAGTGTCCACGATGATCTTGCGGCCGGTGACGCCGCTATCGCCGTGGGGGCCGCCGATGACAAAACGGCCGGTCGGATTAATATGGAACTTGGTGTTCGAGTCGATCATCGACTCGGGGACGACGGGATCGATGATGACTGCCTTCACCTGCTTGCGAAGGTCTTCAATGTCCATCTCGTCGTGCTGCGTCGAGACAACGACCGCATCGATTCTGGCCGGGTTGCCGTTCACATACTCGACAGAGACCTGGCTCTTCCCGTCCGGACGGAGGAATTTCAGGCCACGGGCACGCCGCACGTCGCTGAGTCTGCGGGTCAGTTGATGGGCCAGCATGATCGGCAGCGGCATCAGTTCGGGAGTCTCGTCGCAGGCGTACCCGAACATGAGGCCCTGGTCGCCGGCGCCGCCCGTGTCTACGCCCATTGCGATGTCTCGTGATTGGGTGTGGACGAAATTATAGAATTCGAACGTCTTGGAGTCGAACCCGATAGCCGGGTCGTTGTACCCGATATCTTCAACCGCCTGGCGCGCAACGGCCTCGTAGTCGATGGTGGCGTTGGTGGTGATCTCTCCGGCGATGACGCAGCGATCCGTCGTCACCAGCGTCTCGCATGCGACGCGGCTGGTCGGATCCTGGGCCAAAGCGGCGTCCAGAACGGCATCACTGACCTGGTCACAGACTTTATCCGGGTGACCTTCCGTCACCGACTCGGATGTGAAAATATGGCGGCTTGCTTCAGGCAACTTTATCCTCCGGTCCTGCTAATGGGATCCCTTCGGCTGGGGGGCGGGATGGTGCTTCGGGAAAGACGATCCTGCGCAACCGGGCGGGTTGAACCTCACTAGATAGTTTAGTAGGAAGGATCGAGAGGGGTCAAACCGTTGCCTCCGAACCGGGCTGTTCCGGTCGCGAACGGTTCCCCGATTGGCGCCAATGGGTGGATGCGTGGCCAAATGCGATGAGGCCCGGCTGGGAAGCCGGGCCTGGGACGTCACGTTGCGCGGAACTTTGGCCGGCTCGGGAGCGAGCCGGCCAAGGTGTTACTTCTGTGCGATTTCGACTTTCACGGTGCGTGGCCGGGCGATCTCTTTCTTGGGGAGGGTCACCTTCAGAACGCCGTTGTCGAGCGCGGCCTGTACCTTGGTGGCATCGACGCTGTCGGGGAGCGCGAACGCCCGGTGGAACTCACCGTAACTGCGCTCGATCCGGTGATAGCCGTTCTTGCTGTCCTCATTCTCGAACTTGCGGCTGCCGGAAAGAGTCAATGTCCCGTCTTCGATCTTGACCTCGACATCCTCAAGTTTCACGCCGGGCAGGTCGGCGGCGAGGAGCAGTTCCTTGTCGTTCTCGACGATGTCCACGGCTGGCCCCCACGGGCGGGATCCCGCAGGTTGGCTGGTGAAGCGGTCGAGCATCTGGTCCAACAGATTGAGGGTAGAGGGAACGTCCTCGAACCCCGGCAACTGGCGGCGACTAATCAAACTCATCATGAAATTCTAAACCTCCTGTGGATTCCTCATCCAAACTCCTAAGGTACAACACGCTTCATTACGTGTCAATAGATATGCTTGTAAGTGACTAAGATTATATGCCTGAGAATTGCATGTAACCCAGGTAGTAGAACGGCTTGAGGATCGCACAGCGTAGTCGGAATAACGGGCTGAACCTTCCTCGCGGGTTCCCGTTCAGCCAAGCCCCCAGGGCAACATCGACAAACTCGCAATGCCTGATAGACGCGAGGAGCATCCAGGGGCGTCCGTGGAGATTTCCCTTGACACGCTTCCCTTAGACGACTACCCTAGCGAACTAGGGCTAGACATGAAGCGAACCGATCAGTTACAGGGCGCGCTTGAAATGGTGATTCTCAAAACCCTCCAAAGCGGCGCAAAGCACGGTTTCGACATCGCGTTGCACGTGCAAACCGTTTCCGACGGCCTGTTGCGCGTGGAAGAGGGTTCACTGTATCCCGCGCTGCATCGAATGGAACGGCAGAAGTTGATCGATGGAGAGTGGCGCGTGACGCCCAATGGACGCCGCGCCCGCTATTATGCGCTAACGGACGAAGGCAGAGAGCGTCTGGCACAGGCGGAGTTGAGTTGGACCACGGTCTCGCAAGGGATCCAGAGGCTCCTGAATTTTGCATGAACTCCTTATTCGCATGGGCCCGCCGCCGGCGTGATAGCGACGCCGAATGGCGGGAGGAGATCGAGAGCCATTTGGCACTCCGAGAAGAGTGGAACGCGGCGCACGGCGTCGAGCCAGAGGACGCGCGAAATCTGGCTCGCAGACAATTCGGGAACACGCTCGCCACGCTAGAGGAGGTGCGAGCAGTGCACATCAACCCCTGGATCGATGGCGTCTTGCAGGACGCAAAATACGCGTTGCGCGGATTTCGGAAGACGCCCAGCTTCTCGATCATTGCGATCGCGACGATCGCGATCGGCATTGGCGCTTCGACCGCGATCTTCAGCGTGGTCGATCCGCTGCTGTTCCGCAGCTTGCCTTACGCTCAGGACGAGCAGCTTGTCTCGGTAGGGTATTTCGGGCCGGTGGACGATCAGGAATTCAACGTCGTGAGCAGTTACTTCGACTGGCAACGCGCGCACGCGCCGTTCCAAGCGCTGACCGCGATGCGTCCCAGTTCACCGTGCGATCTGATGGTGGGTGAAACGCCGCTGCGCCTGACGTGCTACTCGGCGGCAGGCAATCTGCTGGGTACCTTGGGCGTCACCCCGATTCTCGGTAGCAATTTCACGGCGGAGGACGACTTGCCGCGCGCGCCGACGGTGGTCTTGATCTCCTATGAGTTGTGGCGATCCACGTTCGGCAGCGATCCGAAGGTGATCGGCCGCAAGGTGAGCCTGGACGAGGAGTGGGTAAGGATTATCGGCGTTCTTCCTAAGGACTTCATCATGCCGGAGCGCGGCCAGGTGGACATCCTGAGACCGGCGCGGCTGGACGCAAGCCTGCCCAGAAACGCAAATTCCAGCTCGTTCCTGCGGACGTTCGCGCGACTGCGCAGCGGAGTCTCGATCGAGCAGGCGCGCGGGCTGCTGCGGCCCTATTTCGATGAGAGCACGCGGCTGGACGTTCCGGCGTCGTTGCGCTCCGAAGTGCGCATGGTGATTCGCTCGCTGCGGGACCGGCAGATTCACGACGTGAGGCTTCAGTCCTGGACGTTAATGGGGGCGGCCATCGCGTTGCTATTGCTGGCGTGCACCAATGTGGCGAACCTGCTGCTGGCGCGCGCCTCGGCGCGCCGCAACGAACTGGCCATGCGGGCGGCGATTGGCGCCAGCCGCGGCCGGTTGATCCGGCAGGCCTTCACGGAGAGCCTGATATTGGGCGCGCTGGGCGGCGCAGCGGGGTGTGCGGCTGCATGGGGGCTGCTGCATGTGCTGCTGCGGCTTGCGCCCCCGGGAACGTTGGGCTTGGACCAGGCGCGGATCGATGTGCGCGTTCTGGTTTTCGCACTGATCGCAACACTGCTGGCGGCGCTGCTGTTCGGCATGGCTCCAGCGGCCGAGCGCGTGCGTTCGGGCGCTCTCGCGAGCTGGCATACCGCGGGTGCGACGCGCACGTTGTTCCGCAAGATCCTGGTCGCCGGACAGGTCGCGATTTCACTGATCCTGCTGACCGGCGCTTCGCTGCTGCTGCGTAGCTTGTGGGAGTTGCAGAACAGGGCGCTGGGATTCCAAACCGAACACGTCGTGACTGCCTCTTTCACTCCGGGCAATCGCCGCTACCAGTCCGTCGCGGCGCAGATCGAGCTGTTTCGGCAGGTGGAGGAGAGCATGCGGCGGATCCCGGGCAGCGGCTCGTTTGCCCTCAGCGATACCATTCCTCCGCGGGGCGGCTATACACGGCCGTACTCGAATCTGCGCATCGCGGGGAGGCCGCCACTCGCAGAGAATGGCGGTTTGGTCCTCTGCCGTTGGGTGACACCCGGCTATTTCCAGACGATGGGGATTCCAATCGTAGCGGGACGCGCGTTCACCGAAGAAGAGCGCGCGGCGGGCGAATCGCCGGTGATCCTCAGCGCCGCCCTGGCGCATCGGATTTTCGGCGACGAGAATCCTGTCAGCCGACTGATCGAGCTCGACGGTAACGACCACTGGTCGCAGATCGTCGGGGTGACCGCCGACGCCACGAACAGTGGGCTGACCGAGCCCCCCGGCCCGGAATACTACCGGCTTCGGATGAGGACAGCTCCGTTCCTCCCGCGCTCCACTGTCGCTGTCTTCCGAACACCAGTCGATCCGGCGACCTTCAATCACTGGATCCGGCGGCAATTCGCGGCCTTGGATCCGGCACTGCCGGTGACCGTGCAGAGCCTGGACGAACACCTGCAAGAGCTCCGCAGTTTGCCACGGTTTATGGCGAGCCTGGTGGCGGCGTTCGCGGGGATTGGCACATTGCTCGCCGCGGTTGGACTGTTCGGCGTTCTTTCGTTCCTGGTGTCGCAGCGCACGCAGGAAATCGGCGTGCGGATGGCCGTGGGCGCCACGCCCGCGCGCATCGCTCTGCAGGTGCAGCGCCAAGCGGGCTTCTGGGTTGTCGCCGGCCTCATCGGCGGACTTGCGGGCTCGCTCGCATTGACACGAACCATGCGGGGGCTCCTGTATGGGATCTCGCCGGTCGATTTTGTCTCGTTTGCCGCCGCAGTGGCGGTGCTGGTGCTTGTTGCGACGCTCGCAACGTACGCGCCGTCTCATCGGGCAGCGCGGATCGATCCGGCGGCCGCTTTGCGTTCCGAGTAGCCCCTGCGTCGGGTTGCGGTCGCAAGCGCGGGCTTCCGAAATTGCCGACAGTGCGAGGGGTGCTCGTGAGCGCGCCTCGCCTCTTAGCTGAGAACGGAAAGCGTGGAAAGAAAGGTGTGATTCATGAAGCTCAGAACTCTTGGTTTCTGCCTGGCTGCGACACTTCTGGCCGCGGTCGCGTCACTGGCTGGCGACTTTTCCGGCCGCTGGCAGGGCAAGCTGTCAGTCAACGGCGACGAAACGCCGGGTTACCTGGTCTTGAAGCAAGACGGTCAACAGCTGACAGGAACAGCCGGCCCTGACGCCCAAAAGCAGGTCAGATTAGACAAGGGAATGGTCGAGGGAGACCAAGCCACGATCGAGGCAAGCCCCGGGTCATCGGTGCTGAAGTTTGTCTTGCGCCTGAAGGACGACAAATTGGAGGGAGACGTGTTTGAGGACGGCAACAAAATTGGAACCGCGACATTCCTCAGGAGCAAAGAATCACGCTTGCGGTGGTTGCGAGCCGTCCCAAGTGTGGCTGGGGACTCCCCTGCCGGCCTCCGATCCTCCGCGGAGATACCGCGGTAATCAGGCCGCTCAGGCAAAAAAGAAAGACCCCGGGCCTCCTTGAGGAGGCCCGGGGTTGGTTCAGGTTTGATCAGTCAACAGACTTCGGGAATCTAGCTTGGCTTTTCGGTTTCGTCGCCTTCGTCCCCCCGACCTTCGCGGACAGCTTTCAGGCGTTCTTCGCGGCGCTTGGCGCGATCCGCGGCGCGCTTCACCAGTTCGCTGCCGACGAGTTCGAGCAGCGCCTGTTCCGCGCCATCGCCCTTGCGGCATCCGACGCGGATGATCCGGCTATAGCCGCCGTTGCGCTGGGCAAAGCGGGGCCCGATCTTGTCAAACAGCTTCTTGACAGCGTCGGGAGTCATCAGAAAGCCGGCGGCCATACGACGGGCGTGCAGCGTATCCTGCTTACCCAAAGTGATCATCTTTTCGAGCAAGGGCCGCGCGGCCTTTGCCTTCGGGACGGTAGTAATGATGCGCTCTTCCTGAATGATGCTGGTCACCAGGTTGCGCAGGAGGGAGCGGCGACCGCTCATGTCGCGCTTCAGCTTGAAGCCTGCTCGCTTATGCCTCATATCGATTCCTCTCTAGAGCCGGGACGTGCGAGTCCCGCAATCAGCCGCCAACCTCAGAGCTGCCCAAATCCTGGGAGCTGGGAACGACAGGCTGTCCGCTCGGGCCGATCAGGCGGCCTTGCGCGTCGATTTTCATTCCGAAGGAGAGGCCGAGATTCGACAGGATCTCCTTGATTTCATTGAGCGATTTCCGGCCGAAGTTCTTGGTGCGCAGCATCTCGGCTTCGCTCTTCTGAACCAGGTCGCCAATCGTCTGGATGTTCGCGTTCTTAAGGCAGTTGTAAGAGCGGACGCTCAGTTCGAGCTCCTCGACGGAGCGGTTGAGCACTTCGTACATCTGCGTGGCCACGCGCTCGACGGGCTCCTCGGCGAGTTCCGTCGTCTCCTCAAAGTTGATGAAGATGGACATGTGGTCCTTGAGCAGCTTGGCGGCCATGCCGACCGAATCCTGTGGGGAGACCGCTCCGTTTGTCCACACTTCGAGTACCAATTTGTCGTAGTCGGTCATCTGCCCCAGACGGGCAGCCTCAACCGTGTACTTCACCTTGCGCACCGGCGAATGAACCGAGTCGATCGGGATGTAGCCCAAAGGCAGATCTTCGTCGAAGTTCCGGTCGCGGCTGACATAGCCGCGTCCCTGCTTCAAACGCATCTCAATCGCCAGGCTGCCGCCGGCGGATACGGTCGCGATGTGCAAATTGCGATCCAGCACTTCGACATCGGGACCGGTCTCGATCTTGCCGCTGGTCAGTTCGCACGCCTCATCGACACGAACCGTAATGGTTCTTAACCCCTCGTCCATCATTTTGAACGGGATCTGCTTCAGGTTGAGGATGATGTCGGTAGCGTCTTCCACTACGCCGGGAATCGGACTAAACTCATGCTCCACTTTGTCGATCCGCACGGCCGTGATAGCCGCGCCCTCGATGGAGCTGAGCAAAATGCGCCGAAGAGCATTTCCGATAGTCGTCCCGAAACCGCGCTCGAACGGCTGCGCAGTGAACATCCCATACCGTTCGGTGAGAGTCTCGGTATTGGCCACCAGCCGCTTGGGTTTCTGGAATCCTTTGAACATCGCTCGCTCCTTTACTTCGAGTACAGCTCGACGATCAGTTGCTCATCCAGCTTGATCTGCACGAGGTCCGAGCGCTTCGGATTGGCGAGGATTCGGGCTTTGAGATTCTCGCGATCCACCTCGATCCAATTCGGCGCGGGCAGGTGCGCCGTAGATTCCAACGAGCCCGCAACGGCTGAGTTGGTCCGGCTTTTCTCGCGCACTTCCACGACATCGTTGGGCCGCACCAGATAGGAAGGGATGTTCACCTTCTTGCCATTCACCGCGACGTGCCCGTGGCGAACTAACTGCCGGGCCATGGCGCGGCTGGCGCCGAACCCGATGCGGTGGATGATGTTGTCGAGACGGCGCTCCAACATGCTCAGCAGGTTTTCGCCGGTGACGCCCTTCTGGCGGGACGCCTTCTCGAACACATTCCGGAACTGGATTTCACCAACGCTGTAGTAGCGCTTCGCTTTTTGCTTTTCGCGCAATTGCAGGCCATAGCCTACGATCTTGGGCTTGCGGTCCTTGCCGTGCTGACCTGGGGGGAAATTCCGCTTCTCGATCGCGCACTTATCGCTAAAGCAACGCGACCCTTTCAAAAAGAGCTTCATGCCCTCGCGCCTGCAGAGCCGGCAGACCGGGCCGATATATCGTGCCAAACCAACCTCCTTGGACCATCGCTGCCAAACCTGGCAGCGTGAGGTGCAGTTTACGGCCGGGGGGAACCCGGTCTTCTTCCTGCTTCCCACAGTTTTGCCTGGTTCACCGTGAACCAGGCAGTAACACCGGACGAGCCATTACTGGAGTCCGGCGAGATGCAATTCTCAGACGCGGCGGCGTTTGGGCGGACGGCATCCATTGTGCGGAATCGGCGTCACGTCGCGGATCGACTTGACCTCTATGCCCGCAGTGGCCAGCGCGCGGATAGCAGACTCGCGGCCCGAGCCAGGCCCGGCAACGCGAACGTCCACCTGCCGAAGGTTCGCCGCTTCCTTCGCCTTCGTAGCGGCCGTCAGAGCGGCCTGTTGCGCGGCGAACGGCGTACCCTTGCGCGACCCACGGAAGCCGAGCGAACCCGAACTGGACCAGCTCAGAACGTTCCCGATCGGGTCGGTGATCGTAATGATGGTGTTGTTGAACGTGGCCTGAACATGCACCAGACCGACTGGGATGTTCTTCTTTTCCTTCTTCTTGAAGGACTTTTTCTTGCTGCCTTTTGCCGGAGCTTTCGCCATATCGCTTTAACCTTTACTTCGCCGGGCTTACTTGCCGACCTTTTTCTTGTTGGCAACCGTGCCGCGGCGCGGGCCTTTGCGGGTACGGGAATTCGTATGCGTCCGCTGGCCGCGAACTGGCAAGCCCCGGCGGTGCCGAAGACCGCGATAGGAACCCATTTCGATGAGCCGCTTGACGTTCAGCGAGACCTCCTTGCGGAGATCGCCTTCCACCGAGCCTTCATCGTCCAGAATCTGGCGGATTTTGCTCACTTGTTCTTCAGTGAGGTCCGCCACCTTCGTGTCGAAATCAACGCCGGCACGATACAAGATCGACTTGGACCGCGTGCGGCCAATTCCGTAAATATACGTCAGACCGATTTCAGCCCGCTTACGAGCCGGAAGATCCACACCTGCGATACGCGCCATCGGATTCCCTCTCCTACCCTTGCCGCTGCTTATGCTTCGGGTTGCTGCAGATCACGCGCACCACACCTTCGCGGTGGACGATCTTGCATTTATCACAAATCTTCTTGACAGACGCCCTGACTTTCATCGAAAGGCCCTTCCTCGAGACTTAAATTCTCTCAACTCAACAATACCTTCACGATGCGGCCCCGGCGGGGATCCTCGGCAGTTCGCTCCACCAGTACCGTATCGTTCAACCGGAGCCGCTCAAAATTCCGGCCGACCGTCCTGGCCGGGTGCGCAACCACTTCAGCGCGGCTACCTTCCACTTCCAGGCGATAAGTGAGACTCGGAAGAATCTCCACTACCACCGCTCGTTCCGGCTCCCGATCGGCTGCCATGGTCTTATCCCAGACTGCCTACGGCCGCGTCAAAACCCAAGGACCGTTTTCCGTGACTGCCACCGCATGCTCAAAGTGAGCCGCGTAGCTGCCGTCCTTTGTCACGGCCGTCCAACGGTCGGACAAAACCTTTGTTTCGGGACGTCCGGCGTTGACCATCGGTTCGATCGCCAGAACCATCCCTTCCTTCAACCGCGGGTTCTCATTGCGCCTGTCTACGTAGTTGGGGACCTGAGGCTCCTCATGCAGCGAAGTCCCGATCCCGTGTCCAACGTACTCGCGCACGATGCTGAACCCGTTTGAGGTCACATGCCTCTCCACCGCTCCGCACACGTCGAACAACCGGTTGCCCACGCGCATCTGCTCAATTGCCAGTTCCAGTGATGTTCTGGTTACCTCAAGCAGCTTTTCGACCTGCTCACCGACTCTTCCCACGGGCACGGTCACCGCAGAATCCCCGAAGTAGCCTTCCAATTGAACTCCGGTATCAATCGAGACGATATCGCCTTCTTTCAGGATTCGCTTCTGGGAAGGCATCCCGTGAACCACTTCGTCGTTCACCGAAGTACACAATACGAAGGGGAACTTACTCCCTGCCGACGGCGCATAATAACCTTTGAAGGCAGGCTTCGCGCCGGCGTCTAAAATCATCCGCTCGGCTACTACCTCGAGATCATGAGTGGTCACGCCTACCCGGACCATCCCTTTCATCTCTTCGAGAATCTTCCACACCAGAAGACCCGCGCGTCGCATCTTCTCCAACTCCGCGGGGCTTTTTCGAACAATCATCGTAAAACCATGCACTCACGAATCCGCTCCAAAACCTCTGCCGGGGAGGCGTCACTGCCTTCAACCTCGCAGAGCTTCGAGCCGGAACCTGCCAGAAAGTCCAGGACAGGGCTTGTCTGCCGCTCGTATGTCTCCAAACGCTCCCGCACAACACTTTCCCGATCGTCGTCCCGAATCACGAGCGGTTCCCCGTCGCGATCACAGATCCCGGGCTCTTTCGGGGGATTAGCGACCAGATTGTACAATAAGCCACACCGCGCACATTGCCTGCGGCCAGCAATCCGCACAATAACTTTAGTGTAATCCACTTTCAAGTGGATCACCAACTGGCTCATTCCAAGCCGGCTCAGCACCGCCTTCAGACTCCGGGCCTGCTCAATCGTTCGCGGATATCCGTCAAGAATCGCCCCGCCTGCACAATCGGGCTGCAGGAGCCTCTCTTCCACGAGCCGGTCAACGGTCGCATCCGGCACAAGCCGTCCCGATCGCATCCAACTTTCCGCGTCCACTCCCAGCCCGTCACCGTGAGAAGTATGCTCGCGCAGCATGTCACCGGTGGAAATGTGCGGAATCTTCAGCAGATCGCGCAGCAACTTCGCCTGGGTGCCCTTCCCCGATCCTGGAGGGCCAAAAATCACCAGGACTCGCGCCCCACCTCTCCGATGCTGAGATTCGTTTTGCAATAGTTCCCTGAACTCCATTCGGCTGTAATACTTGCCGGACGACTGGAGGTTGAGACCGTTCTTTCCTAGGCGCTCGCACTGCGGCGGCCGCGGATGCGCCCAGCACGCGGGGTGAATCCTTCATAGTGGCGCATGATTAACTGCGCTTCCACCTGATTCACGGTGTCCATGGCCACGCCAACCACGATCAGCAGCGAAGTGCCGCCGAAATAGAACGTCACACCGAGACCATCCAGCAGGAATCTGGGGAAGTGCGCATCAATAAAATTGCCCAGCGCGGCTGGCGGCAGGTGCTGAAGCTTAATGCCCCCGATCATGATCGTAGGGATGATCGACAAAATCGCCAGATACAGGCCGCCCACCACAGTGATACGGCTCAGAATTCCATTCATGTAATCGGCGGTATTCTTGCCTGGCCGGATGCCGGGGATAAAGCCACCGTAGCGGCGCATATTGTCAGCCGCTTCGTTCGGATTAAAGATGATGGAAACGTAGAAGAACGAGAAGAAAACGATGAGCGCAACGAACAGGATGACGTACATCGGCTCGCCCATGCCCATGGAACGTAACATGCCCGAAATCCATTTGCTGTTCTGGACAGCGGGAATGCTCAGGGCCGTCATCGGGAAGGCCAACAGAGACGACGCAAAAATCACCGGGATGACGCCGCCGGCATTCACCTTGAGCGGCATGTGCGTGGACTGGCCACCCATCATCCGCCGGCCAACCACGCGCTTGGCGTACTGCACCGGGATGCGCCGCTCTCCGCGCTCGACGAGTACGATGAAGGCGACCACCAGAATCATAATCGCGATGATGACGATCATCTGGAAGGCATTCCACTGACCCGTAACAAACGTATTGCGATAAATCTGCATGCATGCGGCCGGTAACCCAGCGACGATCCCCGCGAAAATGATGAGCGACATGCCATTGCCGATCCCGCGCTCGGTGATCTGCTCACCCAGCCACATGATGAAGGCCGTGCCCGTGGTCAGCGTGATAATGGTCTGCAACACGAAACCAATCCCGGGGCTCAGAACAAAGCTGCCCTGGCGCTGCAAAGCGGTTGCGATGAACAACGACTGCATGATCGACAGGCCAACCGTCAGATAACGGGTCCACTGCGTGATCTTGCGCCGCCCAAGCTCGCCCTCTTTTTGCAGTTTTTCGAGCGTCGGAACCACCACAGTCAACAACTGCAGGACGATGGATGCCGTGATGTACGGCATGATGCCCAGAGCGAAAACGGTCAGGCGCCGCATCTGCCCGCCGCTGAACATATCGAGATAGCCAAGAAGACCGCCCGAATTTCGCTGGAAGAACTCTTCAAACCGGATCGCATCGACTCCCGGAATCGGCACCGCGGCGCCCAACCGGTAGACGGCGAGCAGGCCCAGCGTGAAGAGCACACGGGAGCGGAGTTCCGCGACG